>ERZ860264.845-NODE-845-length-24987-cov-3.007781_pt1 | contig 24987 bp, 19 predicted proteins | sample MGYA00509980_ERZ860264 | MGnify/ENA primary metagenome ERZ860264 (study PRJEB30046, sample SAMN00715212) | human gut metagenome | study: EMG produced TPA metagenomics assembly of the A metagenome-wide association study of gut microbiota in type 2... | reverse complement strand
TCATTGATTTCAACGATTTTCCATCGACAAACACCTCTCCCAGCAGCGGCCTCTGCGTCCCGGCAATGGTGCGCAGCAAGGTTGACTTGCCGGCACCGTTTGCGCCAAGCATACTCACAAGCTGTCCGCCGCAAAGCGACAGGCATGCGTCAGCCACCACAACATTTGTCTTCTTGTCCACAACATATCCGGCAGACACGTTTTTAATTTCGAGCAAGCGTTTCATCTCTGTCAGTTGAAATAGAATATCTTACGGCGGTTGATTATCACGTAAAGTATCACCGGCACACCGACAATCGGCGTGATTGCATTTATAGGAATCATTCCGTTGTCCATCGGCAACACACTCACCAGCGTGCACGCCATCGCCACAACCGCGCCGGCAAGGATAGCCACTGGAATCAACCGGTAGTGGTCGGACGTGCGGAGCAGCAGACGCGACACGTGGGGCACCACAAGTCCGATAAATCCTATAGGACCGCAGAATGCCGTGACAACAGCTGTAAGCAGTCCGGTGACCACAAGCAGCACATTGCGCGTGGAGCGAAGGTTGACGCCAAGGTTTTCAGCATAACGCCTGCCCAGCAGCAAGGCGTTGAGCGGCTTTATCAGTAGCAACGAGGCGGCAAGCCCCGCAACCACAACAGCGGCAAAAACCGGCAATTGGCGGAGCGTGACTCCGGAGAAATTGCCAAGTCCCCATATCACAAACGAATGCACTCCCTCTTCTGTGGCAAAGAAATTAAGCAACGAGATTGCCGACGAGGCGATATAACCTATCAAGATACCAACAATCAGCAGCATCGTGCTGCTCTTCACAACGTTCGACATCACGAGCAGCAAAGCCATCACAACCATCGCTCCCACAAATGCGCCGGTAAGCGTGGCTACATATCCGCCAGCGGCGACACCAAGTACAGTGGCAAACGAGCTGCCGAACGCAAGCATAGTGCATCCGGCACCCAGACTTGCCCCCGTGGAGATGCCAAGAATCGAGGGGTCGGCGAGCGTGTTGCCAAACAGGGTCTGCAACAGCAGTCCCGACACGGCGAGCGCCCCTCCGGCAAGCGCAGCCGTGACGACAAGCGGCAGCCGACTTTCGAATATTATAAAATTCCATGGCTCATAGTCTGACGGACGACCGGTCAGAATGCGCCACACCTCAACAGCCGGCACATCGACTGTGCCCACAAGCAGAAGCGACAAAGCGAGAGCGACTATCGCAAAAACGAGCAAAGCCGTCACTATACGGAAACGTGCCATCTATCAATCCCCCATCGGTTTATAATATTGCAACGAGTAGTCAGGCAACAAGTCGGGATGAAACAGTTTCACGTATTCGCGAAGCAGACGCTCGGGGTGGAACGGTGTTTCCTCAAAAATCCCGCTTGTGGCGGAATCGACATAATAGACTCCATGATTGGAAAACGCGCTGAAACGGTCGTTGTGCGGATAAAGCGCAAGCATTGACTTGCGGTCAAGCGTCTGTCCGTAGACGGTGACAAGCCAGAAGTCGGCTTTCTGAGCCTTGTCGAGCACCTGCGGAAAGTCGAGCGACAACGATCCAGTCGACTGGTCGGCAGCCCATGGATATGCTGCGCCGGCATCGGCATAAAGCGAAGCCTTGTAGCTTTTGCCTCCTGGCACATACCATACTCCGTTGATGGCATATTCTGAAATCACCATGGGATGCTTGTCGGCTTTCTGAGCAACAGCCTTCACCTCGGCATAATCCTTAGCCACCTGTGCATAGACCTTCGCTGCCTGGCCGCTCTTGCCGAAGAGCAGTCCGATAAACTCAATCCAGCGTGCGCGGTTAAGGGGCGTGGACTCCATATAGTCTGCCATCTCAACAATAGGTATTCCCATATTGCCTATCGCTCCATAACCGCTGTTCTGCATCGGCGACAGGAATATGGCCTCCGGCGCGGCACTGACGATACGTTCAGTGGATGGCGACATCGACGAGCCGCAGTCGGATATCTTTCCGGATTTCAAACCGGCAACCACTTCGGGTGTCTTGAAATACTGCGCATCAAGCACTCCGACGATGGCATTTCCGCAGCCCAGCTCCACAATCGGACGAGCATACACATCACTATAGACCACCGCCGAGCGCAACGGCACTTTTATCACCGTCGCATCGGGAAGCCCGTCGGGAAGCGGCTTGTCACGTGGCACAAGCGCATAGCGGTGAAGTGTCTGTCCAGCCTTCCACGGATCGCGCACGGTCACCAGCGTATATCCGTCTTTCTCCTCTATGCCGAGCAGCTCCGACTCGATTTTTTTCTCTCTACCGCATCCTGCCAGCACGAGTACCGCCAGCAACAGCATAAATATCCTTGTTCTCATCGATTATATTTTTTCACTGATTAAAAAATAAGCAATACAAAGGTAGTCCAATGCCGACTACAAACAAAATATGCCTTTTGAAAATTTCACAATAAAAAAACATCCCAGAAACTTCACAGCCTCCGAGATGCCAAAATTCACACATGAAACAAATCTTATTTTCTTGCACTTGTAATGCCATTGTCAAGGACGGCCTCCGCCAAATGCAGTGCCTACTATACCGACACTGCCATACAATATAACGTATCGCCATCCATCGTAAAAAAAACATTTACATATGTCGAAATGTTCACTTTCCAAACAGAGATTACGCAACTCCTGCATTCCGCCATCAACACGAGTCATCACAAGCGAAGTTTCCGCCTGCGACGACACCGACATTGCCAGCAACAATGCTGGAACAACAAACATCCTTTTCATAATCAAAACTTAAAAATCCAAACCTAAAACCATTGTATCACCACAAAAGTAATACACACACCTTGTAAAAACAATACTTTTGATATTTTAACTGCGTTTTTACCGACAAATTGACAGTTTTGCACGAAAAACCCCGAAAAACTTCGCAGCCTCCCGGGGATCATCACACATAAAACAAATCAATATGAAATAAAATTCTTTTAATCTATTCGCTTATCAAACCATGCCAATTGCCGACAAAACATCTGGAATTTGCCAGAGAAGCTTTGCCTGGACATTGCATCTATTTTTCAAACCTCCTTTTTCAAAATCAATATATCCTACCTCTTTTCGACGGCAAATTTATCACTTTGTAAACACAATTCCAAATAAATCCAACAAAATGTCACATTTTATCGACAAAAGATTGTCTTTTTCCATTTTTAAAGATTTGGATTCGTTTTTTTAGATTTCAAATCAGAGAAATCCGGAGTGCCGGCAAGCAAAGAGGCGCAAAAAACCAGACGCGTATACACACAAAAAGAACCGTCATCGCAAGAATACGACAACGGAACTATTCGTTCTGCGTAACCCTATTAAAGTATTACTTATTGATAGAGTGAGAAACCGACAGACGTGCACGACCTTTAGCACGACGGCGAGCAAGCACCTTGCGTCCGTCGGCAGTCGACATTCTTAAACGGAAACCGTGTTTGTTCACTCTCTTTCTGTTCGAAGGTTGGAATGTTCTTTTCATTTTTGTATCTTATTTCGTTATTATTCAGTATTTCGGACTGCAAAAGTAACCATTAATTTCCTAAAAACAAAGCAATCAGTCCAAATATTTCAGAAATATTTTCGCACTCTTCTGATTTTCAAACCGATACATTAGCGCAAACGGTCGCAATCGTGGATGATTTTATAGTCTTTTTGGATACGGCTCTTCGCCATCAGCGTGCAGGCAAGCGCAAGCACAGGCAGCGGAGCTGTCATCGTGAATCTCGGCTCAACAACTGCCATAAAATATCCGCCAGCCACAACGGCAATTTCCGCCAACATGAGCAGAACGCCTACAGAACACAGCATTTGCTGCATTTTCAGGTTTTTAAACTTAGTGATTGTGACAAGCAAAAACACTGCAATTGCGGCGGCAAGCACACGTGCCACCAAGACAGCGCCGCCCAATTCAACCACCGGCTGCGCAACACGCAACGGCTCCGCCGGGAACGCCGCCGCCAAAGCCATCGCTATCACTGAAATAAGCAGATAAACCGTCTGCCAACGTTGTAGTACCATATTCTATTTTTTCTGCAAATTTACTATTTCCTCCAAATCCTGACAACACCTCGCCAACTTTTGCAATGACTTATGGCAAGATTTTTGCTCTTTATTTGTATATTCGCAAATAAATTCAATATACGACAATGACCGACTTCCACAAAAAAAGCATTCAATCGCTGCTTTCCGAGAAACGCCTTGCTGAGGCGTTCGCCGAACTGCGACAGACGGCACAGACGCTGCAAAACTGGCAATTGAACAACCGGCTCGACGAGCTGGAGGAGTCATACAAATATATGATCCGCTATGTTGCAGACGGATGCAACGACCCTCAACGCGAGGAAATCCACAACGGCATCACCGCAAAACTGATGGAGCTTGCCGACATTACCGAACAAGAGCTGACAGTGCAGAACTCGCCTAAACTATACTACGAGACGCTGCGCATGGAGCGCAAGTACCCCAGAAGTCTGGAGGCGCTGCTCGAGGCATACCGCGAATGTGCCGACAAGACAGCATTGTTCTACGAGCTGCCGGCAGACAAACGCGACAGTGACCAGGAGAGGACACTGCTAATGGAGAAAGAAAAAGCCGCCAACGCTGTTTTCAAGCATATATGGGTCACTTTTCCCGTGACCGCCAACGAAGCCGGCACGCTCGACAAGCTGTTTGCCGACGCCGACGCCACGGCAGAAATAAAGGAATTGGCGATGGCGGCGACAATGCTCAGTCTGCTCGAGCACTACAGCGAGCACCTTCTGCTGTCGCTGCTCGACCTCTATGCCGCAAACGCTTTCAACGACGCATCGCTGTCAATGAAAGCGCTGTGCTGCGCGCTGATTGCCATGCACTGCCACCGCGAAACCATAAAGCACTCAAGCGCCATCTCTCTGCGTATTGCCAACATTGCCGACAGCGAGCGCGGACGCCGCGACATCATGACCGTGTTTCTGCAATTCATCCGCAGCCGCTCCACTGAGAGAATCAGTCAGAAGGTGCGCGACGAATTGGTGCCTAAACTGATGAAACTAAGTCCGGAGATGCGGCGCAAGATGCGCGACGGGTTTTCAGACGACATCGAAGAAATGGCAAAAAACCCCGACTGGCAGGAAATGCTCAACGAGTCGGGCATCACCGACAAGATGCAAGAGCTGAGCCGCATGCAGGCTGAAGGCAGCGACGTGTTTCTCAGTTCGTTCGCCAGGCTGAAGAGCTTTCCATTCTTCAACGACGTGGCGAATTGGTTTGTTCCGTTCACACCACGCCACTCGAGCATATTCCGCGTGTTTGCCGGCAACAGCGGCAGCATGTTGCTGTCGATGGTTGACCGCACAGGAGCATTCTGCGACAGCGACAAATTCTCATTCGCCCTGTCGGTAGCCACGATGCCCGACCAGCATCGCTCGATGATGATGGCACAATTCGACGAGCAGCAGGAGCAGGTCATCAACGAAATGGCAGACAGTCTCCCCAACCCCGACAAGCAGCGGGAGAACATCGCCAACAAATATGTGCAAAGCCTGTACCGCTTCTTCAACCTGTTTCGCAGCCGCAACGATTTCTACAACCCGTTCTCGACAAGGCTCAACCTTATTGACGTGCCGTTTGTCAGCGACGCCCTTTCCGACACAAAAAGCCTGCGGCTGATTGCCGAGTTTTATTTCAGCATGCAATGCTACACCGACGCGCTGTCGACATTCGGCAAAGTGTTGAAACAAGACTTGCCTACAGCCTCCGACTATCAGAAGACTGGCTACTGCCACGAGCAACTGAAACAATACGTGCTTGCCACCGCCGACTATGAGAAAGTCGAGCTGCTCAAGCCCAACGATGTGTGGACCCTCAAGCATCTGGCTCTTTGCTACAGGGCCGTAAACGATACGGAGAAAGCCATCGCCAACTACAAACGCGCGGAAGCGCTGCAGCCCGACAATGTGGCGCTTGCCAACAATATTGCCAACTGTCTGCTTGAAGGCGGACGGATTGAGGAGGCGTTGAAATACTTCTTCAAAGTGGACTATCTGGCATCAAAAGGCGAACGGACAATGCGCCCCATCGCCTGGTGTTCGTTCCTGATTGGAAACTACAGCCAAAGTGTGGACTACTACAACCGCATCATCGCCAAGCAGCCCGGCGCAAACGACTACATCAACCGCGGACATGCCCTGCTGTGCAGCGGACAGGTGAAAGACGCCGTGGCAAGCTATATGGACGCCGTTGACAAATCAGGCGGCAGCGAGGTGCTGAAAACCCTTGACGACGACCGCCACTACCTGCTCGATGCCGGTGTGGACAAACTCACCATCGCGCTGATATTCGACAAAATCCGATACAAAGGTTTGGGCACTTCGGAAAATATGTAGTAAATTTGCAAAAACATCAGTTATTATAAAAATATGAATTTCAAATCATTAATCATTCCATTATTATTTACAGCACCAATAATGACAAACGCTGAAAATATATTCTTTGAGGAATTCAAAACGACACACAACGTTGTGCCGTTTGACAGAATCGAGAAGAGTTTCTATGAGGAAGCAGTCGATTCAGGTATCAAACAAGCAGACCGCGAAATCGAGGTTATCGTCAACCAGCGCTCGCGCCCTACGTTTGAAAACACTATCGAGGCGCTTGAGAATGCCGGAGAGATGCTCAACCGCACGCTGCTCACATTCTATCCAATCCTGTCGGCCGACGGCGACGAGGAAATGAACCAGATTTCGCTGCGCATCGCCCCGAAACTGGCTGAACACAGCGCAAACATCTCTCTCAACGAGAAGTTGTGGCAACGCGTAAAGGAGGTCTACGAAAACCGCGACAAACTCGACCTCAACACTGAGCAGAAAACGCTGCTCAAAAACACCTACGACTCGTTTGCCCGCAGCGGTGCAAACCTTGAGGGCGCCGACCGCGACGCTTATCGCAAGCTTCAGGCGGAATTGTCGGAACTGACGCTCAAATTCGAGCAAAACACGGTGAAATGCACTGCCGCGTATGAATTGTGGCTCACAAAAGACGACCTTGCGGGTCTGCCGGAAAGCACGGTGGAGGCTGCCGCTCTTGCCGCCAAGGAAAAAGGCAAAGAGGGTCAGTATCTTATCACGCTGCAACAGCCCACATACATGGCGTTCATGAAATACTCCTCACGCCGCGCCCTGCGCGAGAAGCTGTACAAGGCATACAACACGCAATGCGTCGGCGGAGAATTTGACAACACAAAAATCCTGAGCCGCATCGCCGAAGTGCGCTACGAGATCGCCAAACTGCTTGGCTACAACACGTATGCCGACTACAGCCTTGAGGACACCATGGCGCAAACTCCTGCCAACGTCTATAAATTGCTCAATCAACTGCGCGACGCCTACAAGCCGGCATGGAAAAAGGAGCTGAAAGAACTGACCGACTATGCGCGCAAACTTGAAGGCAACAAAATCCAGCTCCAGAACTGGGACTACTCATACTATGCCAACAAGCTGAAAAACGAGAAGTACTCATACAACGACGAGGAACTCCGCCCCTACTTTGAGCTCAACAACGTAATCAAAGGTGTGTTCGGTCTTGCAACGCGTCTCTACGGCTTGCACTTCACCGAAAACCAGAACTATTCGGTATACCATCCAGAAGTGAAGTCGTTTGACGTGACCGACGCCGACGGCAACTTCGTCGGTGTGCTCTACACCGACTTCTTCCCACGCGACACCAAGCGTTCAGGCGCATGGATGACTGAATTCCGCCCGGAGCGCATCGTCGACGGCGTCAGCCAGCGTCCGCACGTAACTCTGACAATGAATTTCACAAAGCCTACAGAAACAAAGCCTTCCCTGCTTACGTTCTATGAGGTGGAAACGTTCATCCACGAGTTCGGACACGGTCTGCACAGCCTGCTCGCTCAGACTAAATATCAATCAATGTCGGGAACCAACGTGTACCGCGACTTTGTGGAAGTACCGTCGCAATTCAACGAGAACTTCTTGACACAAAAAGAATTCCTCGACAGTTTTGCACGCCACTACCAGACAGGCGAGGCTATTCCTCAGGAGCTTGTCGACAAGGTGATCAAGTCATCACAATTCGGCGCGGCGTATGCCTGCCTGCGCCAGCTCAGCTTCGGCTACCTCGACATGGCATACCACACAACGACAGCGCCTGTGACCGATCCTATCGCGTTCGAACGCGAGGCGATGAAGCAAGTGCAGATGTTCCCGGCCGTTGACGGATGCATCATGGCACCGCAGTTCAACCACATCTTCTCCGGCGGTTATGCCGCAGGCTACTACAGCTACAAGTGGGCAGAGGTCATCGAAGCCGACGCTTTCCAATATTTCAAGGACAACGGAATCTTCAATCCTGAAATTGCCAAGTCATGGAAGGACAACGTGCTTAGCCGCGGCGGCACAGAAGCCCCTATGGTGCTCTACAAGCGTTTCCGCGGTCAGGAGCCTACAATCGACGCTCTGCTGATTCGCGACGGCATCAAAAAAGAAACTAAAAAGAAGAAATAATCAATATTTCTTCGCAATCCCACCAAAACGAAAAGGCGCCCAAACGGCGCCTTTTCTATTTTGTTTTTCTGAACTACGTTTTCAATCCACCTCGCCGTCAAGCATTTTCTGACATCCGGCTTTCATAGCCTCACGACAAATGCTCCACGCGCGACGTGTCCTTGCTGAACGTATATCCGTTTGCCTGATGGGTGGCAAGCACAAGCACTTCGGCAATCTGCACATGCTCCGGCGCGTTGGCGGCATACAGCACCACGTCGGCTATGTCGTCGCCGTTGAGCGGATGGATGCCGGCATAGACGCTGTCGGCTTTCGACTTGTCGCCACGGAAACGCGTGACGCTGAAATTGGTTTCCACAAGTCCGGGCTTCACGTTGGTGACGCGCACACAGGTGTCGACAAGATCAATGCGCAAGCCGTCGGAAAGAGCCTTCACAGCCGCCTTCGTGGCGCAATACACATTGCCTCCGGCATAAGCCTGGTCGCCCGCAACGCTGCCTATATTGATTACGTGCCCGTGGTTGCGTTCCACCATGTGTGGCACAACGAGGCGCGTCATCGTAAGCAATCCCTTGATATTGGTGTCGATCATTGTTGACCATTCATCGATGTCGCCCTCAAATTCTTTGTCAAGGCCGAGAGCAAGCCCGGCGTTGTTGACCAGCACGTCAATGTCGCGCCAACGTCCAGTAAGGCTGTCGAGAGCCTCCTGCGCCGCCTTGCGGTCGCGCACGTCGAAAGCAAGCGTAGTCACCTCCACTCCTTCCAATTCAGCCTTCATAGCCTCCAACTTTTCCTTGTTGCGCCCGGTCAGCACCAAATCGTAGCCGCTGCCGGCGAATTTACGGGCACAAGCCTCTCCGATTCCGCTCGTAGCCCCCGTTATCAATGCTATTCTGTTCATTGTTGTCTAAGTTGTTTTTTCAAGGCAAAATTAGCAATAATCAGTAAAAAATGGCACCAACACGAATTTTTTAATTCTTTTGTTGCCCACCAGAGCCATTGCCGCCACCCTTCATCACGTCGTCGTTGCTGATTGAGCGTTCCGTGCGTTTCACGTTTACATTCATACTGCCAAGCCTCCATGACAGGCTGACTCCGAAGCGGCATGCATAATCCTTGTAATGCGACGTCTGCCGATAAGTGTCGGTGACAGTTGTGCTTGAATATTTTTTCCATGCCGAAAAGAAGTCGCTCGCAAAGAGAGATACCTCCATACGGTCTTCTTTGAGGAATGAGCGGTTGAGCGAAAGTCCGTAGAAATTATATGAGCCCGAACGGCCTTGCAGCGAGATGTAGGGCGCGCCGTATCCGCCGTAAGCCGTAAAATCCAACTTCCACGGCAAACGTTGCTGCAGTTGTGCATAAAGATTGCCACCGAAACCACTGTTGCTTGAACCGAGTTCTTTGCTCCGCAAATCAACATAGCTGCCACTTGCCGACAACATGAAGCTTGTTTTATCAGTGATGTTCCAACTCATCCATACCGACAACGACGTGCGTTGCGTGCGCACATAGTTTCCATAAGTTGAGTTGCGCACGCCATCTTCGTCGACAAACGAATAGCCCGTCACGCCATTGTTGACAAAACTATAGCGCGCGTCGGCATTGAGGTTTACCTTCGAAGTGAAAATATTGTAACTCAAACTGATGCTATGGCTCTTCTCCGTCGACAAGTCCGGATTGCCGTAGCTGACATCGTTGGGCGTCGCCGAAATGCGGAACGGATTAAGGAACCAGATGCCCGGACGGTTCAAGCGCATATTGTAGCCGACGCGGATATTTGACATCTCCGAAAGCCCATAGCTTATGGCCGCCGACGGCACCACATCGTCAAAATTCTTGCTGAAGTTGCGGTCGGGATGACGTTCATATTCCACGTTCATAAACGTATGCTCATAGCGCACACCCGTCTTGAACCCGAATTTCTGTATTTTCAGATTATAATCCGCATATGCCGCCACAATGTTCTGACGCTGGCTGTAGTCAACCGAACTGTCTTCGTCGCCCGGCAAAGAGCCGTCAACCTGCTCCAGCAGCAGCGTCTGGCTGTCGCTGGCATTTTTGCGCGCAATGAACTTCATTCCCGCATCCACATAATGGTGTTCATTGATGGGATTCACATAGTCTACCTGCACGGTGTGCTCCGCAATGTGCGATTTGTTGTCCTGTCCCTGAGCATACGTGAGAAACGGCACCGATACCACATCGGAATACGTTGTTTCTGTCTGTGTCCGCTTCGGTGATTTGTCAAACTTATACGACACTGTCAGCAACTCGTCTTTCTTCTTGAACGAATGCTGATAGTCGACACCTACCGAATGGCTGCCATATTTCGACAAGCTTTTGTCCAACGTATTGTAGGAATAGACCGGCACCTGTGCCGCATCAAGCATTACGAACGACGACGTGCCGTGGCTATTGTCGCGCCATGTGTAGAAATCATAACTGAACGTCACAAGATTGAGCGAGTCTGCCTCGTAACTGCCCGACAGCGATCCATAGTGCATCTGCGAGCGGCTGCCGTCAGCGCGGCTGACACTGCGTAATGTCTGTTTCACTCTTCCGTCGGAGTCATAGTCATCACGCTCATAGTCAGACGAAGAACTATTGTTGCGGCTTTCATAACTATACGAATAGTTGCCGCTCATCGTGAATTTCCCAACTTGGACCGAACCGTAGGCATAGGCCGACGGACCTTTGTTGCTGCCGGTCAGTCCGGCCGAAAGGTTATACCCCTGCATCCTTGAGCCCTGCGTGACGATGTTTATGATTCCGCCCACTCCCTCCGCGTCATATTTGGCACCGGGGTCGGTTATCACCTCTATCGACTTCACCGAACTTGCCGGCAGGCTGCGGAGCACCTCCTTCGGGTTGTTGCTCATCATCGTGTTTGGTTTGCCGTTGACATAGACCTTGAAATTCGACGAACCTTTCACCGTTATGTTGTCCTGCCCGTCGACCGTCACCATAGGCACCTTGCGAAGCATCTGGATAGCCGTTTTCGACAACGCCTCGGGGTCGTCTTCAACGCGATATGTGACTTTATCGATATCCGCCTTCACCAAAGGCTTCTGCGCCACCACGCTGACCTCTTCAAGCTCAACGCCGGAAACAAGCGCCACGCGTCCGAGGTTGCACACACGCGCCGAGTCGCCCACCGAAAATTCAATGGAACGTTGACGCATTCCCGTGCCGCTTACCGTCAGCGTATAAACTCCCGGCTCAGCCAGTTTCTCGTCAAACGCGCCGTCGACTCCGCTTATGCCGAGCGTCGGTTCTGTTCCTCCGTGCTTGTCTACACGAAGCGTAGCATACGGCACCGGCTCATTTTCCAACGAGTCGACAACCACTCCTACAACACTGAAATTTTTGGAATTACCTATCCCGACAAATGCCGCCAGTAACAACACTGCAACAAGAATCCGCTTCATCAAAATCTTTTGTTTTATATCATTGTGAATTATTGCGCAAAGATAGTGCAAAGTAAGAGAAGAGCAAAACAAATTTATTTGATTTTGCGCTTCCGAACCGCAGCCTATCTTATCAAAAGATAGCGCAAGGTGGAAAAAAAGAGCTTGCTCAATTTTCTTTTTTGATCACTTGACCTCCTCCGAATAAATCCAAGCCAGATTATTGCCCATCACCGCAAAAACGCCAAACAAAACGCCACAAAAATTAGTTGCAGGCCACCACAAAAGTTAGCTGCAATACAAATCAATTCATAGCATTAAATATTCACTATATTATTGTTTACATACCGGCGTCAAAATCATACCGCCTGCTTGAAGGACTGAAATCCTACGACACGGCGGAGAACTGGCGGAACAATGCACCGAAAGCATCGCGCAGCTCGCGTTTTTCCGCTAACTGCTCGCTCAGTTGCTTCGCCTTCGAATAAATCGCCTCGGCAAAACTCGTGTCGCCGTTGCTCATCGCCGTTGCAAAGTCGCAGCCAAGAGTGGCTCCGGCATTGCTGTACTCATAAAGCGTCCATAAGCGGTAGGCGGCATCGTCGCCTCTTTCAGCACGACATTTTTCCACAGCCATAAGCACGGCGTTGTCCACATCCGCCATTGCGGGCAGGTCGCCCGAAGCACATGCCGTCTGTCGAAGAAGAGCAAACAATTGCGCGTCGCCTTCAAGCGTGTCAGACTTCAGCGTGCGCTCACTCATTTCCTGCAAAATGGATTTATAAGTATTTTTCATTATCGGATTTATTAGAGTTAGATTTATCGCACATTGCAAATATATTAATTCAAATCTATTTCATACAACAATTACAGCGTGCTTTTTTGTTAAAATTACCTAATCCAACACTCTTTTACCCAATGGTTTCATCACCTCGCCACGCCTTCTGATTAAAGATTGTTAATTACGCATCACGCGTCTTGGTCTATGCCGGAAACGTTGTAATTTTACTATTTAAAATGCTTATGAATATGAAAAATGCTATAATCGTAGGCGCCACTTCGGGTATCGGTCTTGAGGTGGCACGCATAATGCGGAGCGAGGGCGTCAACATAGGGGTGGCTGGCCGCAGAGAGGACAGGCTGCGCAAGTTTGCCGAAGAAGGCGGCAACGTTGTGTGGCAACGCATCGACGTGACCGACGAAAACGCAGGCGGGCTGCTCGTTGATTTGGCGGAGCGCATGGGCGGCGTCGACACCATCCTGCTCGTTTCTGGGATAGGAAGCCAGAACCGCGACCTCGACCCGGGCATAGAAATCGCAACGGCAGAAACAAACGTTGTGGGATTCACCCGTATGATCGATGCGGCATTCAACTATCTGAAAAGCCATGGTGGCGGACACATCGGCGCCGTAAGCTCGATTGCCGGGACTAAAGGGCTGGGCATCGCCCCGGCATACTCTGCCACAAAACGCTTTCAAAACACTTACATACAATGCTTGGCACAACTGTCGGCAATGACTCGCGCCAACATCACGTTCACCGACATCCGTCCGGGATTTGTCGACACCGACCTGCTGCGGTCGGGCAACTACCCGATGCTTATGCGCCCGGAAAAGACCGCACGGATGATTGTCGACGCCTTGCGCCGCAAAAAACGCGTGGCGACAATCGACTGGCGATACCGCTTGCTCGTGGCGGTATGGAGAATGATTCCCGACTGCATCTGGGAAAGAGCGGAAATTCAAACAAAACAATAAAATAATAGAAATGAAAAAACTTTTTGCAACAATCATCGTTGCGTCAACGGCTGCGGTGGGTTTTGCCGCCACTCCGTTGTGGATGCGCGATGTAAAAATCTCGCCCGACGGATCGCAAATAGCATTCTGCTACAAAGGCGACATCTACAAAGTTGCCTCTACTGGAGGCTCTGCCGTGCGGCTCACATCACACGACTCCTATGAGTCGGTGCCTGTATGGTCGCCCGACGGAAAGCAGATTGCTTTTGCCAGCGACCGATACGGCAACAACGATGTGTTTATTATGAATGCCGACGGTGGTTCGGCAGTGCGTCTGACCACAAAGTCGGGAGGTGAAGCGCCTGAGGCTTTCTCGCCCGATGGAAAATATGTCTATTTCTCAGCCAACAATCAGAAACCTGCGGCAAGTGCGCTGTTCCCCGACGTGTTGCTTGAGCTGTACAAAGTGCCAGCCACTGGCGGACGCCAGGAGCAGGCTCTCCCTACTCCTGCCGAATGCCTGTCGTTTGCCAAAGACGGCAGCATGTTTGTATATCAGGACCGCAAGGGTTATGAAGACGTATGGCGCAAACATCACACGTCGTCCGTGACACGCGACATCTGGGCATACGACACCAAAACCGGCAAGCACACCAACCTGACGGCTCATGCCGGAGAGGATTTGTGCCCGGCTTTGTCGGCCGACGGCAGCACGGTGTATTTCCTCAGTGAGCGCAATGGAGGCTCGATGAACGTATACTCTATGCCGCTCGCAAACCCGGCGGCATTGACAAAGATTTCCGACTTCAGCACTCACCCGGTGCGCTTCCTCAGCGTTGCCGACAACGGCACGATGTGCTACACCTACGACGGAGCCATCTACACTCAGCTAAACGGTGAGAAACCGGCGCTCGTCGACATCGACATTGTGCGCGACGACGTTGACCTGCCGTCAAGCCTGTCGTTCACAAACGGCGCTACTTCGGCAAGCGTGTCGCCCGATGGCAAGCAGGTGGCTTTCACCGTGCGCGGCAATGTGTTTGTGACATCGGTGGAATATGGCACAACAAAACAAATAACCAACACCGTGGAGGGCGAGGCCGACGTTGACTTCGGCGCCGACAACCGGTCGCTCGTATATGCCAGCGAACGCAACGGGCATTGGGGGCTTTACACGGCTCGCATAAAACGCTCCGACGACCTCAACTTCCCTAATGCAACTCTAATCGACGAGCAGCCGCTGCTCGCCGACTCCCTCGCCGACCGCCAGAATCCGAAATTCTCGCCCGACGGAAAAGAGGTGGCTTTCATCGAGGATGAATGCCAGCTTATGGTGGTCAACGTGGCCACTAAAGCTGTGAGGCAGGTGACCGACGGTTCGGAATGGTTTATGGGTGGCTTCAACTATGCCTGGTCGCCAGATGGAAAATGGTTCTCGCTTGAAATCATCGGCAACGGACACGACCCTTATTCCGACGTGGCTATCGTAAAGGCTGACGGATCGGAGAAGCCGGTAAACCTGACTGGCAGCGGATACTTCAGCTCGCAGCCAAGATGGGTGCTCGACGGAAACGCTGTGCTTTTCCTCACAGACCGCTACGGCATGCGCAGCCATGCTTCGTGGGGTTCGCTCAACGACGTGATGCTTGTGTTTATGAACAAGGACGCCTACGACAAATTCCGACTTAGCAAGGAGGATTACGAATTGCAGAAGGAATTGGAGAAGGAGCAGAAGAAAAATGCCGAAAAGGCTGACGCCGACAAGAAAAAAGGCAAAAAGAAAGACGACAAGAAGGCTGACAAGAAAGAAGAGAAAAAAGACATTGACGTGCAACTTGATGGCATCGAGGACCGTATTGTGCGCATCACGCCAAACTCTTCCGAAATTGCCGATGCCATCGTCGATGCCGATGGAGAAAGCCTGTACTACCTGTCGGCTTTCGAGGAGGGTTACGATCTTTGGAAACTCGACTTGCGCAAAAAGAGCACGGAATGCCTGAAGAAACTCGACACGTCGTCGGCTCAGTTCGACGTGCAGAAAGACGGCAAGTGCATTTTCATTCTCGGCTCACGCATAATGCAGAAACTCACCGTGGCTTCCGACAAGATGGAACGCATCAGCTACAAGGCTGAGATGAAGATGGATTTGGCAAAGGAACGCGAATATATGTTTGACCACGTTTGCCGCCAGGAGGCCCGCCATTTCTACCGCACTGACATGCACGGTGTGGACTGGCCGATGATGACAGCTGCATACCGCAAGTTCCTGCCTCACATCAACAACAACGCCGACTTTGCCGAGCTGCTCAGCGAAATGCTCGGCGAGCTCAACGTGTCGCACACCGGAGGCAGATACCGTGCTGGTGCCCGTGGAGAAGCCACTGCCAACTTAGGTCTGTTCTACGACCTTTCGTATGAAGGAAAGGGCGTGAAAATCGACGAGGTGATTGCCGGAGGTCCTTTCGACAACGCGTCTTCAAAGGTGAAGAAGGGATGCATTATCGAGAAAATCAACGGACAGGAAATTTCTGCCGACACCGACTTCTATGCGCTGCTCGCCGGGCTGACCGGAGAGAAGGTGCTGATTTCGCTTTCCGATGGCGGCAAGCAGTGGGACGAGGTGGTGAAACCTATCTCTGACGGCGCTTGCGGTGCTTTGCTCTACCGCCGATGGATCAAACAACGCGCCGCCGACGTGGACCGCTGGTCAAACGGTCGCTTGGGATACGTACATATCGAATCGATGGACGACAACAGTTTCCGTACAGTGTACTCTGACGTGCTTGGTAAATACAACAAGAAGGAGGGAATCGTGATTGACACCCGTTTCAATGGTGGAGGTCGCTTGCACGAAGATATCGAAATCTTGTTCAGCGGAACAAAATATCTCACTCAGGTGTACCGCGGAAGAGAAGCGTGCGACATGCCGAGCCGCCGATGGAACAAACCTTCAATCATGGTGCAGGGCGAGGCCAACTATTCCAACGCTCACGGAACGCCTTGGGTATACAAACACATGCGTCTCGGCAAACTTGTCGGCGCTCCGGTGCCTGGCACCATGACAAGCGTTTGGTGGGAACGTCTGCAGGACTCTTCGCTGATTTTCGGCACTCCGGTCATCGGATACCGCACCGCGGAAGGAAATTACCTTGAGAACTCGCAACTGGAGCCCGACATCTATGTGCTGAACTCTCCTGAGGACGCTGCCAATGGTTTGGACGCACAACTGAAAGCTGCGGTCGACGAGCTCATTCGCGAACTCGACGCAAAAAAATAAACCCTAACACGGCTTGACTAAGACAAGCGGATGCGACACCTCTCGCATCCGCTTATCCTTTAATATTGCGAACGTTGCGACAAAAAAACTCCGTAAATGTTTGCCGTATGGAAAAATATGCGTACATTTGCACGCCATTACAGAAGTCGCCTTTACCAGCGGCGCGTAACTTTGTAATAATAAAAAAGATATAGAAATGAAAAAAGACATTCATCCATCAAACTATCGCGAGGTTGTTTTCAAAGATATGTCGAACGGCGAAACTTTCATCACTCGCTCGACTGTCGCTGCTAAGGAGACAATCGAAATCGACGGCGTTACTTACCCGCTCGTAAAACTCGAAATCACGAGTTCTTCTCACCCTTTCTTCACTGGTAAGCAGAAATTGGTCGACACAGCTGGCCGCGTAGACAAGTTCATGAGCCGCTACGGAAACCGTCTCAAGAAATAAGGTTCAGAAGAACATCAAAATATCCTCAAAACAAAACAACAAAGCAGGGACAGCCTCTTCGGCAGTCCCTGCTTTGTTGTCTAACGCACACTTATGCACACAAGATGCCCTATCCGTAAGGTCTGGCTGTTTTAATCATAAGCCAAGGTATGTTTTCAACGCCTCGACATATTCTTCAAAAGCCTTTCTTCCATCGTAAGTAATTGAGCATGTCGTCCTGGGACGCTTGCCCGACATTCCCTTTTCAATAGAAATATATCCCGCGGTAGACAGCTTTTCAAGCTGAACGCTGAGATTGCCGGCTGTAGATTCGGTTTTCTCCTTGAGATAAACGAAATCTGCCTCTTCAACATTCATCAGTATGGAAATTACAGCAAGACGGAGTTGCGAGTGCAGAAGCGGATTCAGTTCTTTCATTTTTCTTTTCGTGCCTTATGGTTGAGAATATGGCCGGGAATTATCATCATCGCCACAAACGCGATTATAAACAATGGCATATACCATGATGCATAAAGCTCTACATCCCCGGCGATGCATGCCTCCGTAAATAAGCCAGCAAACAATCCTATCGCACCTCCAACAATAAGCGTTGTCTCTTTGAAAACAATTCCCTGGGCAACCTCGGCGAAGGGAACGATTATCAGAGCGAACGCCAACATCATAGGCCATGCGTCAATTCCTTTGACAAGCAGAAATGCGAGGCAGATGGCTGTGGCGGCGATTGCACTGAAGCCGACTGTAGACCAAATGCGGGATGTGAGTGTGTCGGAATAATTTTTTACCCCTTTTTCAATCTGTTGTTTCTTTGCCTTTATCGGAGCAACGATGCCTCCAATAATCCAAACAAGAAACCATAGCCAGTTCCACACAGGATTTTGTGTAATCACGAGGAGCATCCATATCAACGCAGAAACGGCAACTGTCAGGTAGCCAAACAGCAGCAAAATGCGTCCATCGCCAATATAGCGTTGCTTCGTGAGTGCTATCATCGAAGTTATCACTTCGAGACTTTCTTTTTCGGTGAGTTTTCTGTCTTCCATTTTATGAAAAATTTGATGGTTAATACTTGGTTTATAAAATAAACCATTTGGCTTTGAAAAAAGAGCGGTCTCGCCTGTCCGCCCTTGGTTCAAGTGCAAATTTAATTCGGTTTATTTTATAAACCAAATTTTTAAGAGAAAATTCATTGACAGTGCGCCTATTCCCAGCTTGTATGGCAGAGGCGCACTGCAACCTTCTTCATCTATGCATTAACCTTATTCCACTATGATTTTCCGAACGTTTGACGGATTAGCGTTCAGAACAGGGCGCAAAATATATATTCCAGGCGTCAAACCAGAGATTTCCGCTTCTTGCATATTCGTCCGTATGCAGACGCCCATAATATCAAAGACATCATAATTTGTGTCGCCATCGGAAACGACATCTTCCACACCACTGTCATCACCGACAACAAACGTTCCCTCAAACAACGAAATCAAGCCTTCCGTATCCGATGCCGCTCGGATTCTATAGCGGTAACTGCCGTCATCCAGCGATGAGATATCAAAACCTATGCGTTTGGTTGCTGCCTCTCTATTTGCACTGGCTGTTCTTATACTCTTTATGAGTGAAAGAGTCTGCGACTTAACTACTTCTCCATTTTTAAAAGCCTCAAACTCATAGTAGTCGGCACTCTCATCCACTGGAAGCGTAAGCACTCGTTCGCGGCCCTCTGTATACACTTTCACAAAAGCCTCCACTGTCTCATCCTCGACAATCTCAAATTTATTCCAAGCTTCCGACGCTTCATAATACTTCTTGGCGCCAACCGGCACACGGATTCGCGGATTGCTTTTTGTTATAAACACATCATTCGGCAGCATTTTAGGCGGACAAATCCAATGTGCGGTCACTTCTGTCAGTGCTCCGTTCACAAATGTATATGCTCCAATATAAGAAACCGAACCTGGTATATCAATGGTCTTGAGTCCGTCAAGATACATCATGGAATTTCCGTAAAGCACTTGCAATGACGGCGGAAAAACGAATTCAGTCAATTTCGGACACCCCTCCATCGCGCTGAAAAATCTCAATCGCGAATTTTCAGGGAATGTCACGGTCTGCAGTTCCATGCAATATTTAAAATCATCAACCACATATTTTACAGAGGATGGGAAGGCTACCGAAACAACTTTCGAGTTGTTAAACGCGCCTTCAGTTCTGACCAACTTATATTCTTTCCCATTATAACTAACCGTTTCAGGCAATACTATATCTCCTGAATATTGTCCCTCGCTTGGTGGTAGCAGAACGGCTTTGTTGCCGCGCAATCGATACCGCAGTCCTGCAATATCGGCATAAATGGTTGCCTCTTCAACCGGCATCTCATCCAATGAGAAAAAACACCACGGCTTTGTCAATCTATAGGTGGGGAGGGAGCCTGACGGCACGTGTATCTCTACAGGTGTCGGACACATGGAGCCTTTATAATCCACATCGTTATAACCCGACAACTCCAAGATATTCAACGGAGTATTGACTGGTCTTTTCCACTTCAAAAACAAATCCTTGATATTCGTTGCAAGTGACAAATCTCCCATACGCCACACTGTCGACGGTATCACAAGATCTGCAAATGCTCCACAAAATGCCCTCACTCCGATTTCCTGCAAACCTTCAGGCAGCCGGAAATGATCCGGGACTACCTGTCCTCTATTTTTGCAGAAGAACATAAACCCATAATCCTCTATCACTTTCAATTGTGAGTCTTCTTCTATTTCAATATCGTCAATTACTGCCGATTCGAATGCTCTTTTTTCTACCACTTCAACAGTTTTGGGTATAAACACCTTGTCCAATTCCATACAGGCGGCAAACGCTCTCCTTCCTATCGACTTGACTGTATATTCTCTTCCGTCCACTTTTATAGACGACGGTATGATTATACGTCCTTGGTATGTAGAATTAAGTTCGTTTTTGGCAACTACCCTTGCTGCCATGGCTCCAGGGTCGAGAACGTAATATATCCCGTCAACACATATTACTCCATCATCGACCGGATCATCCAAGCCTCCTGTGCCGGAGACTTCAACATTTGTCTGATTTCCTTCTCTATCACAAAGCGCAGCCAGCATGTCGTCCGGTTTTTGCATTCTCCCGACTGCACAATCACTTGCTTGTTCTTTTGAGTTCGGATTTACAGCTGCTGCCTCCATATAACAAGACAACATCAGCATCGCCAACAGCATTGCCGGCAATAGTCTTCTTCTGTGGTACTTATTGGTAATCATAATTACTTGTACTATGTGTTAAATGAAATCCTTAAAAGATTATTATGTCTAAGCAAAACATCCACTACGCTTACAAATTTATAGTCACAAACCACCTTTTACAAATGTTTTGTTGGTTAAAATTCGTTAAACATGTTTTTAAACATACTTTTCCCGTTCTTTATATCTCACTGAGACACAACGCAATGGCAATGATGTAAAAAACAATCACAGAATCAAGCAAACCGCTATCGAAGAGCGATTCCTTACGCACAACAAACATTGCGAGGGAGCATGTGGTTACCGACATGCCCCCTCGCAATATGTTTCGTGGATGCGTCACTCTCCCCACCTTTTCGGTTGCCATACGGAACCTTCGCGGAAGTGCTGGATGGGTAGGTCCTGAGTAGTGTAAACCACATAGAAGCGATTATGCCTTACCAATCCACCCTCGTAGAAAACCCAGCTTTTGCCTGACCGGTCGCCGGCATACCAATTCCAATTCTTCTTATCCCAAAACTGGTTGAACTTGTTTTCTTCCGTTTCTGTAGCATTCAAGCGCAGCTCACTTCCGCCAGTCGATGAGATAATCACGTCGTGGTTGTCGATATTGGCGAAACCTATGGCGGTAATCTTCTTCGACGGGTCGATGTCTACGCCCTCGTCATAGTACTTCACAAAAAGATAGTTGTTGTCGAGCGCTCCATCCATATCATGATCAGCATGCACGCCTCGCGGAATGTAGTATTTTCCACCGTTGAAGTCTTTGGCTGTTCCCTCTTGACAGAACACGGCATCCACGATGCCTAAGCATTTGTCGCTTGGCGCCAACGCATAATAGATATACTTGTCGTCATTGTCTGTAGCGTCTATATAATGATGGCAAGTCGGCTCGAATGCATATCCATTTTCACACGGAGCGTTGGAGTTTGCCATGACGGGATAATAAGTCAAGTAGTTGTTCTGATCGTTCGGGTCTTGCGCGACAAAGGGGGTTGGTTCTCCATTCTTATGCCCGTTCGAGCCGCTCTTGATCATAATGTCTGCCAACACCAATCTCGACTTTGCCCGCTGCACCACCTGTTTAGAGTCGAGGTAGTCGTCTTTGGCGTTTAGCAACTCGCTGTAGTTGTTCAGCAGACGGGTGACTGCCTCAATGTCGGCTTCTGTTTTATCCGTAACCACTTGGTCGTAGGTAAACGCTATCTGGCCAACCAACTCTTCGATAGGATACAGACGGCAGAGGGTGTTGTCTTTATCATCGCTGCTTACGTTGTAGCCAATGAGCGCCCACTTACTGTCGGAACCGTCGGTATTGAAGCCGTCGAGCCACTTCTGCGGATCGTCGATGGCAAGGTCGCCTCCGGTAGAGGTTTGCAGGGATACTGCCTTGCTGGCTTTCTCGTAGTTCTCGTTTTGGTAAGCCACGTCGAAATGTCCCTCCGCATAGTCGCTATGGGCATTCGCATAGATATCTTTCCACGTCTTGCCGGTGCTTGTTGGTTTGCTGCGCGAGAGGCTGCCCTGCGCGTCAAAGCCAACGCTATATTCATAAACGTTCTCCTGACGGCCGTAGATATAGATGTTGTAGCCGCCAAACGAGCCTTGCGTGATAATGTCGGTGCCCCAATCATCGTAGAATGCGGTCGTATTGATGTTGTCTACGTTCAAAGCTCTGACAAAGGTGGGCGAAAGCAATGCCAGCAGGGTGGGGTCTTTCTTCTCCTGCTCGAAGGCCGACATATTCATGCGCACCTCCGACATCTTCACGCGATACAGATTCAGATAGTATTCGTATGACTCGCTTGTGGAGAGGCTTCCGCTCACTCCAAGGTCAAACGAGCCTGTCCAGACATAGGAGGGCTTCTTTTTCAGCATAGAGGTCAATTGTCTTTCATATTCCGCGTCTCCCAGAAAATCCTTAATATCCTTCAATATGCCTTTTTCTGAAGATGTCAGACCTTTCTTTCGTGTCTTCTTAAACGATGCTCCCACATTGACCGACCAGTCCTCCATAGTCTTCTCGTAACTATCGCCAGAGAATTCAAGCATCGAGAACTGTTTTTGCGTGGTGTTGGCGGTCAGATACTCCTCGCCAAGCTTGCTGATTTGGTCATAAAGGAGCACGCTGCCAAGCGTATTGCCTACCGGACCGTAGCAGCGGGTTCCCTTGCCCAACACTTCACTGTAAACGGAGGTGATGGCATCTCCAGATTTGGTCGTGGCGCCTTTCTGTCGGAGCACCATCAACACGGTGCGTGCCTTCTCTGGAAACTCTTTGGGTATAATCTTTACCGGAATGACCTCAAATGGCTTGTCGAGTGCTTTCTGTATTTGGGCAACGGCACACCACTTGCCGTCATTGCGTTGCTCGCAGTTGAATTTAACGTAATCGTTCTGCGCTGTCTCTATGTCCACCATGCGCAAAACGCTCAACGGCAAGACAAGACTGTTCTCGTCACCCTCTTCTATTATATGTATAAGCACACTGCCGGCCACATCATTTGTCCCTTGCGGCACATATTCTTCGATTCCTACCTCTCCTTTCAGGACTCCATCATCCTGGCATCCAGTCAAGCAAAATAGTCCACTTAGAATCGACAGCGATGCCACCGAATTTTTCAGATACTTTATTCGCATAATTTTGTTTTTTAGTATTGATAAATAGTGCGTGAAAGTATATAAAAAAAGCATCGGAGACGTGCTAAAACCACAAAATCAGGTGTCAATTCTACAATTCAGACGTTTTCGAACGGTTTGCAGCTACCTTCATCAGGTATTCGCTGGGCAAAGAGCCTGTGTATTTCTTGAAGCTTCTCAATGCAGTTTCTTTCGACCGGAAGCCAACGAGGAAGAAAGCGTCCTGCACACTCTTCACCTTGCCATCTTCCGCAATGCAACAGAAAGCCTGCACTCTGTGGCGGTTAATCAGATCGGCAAAGTTGACGTAGCCTGCCTCCTGTATGGCTTGGGCAAGATAACTGCGGTTGGTGCCCAACATCTGAGCCAGACTGGCAACGGTGAGGTCTTGGTTTTTCCACACTTTCTCCTCTTCAAGCAAATGGTTTAGCCGAATGACAAGAGGATTTTCTTCTTCCTCCGACGGCGAGCTTGACTTTACAGGTTCTACTGGCAATTCGGTGTGACAATCCGATGGGAGGCAAAAGCGGGCGAACAGTTCCTCATAAGTCACCATCATAGCCAGCGTGAGGCAAACAAACAGATGCACCACACTGACCGACGCACTGCGAGTCAGCATAAACACGGCATAGAGAGCGGAAATCAGCAGAATGGTGTACGTATAATGCCTTATCCAACGCAAACGGACGCGGCTCTTCATCCAGTTATAGGGGATGACGTGGAGCAGCAGGGCGGATGGAAGAATGATTCCGAAAAGAAGTATAAGACGCCAATAGACATTCGGCTCGCCGATGTGGGTAAGCATATCGCCAAACGTCTGCAACTGACGGAGCTTAATTCCTGACAGATAAAAAATGACTCCAATTAATATACAGCATGAACAAACGCCGTGCATTGAGCCATCCCGGACGAATCACCTCTATAGGATATAAACAAAGCAGCGTCACCATAAGCAATCCACCAACCAAATTCACAGGCGGAAGTACTCCCGACGGCACCAACTGCCCGTCCACAAAGGCGCGGCTGGAGAACAACAACGCCAAAAACATCCATACAAAACTGAGGGTAAGCCGCGACCGGTCGCCATCGCACCGGCGCATCCATAGAATAAAAGCACATAAGGCAAACGCACACGAAGCACTGCCTAACACAAATTGCATTAGCGCCATTTTTCGGCTCCTCCTGTCGCCTGTAGTGAAGGTGTTAATTCATAGTTCATCATTTAGCTCCTTTTCAAGGCAAAGATACGTATTTTTTCCAACGAAACAAGCTATCCCCAAGGAAAACCGCCGAAGTGCGGTTGTAGAAAGATGTTGCGTGGAGGAAAACCGCCGAAGAGCGGTTTTATATGTTAGCACGGGGTTGGCTCGCCTACCCCGTGACACCAGTGGCACACGCAACTACCGCCGAAGAGCGGTTGTAGAAATACCATCGTCATCGTCGCAGAGCGACGGCACTTTTCCGTAACCCGGTACGCGGAGCGAAGCGGATGCGTGCCGGGATTCTGCGCATCCTTCCCATCTCGCGTGCCGGAGGTACGCCACTTCCTATGGCGGGACGCTGACTCAACTTGCTAAAATATTTCCCTTGATTTATACAACCGCTCTTCGGCGGTAGATTAATTCTTCCGCAACTGACCCCAGGTAGGCAAGCCAACCTGGGGCTATGATTATACAACCGCCCTTCG
>ERZ860264.843-NODE-843-length-25025-cov-3.068722_pt1 | contig 25025 bp, 19 predicted proteins | sample MGYA00509980_ERZ860264 | MGnify/ENA primary metagenome ERZ860264 (study PRJEB30046, sample SAMN00715212) | human gut metagenome | study: EMG produced TPA metagenomics assembly of the A metagenome-wide association study of gut microbiota in type 2... | reverse complement strand
GCAGGGTTACGGCCAGAACCGTCCCGGTGGCTACAATCAGCCCCGTCAGCAGGGAGGCTACAATCAGAACCGTCCCGGCGGCTACAATCAGCCCCGTCAGCAGGGCGGTTACAATCAGAACCGTCCAGGCGGCTACAACCAGAACCGTCAGCAGGGCGGTTACAATCAGAATCGTCCCGGCGGCTATAACCAGAACCGTCAGCAGGGCGGCTACAATCAGAATCGTCCCGGCCAGAACCGCCCCGGTCAGAACCGCGCGGCTTACGGTCAGAACAACTGGAAAGGAAATAATCAGGGTGGAGTGAAGTTTACTCCCAAGCCCAAGCAGATCGACTACGTTCTCGAGGATATCGATCCGAACGCAGAGATCCGTCTGAACAAATATATGGCAAACGCCGGTATCTGTTCGCGCCGCGAGGCCGATGAATACATCACCGGAGGTAAGGTTAAAGTCAACGGAGAGGTTGTAACGGAACTCGGCACGAAGATCACGCGTAACGATGTCGTGGAATACGATGACAAGGTGGTGACTCCCGAGCGCAAGTGCTATGTGCTTCTCAATAAGCCGAAAGACTGCGTGACTACAAGCGATGATCCCAACGGACGCACCACAGTGCTCGATATAGTGAAAAACGCATGTGAGGAGCGCATTTATCCCGTAGGACGTCTCGACCGAAACACTACCGGAGTGCTTCTGCTCACCAACGACGGCGACCTCGCTTCCAAACTGACTCATCCCAAGTTTGTCAAGAAGAAAATATATCATGTCTGGACAGACAAGGATATCACGGAGGAAGACATGCAGCGTATCGCCGACGGCATAGAGCTTGAGGACGGCGAGATCCACGCAGACGCCATATCGTATGTGAGTGACGACCGCAATCAGGCCGGAATCGAGATCCATAGCGGCCGCAACCGCATTGTGCGCCGTATATTCGAGCATCTCGGATATCGTGTCATAAAGCTCGACCGTGTCTATTTCGCCGGTCTTACCAAAAAGAATCTGCCCCGCGGCCGCTGGCGTTACCTCACTCAGGAGGAAGTCAACTATCTCCGCATGGGTGCTTTTGAATAAATTTGAAATGGAAAAAATTCGCAGAACAACCATAAAAGGTCTTCTGACCGATCCGGCTCCCTTCATCGACAGCCGGGTCGACGTTAAGGGCTGGGTGCGTACGCGCCGTGGAAACAAACATGTGCAGTTCGTGGCTCTTAACGACGGAAGTACCATCAACAATCTTCAGATCGTCTTTGATCTGTCGAAATTCAGCGAGGATGAGCTGAAGTCCGTGACCACGGGCTCAAGCATCCATGTGCAGGGGACGCTCGTCGCCTCGCAGGGAAAAGGACAGACAGTGGAGGTGCAGGCCGATGAACTTGAGGTGTACGGCACGGCAGATCCCGCCACGTATCCTTTGCAGAAAAAAGGCCATACTCTCGAATTCCTTCGTGAGAAAGCGCATCTGCGCCCGCGCACCAATACTTTCGGCGCAGTGCTCCGCATCCGCCATGCGCTGGCCTTTGCCATCCATCAGTTCTTTAACGACAAGGGCTTTTATTACTTCCATACGCCTCTGATCACGGCTTCCGACTGCGAGGGAGCAGGCGCGCAGTTCCAGGTGACGACCCTTCCTCTCGGCGATCTTCCCCGCACCGAGGAGGGCAATGTGGATTATTCGCAGGATTTCTTCGGCAAGATGGCCAGCCTCACGGTGTCGGGTCAGCTTGAGGGAGAACTCGGCGCCACGGCCCTGGGATGCATATATACGTTCGGCCCGACTTTCCGCGCGGAGAATTCGAATACTCCGCGTCATCTCTCGGAGTTCTGGATGATAGAGCCGGAGATGGCGTTCTACGAGATCGAGGATAACATGGATCTCGCTGAGGAATTCATCAAGTACTGTATAAACTATGCGCTCGAACACTGCAAAGACGACATCGAGTTCCTGGCCGAGCATTTTGACAAGGAGCTTATCGGGCGTCTGCGGTTTGTGGTGGACAATGATTTCGTACGTCTCCCTTATACCGAGGGTGTGAAGATACTCGAAGAGTCGGGACGCAAGTTCGAGTTCCCCGTCTACTGGGGTGTGGATCTCGCGTCCGAACATGAGCGATATCTCGTTGAAGAGCACTTCAAACGCCCCGTTATCCTGACGGACTATCCGAAGGAGATCAAGGCCTTCTACATGAAGCTCAACGAAGACGGCAAGACAGTACGCGCCATGGACGTGCTTTTCCCGAAAATCGGAGAGATCATAGGCGGCTCGCAGCGTGAGGAGAGTCTTGAGAAGCTCAGCGCGCGTATCGCCGAGATGGGACTTACCGGCATGGACTGGTATGTCGACACCCGTCGTTACGGAACGGTTCCCCATTCCGGATTCGGTCTCGGTTTCGAACGTCTCGTGCTTTTCGTGACCGGTATGCAGAATATCCGCGACGTGATCCCCTTCCCGCGCTATCCGAACAACTGCGAGTATTGATGGCCCGTATCGCAGCAGTCATATTTATAATCCTGTCTCTCCTGCCCGGTCAGCTAAAGGCGGAGAGACAGGATTCCATCGTTGTAAGTCTGCTTACCTGCTGGCCCGGCCCGGAGGTCTATGAGCTGTGCGGCCATTCGGCCCTGCGTGTCCGCGGCATAAATCCCGACGGCACCGTTACCGATACCGTATGGAACTACGGAGTGTTCGATTTTGCCGAGCCTAACTTCCTTTATCGTTTCGTAAAGGGAGAGACCGACTACATGCTCGCGGGATACCCCACCGCCATGTTCGTACCCGAATATATGGCGCAGGGGCGCCGCGTCGTGGAGCAGGATCTGAATCTGACACGCGAGGAAACATCGCGTCTTGTCGGCATGCTGCGCGAGGAGGCGAAACCGGAGAACCGTACGTATCGCTACAATTATGTCAAAGACAACTGCGCCACGCGGATAACCGACCGCATAGACCGCGCTGTCGGCTCCCCGGTGGTTTATCCCGATTCTGTCAGGTACGGTACTTTCCGCAACGAGATGCGCGCCTATCACAGGGATTACCCCTGGTATCAGTTCGGCATAGATCTCGCTCTCGGCTCCGGCATAGATTATCCGTTGCGCGGACGCGAAGAGATGTTTGTCCCGCTTGAGATGATGGAAAAGACGGCAGGAGCGCACCTGCCTGACAGCCGTCCGCTTGTGGCGGAGACAAGGGTCCTGTCGGAAGGCGTGCCCGATGCCACTCTCGGCCCGACACACTGGAGCGCCACTCCGCTCGTATGCTGCTCCCTCTTTCTGGCTATGATCCTGCTGGTCTGCTGGCTTCAGTGGCGCTGGCGTGTCATATACAGGGCTGTCTACTCCCTCTGGTTCGGCGTGACCGGACTCGCGGGATGCGTCATTGCCTTTCTCGTGTTTGTCAGCAGCCATGAGGCCACGTCGCCCAATCTTCTGCTTCTGTGGCTTAATCCGCTGCAACTTATTGTGTCAGTGGGAGTATGGTTCAGACGTAAATGGAAAGTCCCGACTTCGGTGATGATCTATTATAATATCATCGTCGTCACGGTGACGCTTATCGTATGGCCGTTTCAAACCCAATCGGCCAATCCGGCGTTTTTCCCATTGATGGCATCGACACTCGCATTGGCGGTGTCTTATGCAATAATCTCTCCGAAAATCAGTTATAAAAAATACCGCAACATACCCGAAAATGAAGAGGTTGGCAACCTCGGTGCTGGTAGGTCTGGCCACGCTCGGCGCGGCCGCACAGGCGGATCCCGCCCGGCCGCGTCTCGTGGTGGGAATCGTCGTTGACCAGCTTCGCACCGATTACATAGAGTATCTGCAAAGTTACTTCGGCGAGCGGGGGTTCAGAACCCTGCTCACTGACGGTGTGTATATGCGCGACGTCGACTTCAAGGCTTCCCGCCTTGACGCGGCGAGTGCTACTGCCATGCTTTATACGGGGGCCTATCCTTCGGAGACAGGTGTCCCGTCCGGGCTTATATACGACTCCTCGGATCCGTCGGGGATGCTCAGGCTCCCTCTTGTGTCGGGCGCGGCGTCAAGCATAACCAACGACTCTTTCACTCCCGCGCCGCTGCGCCTGTCGACCATCGCCGATGAACTTGTGATCGACGGCGGCGGTTCCAGCCAGGTATATTCGGTGGCCATGGATCCGCAGCAGGCCGTGATCATGGCGGGGCATGCGGGCAAAGGTGCCGTATGGATAAACAATTCTTCAGGCAACTGGGCCACCACATCCTATTATGGCCCGATGCCGTCGGTCGTGTCGAATCGTAATTTCCGCAATTCGCTTTCGCAGCGTATCGACACGATGGTCTGGCGTCCCTCCGCACGCCTGCAGCTTGTGCCCGGACTGCCGGAAAAGAAAAGACAGACCCCGTTCCGTCACACGTTCCCGCGTGCCGACCGTGACGTCTATAAGAAATTTGTGGCTTCGCCCCTTTCCAATGTGGAAGTGACGGACGCCGCTATCGACATCCTGCGCGATCTCAATCTCGGCACCAGTCCGGGAGAAACCGACATGCTCAATGTGGCATATACGGTGGCTCCGTTCAAATATGTGACCGACGGCGTCACACGTGCTGAGCTAACGGACTCATATCTGCGCCTTGACGGGCAGCTTGCGCGGCTTTTCGATGCCGTTGACCGTTATGTGGGCGCGGCCAATTCCGTGATATGGCTCGCATCGACCGGTTATTACGATGACGCAGTGGCGGTCGAGGAGCGTTACCGTCTGCCCGGAGGCGAATTTTCCGCGCGCCGCGCGCGGTCGTTGCTCAATTCATATCTGTCGGCACGCTTCGGACAGGCCGGATACGTGTCGGCCATACGCGACGGCCAGATATATTTCGACCGGCATGCCATCGAGACAATGCGGCTTGATCCGGAAGCCGTGATAGGAGACGCCCGCAGTTTCCTTGTCAAGATGAGCGGCGTGGCCGACGCATTCACCATCGACGACATATTGTCTCCCTCCGATGAAGACCAGAGGGCGCTGCGCAAGTCTCTCGACCCGCGTTCATGTGGAGATATAATAGTGCGTTTCACTCCCGGCTGGAGTGTGGTCTACGATGAGCAGACCCCTCCTGTCACCAAACAGATAAGGGAGTCAGCCGTAATGACACCGGCATTTCTGAAGGCCCCGGGCCTAAAGCCTCAGGTGATAACCTCGGGGATAGATGCCACGGCTCTCGCCCCCACGGTGGCCGGCGCCATCAGGATACGTGCCCCCAACGGAGCCGCGTCGAGGGCCGTGCCTGTCGAGGCCCGTTGATCAGGCAGCCGTGCGGACCATACCGCCGGGTCACAACAATATCAGACACTTTAAAGCAATAAATCTCTCCATACAAATTCGGAAAATATGTTTAACAATATACTTAAGAAAATATTTGGCGACCAGTCGGAACGCGCCGTGCGTCCGCTCTGGAACCGCCTCAATACAGAAATCAATCCCATCTCGGAGCAGATACGCGATATATCGAATGATGAACTGCGTGGCCGCATCGAGACGATCAAGGGCAATATCCGCGGCAAAGCCGCCGACTATAAGAAGCGGATGGAGGAAATCCGCTCGGAGATCGAGTCTCTCGATTATGACAAGCGCGAACCCCTCTGGAAGAAGATAGACGAGCTCCGCGAGGAAATGTTCGCGGAATACGCGCGTGATCTTGATGCCGCCCTCCCCGAGGTTTTCGCGGTGGTGAAGGAGACCGCGCGCCGCTTCAAGGAGAATGACACCATCGAGGTGACGGCCACCGACAGTGACCGCCGTCTCGCCGCCGCAGGCAAGGACTTCGTGACTATCGACGGAGACAAGGCCATCTATAAAAACGAATGGATAGCCGGCGGCAATCTCATGAAGTGGGACATGATGCATTACGATGTCCAGCTGATAGGAGGTATGGTGCTCCACGGCATGATGAACAACGGCAAGGTCACCAACAATATAGCCGAGATGGCTACCGGTGAAGGTAAGACTCTGGTCGCGACTCTGCCTGTGTTCCTCAACGCGCTGACAGGCGAGGGAGTCCATGTCGTGACGGTCAACGACTATCTGGCCAAGCGAGACTCCGAGTGGATGGGCCCGTTGTATCAGTTCCACGGCCTCTCCGTGGCCTGTATAGACAAGACGGAACCAAATTCTATGGAACGTCGCGAGGCATATGCGAGCGATATAACTTTCGGTACGAACAATGAGTTCGGTTTCGACTATCTGCGCGACAATATGGCTACGCAGACGCAGGATCTCGTGCAGCGCGACCAGCATTATTACGCTATTGTCGACGAGGTCGACTCTGTGCTCATAGACGACGCGCGTACGCCTCTCATCATTTCCGGTCCTGTGCCCAAGGGCGACGACCAGATGTTCAACGAATTCAAGCCGAATGTCGAGAAAGTGGTGAACGCCCAGCGCAAACTCGCCCAGCAGCTGCTTCTGGAGGCGAAGGAGAAAATCTCGAAAGGCGATACGGAAGAGGGCGGTCTCGCACTGTTCCGCGTCTATAAGGCTCTTCCCAAACATGGTCCTCTGATCCGTTATCTTTCGGAAGACGGTATCAAGCAGCTGATGCTCAAGGTCGAGGCCAAGTATATGGCCGACAACAACCGCGAGATGCCCAAGGCTGTCGAGCCACTTTTCTTTGTGATTGACGAGAAAAACCATTCCATCGAGCTGACCGACAAGGGTATCGAGGTGCTTACAGGCACAACTTCCGATCCTGAGTTCTTCATTCTTCCCGATATCGCCGCACAGCTGAGCGCGGTCGAGAACGAGGACCTTACCGCCGATGAGAAACGGGAGAAAAAAGACAATCTGCTCCAGAACTATTCTATCAAGGCCGAACGTGTGCATACGGTCAATCAGCTTCTGAAGGCCTATACGCTGTTTGACAAGGATGTGGAATATGTCATCGACGACAACAAGATCAAGATTGTCGACGAGCAGACAGGCCGTATCATGGAAGGTCGTCGCTATTCCGACGGTCTCCATCAGGCCATCGAGGCCAAGGAGGGCGTGAAGGTGGAGGCCGCCACCCAGACCTACGCCACGATCACGCTCCAGAATTATTTCCGTATGTATCGCAAACTCGCTGGTATGACCGGTACGGCCATGACCGAGGCGGGTGAGTTCTACGACATATATAAACTTGACGTAATAGAGATTCCCACGAACCGGCCGGTGATACGCAACGACATGAACGACCGTGTCTACCGTACGAAGAAGGAGAAATATGCGGCTGTGATCCAGGAAGTGGAGGATATGGTCAAGGCCGGACGCCCGGTGCTTGTCGGCACCACGTCGGTCGAGATCTCCGAACTTCTTTCCAAGATGCTTAAACTGCGCAAGATCGAGCATCAGGTGCTCAACGCCAAGCTGCATCAGAAAGAGGCCGACATCGTGGCGCAGGCAGGCCAGAAAGGCACCGTGACCATCGCAACCAACATGGCGGGCCGCGGTACGGACATCAAGCTCTCGCCCGAGGTGAAAGAGGCGGGAGGTCTTGCCATCATCGGTACGGAGCGTCATGAGTCGCGTCGTGTCGACCGCCAGTTGCGCGGTCGTGCCGGCCGTCAGGGCGACCCGGGCAGTTCGGTGTTCTTCGTGTCGTTCGAAGACACCGTGATGCGTCTCTTCGCGAATGACCGCGTTGTCAAGATGCTCGACAAACTCGGTTTCCAGGAGGGCGAGATGCTTGAGAACAGCATGGTCACTAAGAGTATCGAGAACGCGCAGAAACGTGTGGAGGAGAACAACTTCGGTATCCGTAAGCGTCTTGTCGAATATGACGATGTGATGAACGCGCAGCGTAACGGTGTCTATTCACGGCGTCAGAACGCGCTCAAGGGTGAGCGTATCGGCATGGATATCGCGAATATGGTCTATGAGCTCAGTTCGGAGATCGCCAACGGCTCATATGTGGATTTCAATGATTTCTCCGAAGAGGTGAACCGTGCTCTCGCGCTTGAGGTGCCCTTTACGGAAGAGGAATACGGCAAACTCGACACCGCCGAGATCACTGACCGTCTTGCCGATGCAGCTATGGAGACACTTGCCCGCAAGAAAGAGAAAATGGCCCAGGGCGCCTATCCCTATATCAAGGACTTCGTTGAGGAGCGTGGCGCGCGCGGTCCTGTCGGCGTGCCTATGACCGACGGACGCCGCATGTTCAATATCCGCGCCGATATCGAGGAATGCTACAACAACGAGTGCAAGCCGCTGGCCAAGGCATGGGAGAAGGCTGTGCTTCTTTCATCGATCGACTCTTGCTGGCAGGAACAGCTCCGCGAGATGGACGAACTCCGCAAGTCGGTGCAGAACGCGACTTACGAACAGAAAGATCCTCTTGTGATCTATAAGATCGAGGCATTCGAACTCTGGAAGAAGATGCTCTGGGAGATGAACTCCAAATCTGTCGCCACTCTTATGCGCGGACGACTCGCCGTGCCCGACTATTATGAGGCGAAGGCTGCCGAGGAGGCACGTATGAAGGCCCAGATGGAGCAGGCAGAGGCTCAGCGCCGTGCCGCTACATATGTACAGCCCGGCAATGCCACGATCAGTCAGGGTCCGGTTCGGCCGATGCCCAATCCTTACGCCAACTACAGCACGACCCATGAGACATACGAGGGTGAGAACGCGCAGCGTGAGGCGGCCCGCAATGTCAATCGTCCGGCTCCTGCCAAGACCCAGCCGATCAAGGCCCAGCCCAAGGTAGGACGCAACGATCCCTGTCCCTGCGGTTCAGGCAAAAAATACAAGAACTGTTGCGGAAAAGGCCATTAAGCCGCCCGATCCGACAAAAAAATGAGCTGTGCGATTTCGCACAGCTCATTTTTTTGATGTTATTGCCTGTTGAGATCGGCCGGAAGGAGTCGCGATCCGTAGGAGCATAGAAGAGTTATGGCGGCCATGACGAGAAAGACAATGGCCGAGGAATGCCTTATGTCGCCGAGACCGACAAGCGGAGCGACGATGGCTCCGAAAACATATCCTCCCAGTCCGAGTATGGCGGATGCGGCGCCGGCGTTTGTGCGGCCTTCATTCATGGCCAAGGTGTTGCCGACGGTAAATATCATGCCCATCGAGAAGATCATCGGCAGAAGCGCGGCCTCGTATGCCCAGAAGTCATTTATGAAAAAGAGCGCGCCGGCTTCTACGGCTGTCGCGAGCATCATGACCCATCCTCCGGCCCATGCGGCCTTTTTGAGCACTTTGAAACGAAGCGCGAACATGGCGCCTGCAGCGGTGAAGAGGGCGTTGAAGCCCATGAACAGACCGAATTTCAATTGTGAGAATCCATATATTTCCTGCATGATGAACGGTGCGGAGGAAGTATAGGCGAAAAGAAGACCGAGTGCCGACCCTTTGAGCATGACATGAGTCATGAATGCGCGGTTGCGCAGGAGTGGTCCATATTCGCGGAACATGCCGGACAGCGGACCTTTCATACGGCGCGATACAGGCAATGACTCCTTGAAGAAAAAGCTTACGGCTATAAGCAGGACCGCGAATCCGGCAAGTACCCAGAATATGCCTTGCCAGTGGATAGTGCCGCCTAAAAATCCTCCGATCACGGGAGCGCTCGCCGGCGCGAAGCCGTTGATCGCTCCGATAAGAGCCATCATCTTGGCCAGCGGACGCCCTCCGTAGATATCAGCCGGGACAGTACGTGCAAGGAAATAGCCGCCCGAGGCACCGATGCCCTGTATCAGACGCCACGCTAAAAATATATGGATGGTAGGTGAGAACACGGATCCGACGGCCCCGATTATGAAGATTGCCATCGACACAAGCAGAACCGGTTTACGACCATATCTGTCGCTGAGAGGTCCGAGAAGAAGCTGTCCGACAGCGAGGCCTATCATGCCTGTGGTCAGACCGAGCTGCACGACCGATACCGAGCAGTGGAAATAATGTCGCATCTCGGGAAGAGTTGGCAGATACATGTCGTTGACAAACGAGCCGAAGGCGCTCAACAGCACAAGATAGCCTACGAGAAACGCATAATATTTTTTGCCGTTGGGATATTGCGGTTTCGTAGATGACGGCTCAGAAACGGTCGAAGCCGCCGGACGACCCGACGGCTTTTGACAAGACTGTGATGGAGTGGGAGAGGTGATCGGTTTATCGGAATTCATTGCGTGTTTACTTGATTGGTCTCACATACTTAGAGTATGTTTACTTTTAAAACGCGCCGGCTTCGCATCGGTTTAGCGAAGAATATTATATTCTGATTCTCTTTGTAATTGACCCCGATCCCGTTATTGTGTGCCGGAGCTAAAGTAGAGAAATGTTGTTTCGACAGCCTGCATCGTGTCGGATATGATCACCGGATATGATTATAAGTGCGATTCAGGGGGCTGAAAATCAATTATTGCGAAAAATTTGTTATCTTTGCAAATTAACAAAAAACCGCAATGTAATGGAAACCTCATATTTCATGATAATTGACGGACGGCAGGCCGGCCCGTTTGTGCGCGAGGAACTCAAATATCATGCTCTGCGGCCGGATTCTATGGTCTGGCGCCAGGGCCTCGAGAACTGGGTGCCGGCATCTTCCCTGCCGGAGCTCAATGATCTATTTTCAGCCGATGTTCCGCCCGCACCGGGTTATCAGTCTTTTGGTTACGGCCAGTTCCGGCAGAACGAGTATCCCGGGCAGTATCCGCCATATGATCCGACGCGTGGCGACATGCATGCGAATCAGTATGACGCGGAGCCTATCGAGCATACGAACTGGCTCCCGTGGGCTATCGTCTGCACCGTCCTCGGCACTATGACTTCATGCATAACGCTGATTCTCGGCATAGTGGGTATTGTGCAGGCCAACAAGGCAAATGAGAGCTACCGTCGCGGAAACCGTCGTCAGGGCGATGCCGCCAATTCTACGGCAAAGACCGTTACGATCATCGGTCTGATTCTTGCCGTGGTGGCTATTGTCGGCGTGGTAGTCCTGTTTGTCAGCGGCGGATTCCAGCATTATCTCGATATTCTCGAACAGCTCGATTAATCATCAGGACTCTATGCGCTACTTTGCTATGATAGACGGCGAACGCCGCGGACCCTTCGGGCTTGACGAGCTCGCGGACGCCGGCGTACGCCCCGATACCTATGTGTGGTGCAAGGGAATGTCCGATTGGGAGAAGGCGGAGGATGTCGCGGATATATGCCGGTTCTACAGGCAACGTATTTTCGATATGATGCATCCCTCCGTACAGCGGTTGCCCGCGCGGCAGGAGAGCGCCGCGCCCGATGAGGGCTCCGACCCGTACGATCAGGTGCCTGAGAGATTCCGCAATATGGTGCGCCGTTCGGGAGAAGTTCCTAAAGGATTTGTCCCTGATGAACCCGACACTTCGGTTCCTCCTTCGCCGACCCTTTTTATGGCCGTGCTCCTCACGGTCTTCTGTTTCCCTCCGACAGGTTTCGTGTCGATATATTACTCATACAAGGCGAGGCGCGCATGGATCGAGGCTGTGCGCAGCGAATCAAAAAAAGACAAATCGCTTTATTCCGATGCCGAACGTGAGGAATGCCGCCGTCAGGCCCACGATTATGACCGTCAGGCCAAGATGTGGATCGGCATAACTTTCTTTCTCGGAATGATTCTCTTTGCTCTTCTCGGTAAAAAAATGTTTTAAAAACCATATGGCGGACCGACAGTCCGCATCAAGATATGCTTAACAACAGGTCAATACTCATAACGGGCGGTACAGGCTCGTTCGGTAAAAAATTCGTAGAGGTTATTTTGCGCCGTTATCCCGATGTGAAGCGGATAGTGATTTATTCGCGCGATGAACTCAAACAATACGAACTCAAACAGAAATATCCGCATGACAAATATCCGCAGCTCAGATTCTTTATAGGAGATGTCCGCGACGGGGAGCGTCTTATCCGCGCCTGTCAGGGCATTGACGTGATCATCCACGCCGCGGCCATAAAGCAGGTCGATACGGCGGAGTATAATCCCGAAGAGTGCATCAAGACCAATGTCAACGGTGCGCAGAATGTCATCAATGCCGCTCTTGCCACCGGAGTGCAGCATGTCGTGGCCCTCTCTACCGACAAGGCATGCGCGCCGATCAACCTTTACGGCGCCACAAAACTGACCAGCGACAAACTCTTTACCGCCGCCAACAATATCAAGGGCGACAATCCCGTGCGTTTCAGTGTGGTGCGTTATGGCAACGTCATGGGCTCGCGCGGAAGCGTGATACCCTTCTTCATAAATCTCCGCGACAAAGGAGCGGCAGAGCTTCCTATCACCGACATGCGCATGACCCGTTTCAATATATCGCTTGAGGCGGGTGTGGATCTGGTATTGTGGGCCATAGAACATCATCTCGGAGGCGAGATATTCATTCCGAAGATACCGTCATACCATATCAAGGATGTCGCCACGGCGATAGCTCCCTCCATCCCTCAGGTGGAAGTGGGCATACGCCCGGGCGAGAAACTGCACGAGGAGATGATCACTCCGACCGATGCCCTCAATACGATCGATATCGGGAATTATTATGCCATTCTGCCGTCCGTCTCATTCCTCCACACGCGTGAGGAGTATATAAGCCATCATGGCGGCGTACCCGTGCCTGACGGTTTCCATTACAGTTCCGACAAGAACAGCGAATGGGAGACCGTGGAGTCCATGAGAGCGAAGATCAAGGAATTTGTAGATCCGGATTTTGAAGTCAGATAGAGATGAGAGACAAGCCGATACCTTACGGACGCCAGAATATCACCGACGAGGATGTGGCGGCCGTTGTGGAAACCCTGCGCAGCGATTATCTGACTCAGGGCCCGAAGATCGATGAATTCGAACGTAAGTTTGCCGATTATGTCGGCGCACGCCATGCCGTGGCCGTCAACAACGCTACGTCAGGCCTCCATATTGCCGCAAAGGCACTCGGCGTGAAGCCGGGCCAGCGTGTCATCGTGACGCCGATGACCTTCGCTGCATCGGCCAACTGCATACGCTATTGTGGCGGTGACGTGACTTTCTGCGACATCGATCCGGATACATATCTTATGGATGCCGGCAAACTCGAGAAGATTCTTGAGGAAAATCCCGTCGGCACCTTCGCCGGAATGGTGATAGTCGATTTCGCCGGATATCCCCATAATCTTGAGCAGTTCCGCCGTATAGCCGACCGGCACGGTCTCTGGATAATAGAGGATGCATGTCACGCTCCGGGCGCATGGTGGACGGATTCGGAAGGAAACCGACAGCTCACAGGCAACAGCCGGTTCGCCGACTGCACAGTGTTCTCTTTCCATCCTGTCAAGCATATAGCCACAGGCGAGGGGGGAATGGTCACTACCTGCAGCGATGAACTTCTGGAGCGCCTGCGCCTTTACCGTACGCACGGCATAACCCGCGATCCCGCATTGCTGCATAAGAACGACGGAGGATGGTATTACGAAATGCAGGAACTCGGATTCAATTACCGTCTGACCGACATACAGGCCGCTCTCGGCATTTCGCAGCTGTCGCGCGCCGATCAGGGGCTGGCACGCCGTCAGGAGATCGCCCGTCGTTATGACGAGGCATTCCGCGATGTGCCCGGCATAAAGATACCCTGGCGGGCAGACGACATATTTCATGCGTTCCATCTTTATGTCATCCAGGTCTCAGACCGCAGGCGCATGTATGATGCACTTCGTGCCGAAGGCGTTTTCGCACAGGTACATTACGCCCCGTTGCATCTGATGCCCTATTATCGCCGCTTCGGCTGGAAAGAGGGTTCACTGCCGGTCGTCGAGGATTATTACGCTCATTGCCTTAGTCTGCCGATGTTTCCTACTCTCACCGATGAGGAGCAGCAGTATGTAATCGACAAAGTTCTCGAATTTATCAATAGTTGATCGCATTTTCACATGAGGATTCTGGCTATAATTCCGGCGCGAGGAGGCAGCAAACGGATAGAACGTAAAAACATAAAGGATTTTGCAGGAAAACCGATCATTGCATATTCCATAGAGGCGGCGCTCGGATCTGGATGCTTCGACAGAGTGATGGTCTCTACCGACGACAGGGAGATTGCCGACGTGTCGTGCCGGTATGGCGCGGAGGTCCCTTTCATGCGTTCGGACAGGACTTCCGATGATTTCGCCACTACGGCCGATGTGATTCTGGAGGTTCTTGACCGCTATGCCGAAAGGGGGGAGCGGTTCGATGCTGTGGCATGTATCTATGCCACAGCACCCTTCGTGACGGCCGACCGGCTTCGCGCGGCCGCAGGAATTCTTGAGAGAGGAGAGGCGAAAGCCGCTTTCACCTGCGTGGAATATTCATATCCGGTGCAGCGTTCGCTTTTTATCAATGGGAGCGGCAGGATCGCCATGAGGTATCCGGAATATGCCGGAGCCCGTTCGCAGGATCTTGAAAAGACATATCACGATGCTGGCCAGTTCTATTTCACCACTGTAGCCGAATTTCGCGCCTGCGTCTCCCTCTGGAGTCCGGATACAATGCCGATCGTATTGTCAGAACTTGAGGTGCAGGATCTTGATACGCTTACCGACTGGAAACTTGCCGAAATGAAATACGGATTGCTTCACGGCACGGGCGATAGGAAAGAGAGGCAACCGATATTTCCGGGGCGATTCAGAGTCGACGGGTATGAATGCATTCCTTATACCGACATGGATGCGCCGCTGTCGGAGGCAATGCTCGCGGGACGTAACGATCCGGAAGTCCGCATAAGAATGGTCAACCGCGATCCAGTGGCAAGAGAAGAACATGAGAATTTCATAAAGGGCCTTCGCACACGCGCGGACAGGCAGTATTATGCCGTGACTGACAGAGACGGCACTGTCGTGGGTTCCTTCAATATGGCGCTCACCGCCCCGGGACGTATGGAGCGCGGAATATGGATAGCGGCCGGACAACGCGGACACGGACATGCCTGCAGACTCATGAAGGCAGTCTACGATTATTTCCGGAAAGAATGCGGAGTGACTGTCATAGAGACACGTGTGCGCATTGACAATGAAGCCTCCCGTGCGCTGGAGAAGGCACTCGGCGCCGTGACTGTTGATGAAGACGGCGAATATATCCGCTATGAAACTGCTCTCTAAGCCGCATGTGCTCCTCAGGGCGGACGCCGGACCGACAACGGGATACGGGCATTTTATACGCACATCGGCCCTCGCGGCTTATCTTGCCGGGGATTTTGAATGTGAAGTCCTCTCTTTTGATACCGGCCGTGACTCATTGGCCGCTACAAATGCTGCCTTTCTCGAGCGTGTGGGTAAGGAAGAGGTGGTGGTTCTCGACAATTACTATTACGATACTGACTTTCAGAGGGAAGTTCGCTCCCGATGTCGTGCTTTGGTATGTATAGACGATATTCATGACCGTCATTTTGTCGCCGATGCCTTGTTCTCTTTCTGCCCCCTGAAGCGTGAGGATTTTTCGCTTGAGAGCTACACCCGTTTTTTCGGCGGTCTCGAGTGGGCATTTCTCAGAGAACCGTTTCTGCGCCCGAAAGTCATACGCGAATATCCCCCGGTGATACGGCGCATTGCGCTCGCCATGGGAGGAGCGGATCCTTATCGTCTGACTGATAAGATGATCGAGGTCCTGCACAGAGTCCTCCCCGGGGTCCCGGTCGATATAATAGCCGGACGTAACGTGCTGATCGGACATTCTCCGGATGACAATATCAGTATATGGCGTGAAGTGGATGCGGAGACTGTGGCGGACATAATGGATCATGCTGATATCGGAATTTTTCCGGCCAGTACGGTCTGTGTGGAGGCATTCTCGAGAGGGTTGCCCGTAGCGGCAGGCTATTACGTGGACAATCAGGCTGATTTTTACAGAAACGGGACGGAAAACGGCTGGTTTCTCCCTCTTGGCAATCTCCTCGATCCTGCTGATGATATTGCGGAGAGATTGTCTGCTCTAAATGAAAGACACAGTGGTCGGGAGAGCGGGGCAGTGTTGGCGTGTCCGCCTGATATTGACTTCAATGCACGTCGCAAAGATATAATCAACTTATTCAAGAGTCTTTCCAATGGCTGAAAACAGATGTATGATCGTGGCGGAGCTTTCCGCCAACCATAACCATAGCCTTCAGATAGCGCGCGATTCGATACGTGCGATAGCCGATACGGGGGCCGATGCCGTCAAACTGCAGACCTATCTGCCGCGTAGTCTTACGCTTGATGTGCGCAATGATGATTTTCTTCTTAAAGGCGGCCTCTGGGACGGGAGGTATCTCTATGACCTGTACAGGGAGGCGCTGACTCCGTATGAGTGGCATGAGGAGCTGTTCGGGCTTGCCCGTGAGTGCGGTCTTCAATGTTTTTCCACTCCTTTCGACAGGGAGGCCGTGGATCTTCTTGAGTCTCTTGATAATCCGATATATAAGATCGCGTCGTTCGAGGTGATGCACCTGGATCTTATACGTTATGCCGCGCGCCTCGGACGCCCGATGGTCATCAGTACGGGTGTGGCTTCCGTGCGCGAGATCGAAGAGGCGGTCGCAGCCTGTCATGAAGTAGGGAATGACGACATAACCCTCTTGAAATGTACTTCGGCCTATCCCGCACGGATTGAGGATGCGGCGCTTTCGCTCATGCCTGAGATGCGTCGGAGATTCGGTGTGAAAATCGGTCTGTCGGATCATTCTCCAGGCAGCATGTTGCCGGTTTTGGGAGTGGCTTTGGGTGCGGTGATGATAGAGAAGCATTTTATCCTCGACCGTAATATTGGTGGACCGGATGCGGCCTTCTCGATGGATGTCAGGGAATTCTCGCAGATGGTCAGGGATGTGCGCCAGGCGGAGGCTGCCCTATCGTCAGGAGAAGGATTGTCTGAGTCTGAATCTCTGGCGCGCCCGGGCCGTCAGTGGAGCCGGTCGCTTTACGCTTCGGCGCCGATAGCACCCGGGGAGCCTTTCACCAACGACAACGTGGCCTGCGTACGTCCCGGTTTCGGCCTTCATCCCCGTCATCTTGACCGCCTTCTGACACGCCGCGCGTCACGTTCCTACGCTCCCGGCGACAGAATCGACCCCGCCGAACTCGGGTAACCTCCTTGGATTATATGTGGACGATGAAGGCACCGCAGGAGTAGCCGCCGCCGAATACGGTCAGACCGATATTTTCTCCTTTCCTGAAGTCGGAGCGGTGCTGCGCGAATACGAGGGGTGCGCCGGCGCTTCCCGTATTGCCGAGTTCACCGATGTTGTTCAGGAAACGTCCGTCAGGCAGTTCGAGCTGGTGCGCCACATTTGCCACGATCCGCAGATTGGCCTGATGGCAGATTATGTAGTCAAGCTCGTTTGTCTTTATGCCTCCTGCGATTTTTCCTGCCTCGTCAAGAGCGTGGATCATATATTTGCAGGCATGGATGAATACATCACGTCCGTCAGGCATAGTGATTCCATCCTCTTTCGGACGGAGCTTGACCCCTTCGGGACCTTTTGATATATTGCCGAGACCGCAGGTATATATGGCTTTTACTTCCGGTTCATTTTCAGCGCATGGTTCCGCGGAAAGGAAGAATGCCACTGCCGCGTCTCCCCACAGGTGGCCGCATTTGACATCAGTCTCGTTAGAGTAATAAGAGTTGTGTTCGGAACATATGAGCAATGCGCGTCTGGCCTTGCCCATCGCGAAATAGCCTTCCACGACCTCGAGGCCGTTTACAAACGACGAACATGCGGAAGAAACGTACAGTGCTTTCGCTCCATCTATTTCAAAAGCTTTCTGTGTCTCGTGGGCTACTGTCGCTACAGTGTCATAGGCCGAGTAGGCGGCCGACACTATCAGATCCACATCTTTTATATCGTAGGGAAGAGATTTCGCCGCATCGGCTACGGCTGCAAGCGCCATGCTGTTTTGTCCTTCATTTTCTCCGGCACGCGAACGGGTATGTATGCCGGTGCGTTTCACTATCCATTCATCGGTCAGACCGTTGATCGGAAAGAAATGTGCGTTGTCTACTCGTTCTGTCGGTATATAGTATCCTGTGGCGTTTATGTACATTGGGGTGTGGTGTAAGCAGGGTGGTTTATTGGATCGAATTCTGATTTTATGTTGCAGCAGATCCATTTAGTATGTGAAGACTGCACACAACGGTTAATTTTGTGCAAAATTACTAAAATTTCTTCATTATTCAAATTTTTCCTTGTCCTATACACATGAAACTTTAATTATCTTTTAAGTGTTAGCATATAAAATATTATTGCTATGAAAACACATTTTCTTATTTTAGCTGCATTATTGTCAGATGTATTTTATGTCTCGGCTGATTCAGAGACTGTCGTTGATCCGGAAAGTGGCCTGACATTCAGTGTGAATTTCTCTGGACGTACTGTTACAAGCGTCGATTTTTACGGAGGAGAGTTGCCCGATGACGGTGTTCTTAGAATACCTGATATCATACAGTATAATGGGCAGAATGTCGAAGTAACTGGAATTTCCAAAGAAATGAATGCCAACAATCCTTCCTATAAGGAGAGTTTGAAGGAACTCTGGATTCCTGAATCGGTAAAATCAATATCTTCGGGTTTATTTGCCGGTTACGAAGAATTGTCCGATGTGAATCTGGAAGGTGTCGATTCGATAGGCACGAATGCTTTCGGAAATTGTGCAAAATTACGCAATGTCTCATTACCCGAGGGCCTTACATCAATTCCGGATTCATGTTTCATGAATTGTGTGTCACTGACACAAATAACTTTCCCGGAAAGTCTTGATGTCATAGGCAATATGTCATTCAAGGACGCGGGATTAAATTCAGTCACAATTCCCGGAGATGTTTCATTGGTTGATTTCGCTGCATTTCAGGGATGTCCGTTGACTTCAGTGACCATAGAGGGTAGCGATGCCTCTCCCAAAGATATGCAGTTAGGTCATTATGCATTTTTTACAAATACCGATACCCTTCGTAAAGTGCTTTGTTATCGTCCTGTCCCTCCTGTGATGACGGGAACGGGGACATCCTTCTCTCCGGCCACATTCAGGAATGCATATCTTCAGCTTTTGGGTGATGCCGAACCTCACCTCGCGGAATACGAGGCAGATCCTTATTGGAGTCTTTTTATGAGCGAGGATAAGCCTATTTATACATCTGTTGACGGACTCATGGATGATCTTTATGGCGGAGAATATTATGTATATGATATGAATGGAGTGTTACGCATGAAGACAATGGATTCTTCACTGCCATACCTTCCAAAAGGAATGTATATTGTGAATGGACATAAAGTCATTATCTGATATAAGATGTCCTGTCAGCAGGGTCAGAAGCCATAAGGTATGACTCCGATGACGAATGCGTTGCGCATAATCTGTGTCTCAAGCGAGTTGGCACGGAATGTGCGAAGATCGAACCTGTAACCGATCAGCATTCCGGTGCGGCCGAAATTCATTTTGAAAGAAATGAGATTGTCGATACCGAACGCATTGCCCCACCATCCGCAATGTGCGAGTCCCTTGTGATTGCCGAGGTAGATCTCGTAGTATGATTCTCCGTATTGCGGGCAGAAGAAGGCTGATAATGTGGGTATACGGATTTCATCCGAGACCTCCACAGGCATCCTGCCGATACGGAATTTCCTGCTTAACGAGGCCGCGATATCAAGTCCTGCGGATGCGATGGCCGCTACGGGATTGTTGCCGTTGCGTGTCTGATAAAGCGCTCCGCCATAGAGGTCGATCATCGGCCCCACTGTCAGGCGCCAATCGGTCAGAAACTGATGTTTCCACGACAGTCCCCAGTTGAACCGTCCTGTAAGACCGTACATGGCCGCCGTTTTTGCGGGGTTAAGCATATTCTGGAAATCGACGGCAGCCTCGAATCTCATCATACACCGTTCCGGCCAGTGATTGAATGTCTTTGTCCAGCTTCCGCTGACAGCGTAATCCATGCCGGTGTAGTATAGCGGGGACAGATATGTGGAAAGATCCCTGGATCCACCGATTTCTATGCTGTAGACCGATGTTATGGGCCGCCCCTCCTTTACGGAAGTGTCGGTCTGCTTGGCCATGACAGTGAATGTCATGGCAGTCAGCAGTATGCTTAATATGTTTCTTAATCGGTCCATACTGTTGATCATAGATCGTCAAACAATGATGGCTGAACGCCAGGTCGTGGCGACTCATCCTGATTTTCTTCTGTTTCTGGCTCAACGTTATCGTTGGAAGCCGTTTCTGTCATGAAGTTTTCCTCCGCGTTCTCTTCAGCCGGACTCTCTTCCGGTTGTTCCGGTTCGGGAGTTATATCCTCTATCGAGGCAAGAGAATATTGTGTCAGTCTTTTGCCTTTTGCCTTAAATGACTTCACGGCAATAAAATCATCGGCGTCTATTTCAACCGCAGGGCGCACGCTGTCGGCGCCTCCGAAATTGACAAGCAGTCTCGCTTGCGCCCTGTCTGTCAGCAGAAGGATCTCTCCTCCCTCGTCTCCGCCTACGAAGCGCTGGGGTTTTGCACTGACCTCGAATTTGAATCTTTTCAGATAGGGGAAGCCAAGCGCGTTATCAAACAGAACAAGAGTCCATTCCTTGTCCGGATCGAATTTCTCTATGCGGAGAATGTTGTCCTCGTAATGATTGGTATCGGAATAGGAGGAAGTGAAGAATTCTCCGTTCTTAGTGATTATCAGCACCTTGTCATCGCCCTGGAATATGCCCAGGCTCTCTCCGCGTCGGTCATAATTGAGACGTATCACGTCACGGTCGAACCAGACTTCTCGTCCGCCCAGGGTGGATGTGCCCCTCTTCTCGAGGCATATGCTCTTTATGCGGAATTTAGTGACGAGATTACCCAAAGATTCCTTGCCTTTGATCAGCTGGTCGGCGAAGTTTATCGTCAGTTCCATGTTGCGGGGACGTCGCCCCAGGGCATTGGGTTCGTCGGCAAGGCTGACCCTGACTGTCTCGGCCTCTCCGTTGGGATTGGCCGTAAGCCATTCGATGCGTGAACCGGAGAGACCTTTTGTTATGTCATATTCCTTCTCGCGGGTAAGGCCCGTGATGAAGAACCGTTTCATGTAGTAATTTCCTCCTTTGCCGTTGCGGTAAATCACATTGTATATCGTGCGGCGGTCATTCTTCTTGAAAATGCCTATATGGATTATGCGGTTGCTTTTGCTTTTGCCGACATATAGTTTGTCGGCCACGCGCACGATCTTGTACGTTCCGTCGCGGTAGATGACGAGAATATCGTCTATGTCTGAGCATGTGAAGAGGAATTCATTGTCTTTCAGTCCTGTGCCGAGGAACTGGCCTTCCGCGTCGTAATAAAGCCTGCGGTTTGCCTCCGCCACTTTCGAAGCCTCTATCGAATCGAAATTGCGCAGAGTGGTGAGACGGGGGAAATGCTCGCCGTATTTTTCCTTCAGATGAATATACCAGCGTTCCGTGGTTTCGTCTATATGTTCGATGTCATGGCCTATGCGTGTGATTTCGGCGTCAAGACGTGCGATTTTCTCATCGGCTTTTGAAGAGTTGAACTTTAATATACGGGCCATTTTTATTTCCCACAGGCGTATGAGATCCTCATCCGTGATTTCGCGGAAAAATCCCGGCTTGAACGCTTCGAGCAACGTGTCGACACGTCGTATGGCATGTTCCATATCGGGTGCCTGTTCGATCTCGCGGTCTTTGTATATACGCTGTTCGATAAATATTTTCTCGAGCGAAGCGAATAGTTGGCTCTCACGGGCCTCGGCGAGAGCTATCTCAAGCTCGCGGTGGATTATGTCGCGTGTGCGTGACACCGAGTCCTCGAGCAGTTCCGTCACGGACAGGAACTCCGGCTTGTTGTCGCGTATCACGCAGCAGTTGGGAGATATCGAGACTTCACAGTCGGTGAAGGCATAAAGAGCGTCGATAGCTTTGTCCGAGCTTGAACCCGGAATGAGATGCACTACGATACGGGCGTCTTTCGATGTATTGTCATCGACTTTGCGGACTTTTATCTTGCCCTTTTCCATAGCCGACAGAATCGATGCTATGAGCGTGGATGTGGTTTTGCCGAAAGGGAGTTCGGTGATGACAAGCGTCTTGTTGTCGATCTTTTCTATTTTGGCACGTACCTTGACAGATCCTCCGCGTGCGCCGTCATTATATTTTGACGCGTCAAGTAGTCCTCCGGTCTGAAAGTCTGGCAGAAGTCTGAACGGACGTCCGTGCAGACAGTCGATCGCGGCGTCTATGATCTCGTTGAAATTGTGAGGAAGGATCTTTGACGACAGACCGACCGCTATGCCTTCCACTCCCTGTGCGAGAAGCAGTGGAAATTTCATCGGCAGCGTCACAGGCTCTTTGTCGCGGCCGTCGTAACTCGGAGTCCATTCGGTGATTTTCGGCGAGAATGCAGTTTCTATTGCGAATTCCGACAGCCGGGCTTCGATGTATCGCGGTGCGGCCGCCGAATCGCCTGTCAGAATGTTTCCCCAGTTTCCCTGTGTGTCTATGAGCATCTGTTTCTGACCGAGCTGTACAAGAGCGTCGCCGATCGAGGCGTCGCCGTGCGGATGGAATGCCATAGTCCGCCCCACTATGTTGGCTACTTTGTTGAAACGCCCGTCGTCAAGCCGCTGCATTGTGTGGAGGATGCGACGTTGCACGGGCTTGAGGCCGTCTTCAATGTGCGGAACGGCGCGTTCGAGGATTACGTATGAGGCATATTCGAGATACCAGTCGCGAAACATGCCGGAGAGAACGGTTTTTCGGTCAGTCGGTGGTATTTGATCAGACACAGTCGGAAAATTATGCTGAGGTTAGATTCGGTGAAATAAAAAGGTGGAATCGGTCGTGATGAATCAGAAAAGGGGTAGCGTGGAGCTGGAATCCATGAACTTGCGTCTGAAATCCGCATCCGACATGCACAGCATTACTATGCCCTGGATAAAGGTGATGGTCGCCCATGCCCCGCATGTGATGAGACTGAGCAGGATAGTTATGAATCCGCCGGCTGTCTTGCCTAAGATGAAATATTGCACGCCGAGCGAGCCGAAAAGCATGGCCATGATGCCGCAGAGAGTCTTTTTTGATCTGACCTCCTCGTCTGTCAGACCGGTTGTCTGGCCATGATAGATCTGCATCAGTTCGGGAAAAGTGTAGAGAGGACGCCAGTTCACGCCGTCGGTACTGACGGCTGTATTGGGGTTGACATCGTAGGCGAATACCTGGTGTGCGAACATCGGGCCTATCACCTGATTGTTGATTCTGATGAAATATTGCATGTTTCTTAAAGATTGTGTTTCGTGATCGTATTATGCGAATTTCCGGCCGAGAGTCTCGATGCGTCGCGCTGTCGCTATGGATTCGTGCTCTTCATCTCCCCAGTTGGCGAAAGGATGTATGCTTATGCCTCCGCGCGGCATAAAGCGGCCTTCTACCTCGATATAGCGTGGATTCATGAGACGTCGCAGGTCTTTCATGATGATATTCACGCAGTCTTCATGAAAATCGCCGTGATTACGGAAACTGAAAAGATAGAGTTTGAGACTTTTGCTTTCGACCATACGTTCGCGTGGAATGTAGGATATGTAGATATGTCCGAAATCGGGCTGGCCGGTCTTGGGACACAAGGTCGTGAATTCCGGACAATCGAAGCGTACCACATATTCATTGTCGGGATGCTTGTTCTCGAATGTCTCGAGCACTCCCGGGTTATAATTGTCGGAATACACGGTGCCTTGGTTGCCCAGCAAAGTCACTCCTTCCAGTTCTTTTTCAGTTCTCATTTTATGTCTTGATGTTGTCTTGTGAAATAATTGTGCGGGCTCAGGATATATAGGCCTCCAGAAGCCTTACATTCTTGTCCGGATCTATCTCGATGCCTGTCGCCGACGCCGGGATGAGCACTGAATGCCCTTTGGACACAGTCGTGCTTTCTCCGCCGCATCTTATCGCAGCCGCGCCTTCGACCATTGTTATCACCACAAATGTATCGCTTTCCGAATAATCACGCATCAGCGGATTGTCCGCTTCGAGTATGTTGATGGAGAAATACGGTGACTTGATCACATTGACCGGAACTCCGGCGCGGAGATTATAGTCGCTTGCTTTCCCTTCGGTATCCTTGAAGTTGATTGCACGCCGGGCCAGATCGGTATGAAGTTCTCTCAGGTTGCCGTTTTTATCTTTCCTGTTGTAATCATAGATACGGAATGTGGCGTCACTCGTCTGTTGTATCTCCACCATAGTGCAGTCCTTGCATATGGCATGCACGCGCCCGGCGGGTATATAGTAGACGTCTCCGGTTTTGATTCCCTCATAGTTCAGGATATCTTCTATTTTTCCTGAACTGACAAGATTCTCGTATTCCTCCGGTTCGACAGGACGACGGAATCCGTTGGCTATCCTGGCGTTTTTACCGGCGTGCATTACATACCACATTTCGGTCTTTCCGTTGGGATATCCCATCTCTGTGGCTACCTGGTCGTCAGGATGAACCTGTACTGAAAGATCTTCCGCCGTGTCTATCAGTTTGACCAGCAAGGGGAATCTGTCGCCGTATTTTTTGTAATTTCTTTCGCCGAGCAGGTCGGAGCCATATTTTTCGAGCAATTCCTTAAGAGTCAGACCTTTGTCCGGACCTGCCTCCACTACCGATATATTTTCAGGGACACTGCTGATTTCCCAGCTTTCCCCGACTTCCGATATCGCGGGCCGGATATTCTTGATTCTGACTATATTTTCACCACCCCATATGGTGGTCTTGAGAATTGGAGCGAATTTCCACATGACAGTTTTTTTGAAAATTTGGCTTCAGCTGTGAAACACTTGGTTATTACAAGTGTTATAACACACAAAGATACGAAAAAACTTTTAGAAACTGTTTAAATTTAATTGCAAACTTTATTGAGAGGATTTTCCTGATGATTTCTGCAAGTCGAGGAAAGAGCATAGCGGGCTATGCGACTGACGAGACTTGGCGGAAAGCATAGGAAAGGGCCTCAATAAAGTTGCAGAAACAGACATAGTTGTTTTTCGGATTAAATTTAAACAGTTTCTAAGAAACTAAAAATTATTGTTATGAGTGATATATTGA
>ERZ860264.833-NODE-833-length-25312-cov-23.226789_pt1 | contig 25312 bp, 28 predicted proteins | sample MGYA00509980_ERZ860264 | MGnify/ENA primary metagenome ERZ860264 (study PRJEB30046, sample SAMN00715212) | human gut metagenome | study: EMG produced TPA metagenomics assembly of the A metagenome-wide association study of gut microbiota in type 2... | reverse complement strand
GACATCGAAGTTCAGGTATTGGAAATCGACAAAGAAAACCGTCGTTTGAGCCTTGGTCACAAACAACTCGAAGAAAATCCTTGGGATGTATTCGAAACAGTATTCACTGTAGGTTCTGTACACGAAGGTACTATCATCGAAATGTTGGACAAGGGTGCTGTAGTAGCTCTTCCTTACGGTGTAGAAGGTTTTGCAACTCCGAAACACTTAGTAAAAGAAGACGGTTCTCAGGCTCAGTTGGACGAAAAACTGTCATTCAAAGTAATTGAATTCAATAAGGATGCTAAGAGAATTATCCTTTCTCACAGCCGTATTTTCGAAGATGCTGCAAAAGCAGAAGAAAGAGCTGAAAAGAAAGCAGCTTCTAACGCAAAGAAAGCTACTAAGAGAGAAGAAACTCCTGCTATCCAGAACCAGGCTGCTTCTACAACTTTGGGCGATATCGATGCTTTGGCTGCTTTGAAAGAACAGTTGGAAAACAAAAAGAAGTAATCAGATTACTTTAAAATAACGCAGAAAAGGATGTACCTCAATCGGTGCATCCTTTTTTTTATGCCATTATTCCTTAAAAAGTAAACTCTTTTATGGAATATCCGATAAAAAACCGTATCTTTATGAAGTAATAAAATTTCGAGCTAGCATTTCACAACGACTTCTCCCCGTCTTCTTATTACCTATTTATTAATTCAATGCAGTATTCATATATAATACCGCGTATATACTAATTTAAAAAGAATCAAATGGCGAAACCAATTTCATTTACCAAAAGAGATTTAGAAAAGAAAAAACAAGAAAAACGTTTAGCAAAACAACAAAAGAAAGAAGAAAGGAAGAATAGCGGCACATCATCTTTCGAAGATATGATAGCATACGTAGACGAAAACGGTGTAATAACCGACACTCCTCCTACTACAAATGAAAAGCCTCAGGAAATAGATATCAGCACTATCGAAGTTTCCACTCCACGTAAAACAGATGAACCTGTGATAACCGAATATGAAGGAAGAGTAGAATTCTTCAATACTTCCAAAGGATATGGCTTCATCAAAAACCTGAAAAATGCAGAGAAGTACTTTTTCCATGTAAGCGGTCTGCAAGACGAGGTAACAGACGGAAATTTAGTGACTTTCAAACTGGAACGCGGACCACGAGGAATGAATGCCGTAGAAATCAAACACAAGAAATAACCCCGACAGCTGTATATGTTTTTACAACCTTTTTATATTTTTCATCCAAAAAGATAGTATCTTTGCAGTGATGGAAAAATTTGAAGTACATATATTAGGCTGTGGTTCGGCATTACCAACAACAAGACACTTTTCTTCTTCGCAAGTCGTGAATATCCGTGAAAAGTTATTTATGATAGATTGCGGAGAAGGAGCACAGTTACAATTACGTCGCTCTAAATTGAAGTTTACGCGTCTCAACCATATATTTATATCTCATCTGCACGGTGACCATTGCTTCGGACTGATGGGACTTATCTCTACGTTCGGACTGGTGGGGCGCACGGCTACACTGCATATACATTGCCATGCCGACCTCGAACGGATACTCACGCCTCAACTGGAATATTTCTGCAAAGGAATGGCATACAACGTGGAATTCCATCTGATTAACCCCACAAAAGCCGAAGTCGTTTATGAAGACCGTTCCGTAACGGTCAGCAGTATCCCGCTGCGTCATCGCATTCCTACCTGCGGATTCCTTTTTGCGGAAAAACCGACACCCAACCATATCATCAGGGATATGATTGATTTTTATAAAGTTCCCGTATTCGAACTTAACCGTATCAAAAACGGAGAAGATTATGTGTTGCCGGACGGTACTGTTATCCCTAACAACCGTCTGACTACTCCGCCTGCTCCGCCCCGCAGCTATGCCTATTGTTCGGATACTATTTTCCATCGCCCTATCATAGAGCAAATAAAAGGGGTGAATTTACTTTTTCACGAAGCAACCTTTGCACAATGTGATGCCCAACGCGCCAAAGAGACATTTCACACTACTGCCATGCAAGCCGGTGAAATAGCTCGCGACGCAGATGTAAAACAGTTACTCATCGGACATTTTTCCGCCCGTTATGAAGATGAAAACATTCTATTGCAGGAAGCAAGGAGTGTATTTCCCAATACACTTCTTGCTAAAGAGAACCTGAAGGTTACACTATAAAGAAAACACAAAACCGGTTCATGGATACCTATAATGAAAAAGAAATAATAGCATTATTGCAAGATCCCAAACGACAAAGGGAAGCATTCGAATGCATCGTGAAACAGTATAGCGAGCAGCTATACTGGCAGATTCGCCGCATGGTGCTTTCGCACGATGATGCCAATGACCTGTTACAGAATACATTTATCAAAGCCTGGATAAATATTGACTACTTCCGTGCCGAAGCTAAAATGTCTACGTGGCTCTATCGCATCGCCTTAAATGAATGCCTTACCTTCCTGAACAAACAACGTGCAAATAACCAGTTATCCATCGATGAAGCCGATGCCGAAATGGTGAATAAACTGGAAGGAGACAGTTATTTCAGTGGAGACGAAACCCAAAGACTATTCCAAAAAGCATTGCATACACTACCCGACAAACAACGAATAGTCTTCAACCTGAAATACTTTCAGGAAATGAAGTATGAAGAAATTTCCGAGATATTGGGTACAAGTGTAGGAGCTCTGAAAGCTTCCTATCACCATGCAGTGAAAAAAATAGAGAGTTTTTTAAAAGAATGCTTTTAAACCTTTTCAAATTAAAAGCATCTAAAAGACAGAAAGGAGAGTGAATTATGAAAGAAGAAGATGAATTGCTGAGGAAGTGCGGGACCAAGAATCCGTTTACAGTACCCGAAGGTTATTTCGAAAACTTCTCTAAAGAACTAATGGAAAAACTGCCGGAAAAGGAAATCTCCCTTTCCGAACCTGTCATCACTACATGGCAACGTGTGAAACCATGGATATATATGACAGCCATGTTCTGCGGACTCATGTTGAGCGTCAGAGTTTTTGTCGGACGACCTAAACAAGATACACCTATATTTACAGCAGCGGAAGCGGCCGAGTTTTCTGACGAATATATAGAAACTATCATGGAACATTCTATGATGGATGACTACACACTTTATCAATATCTGACAGAGGCCGATACTGAAACATACAATTAAAACTTTAGTCGAAATGATACAAAAACTGACTACTCTACTATTTATTTTATGCCTCACCCTATCTGTGCAGGCACAAAAGAAACCGGGATTTTCTAAAGAAGAATTTAGAGCCAAACAAGAGGCATACCTCACTCAAAAGGCAGAACTGACAGCAGAAGAAGCCGGTAAGTTCTTCCCTATTTATTTTGAATTGCAAGATCGTAAAAAAGCTATCAATGACAAAGCCTGGCAAAAAGCACGTAAAGGAAAAAACCCCAATACCACCGATGCTGAATACGAAGAAATTGTGGATGAAATCGCTCATGCCCGTTTGGAGTCTGACAAACTGGACATCGAATATTTAAATCGTTTCAAAAAGATTCTCTCTCCCAAGAAACTATTCAAACTGCAACGAGCGGAGATCAAGTTTCATCGTGACTTGCTGAAGATTATGCATCAGCCCAATAAACCTGACGCTCATAAAAAATAAAAAGGCAACAATATAAAGAATAGAAAAATGTGTCAAAAGTGAGTTCCGAAAAAACCGACTTTACTTTTGACACATTTATTTTTTATTTCTTAGTCAGGTATTTCTTGCTCAACCATTTTCTTACCGGTTCGTCATACAGTTTAAGACAAGCGTAAGCCAGCAACACATTCCATGCACATACACACACAGCTACCTCCCAAGTTTCACCCAATGTGAAATATTCATTCTTGATGAGCCAAGCATAAAACAGATACATAAACGGATAATGGATGATATAAAGTGGGAAAGAAATATCACCAAGGAACTTGCAGATACGGGTGGATGTTTTATCTGTAGTGCTGCCCGATGCTCCCAACCATACCAACGCCGGAAAAACGAAGATAATGCAGAACATCTCGAACACACCGTTCATAAGTATCGGCTCCGAACCTTCCACGAAAGGAATATGAAACAAAATCAGCAACACAATCGAACATATCCAGAAAACTCCTCTAATTTTCACCGGTTTAAAACAACGCGACAACAACATACCCATAGAAAAAGGAAACAACATACGCAGCAATCCGCCCACGAAATTGACTCCATCCAATGTCCAGCCTACACCGATACTTCCATAACCGGCGGCATCAGAACAAGCAAACATTGTCAATGCGATACCCAATATCACGACCATTACCGTCAATGCCTTGGTAGAAAACTTATGAATAAACAATGCGTAGAAGATATTCCCGATATACTCGAAAAACAAAGACCATGCCGGACCGTTAAGCGGGAACATCTCGCCATTTCCACGCACCTCATATCCTGCACCGGGCACAGCAGGAATAAAAAACATGGCACACAAAAGAGCCACCATTACTAAAGAAGTGGCTACATGACTTCCGTCCCACTGCACACTGCCCTGAATGAAAAAAGTAATTGCCCCCAACACTGCTCCCAATACTACCATAGGATGCAGACGCACCAGACGGCGCTTGAAGAAATTCTTCACCGTGAGTGTCTTTCCCCAACGGTCATCATACGCATAGCCAATGACAAACCCCGATAGAATAAAGAAAAAATCCACAGCCAGATAACCGTGATTGATTGTCTCTATAGAGGTTCCTCCGGCAAAAGCATAACCTTCGAACACATGATACCATACTACTAATAAAGCCGCAACGCCTCGCAACCCATCCAATAAGTCATAATGAGGCTTCGAATCTGCAAATGACGCAGAAGAAGAGATTTTTTGCATAATAAAACCAAATGTTAAATAAGTATTTTCTAATTAAAGGTTGTTTTTCATGTTGCAAAGCTATGCTTTTTTAGGATTAAAAAAATTGTTCTGAGACAAATTAGCCTATATATCGTATCAATCAGTAATATTTTCCATATATTCCCGATGAATAATGATGGAATTCTGCACATGGACGAAAAGACACCGCACATACACGCCACTATCGTACCGATAGTGACCGGAGAGCGCAGGAAAGCCCAAAAAGAAGAACAGAACGGGAAAAAGAAATACCGCAAGAAGAACACACAGGACGTGCGGCTGTGTGCTGACGATGTCATGGCAAGGCACAAGCAGAAACACTATCAGGACACCTACGCACAAGCCATGGGCAAATATGGCTTGCAAAGAGGAATAGACGGTTCACTGGCAAAACACATCTCCACCATGCAATACTACAAGGAGCTGATAGAGCAACAAGACAGTCTGCAGGAGAACATAGAAACCCTGCTGGGACTGGAAGAGGAATCGCAAAAGAGGTTGAAGCAAGTCTAGGGAGAAATCAACACGCAGAAGATGAAGAATGCGGCGGTAAACGCCACCACAGCCATAGCAGACGGAGTGAGTTCTCTTTTGGGCGGCAGCAAGGTCAAGAGGTTGGAAGCGGAGAACGAAAATTTGAGACAGGACATAGCCTATCGTCCAGACCGAACGCAGAAAGAAGAAGTCGGAAAAACTGGTGAAGAAGAACTACCGCAAGAAGCCGAGCGGTGCAGCACGGCTGTCAGCCAATGACATCATGACCCGGCATAAGCTGAAAGCCTATCAGGACGGGTATGCACTGGCTATGGCAAAATACGGATTGAAACGTGGCATTGTCGGCTCGGAAGCCCGGCATACCATCACCGCCCAATACTACCGTGACCTGCTGAACCAGACAGAGGACATACAGGAAAATATCGATCTGCTGCTTGCCGAAAAGGAACGGGCGGAAAGCGAGCTGGCTAAAATCAAAAGTGAAGCCAGAACCGAGCAACTGAAAAACAAGGCTACGGATGCCATGACAGCCATTGCCAGCGGGGTCGGTTCTCTTTTCGGCAGCGGTAAGCTGAAGGAGCTGGAACAAGCCAACGGAAAACTACAGGGTAAGATAGACAAACGTGACAATCAAATCCGTCTGCTGAACGAGCACATGAGGATGCAGGAAGAGCGTCATAGCACAGAGAAACACTGCCAGCAGGAGATACACCGACAGGAGCTGAACATGAAGATGAAGAAGGCAGTCATTTCAAATAAAGGATGCGGTCTGCAAGATTGAGGACGATTTGACTGAGGAACACAAGTTGGTGCTGACCATAAACCGACAGCCCATAGTACAATGGTTTAAGGAACAATGGGAAAAGTTACAGCAGAATCTGCGTAACTCGGTGCAGAGAGAACAAAAAAACAGAGGATTCAAATTATAAATTCGTTCAACATAAAGCAAAATCTCGATTAAATGACTAATTTTACATTTGTGTAGAATCATCTACCCAAGAATAGAAATCAAAGAAACGGTATGTTCATCTGGTTGCTTAGGATGAAGCATAATTGGCTCACGTTTCTCATCATCCATTTAGCCACTCAAATGGGGCCAATAGAGTATATGATACGAATATGAATAAATTGTTCATGCCTTTTATGGTGATTATCTGCCTGCTCCTGACGGCTTGCGACAAGGATGAAGTTTCGCCAGCCAATTCCATGAAGTGGTCGTATGAAATCCTTACGCCCGCAAACGTCAAATTTTTAAAATCCACTGCAGAGGTTTCCCCTGCCTATTTTTTTGAGACGAATGGCAAGGGAGGTGATATGGTAATGACTTGCGAGAATTTTGACGTACTTAACCCCATATCAGCTGATTCTTACGCATACGATTGTGGATGGGCCACCCTTAAGGTAGAAGGCAATCAGGTGAAAATTCATTTTCCTCCATCGACTTCTGACGAGGTTGCACACGAAGAGATTCAGATTTCAGCCAATGATGGGGAAAGAAAAGCTTATACGCTTATCTGTTTATCCAGAGCTATTAACAATGATGGACCAACAGACCCCCAACCGGAGGAGTTGCCCGAAGAAGTGAAGTTCAAAATGATTATGGCAGAATATACTCCCTTTATGAGAATTGAAAGTCCGCTGCCGGCACCTCTCGATTTGATTACCTTCCGAATCACGGATATAAACGGTGAATATTCACCCATAGACATCCCTGAGTTCACACACTATTATGATTCTATTGTGTGGAGCGCAGATGATTTTCCTCACACATTCAAAGTGGCTGAAAACAAAGTTTCTGCAGAAAGCGCTGAAACACATATCACTACACAATGGAGTTCGCACTTCTTCAAGAGCGGTACGGTAAAGAGCCATCTGAAAGGCTACCGCGATGGAAAAGTGGAATATGAAACTTCGCATCGCATCACGCTTTATGACCGCGATTTTTTGGGACTTGAATGGGGCGCAATTAATCTACAGAAGCCTACGAATCTGACGGCCTATTGTCTGTTGGATCGAAATTATGAGTACAAGTTGTATGACATTGTTGCCAAGGGCTATAATCCTTATTCTCGATTTGTCCCAGTAAACCATAAATTGCTGCCGGATGCAGACTTTCTGCCGACAACTAAAAAGGCAGTCATGATACTGATGGAAAACAGTCTTGGTACTGGAGAAAATGCCAACGGCAAAGAAAGTCTATTCAAATGTCTGCCTGAAAAAGGTGTAGTGGCTGAAAGGTATTGGGAAAACGAAACCACCCGCATGCTGATGTTGCATCGGCTTCCTGATGAGGAGGGATTGGCAGAAGAAAGCTATTATTTGCATATCGAACCTAAATAAGTATTTATGAATAGAGTAATTATCACATTCCTATTTTTTATCGGAATAGCCGTATCATCTTGCACAACCTCTAAAAGCGTTGTGTCGCAAAATGCAGATTTGTCTAAATATGAATATGCCTCAATCATCAACAATGACACCTATCACATTCCTGCCCAACTGATGGAATACGAAATACAGTTGTTTGATGCAGTAGAAGGCTCTCGTCTTACGTTGGTCAGTGATATGCGTATAAATGAGCTGACTGCAACACAACAGTCAAAACTGCTTATGGTAAAATATGGGGTAGATATTTTAGAAGAAGAATCCATTGTAACTGTGAATTTCATAGATTTCCTCACGGGTCGCCCGATAGCTTCATGTCGTGGTGCATACAGTACATTAGGATTGAGCGTATCTGCAGACATTAGAGGTGCTATAAAACGTGTTGCCAAACAAATTGAAGCCACATTTCCTAAGTAATGCAATGCCACTTAAATAACTAAAGGTTGCCTATCTAATGCATTCGCATGTACATAGGCAACCTTTGATGTATCTTTTTATTTTAAGAAAAAATAGTATCTTGTTTAATAAACCCCAGCAAAAAATCATTTCTTAAATAACACAAAAACACCCAACTTTACATTATTGGATGTAAAACGGGGTGTTTGTTTTGCAATTTGCTGATTTTCAGCGTTTATTGCGGAGAGACAGGGTTATGAACCTGCTCTCCTATATCCTTGAAATTCAATTCATTATCAAAATGTCAATGCCTTAGGGGGTACAACTTAGGTTACAAAAAAGACTGAATTTTGTCTGTTCTTGGCTTTTAGTTGTCTGCCTAAAACTTCGGTTCAAAGATACAATTTGTTTTTGATTCGCGCAAATATCTGATAATAATTATTTCCCAGTTAGTGCAAGGTGCAAGTCTATATTTATATATATAGCTTGCACCTTGCACTAAAAAATTACTGGCACACAAATGTTTGAAAACAGAAAATCCGTATCTTCGTGATTGAAATTGAAAATGGATGCGTATGTTTACCAACAGGGAAGAAGTATTGGAAAATGCTTTGCGAGTATTCGCAAAAATGAACTATGAGAAAGCAAGCCAGATGGAAATAGCCAAAGCCTGCGGTCTGTCAAAAGCAGGGCTGGTCTATTATTACCCGTTCAAGCTGGACTTGTTCGTAGCGGTCGTGGACAAATATATATTCCACACCCAACAGTTAGAAAACAAGTTCCAGTTCACGGCAAGTTCGTTCTCGGAATTTATCGACCAGTATGTAACTGGGGTGGAAAATACCATGAACAGCCTTGTAAGCCTGCTCGATGACGGGAACAATCCCTATGGGTGCAGCTTCAATTTCTACTACTACCACTTGCTGATGCAGGTACGGTTATATTATCCCAATGCAGAAAAGAAGATAGCCTCCATATTTGAACAGAACTATCAGTTATGGAAGTCTGCCATCCAAAGAGCAAAAGAAAAGGGAGAAATCCGACAGGATGTAAATGTGGAAGAAACCGCTTCGATGTTTTGGCAAGTCTTTTTCGGTTTTTCTTTTGAACAGTCATTCTTTCAAGGGGTGAACATAAAGCAACTGGAACAAAAACTACATTCCATTTACTCTTTGTTGAAAGCCTGAAACCGGGCTTTCAATGCAAACCTACAACCGCATATCATTCTTGTAAGCAGTTTTAACACAACAAAACCAACCGACCGATTTGTTTTTATTTTCCTTTTCTCTATATTTGTAGCAACGATTTTATTTTCAGCTACATGGACAATGTTCAAAAACAGAGAGGAAATGTCGTGCTTTACAAGGAGCAAAAGGACGGTACGGACTACATACGGGTAGAGTATGCAGAAAACGGGGAAATCTCCTTACTACTCTCCCAAGATAAAGCCGTGGAAATGGCTGGCAACGGTTCTGCCTACATAACGGCGGAAACATTCAAGCTATCGGATTTCTACGACCGTTATTCTCCCTATGCTTACATTGATTACAGCCGGGTGTACGTGCGGCATCCCAAACCCACAAGAGAATACACGCTACCGGAAGGCTATCTTGAACTTCTGGAACAGAAACGGTACAGCCCATCGACCATAAAAACCTATCGAGCCTATTTCAGCGACTTCATGGAATACCACAAAGGACGTAACATAGACCGTCTGAAAGTGGCAGACATCAACAGGTACATTCTCTACCTCGTGAACGAAAAGAAAATTTCCGTATCACAACAGAATATGCGCATCAACGCCATCAAGTTCTATTACGAGCAAGTGAAAGGCGGAAAACGGCAATACTACGGTGGCATTACACGGGCAAAAGAGTATAAGACAATCCCGGAGGTATTGAGCAAGAACGAGATAAAACGCATTCTTGACCAGCTATCCAACATCAAGCATCGCTGTATGATTTCCTTAGTTTATTCTGCCGGATTGCGGCGTAGTGAACTGCTGAACCTCACACCCAAAGACATCAACAGTGAAACGATGTCTGTGCGTATCATGGGTAAGGGAAAGAAATGCCGCTATTCGCTGCTTTCGCCCAAACTGCTGGAAGAACTGCGGCTGTATTTTCGTGAATACCGCCCGAAAAAATGGTTGTTTGAAGGCGAAACGCCCGGAGTTCAATACTCGGCAAGCGCATTGGTGAAGGTGCTGAAAGAAGCTGCACAACGTGCGGGCATCAAGCACAGGGTACATGTACATATGTTGCGCCATTCATTTGCGACCCATCTGCTGGAACAAGGAACAGACCTACATACGATACAGGAACTGTTAGGACACAATGATATAAAGACCACAGCTATATATCTTCATACATCGAATGCACATAAAGCTAAAATTCCAAACCCGCTTGATTCACTGGATGATTCATAGGGTGCTGATATTAGAGATTAGGAAACACACCTGCCGGGTGTCGGTTATCGAAATATCCTACACCTAAAGGTGCATTTATAAACAAATTATGAACAGTAGCAATATATGATACATAGAATATTAGGATATTTATGGTATAAGACAGAATACTTAATCCGACATTCAGATTCTTGGCATGTCCCAGATGTGTTAAGTATTGTAATTATGTTTTACGGAGTAGATATAGCTTTGATATATTGGGCAGCTACAAGTGTTAATCCGGGACCACTTTTTCTGCTTGCCTTTCCTCTTGTATGGATTATTCTGTATATCTATTATCATTATAAACGACGGTATTTGAAAATTCGAGAGGACGAATCGTATAAGAAATATTCCAATATATGGGTTATTCTATTTTTAATATTACCGTTTATTATTCTAATTGTATTGCTGTTTATGGCAGATAAATTTTATATGCCATATTAATCTTTTATAATAAAATAAGTTCATAACAAGGTTGAGATAACAGCTAACGCTGTTTCTCACCAAACCATTAGTAGCAATCAGAAACAAATAATAGTATGAAACATTTCGAAGAAGTACCAGATGTAAATCGATTAATAATATCTCCTCTCTATTTAAGAGAAGGATTAGAGTTTGCAAAAAATCAAGGCTATAATGATATTTTAATAGCAACGGACGATATTGGCATCAGTGGTGTTTCCTGTAAACACACATTAAATGTAAGTCTAATATGTGAATATGATTTTATTGAAGCCTTGACTATTTCAGGATATGGCTCCACAATAGAACCATGCAGTCTAAATCAACTAAGTGTTTTACCACACTTAAAAAAAATGGGACTTTGGATTGATAAGGTCTTTACTATTGATTTCAGTTTGTTTCCCAAGCTTGAAGAATTGGAGTATTATCATACAAAACAAACAGAAAATGTAGATACTTTAATAAACTTGAAACGACTGCATATTTATAATCTCAAATCTGAAGAGTTGGAAGAATTAAAAAGCATGACTTTACTTGAAGAATTGACACTATGGGATGCAAAAAATATAAATTTGAATGGTTTATGTCAATTAACTAACATAAGAACATTGGAGATTGTTCGTTCTCGAAAAATGATAGATATTAGAGGTTTATGTAATTCAAATAGACTTAAAGAATTATCATTATATTATTGCAATAACATAACTGACATTAGTGTTTTGAACCGTTTATCAAGACTTAAAATACTTAGATTGCGTAACTGTAAACGACTTCAAGATTTAACCCAATTAGTTCCCAACAATACGATTAAGCAGATTAGTATTTCAAGTCTAAAAGACTTGAAATTTTTGGCAGGAATGAAGAAACTCAAATTCTTGCATTTTGATGATGTAATTGATGGAGATATATCCCCATTATTGGACTCTTCTTTAGAGTTTGTAGGTATGGTTTCAAAAAAGAAATATTCCCATACAGAAAAGGAAGTGAACCTAATACTGGAAAGAAACCGATTGAATAATAAATAGCTACTAACAAACCGGGCTAACGCTTACAGCGTTCCCCGTTTAGCCATTAACATCAAAAACAGTGTACCATAATGGAAACAAGAGATAAACTTTTTACCGAAGAACAGTATTTGAAGCAATTAGCAGAATACGCTGATGATATAAAGGAAGAGGAAGAAGAAATAATTGCTTCTTATGATAAAGAACATAATTCGGGCGGTATGAGTCCTTATGTATTTTTACTAAAATATAGAATTGGTTCTTTGGTTACTATGTATTCTATGGGGAAGGATTTAGAATGCTTAAAAAACGATTATCTTCAAGCAGTCAGAGCAATGCAAGAATATTGGACACCATACGGTTATTACCAACAAATGTTATGGTTACTTTCGATAGGTATCATGTTAGATTATGAAGACGATATTCTTCATATTATGCTTACTTTGATAGAACAGGAAGAAGTCAAAGATCATGTTTATGATGTCTTGCTAAATTACCGTTTCCCTGAACGTAAAAAATTGGCAGACAGTGTTTTTTGCTATATTCCTTATCGGGCAATCTTGGAAGTGTCGGATTTAGCTAAAACAAACAAGACACAGGCGACAAAGCGATTGGAAAAGTATCTCAAAAAAGAATGGTATCGAGGACATTCAGAATATCCTTGGTATAATGACCATAAATATGGTGTAATACATGACGGCTATTGGAGTTTTGAAAGCGGTGCATTGGTCAAGGTCTTGGGGCTGGATGACAGCAGCCTGAAAGGGTTGCCATATTATCCATACGATATGGTACATTGGAACGACAACATTAAATAGCGATAAGTATGAGTTACTCTGTTTGTGCATATTTGACAGAAGCCGATAAGGTAAAGTCTGTTTATGGAGCTTGTGATAATCTGCTGCTTAACCAATTAAAGGTAGCACTGAAGCCGGGACTTGACAGTTTGAACGATTATTTCAGTGATAATCTGAACACGGATATGAATGCCTATGCTGTATTGGCTGATATTGTGAACGGAGAAATCCGTTATCCCGAAATCGCTTTCATGTACGGGTATGTGTATGAAAAGATTTGCAACCATTATGGAACGCAAATCTATTGTGCGGAAAACCTTTGGCAACTGGATAGCCAAAGTACATTCATCCCTATTCCATTGAGTGATGATTTTCCTTATATTATTAGCCTACCTGTTTCTGAATTGGAGAGTAAGAGGACGGAATACAATTCGTTGGAAGAGGGTAATGGTATCGGCGATTACAATTACGAGGAGGAAATGGACGACTTGAATTTCATTTTCGATGAAGCTATTGAAGCACAAAAGGACCTTGTGATTATGGTGTATTGATATGGTACACTGGAATGGGAATAAAATATGATGTTAACGAAGCAGGATAACGGACAAGCCGTTCCCTGCTAAACCATTAGTAGCGAATTAAAAACAAAATATACAATGAGCTATATTGAAGCAGAACGATTGGGAAGAGTTCTTATATGGGCATGGAACAAGTATGTGAAGAAAACTGCCATTCCTTACAAGGAGATTGATTTCCATTATTCGGATTGGGTCTTTCTCCTGACGGGTCTTGCCGTTTTTGGAATTACGCTGTGTATCACCCTTCTTTATTTTGCATTCTGGAGAACATAATTCATCAAATATATATGAATAAGGAAAGGAAAAGAAGCGGTTACCATTTTGAGATTATAAATCCCCGAAAAACGAAGAAATATAAATTTTATTTCTTTGACTACTTGTATTATATGGGGGAAATATATCATGAGAACAAATGGGGTGAGAGTAGCTGGCGTATGTCAGGTTTCAGTGTACTGATTTGGTATTGGGGATTAATCTTATATCCTTTCCTCTCCATTGGGTTAGGCTATATAGAGAACAGCGATACCGAACTTGCAATAATGTGTGGCTGGGGAATGTTTCCGGTCTTTTTCTGTTTTTTCCGATACCGTAAGGCAAGGAAGTGTGCCCTCATGAATTATTACGAAGGGAAAAAACGCATTGGTATTATAAAACTCTTGTTTACGCCATTAGTGTTGTTTATATTGGAGCAGTGGCTATTTGAGAAATTGGGATTGACAGGCAATTTATAGTAACAAATGATATATCATTCATATAGAAAAACATCAGATATGGAAAATCGGATTACATCATTATTGCTATCCACACCAAAAGCGGAATTGGAAGCATCCTGTAAGGAATTGGACAACAAGGTAACATGGTTGTTACATAACAACCGGAAGATGGACAACTACTTGGAACTGGAAACATTCAGCAAGGACGAACGTCTGTGCGGCTGCGTGTGCGACACGCTCCGAAACCTGCCGGAAACACCTACGCTGGCGGCGTACAAGGACTACAAGGCAATCATCATCCTGCTGGGCATATCCACCACGCATTACGCCATCTTGGACGAGCTGGCTGAACAGCACCGCAAGCGGAACGACATCCCGGAGCTGACCGCCTACTGTGATGCCCTCCACTGGATGCGACCGGGACGGCAATACCTCTGCAACGTATATAATACCGTATGTCATGCTTTCCATCTGCTACGAAGAAACCCGGTGAGGGACAACCGTCTGCTGATTACGGAACAGGAATTGCGTCACGCTGAACGAATGTTGCCGGAACTGGGCAAGCAAACATTCATCGAAATGGTTCGGATGAAAGGTTATAAAATATATAATGCCGAAGAGCTTGCCGAAAAGTGCGGTATGGAATACGGATCTTTCCGGCGTAAGATGAAAAAGGTTACCGGATATACCGCCAAACAGTGGGTTATAAAGGAACGGGCAAAAGACGTGGAACATTATCTGATGAATACCAGCTTCACACTTACCGAAGTAGCGTTTACAACCGGATTCGCATCCACATCGAACCTGAACGACTTTTGCCGGGCTTACCTGCTTGATACACCGGGAGAAATCCGAAGGAAAGCGCAGGAAACAAGAAAATGCACAGATATAAGAATGTAATGTAAAAAACGAAGAATAAAATGATTTTCAGTCGGTTGTAACTTTGCATCAAATAATGGTTCAAAGTTATGGAAAATATAAAGCCCCTGAAAACATATTTTGCGGAACTCTTGCAACAAACAGAATTACAGATACGTGACTATGAGGAAAAAGCGCCTGACATCCTGTCCTTATGCAAGATGGTTGTGGACTACCTGCAAGGCGTGCTGGAGAAACTGAAAGCCTTTATCATGGCTTACCGCTTTGAAAGCCCGGAAGAAGAAATACATTTCTTCAAAGCTCAAAAGCCGCTCATAGTAAGCAAAATCATCTATTACAATACTGTCTATCGGATAGAACTACGTTTTCCAAGCGGCAGCATGGAAGTCCAGAAAGAATTTATCCTTTCTGAAACCCACAGGCTTTCCGTATTTTTCCACCGCAATTTGAGTTTCCACGAATATTACCGCACAGATGCCACCTACTTGGATAGCAAATACTTCCTTCGTGGAAAACCTGACATACAGATAATTGTAGATAACTTCTACTATGAAACAGACCCACAGTTCAGCACCAGTTACGATTTCAAGGTCGCCAAAATCAGGGCGAACCAACTGCTGGAAATATACCTGACAAACAGGCTGAACGAACTGGAACGGCGGGAACAACGGCAAGGGATAAAGAATAATTTTACAGGGAAGCCCATACGCTGGACTGGCACGAAACGGTCATTGGTAGAACTTATCTACTCACTGGACACGGCAGGCTGTCTGAACAAGGGAACGGCTGACATAAAGGACATTGTAGCCTACTTTGAAGAAATGCTGGATATAGATTTGGGGGATTTCTACCATACCTACATGGAATTGAAAGCCAAGATGAAAGACCGTACCAGCTTCCTTTCCATGCTGAAAGAACGCTTGCTGCAACGTATGGAAGAACAGGATTGAGCAATTTCTTTTTAACAAAATTTATTTCGCCACAGGTGGGTTCGCCTGTGGCGATTTATTTTTCTGCAACCCCGAATTTTGCAGCGAACCAATTAGTTAGCGATATGGAAATAATAACATTCGAGTCAAAAGCCTACAAGGAGCTTGACAACAAGATTACCGCCATAGCGGATTACATCTTCAACCATTTGGATTCCGGCAAACCCGATGAAGATGAAATTTGGGTGGACAGTTACGAAGTATGCACATTCCTGAAAATCAGCGACCGTACACTGCAACGCCTGCGGGCGGCAGGACTGGTTTCCTATTCCGATATAAAAGGGCATTATTTCTACAAAATCAAGGAAATAAAACGTCTGCTGGAAGAACGCCTGATAAAACGGGACAAGGAATATATAAACGACCTGATAACCAACCATCATCAATATGTTAAAGAAAGAAGAAATACTAAGCCGAACAAATAACGGCTTATCCGTTTTCAAGCATTATTTACCGGGTGAATGGCGGATAGGCAGGCATTTCCTTAATCCCTTATACGAAGATAGAAAAGCATCCTGCAACATCTACTTCGACCGCCATAGTGGTATGTACAAGATGAAAGATTTCGGCAACGACAATTACAGCGGCGACTGCTTTTTCCTCGTGGGGCAACTGAAAGGGCTGGACTGTAACCAGGCTTTGGACTTCATCGAGATACTGGAAACCATCGACCGGGACTTGGGATTGGGTTTATCTTCCGGAACACCCGTTCCTATATCCCAGACTACCGACAAACGTATTGCGGCGAACACACCTGTTGAACCGCCCGAAAAGCCTGTCAAGCCTTACCAGTTCAGGGAACAGAAATATTCCACCGCAGAAATGGAATACTGGCGGCAGTACGGCATCACTCCCGAAGTGCTGGAGCATTACAAGGTCTGCTCACTCCGGGAATACAGTAGCGAAACGGCAGAGGGGAAGCCATACACCTACATTTCATCGGCGGCAGAACCGATGTACGGCTACAAGGGCAAACAGTATATCAAGCTGTACCGTCCCTTTTCCACACCCCGTTTCTTATATGGCGGTAGCTTCGGGGAAAACTACTGTTTCGGGTTGGAGCAACTGCCCGCCAAAGGTGACACATTGTTTATCACGGGTGGCGAGAAGGACGTACTTTCACTGGCGGCACATGGCTTTCATGCCATCTGCTTCAACAGTGAAACGGTAATGATACCGTCCACGCTGGTTTATCGGCTGACGTTCCGTTTCAAGCACATTGTCCTGCTTTTCGACATGGACAAGACAGGCAGGGAGAGTTCAAGCAGGCAGGAAAGACTGCTGGGGGAATTTGGCGTGAAACGCCTTTCTCTACCGCTTCCGGGCACGAAAGAGGAAAAGGACATATCGGATTATTTCAGGGCGGGTAACACCCGTGAAGATTTCCTGAAACTGTTTATCAGATTTTTAGACGACCTATATAGCGACACACTGATTATGCTTAAATCATGCGAGATAGACTTCAACAACCCGCCCGTCAAAGCACAGGTCATCATATCGGCGGGCGATGTTCCACTGGGAACACAAGGCAACCTGTTCGGCATCACCGGGGGCGAGGGAACGGGCAAGAGCAACTATGTAGCCGCAATCGTGGCAGGCTGTATCAGCCCTCCCGATACGGAAACAGACACGCTGGGCATACGGATAACCGCCAACGACAGGCACAAGGCGGTCTTGTTCTATGATACCGAACAGTCGGAAGTACAGCTTTTCAAGAACGTAAGCAACCTGCTGGCACGTGCGGGGCAAAAGGAAAAGCCGGAAGAACTGAAAGCGTTCTGCCTTACGGGAATGTCCCGAAAGGAACGGTTGAACGCCATAATACAAAGCATGGATAAGTTCTACTACCAGTATGGCGGCATCCAGTTGGTTGTCATTGACGGCATCGCCGACCTCGTAAAGAGTGCCAACGATGAAGCGGAAAGCGTGGCGGTGATAGATGAACTGTATCGGTTGGCGGGTATCTACAACACCTGCATACTTTGCGTGCTTCATTTTGTCCCGAACGGATTAAAGCTGCGTGGACATCTGGGAAGCGAACTACAAAGGAAGGCAGCTACCATCCTGTCAATCGAGAAAGACGATGAACCCACGCAATCGGTAGTGAAAGCCCTGAAAGTAAGGGACGGAAGCCCGCTGGACGTGCCGCTGATGCTTTTCGCATGGGACAAGAAAGCTGGGATGCACACGTACCGGGGCGAAAAGCCACGTGAAGAAAAAGAGAAGCGCAAGGAAAGGGAGCTGGTGGGTGTAGCCCGTGATATTTTCGGGCGGCAGACACACATCACCTACATAGACCTTTGCGAACAGTTGCAACAGGTACTGGACATCAAGGAGCGGACAGCCAAGAACTATATCCGTTTCATGCGGGAGAAAGAAATCATCCTGAAAGACCCGGCAAACCAGAGTTATTTTATGATAGGTCTCATTTAATTTCAATCGGGGGTAGCTTATGTATATAGACAATGACAACTTCGTGGCATGGATGGAGCGTATCATGGACAGGCTCGACATGCAGGATAAAAAGATAGACCGTCTGATGAACAGCCACAACTGCCTGAACGGTGAAAAGTTGCTCGACAATCAGGACTTGTGCTTTATGCTCAAAGTGAGCGTCAAGACCTTGCAGCGTTACCGGAAGAAAGGCATATTGCCCTATCTTCTTCTGGACGGAAAATATTACTATCGGGCAAGCGACATACACAGGCTTATTCGTGAGCGCACGGATTAGACCGTGTTTTTTGTCATCATTCAATTAGTCGTGTCCTGCCCTGTTGTGATAACACGGCAGGATTTTTTTATTGTATGCCATGATTTCTAAATGATTTTCATTACATTTGCAGAAATAACATAAGAGAATAACGGCGATTGAACAGCTTTGACTGTGATTTCGTCTTTATATATAACATATTCGTTCGCCGAATATCTCACTACGAAAACTGGCACTTTTCAAAAATGACGAGATTTTCAGCGCAATGTCTATGCTATGCTTTGTCATAGCGTGGGCTTGCCTGTTTCGTCATTTAGGTATGCCAGTACCTCGTAGTGGAGCAGTGTAAGTTCACGCTTCTTTTTTTAGGTACTGGCGGACAGTTGAACATGGACATCAAACTGTTAAATACCTGATAGTATGAAACAAATAAAAGCGCACATCGCCGTATCTCTTGACGGACATACAGCTACCTTAGACAAGGAACTGGACTGGTTACCCCGTGAAATAAAAAACATCATTGGCAAGCAATACTTGGAAGCGGATTGCCTGCTCATGGGAGCGAACACCTACAACTACATTTTTGAACACTGGGGCGGGTGGCCGCACAAAAGCAAGAGGTCTTTTGTGGTGTCACACTACGACACCAACGTAACGCCGGACTACGGGGTGGAGTTCCTGACCGAAGAACCGCTGCAAAAGGTTTATGAACTGAAACAAACGCATGACATACTGGTGGTGGGTGGCGGAAAACTGATTACCTCGCTGGTAAAAGCCGGACTGCTGGACAGTCTGACAATCTATACCGTTCCCGTCATGGTAGGCAAAGGCATCGGCTTTGTCGGGGAAACGTTCGGCTCGCAGTGGAAGTTGTCGGAAAGTAACGTATTAGGAAACGGAATTGTCCTTTCGACCTACCTGTTTGACGGGGACATATAAAAAATGCGCCCGGTTTCCCTCCGGGCGCAACCACTAAAATTTCAATTATCATAAGCCTTAAAACCCATCACAATGAAATTTCAGCGGTAAAGATAAGTCATTTCTTCGGCTTTCCTTTCTTTTCAGGGAATGAAAAAGCGACATTGAACTGTTCGTCCAGTACCAGCGAAGCATCGAAAACCTTGCCGTTCTTTCCCTTGAAGCCCTTGATTAACCCGGTCTTCCGCTTTGTCACCAGTTCGACAACCTGCTTGTCGGTCAGTTGCTTGTCGCACTTGTTACGGAATATGGTAAGCGTACAGTCCACGTTGGAACATTTCGCCACTTTCGGGTAGAACAGGATGCGTCCGCTGCCACATTTCGGACAGGGACAGGTTTCACCTCCGGCAATGGACAGTTGTACGGAAAGCAGTTCCGCCGTGATTTGGGCGGCATAGACCTCGATGCCTTTCCTGAATGTGTCGGCATCCATGCAGCCCGCTTCTATCTTGGCAAGGGCGGTTTCCCACATACCCGTCATTTCGACATCGGCAATCTTCTTGTCCTTGACAATCCTGTAAACGGCAAGTCCCTTTTCTGTGGGTATAATATTCCTTTTCTCACGCACGATGTACTGGCGTGCGAACAGTGTTTCTATAATCGCCGCACGAGTGGCTGGCGTACCTATCCCGGCATCTTTCAGGCTGGCTTTCAACTCGGCATCCTCCAGTTCCCTGCCCGCATTTTCCATTGCGGCAAGCAGGCTGCTTTCCGTATGCAGCGGCTTCGGCTTGGTCTGCTTTTCGAGCAGATCCACGCCGGAGAGCGACAATATTTCTCCCTCCTGAAGCTGTGGCAGTCCGGCAGCTTCTCCGTCCTCGCCTGCTTCCTGTTCGTTGAACACAGCCCGCCATCCGGCTTCTTTCATTATCGCCCCTTTTACGGTGAAATCGGTATTTCCGGCGGACAATACAGCGGTGGTAACGTCTTTCACGCATTTGTCCGAAAAGGCTTCCAGCATACGCCCGGCTACCAGTTCATAGACCGCCCTTTCATCTTCGGAAAGTTCATCGGGCAGGTTTTCGGTAACGATTAAGGCATGGTGGTCGGTTACATTGCCGTCATTCACGCTGCGGCGGTTCAGTGTGTTGCTGTTCAAGCTGGCGGCATATCCGGCAAAGCGGGGGTATTGTCCCAACAGTGCGATGCGTTCCGGCATTTCCTCGAAAACATCCTCCGAAATATAACGGCTTCCGGTTCTCGGATAGGACATCACTTTCTTTTCATACAGGCTTTGTGCTATCGAAAGCGTCTTGTCCGCTGAAAAATCCAGCTTCGTGTTCGCTTCCTTTTGCAGCGTGGTAAGGTCGTACAAAAGGGGCGGTTCTTGGCTGGTTTCTTTCCTCTCAACAGACTTCACCACAAGCTGCCCGGCATCCTTTACCCGTTGCAGGGCGGCTATGGCATCGGACTGCTGTTCCCACTTGTCGGTCGATTGGGCGGTGAAACCTATTCCCCCGCTGGCGGTCGCCGCTTTGAGCTGCCAGAACTTGGTCGGGACAAAATTCCTGTTCTCCAAAAAACGGCTGCATATCATCATGAGCGTGGGTGTCTGCACCCTGCCCAACGAGAACACGCCCTGTCCGGCGGCTACGCTCAACGCTTGGGTGGCGTTTATCCCTATCAGCCAGTCGGCTTCACTGCGGGACTTGGCGGAGAGGTAGAGGTTATCGTAACGTCCGCCCGGCTGCAAATTGTCCATCCCCTCACGGATAGCCTTGTCGGTAAGGCTGCTTATCCACAGCCGGACAAAAGGCTTGCGGCAGTTCAGGTAATGGAATATATACCTGAAAATCAATTCCCCCTCACGCCCGGCATCGGTGGCGACAATAATCCTGTCGCACTGGTCGAACACCTCCTTAATCACTTTCAACTGTTTCAACACGCCGGGGTCTGCCTTGTAGCCCTTCTCGGCTTTCACCTGACGGGGGATTAGCCGGAAATCGGACGGAAGTATGGGCAGGCTCTCCCTGCGAAAATTTGCCACGCCGTAGGCTTCGGGCATGGCAAGCTGTATCAAGTGCCCGAACGCCCATGTCACCATGTACCCGTTGCCGGACAGATACCCGTCATTCCTTTGTGTCGCCCCGATAATCCGGGCGATGTCTTTTGCCACGCTGGGCTTTTCCGCTATCAATGCAATCATAATTCTTCACTTTTTAATGGTAGGTACTACATTTTCATCCCTCTGGACTTCTTGGGCTTGTCCGCTTTCAGGCTCTTGTCCTGTGCTTTTTCCTGTTTCTCTTTCTGCTTGGCGGTGGGTTTCTGTTGTCCCTGTTTCAGCGGCTCTTTGGTCTGTTTGGTTGCTTCATCGGTCTTTCCTCCAGAATTGACCGCTACCTGCGTCCGGCTCTCGGAAACGGGGATAACATCTTTCGGCTGCACCTTGCCGGAGGATTTGCCCTGTACTCCGGGCTGCACATGACCGTTGAACTCCACACCCTTGCCGTCCTTTAATCCTGTGACCTGTTGCTGTGCGGGCTGCTGCTCCTGCTGCAAGAACTGGACGGCAGACCTCGGCAGGAACTCCAAGCCACGCTCCACTGCGCTGACTTGAAGATAGGCACTGCGTTTCGTCCCGTCCTTGAATTGCAGGTTTTCCATCTTGACGGGTTTCCCGGCTTCAAAAGCGGCTTTCTGTTCCGGGCTTACTTTCACGCCACAAACGGTATCGGGGCATTTCCACTTGTCTGCCCGCATGTACTCCAGTTCATGCGTGTACCTGTCCCGGCTGACGAACACGGGGATTTGCTCCCCGCTTTTCGGGTCTTTGATTTGGATAATACCGCCCAGATTGCCAGTTCCCAGCAGGTTGCCTTGTTCCTGCTTGGAAAATTCGTGCCCGTTATACGGGCGTTGAAGCAACTTTTCATCCATTTGCACGCCGTGCAGCTTAGGCACTACCGTCCCGTCCTTTGCCTGATAGAAAGAGAGCTTGACATCGGTAGGTTTAAGGTAGAAGCCGCCTACCGTCCCCGAAACGGTATAGGTGTTGCGGGATTTGTAGCCACGCATCACCCTGTCGAAATCCTTTGTGTTTTTCAAAGTGTCGGCGGTAATGCCGACTTTCTTCAAGTCCTCCCAGTTGATTTTAGCCGGGTCGAAACGGTAGTCCTGCCTGCCCCCGTTATTGTCGGGATTCGGAACTCGCAACATTTCCACCCGTCTGTCGCCCTCCGGCGTGGGGTTGCGGTGGTTGTCCTCGATAGCTTTTGCGTCCTGTTCCGCTTCCATAGCCTTGCTGCGGAACAAAGCCAGTCCCTCCGTGTCCTGATACCTGCGGAAAAAATTGGAAATGAAGTTGCTGAACACATCGCTGTTCCTGTCCACCTGCATAAACTCACCGCTATGGGATTGGGTCGGTTCTACGGTCTGCAAATTGCCCTCGTTGTCGATACCTTTAACGGCACTCACTTTCCCCTGCTGTTTATCCAAGACCAGCAGCACGTCTTTTTCCTGCCCCTCTGCGGGCGGGTTCATTCTGTTTGCCATAAATAATTGGAATTTTAGTGGTTACGGGATTATTCCCGTCCAAAGGTAACGACTAAATATGCTATATTTTGACAGGCGGCAATGAGTGTCCCGATTTGTCCTGCGGTGTCCCGGTTTGTCCGGGTAGGATAAATCTCCAACTGATGATTGGAGAATTAAAAAGGGCATAAAAAAAGAGAGCGAAGTCAATCACTCTCTTTTGATGAGCCATTTATGAGCCATTTAATCATGTCTCTTCCGGCTAATAATCAGCATTTTGCAAAAAACGGCATTATATCCGTGATACGTTAGTGAGCCATTTAGGTGTATAATAAGTTCCCTTACCCACTTTTCCCTGCATATCCAGCCAGCCGTTCATTTGCTGGAGTATGCGGGAAGCTGTCGGTTTGCTTACTCCCAAAATTTCCTGCACGTCCGAGTTTGTCACACGCCCGTTCTTGGCTGCATACTCTATAACAGGAATATACCTTTCATCCACCCGCTGCGCCAGCAGTTGAGAACGTATATCGGTATAATAGGTAATCATCAGACCGCTTAACATTTCAAGTCGGGGCGGCAGCAATTTGTATGCGCTGACCGCTTCCAAGATACGCTTGTAGCCCCGTCCCCAGCTTTCGATGTCCCCGCTTCTGAAAAATGCGTTGGCGATTAACGGGTTATATGGAGAGGATGGATGGTTTTCAAAAAGCCTTTCGGTAGTCCAGTTCTCCGGCAACTGCCCGGCGTTCCAAAAAGTGATATGGTCGGGAAATACGCTAATCTGAACGGGCACGGCACTGGCGTAGTCCTTATGTGCTACGGCATTCATCAACGATTCCCTGATGGCTTCTACCGGGAACTGCGGCGTTTCACGCCGGGAAATTCCCTCGTATGAGATACGGTAAATCAGGTATTTGCTTTTTATCAAATCCATAGCCTTGTCCACCTGCTCCATCAAAGCACCGTGAATTTCGTCCTGAAACTCCAGATTGCCTTTGTCATCCCGGAAGAAACCAATCTTTATATATGCACCGAACACAAACCTTTCAGGGTCGGGATGGAACAGCAGCAGTGCTGCACGGTTCAAATGTCCGTCCTCGTCTATCAGACGTAAATCATGCAGCAGGTGTTCGGTCTTATCTTTCAAAACACCTTCGTCCACCCGTCCGCTCCTTGCCGCTTCCTTACGGAAACGGTTCAATGCGCTTTCCGACAGTTCTTCTATTTTGGCTCTTTCTATGGGAAACTCGTCCCAATGCCTGCCTGTACGTTGCAGGATAAAGCGGTTCAATGCCGCACCTTTCAACTCCTGTTTCGTGCTGCCGCTGCGGTAATGGTATTGACCTTTATAATTGATAGGGTTCGAATAAGGCGGCACGTCAATTTCCACATACTCCAACCCGTCTTTGTCCAACAGGTTCACGTCCACAATGATACCCAGCACATCACGGACTTTGTTCGGTATGTCCTCCAACAGCTTCTTGGCATCGGCAACACCGACCACCTGCCCGCTGTCATTCATGCCTATATATATCTTGCCGCCTGCGGCATTGGCAAAACCACATATCCATTTCAGATAGTCGTCCCGCCAGCTTTCTTTCCATTCTATATTTTGGTTCTCATTCATAATCATTTCTTTGTCTGCAAAATTAGCAAAAATACTGTGTGTCAGGAAAGAATATCGGTTATTCTTCCTCCTCCTTAATCAAATGGCACAGCTCCGGGTCATTCTTGATACGGGTTATCTCGTCTTCGACAATCTGCCGGACTTCCTGACGGATGCGTTCGTAGTTGGCTTGTATTTCCTCCTGCATCCGGTCGTTGCCATCCTTGTCGGTGAAGTCGATAATCTGCGGCAGCTTCACGTAACGGGCAGTTTCCCGTTTCACCTTCTCGTTGTCCACCACGATTTCACAGTGGAAAATCTTCTGTTCTATCCGTTCATCGAAGTTGTCCGCCACCGCCCCCACGAACATGCCTTGCGTGAGGTTGGATATTTTGCTTGCAGGTATCAGGCTGTCCATCTGGGTGCTTATCGAGGTGGACTTCTCCCGCTGGTTGATTGTCATGCTCTGCCGTTTCTGCAACACCTTTCCGAAACGCTCGGAAA
>ERZ860264.824-NODE-824-length-25414-cov-3.697346_pt1 | contig 25414 bp, 20 predicted proteins | sample MGYA00509980_ERZ860264 | MGnify/ENA primary metagenome ERZ860264 (study PRJEB30046, sample SAMN00715212) | human gut metagenome | study: EMG produced TPA metagenomics assembly of the A metagenome-wide association study of gut microbiota in type 2... | reverse complement strand
GTCACTTCCGGACGTCGCATCGCCCCCGGGAGGGCCTTACGGCGTTTCCAGAACGCGGATTTCTGATTTTTTTGATGTCCGAAAATGACCCCTTTTTTCTGCCGTAAGGGCCTCCCGGGGTCGCAATAGCGGCCTTATGAGGTTGCAACGGGGCCCCCGTTGCAATGCCGTAAGGGCCCCGTTGCAACCTCGGGAGGCCCTTACAGCAAGACTTTTTCGGCTCCGGAGAAAAACAACGAGAACACGGCTTTTCGTAAACAACTGACAATAAGAAAGTTAGAAAACGGGTGAATATTCAGCGGATAAATAACCGGAAAATAACGGACGCCATATTTCCGTTATTTGAAGCCGCGGCGGAATTTTTTCAGAAAGTCCCTGCTCCTGACGGCTTTAAATTCGGAAAAAATATTATTCGGAGGAGGGGGAATTCGAGGAGGGAGGAGCGTGAAGAGAAGAGGGTGGAGTGTGGAGTGAGGAGTGAGAATAGCTTTGTTTTCATCCAACAAGACAATTCTCACTCCTCCCGCCACACTCCTCCCTCCTCGAAATCCCTCCTCGAAAATCCTCCCTTCTCAAAAAACTACCCCACTACCCCAACACCATACTCATGCTTCACTTCCTCCATCACGAACGTACTCTCTATCGAGGCCACGCTCTCAATCTTTCCGAGCACATCTATCAGGAAGCGCTGATACTGCTTCATGTCGAAAGAATGGAGTTTGAGCATGTAGTCGAAGTGGCCGGAGATGTTGTAGCACTCCGTGACCTCAGGCATCGCCATGACGCGGGTGGTGAAATCGTTTGCCGTGTCCGTGTTCAGCCGGCTCAGCTTCACGCAGCAGAAAACGACGAAGCCGCGGTTGAGCTTGTCGGCGTCAAGCACGGCGATATATTTCTTTATATAGCCCTCGCGTTCGAGGCGTTTCCAGCGTTCGAAGACCGGCGTGGGCGACAGGTGAACCTGGGCGGCAAGCTCCTTGTTGGTCATGCGCGCATTGTGCTGCAGCGCGTCAAGAATGAGCAGGTCCGTGCGGTCGAGTGATTCTGTTTCGTTCATGTTTCAATGCTGTTTTTAGAATATCATTACTGTAAGACGGTGCAAATATAGTGATATTTTCCGAATACAGCGAAAACCATGGAATATCTTTCCCACATTATTACCTTTGCAGCAGAAACATGACAGAAAAAGAACAGAAGCATAAAAGAACAGCGTTATGAAGAAAGAATCACTCAGCAAGCTCCATTTTGAGACCCTTCAGCTCCACGTAGGACAGGAAAATCCGGACCCGGCGACAGATGCAAGAGCCGTACCGATATATCAGACGACGTCGTATGTCTTCCGCAATTCGCAGCACGCTGCCGACCGGTTCGGACTGCGCGACGCCGGAAACATCTACGGCCGGCTGACCAACTCCACTCAGGGTGTGCTCGAAGACCGCGTGGCGGCACTCGAATGCGGTGTCGCCGGACTGGCCGTTGCCAGCGGAGCGGCCGCCATCACCTACGCCCTGCAGAATGTCGCACAGGCCGGCGACCATATCATCGCGGCCGACAATCTCTACGGCGGCACGTACAATCTCATCGCCCACACGCTCAGCACTCAGGGCGTCGACCACACAATAGTCAATCCCGCCGACTTCGATGCCATCGACGCGGCGTTCCGTCCGAACACAAAAGCCATCATCATAGAGACATTCGGCAATCCCAATGCCAACGTGACCGACATCGACCGCATTGCCGAAATTGCCCACCGCCACAACACCATCGTGATTGTCGACAACACCTTCGGCACGCCCTATCTCATCCGCCCCATCGAACACGGCGCCGACATCGTCGTCCACTCGGCCACGAAGTTCATCGGCGGTCACGGGTCGAGTCTCGGCGGAATAATCGTCGACGCCGGACGCTTCGACTGGAAGGCCAATGCCGCGAAATATCCCACGCTGGCCCAGCCCGACCCGAGCTACCACGGTGCCGTATTTGCCGACGTTGCCGGCCGCGCCGCTTTCGTCACACGCATACGCGCCGTCATCCTGCGTGACACGGGAGCCGCCATTTCTCCCTTCAACGCGTGGATTCTGCTTCAGGGACTGGAGACGCTGAGTCTGCGCGTGGAGCGCCATGCCTACAACACGCGCCGCGTCGTCGATTTCCTCGCCGCCCATCCCAAGGTGGCTCGGGTGAACCATCCGCAGCTTACGACGCATCCCGACCACGGACTTTACACGAAACTGTTCCCCGCGGGCGGCGGCTCCATCTTCACCTTCGACATACGCGGCGGCGAGAAAGAGGCGTGGGCTTTCATCGACAATCTCGAAATATTCTCGCTGCTGGCCAACGTGGCTGACGTGAAGAGCCTCGTCATCCACCCCGCCACCACAACTCACTCACAGCTCTCGCCCGAGGAACTCGCCCAACAGCACATCCTTCCGTCGACCATCCGGCTCAGCATCGGAACGGAACACGTCGACGACCTCATCGCCGACATCAGTCAGGCGCTCGATAATATATAAAGATGGGATTTCGAGGAGGGTGGAATGTATTTCGAGGAGGGAGGAATGTGGAGAGAGGAGTGAGATTACTCTTATCAACAGGACTATCCTCACTCCACACTCCTCGAAATACACGAAAACTAAACCCACACCATTGCCGCTTCCTGCAGCATCTCGCCCACCGTCGGGTGGATGTGGACCATGTCGCGGAGCTGGGCGACGGTTGTCTCGCGACACATAAGCGCGCTGATTTCCTGAACCATGTCGGCCGAATGAGGGCCATAGGCATGACATCCAATGATGCGGCCGCCGTCGGCGTCGGCTATCAGTTTGACCATTCCGTCGGTCTCGCCCATCGTCAGAGACTTGCCGTTGGCGCGGTGGTAAGCCTTGCGGCAGGTGTAGTCGATGCCCTGCGCCTTACACTGGTCCTCGCTCATTCCCACGCCGGCGGCTTCGGGATGGGTGAAGATGGCCGACGGCATGATGTCCAGACGTATGTCGTCACAGCGGCCGAGGATGGTGTTGACGGCATGTATGCCTTGCATCGTCGCTGCGTGGGCCAGCATACAGCGTCCGTTGACGTCACCGATGGCGTAGATTCCCGCCACGTTGGTCTGCATGTGGTCGTCTGTCTTTATCCCCTTTGCGTCATATTCCACACCGGCTGCTTCGAGGCCGAGTCCCTCGACGTTCGGTCGCCGGCCTGTGGCGACGAGTATCGTATCAGCCTCAACGGTCTGCGGCTTGCCCTTGCGCTCGAACACGACGCGCCCGTCGGATATCTCCGTCACGGCCGACTGCATGAAGAATGTTATGCCTTTGCGCGCCAAACTCTTGCGCAGACGACCGGCAATGTCGCTGTCTATCGCCGGAAGACATTCTTTCATATATTCCACGACCGTCACCTCGCTGCCCAAGCTGTTGAAAATAGAGGCGAACTCCATGCCTATCACACCGGCCCCGACAATGCACAACCGGGCGGGAACGCGGTCGATGGCAAGCAGTTCGTCGGAGGTGAGGATGTTTTGTGGAGGGAGGAGTGTGGAGGGAGGAGTGAGATTACTATTATCAACAGGACTATTCTCACTCCTCACTCCACACTCCTCACTCCTCGATAGTCCCGCACAAGCGGGAATCATCTTGGGCCGCGCTCCCGTAGCAATGATAATATTGTCGGCTTCATATTCTTCATCGCCGACTGCCACCGTCCGCGGGCCGCAGAATGTGGCATGTCCGCGCTTCATTGTTATGCCCGGTTTGGCGAGAATCTGCTCAACGCCGCCGCGAAGCTGGCTGACAATCTGCTGCTGACGCTCCCTGATACGCGGAAAATCAATGGTGTAACTAAGGTCGGAAAACCCCAAGGCGGAGGCTTCGCGCAATGTATCGATTATTTCGGCATGGCGGCAGAGCGCCTTCGTCGGTATGCAACCGCGGTTGAGACATGTTCCTCCGGCCTCGCGTTCGTCGATGATGACAACTCCGAGGCCATGTCCGGCGGCATATTCGGCAGCACGATAGCCACCCGGGCCGCTGCCGATGATGATTAGATCTGTTTTCATAACGTATATGTTGATTTGTGTATGCGTGCCTGAAGCACAATGTTTACGCATCCAAAGCACAAAATGTGCGCGCATGAATCACTGTATGTTCATGTCTTAGGCACAAAAAAGCAGAGACGCGAAGACTCAGAGGTCACTGTGACGTACCTCCATGTCTTCGCGTCTCTGCTGGATTGACATAGCTTTATTATTTTCGTTGACTCACTCCGATTAGTCTCCGGTAGCCTTTTCAGCCGTCAATTGCCTGTATGTGACCACAGGATGCTTGGCTGCCAGAACGTCGTCGACACGTCCGATTGGCGTGTTGTGGGGAGCGCTCTTCACCTCGTCCGGCTTTTCGACGGCCTCTTCGGCGATGCGGCGCATGACAGCGATGAATCCGTCGATGGTCTCCTTGCTCTCGTTTTCCGTCGGCTCAATCATGAGCGACTCGTGGAAGAGCAGCGGGAAATAGATTGTCGGGGCATGATAGCCGTAGTCAAGCAGCCGCTTGGCCACGTCCATCGTCGTCACTCCGGTCGACTTGTCGCGCAGTCCGTCGAAGACAAACTCATGCTTGCACAATCCGTCAATGGGCAGAGCGTAGACGTCTTTGAGCGATTCTTTGATGTAATTGGCATTAAGCGTGGCCAGCGGACCGACCATCCGGATGTTCTCACGGCCGAGAGTGAGGATATAGGCGTAGGCCCGCAGCAATACGGCGAAGTTGCCATGCCATGCTCCGACCTTCAGCGGCGCATCCGAATCGGCCGCTCCGTCCTGTGCTGGAACATTGCTGAGCCGCTCTACTATGGCCTCCATGCCCTTGCGGACTCCCACCGGACCGGCACCGGGACCTCCTCCGCCATGCGGCGTTGAGAACGTCTTGTGGAGATTGATGTGCATCACGTCGAAGCCCATGTCGCCCGGACGGCATGCGCCGAGCATCGGGTTGAGGTTAGCTCCGTCGTAATACATCAGCGCGCCGCAGTCATGAACGAGCTCCGCTATCTCGGGTATGTTACGTTCGAAGAGGCCGAGCGTGTTGGGATTGGTCATCATCATAGCTGCCACAGTGTCGTCAAGCAGACCGCGCAGGTCGTCGACATCCACCGTACCGTCGGGCCGGCTCTTCACCTCCACCACGTCGAGACCGCACACGGCCGCCGAAGCGGGATTGGTTCCGTGGGCCGAGTCGGGCACGATGACCTTCGTGCGCTTCGTGTCGCCACGGTCTTCGTGATACTGACGGATAATCATCAGACCCGTCAGCTCGCCGTGGGCACCGGCAAACGGAGCAAGCGTGAAACGGCTCAGGCCCGTCAGGGCGCAGAGCGAACGCTCCAGTCCGGCCATCACGTCAATCGCACCGCGGCATGTGTCGTCCGGTTGCGCCGGATGGAGACCGGCAAACTCCGGCATGGCGGCTATCTCCTCGTTGATAATCGGATTATATTTCATCGTGCAGCTGCCCAAAGGATAGAAGCCGTTGTTCACTCCGAAGTTGTTGGAGCTGTGGTTGGTGTAGTGTCTCACCACCGTCATCTCGTCACACTCCGGCAGCTGCGGCTCTTCCCCGCGGCGCAACTCGTCCGGCACTTCATAGCTGCCGAAACGGTTTTCTGGCAGCGAATAGCCGCAACGCCCCTCCTGCGAGAGCTCGAAAATCAGATTGCCATATAGTCTGTTGTTCATAGTCAGATGGTTTCTATAAGTTTGTCGATTTCCTCTTTCGTTCTCTTCTCCGTCACGGCGAACATCAGCGTGTCGTCCGCGACTTTCACTCCACCCAGAATTCCGGCCTCGATGAAGCGACGCTGAAGCTCATCGACGTCGCCGTCATACCTCACGCAGAACTCGTTGAAGAACGGCCGGTCGAAAGCAAGGCTGAAATGACCGGTCGCAAGAAGGCGGTCGCAAAGATAGTGGGCACCGGCATACGACTGTTCGGAAGCCTCACGGAGTCCCTTACGCCCCATGAGTGACATATAGACAGTGACAAAAAGCGCCATCAGACTCTGGTTGGAACAGATGTTCGACGTTGCTTTCTCGCGGCGGATGTGCTGCTCGCGGGCCTGAAGGGTGAGCACGAAAGCCCGCTGTCCGCGGTTGTCGCGCGTCGATCCGACGATGCGTCCCGGCATTTTGCGTATCAGTTTCTCCGTGCAACACATATAACCGACATACGGTCCGCCGAACGACATCGGTATTCCGAGGCTCTGTCCGTCGCCCACGGCAATGTCAGCGCCCCACTCTCCCGGCGTTTTCAGCACGGCGAGGTCGGCCGCCACGGCGTTCATTATCAGCAATGCCTTCGCTGAATGGACGGCATCGGCAACGCCGGAGTAGTCTTCCACAATGCCGTAGAAGTTCGGCTGTTGCACAAGAACACCGGCAACGCCGCCCGCGGCCAGCCTCCTGCTGAGGTCCTCGCGGTCGGTCGCGCCGTCACAGGCGTCAATCATCTCTATCTCCACACCGTGGAAACGGGCGTACGTCCGCACCACGGCGAGCATTTTCGGGTCTACCGTTGACGAGACAAGCACCTTATTGCACTTCTTCGAAGCTGCGGCGGCCATCAGCACTGCCTCTGCCGTGGCCGTCGTGCCATCATACATCGAGGCGTTGGCGATGTCCATGCCCGTCAGTTCGGCCATCATCGACTGATATTCAAATATGTAATGGAGCGTTCCCTGTGATATTTCAGCCTGATAAGGCGTGTATGACGTGAGGAACTCAGAGCGGCTGATGATGTTCGGAACGGCGGCCGGAGTGTAGTGGTCGTACACTCCCGCACCGGCGAAGCACGTCAGCAGCTTGTTCTCTTTGCCCAAACCGGCGAACAACCGGCGCACCTCCATCTCGCTCTTAGCCTCCAGCAGGTCGTAGTCGCCACGGAAACGGATGCTCTCCGGCACCTCGGCGTAAAGGTCGTCAAGCGACTTTACGCCTACCTTGGCGAACATTTCCTGCAGGTCCGCCTCGGTATGAGGAAAATATTTATATGCCATAACAATTCTATTATTACGGGTTACAGATACCATAACGGTATGCTAACATAATTTCGGATTGCCTCCAGGTGTCTCACTCCTTGCAGAACTCACCGTATGCGGCGGCATCCATCAGAGCGTCAAGCTCTGACGGGTCCGTCATCTCGACCTTGATAATCCAGTTTCCGAAGGCATCCTGATTGAGCAGTTCGGGCTTTTCGTCGAGCTCCTCATTGATTTCGACAACCGTTCCGCTCACGGGCGAGTTAAGGTCGCTGGCCGCCTTCACGCTCTCAACGGCACCGAACTCCTCGCCTGCCGCAACCTCATCGTCCACTTCGGGCATGTCCACATACACCACATTGCCGAGCGCGTGCTGCGCATAGTCGGTAATACCGACGTAACCGATGTTTCCTTCCACTCTCACATACTCATGTGACTCTGAATAATAGAGTCCTTCAATAACCTTTGCCATATCGTTTTTCTTTTTTATGTTTATACTTCAGTATTGTTCTCAACACTCCGTTATCATGCTTCCACATCATTACTATCATACTTCCGAATCACTTCTTATACTTCTTATCATAGAAAATCTTCTTCACAACTGTGCCGGGGAACGTCTTCTTGCGTATCCGTATCTCCACTTCGGTGCCCAGTTTGGCGTATGGTGCATCCACCATTGCCATGCAGACGCTCTTGTCCGTGGATATGCTATGGTATCCGGTGGTAACCTCACCGACCTTTTCGCCGCCCTTGAGCACGTCATATCCATGACGTGGGATAGCCCGGTCGGCCAGTTCTATGCCGACGATGCGGCGTTTGAGTCCCTCCTCTTTCTGCCGTAGCAGGGCCTCACGGCCGATGAATTCCTCCTTGTCGAGCTTAACGAAGATGCCAAGTCCGGCCTCCAACGGAGTTATATCGTCCGCAAGTTCGTCACCGTAGAGCGGAAGTCCGGCCTCGAAGCGCAACGTGTCGCGACATCCCAATCCGCATGGCTTGCACCGTCCGCTCTCCATCAGCTTGTCCCACTGGTTGCGTATGAAGTAATGAGAGCCGTATATTTCAAACCCGTCCTCACCGGTATATCCCGTCCGGCTGATTATTATCGAGTCGGCATTTCCGTTCTCTATCATCTTTGACGTATAGAAAACGAGGTCGGAACACTTCATTCCGAGCACTTCTTCGACCACTGCTTCAGCCTCCGGTCCCTGTACGGCGATCTGTCCGTAGAAGTCGGAGACGTTCCTTATGTCGATGTTATAGCCTTTGGTATTGCCCGTCATCCACTCCCAATCCTTTTCTATGTTGGCGGCATTAATGACGATGAAGAAGTCGTTGTCGCCCATCTTATAGACCAGCATGTCGTCGACGGTGCCTCCATCCGGGTTGCACATCATTCCGTAGAGAATCTTTCCCGACGGTATGCCGGCCACGTCGTTGGTAAAGATGTGGTTGACATAACGTTCGGCGTCACGGCCGCGCACGACGACCTCACCCATGTGGGAAACGTCGAACACACCGCACGCCTGACGCACGGCATTGTGTTCGTCCTTGATATCGGTATACTGTATCGGCATATCGAAGCCGCCGAACGGGCTTATCATGGCTCCCTGAGCCACATGCTTGTCGTAAAGACAGGTTCTCTTGTTTTCCATATAGTGATGATTTTCTGTTTCCACATTATAATTAGGTAAGAGGTTAGAGTGATGAGTGAAGAGTGAAGAGGTATGATTACCATGATAAACTCACCCGTCGCCACACGGCTTTCAACATTCGGCCTTCAACTTGCAGAACCTTCAACCTCACCATCCTCCCCGCCGAGCAGCAGACTTACCAGCTGGTCATGGCTGAGGTTCATGATCACATCCTCCATGCGCCCGGGCAGAGCCGCCATGACAGCCTCGCGGGTCAGGGGAACGTTGCGCAACCGCGACACGACGTCGCCGTCAAGGTCGCCGGTCAGGAAGTAGTCGCCGACGAGATTGAGGCCCTTAATCACACCGTTCTTCAGTTCCACACGCACCTCTATCTCTCCGACGCCCTCAATACGCCTGCGGCGCACCACTGTATAGCTCGGGTTGTTGCCGTAGATGAATTCCGGCGAGAGATATTCTTTCTCCAGAGTTTCAATCGCCATGACATCATCCTTGGTGAGCGTCATCACGCCGTCACAAAGATTCTCTCTCACGAAACGCTTGAACTCCTCGATGTCAATGTCCACATAGTCCTTCAGCAGGGCTATCCGCTGGCGCACGCTCTCCACTCCCTTGCTCAACAGTTTCTCACCCGTGGGCGTGATGCTGCCCACCATGTTCTCCATGTCGGTGTCATAGAGCATCGTGCCGTGGACGATACTTCGTCCGGGGAGTCTGTAGAAGGCATTGCCGGAAACCTTCCGGTCGCCGATCAGTATGTCGTTGCGTCCGCTCGTCCGTGCGTCGACGCCCAGCCGGGCCAGCACCAGCGCCACCATATTTATATAGCGGTTGAACGTGAAGCCGACGTTCTCCTCGCCTGTTATATATGAGAACATGATGTTCTTCATGTCGGCATAGACGCATCCGCCGCCGCTCTTCCTGCGATAGGTCATGATGCCGCGCTGACGGCAGAAGTCGAGGTTCACCTCGTTCTCGATGAGCTGGTTGCGCCCGAAGATAACGCTCGGCTCGACCTGCCACATGAAGAAGCAGTCACGCTCGTCGACATGTCTCGCCACATATTCCTCCATGGCAAGATAGAACGAGAGCCGCCTCACTCCTCTCTCATCTGGCAACGCTATGTATTTCATTGGTAAGCCGGTTTTTTCCGATTAGTAGTTTCCTTCACATCCCTTGCTTTTCTTTCATCGTCAGGTCATTGACTGCGGAGCAGGATGTTTGTGCAAATATATGAATAAAATATGTAAGGGACAAACTTTCCGCGCATTAATTTCACCATTATTTTTCTCTAAGGATTGTGTTCTACATGGTTTTCCGTTCTTTCAATATGTCACCACCGCACGACAGAAACGGGTTGCAACAGCGACGAAGCGCTCTGATTTGCCGACATACGGCCAGTGATGAATAACATTTTGTCCATTCAGGCGTTACGGCGGAATCAGACAGCAGAGGGGTTGGGCAGCCACGGGACGGTAGCAAAATGGTTACATATCCTTTGCAGGGACATGTAACCACTCTCATACCACAGCGTGGAGTTACTACCCCATCTGCGCGACAAACCGGCTCATCCGCTCCAGCGCTTCTTCGAGCCGGCTGCGCGGGCAGGCGATGTTGATGCGGACGAAACCTTCGCCGGCCGCGCCGTACATCGTACCCTCGTTGAGCCACAGGCGCTGTTCGTCGAGCAGACGGCGGCAGAGTTCTTCGGACGTGAGACCCAGCCGGCGGCAGTCTACCCAGACGAGATATGTCCCTTCGAGCCGGGTGACGGTGAGCTGCGGCATGCGGGCGGCGAAGAACTCCGTAAGGAAACAGTAGTTGGCGTGGAGATATTCCAGCAGCGCGTCGAGCCACTCCTCACCTTTATTATATGCAGCGATGAGGGCCTCGACACCGAACGGATTGACGTCGCACACTTCGTTGTCATTGATGGCGCGGTCGATCCGACGGCGCACATCCGGGTCGGCCGCAACGATGTTGGCTATCTGCAGTCCGGCGATGTTGAACGCCTTGCTCGGCGACATGCAGGTTACGGTGTTGGCCAGGAACTCTGCGGAGCGGCTGCCGAAATCACCGGCGAGCGACGCAAACGGAACGTAGCGGTGGGGCGGGAAGACCAGTTCGCAGTGAATCTCGTCGGCCACCACGCGCACGCCGTTGCGCAAGCATATATCACCTATGCGCATCAGTTCCTCGCGCGTCCACACCCGTCCCGCGGGGTTGTGGGGATTGCAGAGCAGCATGAGCGTCACCTGCGGGTCGGAGGCCCTGCGTTCAAGGTCGTCGAAGTCGATGGCGTATGTGCCGTCCTCATAGACAAGCCGGTTCTCCTCTACAATACATCCGTTGTTGCGTATGGACGAGAAGAAGCAGTTGTAGACCGGCGTCTGGACCAGCACACGGTCGCCGGGCCGGGTCAGGGCCTTGATTGTGGCCGACAACGCCGGCACTACTCCACTCGTGTAGATCATCCATCCGCGGTCTATCGTCCATCCGTGACGGCGACGGAACCACGATGTCACGGCGTCATAATACTCATCCGGCACACGGGTATATCCGAAGATGCCATGTTCCACTCTGTCGCGCAGTGCGCTGACAATCTCCGGGGCCGTACGGAAATCCATATCGGCGACCCACAACGGCAGCACGCTCTCGTCGGCTGCACCATCCCATTTATAGGAGTTCGTTCCCCTGCGGGGAATCAGTTCGTTGAAGTTAAACATTTTAGCTTTTTTCTTAGGCTTTAAGGTCCTTAAGGTCTTTAAAGTCATTAAAGACCTTAAGGACCTCCTGACTCAATATTTCTTCCCCAACCTCACGAGGAATATCGTTCCGCGGAAGCACAGCTCCACGCACATCGCTATCCATACGCCGTGCAGTCCCATCGTCGGAGCGAGCAGGGCGGCAAGCGTCAGGCGCACGGCCCAGATGCTCAGCAGGTTCATGCAGCATGGGATGAGCGTGTCGCCGGCACCGACGAACACACCATAGGTCACGATGGCGGCCGCGAACATCGGTTCGGCAAAGGCTTCGGTGCGCAAGGCCGTGACTCCGAGCGAGCGCACTGTCTCGTCGGGCGTGAAAAACGCCATCATCTGCGGTGCGAGGACATACATCACCACGGCCATCAGGGTCATTACGGTCATGCCCGTGCCGACGGTGATACGGGCGAAGCTGCGGGTCAGACGGCGCCGTCCCGCTCCGATGCTCTGTCCGACGAGTGCCGTAGCGGCTTCGGCGATGCCGTAGCCCGGCATGTAGCAGAGCGCTTCGGCCGTGATGGCAAAGGCGTTGGCGGCAATGGCGGCCGTTCCGAGCGGTGCCACGATGATGGTCGTGAGAATCTGTGCGCAGTTGAGCACGACACGTTCGCCAGCCATCGGCAGCCCGATGTGCATGGCCTTGCGCAGACAGCCGGAGGTCAGCCGGAAGTTCCCGACGGTGTCCCGCAAGCGCAGTTCGGGCGAGCGGCGCAGCAGATACCACATCAGGACGGCCATGGCCACGGCCTCGGCCAGCGCCGTGCCCAGTGCGGCACCGGTCACACCGAGTCCTGCTCCGGGCACGCCGAAGGTCAGTCCGGCCACGGTCATCGTGCGCGAGGGGAATATCAGCAGGGCGTTGAACACGACATCGAGCATGCACATCACGCCGCCCATGACGCCCGGCACGAGCATATTGCCGCTGCAGCGCAGCATGCCTCCGGCCAGCGAATAGAGCTGGAGGAAAGGCAGCGAGAGGGCGAATATGCGGAAATAGGATGTCGCACCGGGACACACCGCGCTGTCGCCGCCAAGCCATACGGGCAGCACGCCGCTGACGGCACATCCCACGGCGGCCATGATGACGCTGAAGCTGACGGCGGCCACCAGCGCCTGACGCACGACCGAGCGGGCTTCGTCGTTATGGCCGGCACCGATGCAGTGGGCCACCTGAACGGCAAAGCCTGTTGATGTCGACGAGACGAGCCCCCAGAAGAGCCATGTCGTCGTGGCTACGAGGCCGATAGAGGCGGACGCCTCGGCTCCGAGATTGCCCACCATGGCGGCGTCGATATACTCCATGACGACGGCCGACAGCTGGGCTATGATGGACGGCACGCTGAGTATGACGGTCAGGCGCAGCTGCTGGCCGAAGGTCAACGGCTGGCCCGAACGGATCATGGAGAGGAGGAGGTCTTTCATTTTCATAAAAAGAGTGGCCTTAAGGACCTTAAAGACTTTAAAGACCTTAAAGACCTTAAAGCCCTTAAGGCTTTCAAGCAATCACACAATCCCCCGGCTCCTTCAGATTCTCATCAATGATAATCTCTCCGTATCCCTCAGCCTTGATACTTCCGCTGCGCGGGTTCTTCACGCTCGTAATCCGGCCGTTGACGGTGGCCTGGAGCGTGGAGCACTCGAAAGCGAGGTCGCAGTCGGCGTCCATCACACAGTTCTCCATCACAAGGTCGGTGGCGTAGCAGAGAGGCTGTGTTCCCGAAATGCGGCAGTTGATGAGATGGAGCCGCTTGGAGTGCCATCCGAGATATTCTCCGTGGATTTCAGAGTCGCGCACGGTGACATCCTCCGTGCCCCAGAAGGCGTCCTTCGAATATATCACGGCGTCGCTTATCTCCACATTCCGGCAGTACTGGAACGAATAGTTGCCCTTCTGACGGTAGTTACGGATGTTGATGTCGCTGCTGTGCATGAAAAGATAGTCGGCGTTCTCAACCTCAACGTTCGTCAGGCGCACGCCACGGCAGTGCCATAGCGTCTCCGCGGCGTCGGGAATGACGACATTCTCAAGCGTCAGGTCCTCCATCTCACGGAACATCTTCGGCGCCTCGACCTTCGTGTCCCTCATCGTCAGCCGCCGCGAATACCACAGAGCGGCACGCGCTCCCTCGCGGAACAGACAGCGGTCCACAGTGAACCCGTCGACATGCCAGAACGGATATTTTCCCTGAAACTCACACTCCACGGCCTCAATGTCGGCACACTCCTTCAGCGCCGACTCGCCGGGACCTATCACGACGTTCTCCAGCCGGAGGCCGCGTGTGGCGAACAGAGGCCGTTCGCCCTCATAATAGCTGTTCTTTATCAACTGTTGCATCTTAGCGTTGTTTTGATTTCGCGCTGCAAAGGTACGAATTTTGCTGCAACAAGCCTGTATATATATTGATGTTATAACAACCTATTTTCAGTTTCCATTCTGTTTCCCGCCACCCACAACAAACTTGTCTTTCTCCTGTTCCACCTTGATACTGTCGGCGAACATCCCTTTATGAAGATATATCACGGCCTTGCGTTCGTTGGCCATCAGTGTCCGGGAGGCTATTGTTCTTATCATCCTCTTACCTGTCACTATGGTCAGCCATCCGTAACGTTGTTTCACGGCATGGTCACATTCCATTCTTTTCTTGTCCTTTTCAGACAAGCAGAATGTCTTGTCCAACAATCTCGAACCAGAAATATCCTCATATACCCGTACACTGTCTATCATCCAGCCTCCATACCGTGTTGTGACAACCATCGTATCTATTCCGATACGCATATACACAGAATGGGCTGACAGACCGATTGCCTGTTCTCCCCCATCCCTTACAGATTGGCTGCCAATATCGGCAGGGTCATTACTCCGGCAGCCAAAAGCGCAAAAGATGACGCTCATCATCACGAAGGCATACCTCCTAAAAAATTCGGTTCCCATAAATAAATTGTCAATCCCAATTTTGTTCCTACAGAAAAGTAATGTAAATCCCAAAACTGATAATTCTTAGGACTAAAGATAGGACCTGAGAGTTTCAAAAGGCAGCGCACACATATTGAGCGTCAAGTAAAGACGTTGAATGATGCTTCATCCACATCACTAAATGTTGTAAATGATACTTTCAGGAAAGAGCAGGTGCATTCCTTTCTTCTTTATCTTGAAAGAGTACGTGTCTCCATTACCGCTGGGGCGGGAAAGGAGAAGGTCAACAGTGATTATATTTTGCTCTAAAAGCACATCGAATTGCCCAACATTCGGATTCCGAGTGTGTTCTATCTGCTTGTAGCGGAAATATTCCTTGTTGTTTTGAATGGCGTTTTCTACTTCAATCCAAAATGTTTCATGATGTTTGGTCGTTAATCTTTGATGCAGTTTAAGCAAACGCCATACAGCGACATCTTCAACTCTTGACTTTTGTGCTTGAAGTTCCAGCAATGCCTTCTGTTGATTTACATTCAGAAACAATCTCTGGCTGTTCGGCGGAGCACACTGCACGGTGTTTTGGTATGTTCTTTTGCCTGCATCCGTCAAATACCCATACTTGGCAACAATCTCACGCCCAGATTTCAAGGCACTTATATCCCAATCTGGCGTTTGAGTGAAAAGGACATTCTTCTTGGATGACCTTTTTTCCCTGTGACTTTTCAACTCAATGCCCTTGTAATCCGGTGTCTTTTCACTATTCATGCTAATACCCAAAAACGTTTCAATTGTTCTGCCGATGCCGGTGTCTGCCATCACTTCTGATTCAAACCACTGCCCACTTACTGAACGAAACTTGCCCAATAATTCTTCTGAAACAGAATTGCCACGATTGTACATCTCCATCAGAATTTCCTTTATAGGAGTGATTATTGGAGAATTATAACAGGCTGCGATGTCAATACGAGTGATATTGATTGAATAGAGTTTACGTTCAAAGTAAAATAACACGTGTATGTCGTTTCCTTCTGTATATGAGCCAAGTTTGTAAATCCACATACGAGGGTCGCCTTTCTTTGTTGTTGGACGATAGAACGATGCAAAAGTTGGGAACTGACTTGTTTCGGTAAGAATAACGGCATCGTGCATCACCTTGTGTTCCTGACCTTGAAGTTGCTCTTCATAGTTGTGAACACCCTCTTCAATGAAGTATGCACGCATCGGAGCGGTGGAATCAAGGATTCCCTTTCCAAGGCCAGTCAGTGTTACTTGGACTTGTGTAAATTTAACGTTGTGGTTAACGAGAAATTTCAAGTTTTCCTGCTCAAAAGCAGTAAATGTACGCATATTGACCATAACAAGTTCTTACTTTATGTGTTCCAATATTGTATTTGCGATAGCTCTGGCCATCAATGGCGGTACGGCATTGCCAACAAGAGTATATTGAGGTATTTCCTTTTGACGATTGTTTCCCCCTGTCTGTCGTTTTCCTTGAAATACGAAAGAATCGTCAAAACTTTGGAGACGCGCCATTTCCCGAACTGTTGTTGGACGATAAGCCGAATAATGAATAAAATCATCAGGCATTGTACATACAGTTGGACTTTGTCCAAGGGGATTCAAAACGGTATAATTGCGCTTTTGAGACTCTAATCCCTTTTCCTTTAGTTCGGGCTTTGCTGCATCATAATCACCATGCTTGGCGATTACCTCTAACCGCTCTTTTACGGTATCATTTTGCGAGCTTGTCTGATGATTGAAAAGCTCCATATGCTGATGCTTCTTTGAATCGTTCAATTCCGCCATGTTTGCCACATAAAAAGGTTCTTCATCAAACGTGAACCGGTGTACAAGTCTGCCAATCCGAGACCATTCGGAAAACAAAAGCCCTTTTTTATCAGGCTTACCTTGTAAACAACGTCGAAGTTTTACAGGCTCATATTTCGCTATCGTATGGGGATTCTTATACTTTTGGGCAGAATCTCCGTTACCCACCATATCCATATCCCATAAGGCTTCATAAACCTTGACTTTTTCTTCTTCGCTAACGGTGTATGGTATTTCAGTTATTAGCTCTTGATCATTTCGGCAACCGATGAACAAGACCCTCTCTCTGTTTTGAGGGACACCATAGTTTGCCGACAAAACGACTATGGGAGCGTTAATATCATAAAGACGCACTTCCTTCATCAGTGCCTCAAAATTGCTCAAGGCGCTATGATGCTCTTTGAATTTTCCTCTAATGAATTCTATACACTCGTCAAAAGTTGCAACAAGTATTTCCAATGATTTTTTCAGATTTTCAGCCTCTTGCTTACAATTTCCAATTTTGGCTATTTTCCCTATAGCTTCCAACATCTTTTCAAGAATTTGCTCATCTGAAATGGGTTCGACAATTGCATTATAGTCATCAACAAAGACATCATTGTCTATGTGTGCCGTGGTCTTAAGTTGGATAATCTGTTTGCGGATAGCCTCTCTCTGCTGTCTCATCTTCAACAGAATCAAGCCATGACGAACTGTATTAACATATTTATCACTCTTGCTGACATTGTATGGGAGGTTCTTGGTCACGTCTTTAAGCTGCTGGTCCAAGTTGCTAAAGTACATCTCCCAAGCTTTATCGAGATTTGCGTCTGCTGTTTCCATATTCAGGCGCAGATATATTGATTCATATATCGTCAATGGCAGTATAGGTTTCAATTCGTCATTAAGAAAGGCGGATAATTGTGACATTTTCATATCATCAACTATAGAGCGTATTTCCCTAATGATACGTTCCTTGATGCGTCCTTCGTCTTTTGTAAGGATACCCTTTACGTTTTCCATCACAAAGTACTTGGGACGAAGAGCCTTTATTACTTTCAGATAGTGGAAAAACAAATCATCGCGCTTATCAAGTTTTTTTCTACGTCCTGCAAGGCTGAATGACTGACAGCTGGGACCGCCTGTAACAACATCTATTTTCTGTCCGTCAAGCTGTTTGAGCAAATTTGGCAAGAAAGAATCGTCCATGATGTCTTGGCACACAAACTTAGTGTCCAAACCAAGCATTCTGTTGTAACGAACCCTATGTGTCAGTTCACAATTCTCATTGATGTCACTTGCAAGACGGAAATCATAATACTTGTCTTCCGTATATGCCTGCATAAATCCTTCACTGAAACCTCCTGCTCCAGCAAACAAATCAAGATATGTAACAGCCTTACGGCTCGATATAAATTCTTTTTTCTGCGACATTCTATCCCTGAAACTATAGTCAAAAAGAAATGGTTTGCGAATTTGTCAATCGAAAATTAAAAGTCAGAAGTATTTCCAACCCTTCTCTGAACAATCCGATATTGTTGAAATTAGAACCTCCGCACAAATTACGTTGAAGTTTGCGCAAATCTTCTCGCACTGATGCAAACAATCTCATTTCCATAGTGCAAAGATAAATAAAAAAAAGAAGAAAGGAAAACTTACCGGTTTTTATTTAGGAGTATTTACTCCGTTGACAAAATAAAACCACATGGTTCAGATAGCCCTTGTTTCCGCCAACCTGCATATTCCATTTATTTTCCCCATATACTCAGCCATCCTCATCGGCACTGCATCACCAATTACCAGTTCTATGGCATCATGGCTCTCCACAAATTCAAACGATTTCGGAAAGGTCTGCATATAGTTTCTCTCTTTTGCGGCCAACGGACGTACCTTTGACAAGTCTGAAACTTTGTCTGCCGGATAAACAACATAATTGCCATGAGCGAAACATTTCACACTGCGTATTATGCTGCACGGCTCATCAATAAAGAATATGATGTCCAAAAATATTTCCGGATATCGCCGTTCCGGACGCCACGCAGCGGCTTAACGGACGTTAATTTGTCGTCGAATATTGTCAAAAACACGCACTTTTCAAGTCGCAAACGAGTAGTTAACGACTGTTAACACCAGCCGTTCCGCGTCGCCGTTTCCATGCCGCCGCGAGCCGTAAGGCCCTCCCGACCCTACGACGGGGCCGCTTTCGTCTCTCAACGGGGCCGCCGTCGCAATGCAACGAGGGCCCCGTTGCAACCCCGTAAGGGCCTTATTGCTCGCCGCCCCTACCCCGCCATCCGCCGGCGGCACGTAACACGCTGACTGTCAGCGCTTCCTATTTTTACGCTAAAATGCGCTATTTTGCGTCGTAGCGCAGAAATCGAGGTCCGGAGGCGAATTAACCTTCGTTAAAGTAAACTTATTTCTGATTGGACGCCGGGGCGTCCGGCTGTACGGGATTGGAAATTTAACGGCCGAAGCATTGCCATGTCAGATTTTATACGTATCTTTGCAGCTATAACAGAATATGGAGGAACGACCATGATTAAATTTTACGAAACACGGGAAGAAATGCTCGAAGCGTTCAAAAAGTCTGTCGCACTGCGGAAAGTGTGGGAAGACTTGACATCCGGACGCATGACTTTTGAAGACTTCAAGAAGCAGGGCTACAACACAGTAACAACGGTGGAATGATACAGATTTCTCTCTCCAATATCAACCTTAGGGCCGAATATCATGTAACATCACCGGAAAATGGACAATTTGTATTCACTACAGTTCAAGGCAAGACATATAAAATAGGCTTCATTCAGGATTATATGATTTCCGACAATGGAGTCTATCAATTTTTCATAAACACTGAAGATGATTTCAAGACTGCGCCTGACAGGAGAATCAGACAGACTATCATGGTCGTACTTGAAGAATTCTTCAGACAAAAAAACGTCGTTCTTGATTATATCTGTGATACTGGTGACAACCGTCAGGCAGCAAGAAGCAGGATATTCAGCAGTTAGTTCAGACTCTTTGCCAATCAAAATCAATTCACACTACGGTCCATGAGCATAAAAGCCGAAGGTATTGAGTTTTTTGCAGCAGTGGTCTTACGCAACAACAATCCAAGATTCAACAATATCATTGACGCCATACAACAATTCGAAAAGCAAATAGAAGACAAGCTCAAATAATCATGCCATAATGTGACTCCCACCCCTGACGCCGCCACATTCGCCCACCCCGCTCCCCCGCTATACACAAAAACAGACAGATTTGTTTTGTTCTTAACGAGGTTTGCTGTATCTTTGCACCTATATTTATATACAACAAACCTGAAAACAATGAAAAGACTACTATCTGCTATCGCAATTCTCAGCACATCGGCGACGCTTGCCTTCGCACAGGCACCCGAGGTGATGGAGGACGTCAACAAGGTGGTGGACAACACCCCCGACAGTATCGCAAAAGCCCTCATGGCACGGCCCGCACCGGGAACGACCCGCCGGGCGGACAATCCCGTCCTGTTCCTCATCGGAAACTCGACCATGCGCAACGGAACATTGGGCAACGGCAACAACGGCCAGTGGGGATGGGGATATTTTGAACATGAATATTTCGACCTCAACAGGATAAGCGTGGAAAATCAGGCCCTCGGCGGCATGAGCACACGCACATACTACAATCAGCTGTGGCCCGCCGTACGCGAGGCTCTGAAGCCCGGCGACTGGGTCATCATCTCCATCGGACACAACGACGGCGGACCTATCGACAGCGGCCGCGCGCGCTCTGTCCTGAAGGGTACGGGCCGCGATTCCGTCGAAGTGACCATCAAGGAGACGGGCGTCAAAGAGACCGTCTATACCTACGGAGGCTACATGCGCAAGTACATCGAGGACTGCCGCGCCAAAGGAGCACAGCCCATCCTGATGTCGCTCACGCCGCGCAACGCCTACGACGAGCAGGGCAAGATTGTCCGCAAGCCCCAGGGAGCATGGCTCGAAGAGGTCGGACGCGAGATGAACGTGCCCTACATCGACCTCAACGAAATCTCCGGTGCGAAGCTCGACATGTATGGCAAGTGGAAGGAGAGCTACCATTTCTACAAGGACAACATCCACACCAGCCGCTTCGGCGCGCGTCTCAACGCCCGTTCAGCCGCTGAGGGACTGGCTGCCTGTGACCACCCGGCGCTCGCTCCGCTGAAGGCGATGATGAAACCGCTGACGCTGCCCACCGTTGCCGTGAAGCGTGAGGAGGGCAAACCGGTGGTCTTCTTCACCGGTGACTCCACGGTCAAGAATGAGGATAAGGACGAGGACGGCATGTGGGGCTGGGCGTCACAGGCCGCCACGGTGTTCAACGAGAAGAAAATCACGCTGTCCAACTGCGCCAAGGCCGGCCGCTCCACGCGCACTTACATGAACGAGGGACGCTGGGACCAGGTCTACAACTCGCTTCAGCCGGGCGACTTCGTGCTGATTCAGTTCGGCCACAACGACATCGGCGCCATCGACGACAAGAAGATGCGTGGCGTTATCCCCGGCACGTCAGACTCGACGCACGTCTACCGGATGAAAGACTCGGGCAACTATGAGCTTGTCTACACCTTCGGCTGGTATCTGAAGAAGTTCATCCAGGACGTGCGCGAGAAGGGCGCGACCCCCATCCTCGTCTCACTCACGCCGCGCAACGAGTGGAAGGACGGCAAGATCGAACGCCGCAACGACACCTACGGCAAGTGGTATCGCGAAGTGGCCGAAGCAACCGGCACGGAACTGGTCGACCTCCACAACATCACCGCCGACTTCCTCGACAAGAAGTGCGGCAGCAAGGAGAAGGCCATAAAATACTACAAGCGTGACCACACCCACACATCGCTGCTCGGCGCAAAGACAAACGCGAAGAGCGTGGCGAAAGGCTTGAAGGCCAACAACTCTCCATTAGCGAAGTATCTTCGGTAAGGGAGAGGATTAGCTGAGAGCCTTAAAGACCTTAAGGACCTTAAGGCCTTTAAAGACTTTAAGGTCCTTAACACCAAAAACAGAAGAATATGATTGACAGAGCAACCGTCGAACGGATTCTTGACGCCGCCCAGATAGTCGACGTGGTGTCTGAGTTTGTCACCCTGCGGAAGCGCGGGGTGAACTATGTCGGACTTTGTCCGTTCCACGACGACAAGACCCCGTCGTTCTATGTCTCGCCGGCAAAGGGCGTCTGCAAGTGCTTCGCGTGCGGAGAGGGCGGTTCCGCCGTCCACTTCATCATGAAACACGAACAGATAACATACCCCGAAGCACTGCGCTGGCTCGCCCGGAAATATAACATCGAGATACAGGAGCGCGAGCTTACCGACGAAGAGAAGCGCGAAGCGAGCGAGCGGGAGAGCATGTTCATCATCAACGAATGGGCTAAGGACTACTTCCGCGACATCATGCACAACGACGTCGACGGCCAGGCCATCGGCAAACAGTACTTCCGCAGCCGCGGCATACGCGACGACATAATGCAGAAATTCCAGCTCGGCTATGCCCTGCCACGGCGCAACGCCATGTCCGAAGAGGCCCTGAAGAAAGGTTACAAGGAGGAGTTCCTGCTGAAGACGGGCCTCTGTTATAAGAAGGACAATGGCGAACTGGTAGACCGCTATGCCGGCCGCGTCATCTTCCCGTGGTTCAACGTCAGCGGAAAGGTCAACGCTTTCGGCGGCCGTCTGCTCGACTCACGCACCAAAGGCGTACAGCAGAAATACGTCAACTCACCCGAATCGGACATCTATCACAAGGACCACGAGCTCTACGGACTGTATCAGGCCAAGAAGGCGATGGTCAAGGAAGATTGCGTCTACATGGTCGAGGGCTATACCGACGTGATTGCCATGCACCAATGCGGCATAGAGAACGTCGTGGCCAACTCCGGAACGGCACTCAGTGTCTATCAGATAAGACTCCTCCGACGCTTCACTTCCAACGTCATCCTGCTCTACGACGGTGACGAAGCGGGCATACATGCCGCCATGCGAGGCACCGACATGCTCCTGACCGAGGGCATGAACATCAAGGTTCTGCTGCTCCCCGACGGCGACGATCCCGACAGTTTCTCCCGCAAACACAGCGCGGAGGAGCTCAAGGAGTACATCAGCAGCCATCAGACGGACTTCATCCAGTTCAAGACAGACCTGCTCCTGCGCGGCGTCAGCGACCCCGTCAAGCGCTCGGAGGCCATCAGCAACATCATCAGGAGCGTCTCGGTGATACCCAATCAGATTACGCGTGACACCTATCTGCACGAGTGTTCCCACCGTCTGCAGATGAGTGAGCGGACGCTTATAAACACCATGAACGGCTTCATACGCGGCGATCTGGAGGACAAAGCGAAGGAAACGGAACGCGAGCAGCGCCGTCTGCAGAACCAGACACAAGCCGGAAGGCCGTCGGGGCAAGACGTCGGCCAGCCCGCGGACATCCCTTCGCCCGTACGGACGGCTCCGCAGCAGAACGACGAGATTGAGCAGATGCTCATACAGAACATCATCCGCCACGGCGAGGAGACAATATTCGAGGGTCTGGAAACGGAAGACGGGCAGACGGTCAGCCTCTCCGTGGCCCAGTTCGTTGACTACGATCTGGCTCAGGACGGCCTCCGATTCACCAACGAGACATACAACCGCATCTTGGCCGAAGCCGTAGAGCACAACAACGACGAGGGTTTCAAGGCCGAGACATACTTCATGCACCATCCCGACATACAGATCAGCAGCCTCGCCGGCGACCTCGCCATCAACCGCTATCAGCTCAGCCGCAGCCTCGAAATGCAGCACAAGCCGGAGACCCTACGCCAAAGGGTGGTCCATCTGGTGCTCGACTTCCGCATGACAATCATCAAACAGCGGCTCAAGGACATACAGATGCAGCTCCGTCAGGCCGGCAGCGACATGGAAAGGATAACGCAGCTGATGAAGGAATACAAGGACACGCAGCTGCTCCGCGACATGCTGGCACGCCAATTAGGAAGCGACGTCATCGTCTGAACGCAGCGACATCATCGTCAGAGGACACCTACAAGAACCGACTATACATCTGACACAAACATAAAAGCAAATGTATTACATCAAGAAGACAATGGAAATATCGGCCTGCCACCGGCTCACTCTCGACTACGAGAGCAAGTGCTCGCGCCGGCACGGCCACAACTGGATCATAACGGTCTACTGCAAGGCACGCAGTCTCAACGCCAACGGCATGGTCTGCGACTTCACCGAGATAAAGAAACGTATTCACGGCTATCTCGACCACGGCGACCTCAACGAACTGCTGCCCTTCAATCCGACAGCCGAGAACATCGCACGGTGGTGCACGGAGCAGATTGCGGAGTGCTATCGGGCCGACGTGCAGGAGAGCGAGGGCAACATCGCCACATACGTTGAGGACGAAGAGAAGTGACGCGCCGGCCGACCGGCATGCTGAAAGAAGATGAAAACATACACCGAAAGGAGATAAGAACAGACAGAGAGAAGATGAAAAGAATCAACGACATATTCTATTCGCTGCAGGGCGAGGGCCGAAACACAGGTCGCGCGGCCGTCTTCATCCGCTTCGCGGGGTGCAACCTGCGCTGTCCTTTCTGCGACACGGAATTCTCGGAGTACCGCGAGATGAGCGACACGGACATTCTCGCGGCCATCAGCGGCTATCCCTCGCGCTTCGTCGTGCTCACCGGCGGCGAACCGACGCTACAGACCGACGCCGGATTCATCGCCCTGCTGCACTCCAACGGTTATGAAGTGGCAATGGAAAGCAACGGCACCCGCCGTCCTGCGGCAGCCGTCGACTGGCTCACGGTGTCGCCGAAACAGGCATATACAGGTGAGACCGGACGTTTGGCGGTGACCAGTTGTGACGAGCTGAAGGTCATCTTCGACGGCCGGACCGAGGTCAGCGACTGCGGAATAGAGGCCGACCACTATTATCTCCAGCCCTGCGACACGGGCGACGAAGAGCGCAACAGGACAATCACGGAGGCATGCGTCAGATACATCTGCGACCATCCGAAGTGGCGACTGTCGCTCCAGACCCACAAGATGATAGGCTTCAAATAGTCCGGAACGAGCCACCCGTAACGGAACGGAGTATCAGAAGAACCGCAATAAACATTCTGAAGAACAACAATAAACACTCAGAAGAACGGCAACAGGCGTTCAGAAGAAGAACAACATATACACATCCGACATGCACGGACTACATATCACAGGCATAATCATATACGAGATAGTGGTCGTCATCGCCATTATCCACGTGCTGATGGACAACCGTCAGCCCGCCAAGACCATGGCGTGGGCGCTCGTGATATATTTCGTGCCGTTCATCGGAATCATATTCTACATCTTCTTCGGCATCAACCGCCGCAAGGAGAAGCTCGTCAGCGAGCGCAGCCTCAACCAGCTCGCCAAGCGGTCGATGCTCAGTTTCGTCGAGCAGCACAATCTCCAGCTGCCCGACGCCCACCGCCAGACGATTGACCTTTTTGTCAATCAGAACCTCTCCATGCCTTTCAAGAACAACGACCTGGACATCTTCACCGACGGCCACGCCTTTTTCATGGCCCTGCTGAAGGCCATCGGCAGCGCCCGCCACCACATCCACGTCGACATGTACATCTTTTCCGACGACCCGCTGGGCCGCCTCGTGGCCGACGCGCTGGCCGACAAGGCGCGCGAGGGAGTGGAGGTGAGAGTGATCTATGACGATGTGGGATGCTGGAACGTGAGCAGCCGGTTCTTCGAGAGTATGCGCGAGAACGGCATTGACGTCCATGCCTTCCTGCCGGTGAGGTTTCCGTCGTTCACGAGCAAGGTCAACTACCGCAACCACCGCAAAATTGTCGTCATCGACGGAACGACCGGATTTATCGGCGGCATGAACATCGCGCTGCGCTACGTCAAGGGAACCGGACGTCAGAAGTGGCGCGACACGATGGTGCGCATCACCGGAGGAGGCGTCTTCGCGCTCCAGCGCGCTTTCCTCGTCGACTGGTATTTCGTGGACCGGACGCTGATTTCCGACCGGAAATACTATCCTCCGACACCGCCGTCGCTGTCCAACGACTGTCTGACCCAAATCGTGACGAGCAGCCCCGTGGCCCCCTATCCCGACATCATGCAGGGCTATCTGCGCGTCATCATGAGCGCCCGGCAGTATATTTTCATCGAGACGCCCTACCGTAAGGTGGCCAACGGAAAGGTAGACCTTTCGGAC
>ERZ860264.820-NODE-820-length-25726-cov-3.057808_pt1 | contig 25726 bp, 23 predicted proteins | sample MGYA00509980_ERZ860264 | MGnify/ENA primary metagenome ERZ860264 (study PRJEB30046, sample SAMN00715212) | human gut metagenome | study: EMG produced TPA metagenomics assembly of the A metagenome-wide association study of gut microbiota in type 2... | reverse complement strand
GCTTCTCTGAGAGGAGCCCTCACGGCCGCCGCAACCGTTTTTCTGCGCAAAGGCCAGATCGACCGCGCCGTGGTTAGCGCCCGCAAGGCAGACATGCTTCTGGGACAGGATCCGGGAACGTTCATCCCTGTTGCGGTGGCCGACACGGTCTTCAATACTCGTCTCGAACTGGGCCGTCTCCTTCTTGCGTGCGCCGATTCCATAGCCGCACGCGAAAAAATGACACGTCACGACCCATCTGACAATATACAGAAAAAGTCCGAGGCTCTTGTCCTCGAACTCAAAGCACGCGGGCGTCACCATCTACATGAATATGATTCCCGACGCGCGGAATGGATAGATTACCGGCGTCATCTTCCTCCGCGCCTCCGCGGAAAGATGGCCCCGGCCTATTGACATTTTATGAAATTATGGCCCTTATGGTTTCCGCGAGTCTTGAACATACCGCGGGAAATACTCCGGACGGCAGATCTATCATACCGCCCGACAGTACAGGAACGGCCACATAATCCAGATCTGTTATTGCCGATCCGGCGCACGTGCCGAATATCTCGAGAATCCGCGACTCCCCTCTGCATCTTACGGCCGCAGCAGGTGATGTCCGTCTCGGACGCCGTCTGCCCACCCGTGATCTGAGCATGTATTCTTCGCCCGATGTGTCAAGCAAAATGTCTATGCCGTTGCTCCAGTCGCTCATACGCAGATAGACAAGACGCAGAAAGTCGCGGGGCAATGTCAGAATAGCCTTGTACGTCTCCGGTTCATGCCACGCGTTCAGAACCGTGCATCTTACACACTCGTCAAGCTCGGCCTGCGGAGCCTCAAGTATGACAGCTCGCGCGCATTCACGGAGAAAGGTTCTGACCAGCCCGCTCAGGGAAGCTCCGGGATCACAATAAGTGACCCGTTCTTCGATTATCTCTATGTTTTCATCGAGGAGCGCGTAGACACGCTCCTCGATCTCTTCGATACTGTATTTCATCGGCAGTCGATCAGTCTTATACGCCGTGAGCGAAATTCCGGACTGTTCTGGATCAGTCTCTGAATATAGGGATTTGATGTCTCGAAAGTGGCGGGCGTCACCCCATATCCGCTAAGCGATCCTCCGGTAAATCTCACCCGGACTTTCGCACAGCCTGCAGGAATCAGCACCTGCCATTCGGTGAGTCCGAAGACACCGTACACGGTCCTTCGTCCGTTGGACGCGCAACTGTTTCTTGGTTTGTTGGTCATAAGATTCTGTTTAAGTGTGTTTATTCCAGTGAAAGCTCTCCTTTATATTCCGTCCAGACCATCACAGGCTTGAGATCGGATCCGGTCTCGACACTGAGCTGCCACATCTGACCTGTACGGGCGTGTGGCGATATCCCGGGACAATCGCACGCCAGATAATATATGTCACCCGGCTGTGCGTCATCGGGCGCCTCGGCTGCCTCCCAGATCTTGAACGAGAGGGTGTTTTCCGTTCCCCCTTTGCCTTCTCCGTCGATCCATATGTGGCAGCCTCCTTTCAGAGCGAGCGCGTCCCAGATCAGGACGCCGCTGCGGGTGGCCTCCTCGCCCTCTATCTTGTCGCTGAAACTGTGTTCGGCGCTGTATATATAGTGGACAAGACGGTTTTCTCCGATCAATGCGCCGCTGTTGCTCCATCCGAGACGGTCGAGTGTCGGCTCACGCTTGATCTCGATGTCACCGAACACGGTGTGGAAGTTAGTGACGCTCCACCCTATGGAGTTCGTTTTTGTAGTGATCTGGATCTCGGGATGTTTCGAGAAATCGATGCATTGTATCTGCTCAAGAAGATTCTTGCCTGCCAGCAACAATGCGGTCTTCGGCACATCTTCTCCCGTAAAGAACATCTTTGCGAGCGCTATGATACGTTCCACTGTCCATTTGCCCTGATGCTGCAGTTCACGCTTGAACTGCCAGCGCAGGCCTTCGGTACAATATACATATTGCATTCCCATTCTCGGCACATTGACCTTGAACTTGCCGGCGCGTCCTCCCCAGAGCGTACGGTTGCCACGCACCTTGAAATTGGTTATGGCCTGCTCCGCTATGATCGCTTTGGAAAATGGCAGACGCTTGCGCTGACTGTCGAAATAATCGGAAACAACCTGATTCATTCCTCTTTTCTGCAGGTATATTTTGGTCGGCTGCGGCACTATCAGTTCCGGATCGACCTCTTTCTGCGTTTCGTAAAGTGAATTCGCGAGCACTACGCAGACCGTGTCTTTCGGGATGGAAGGCACCGTGCAGACCTCGTCGGTCGTGTTGGCGCGCGGACCGTTGACCGCACGGACCACCGGATTGTTGGATGTCGGGTCATATCCTGTCACGAAAAGCATCAGTTCCTTTCCGGGAGTTTCCTCGCGTCCCTGCTCGTCGTAGCCGTTCACTCCTTTGACAAGCAGTGTCGAGTAAGGACGCGGAATAGTCTGGTCCGAGGCCCGCAGAGGAAGTACGGCCTGCATCTGACCGTTTCCTTCCACATTATGCGTCACTGTCACCTGACTCCTCGCCTCGTCGATCATGTAGTGGTCGACCTCCGGACTGTTTACTTTCACTCGTTTCGCGCGGAGCATAAGATTCATAAGTGGAGTGTCATCGGTGTTGAAGCGGAAAAGCTCGTCATCGATATCGCTCTCTATGAAATTCCCGGGGGCAATCCCCCCTGTAGCCTCGGCGGCTGCCGATACTGCCTCTCCGGGCAACTGAGTCTCAAGACCGGCTGTTCCGGTCACTTTCTTTACTGTTGTTTCAGACATAATAAAACTTTTGATAGTGAATATAAAATTGCCGAATAAGCATTATAACATGTCAAAGGCACCTGTCGGCCTGATCTCAATACGCGTCTCTGGCAATATCGAATATACTTGCCGTGCGGTCTGACAGAGCACGCCCGCTGCCGCACGGATGCGGCACCCCGTCATCCTGACAGCGACCAGCCAGAAGTTCCTCTATTCGGGCATTGCGCCCCATGATCTCGCCGTTTTCCTGAGCCTCGCGGACCGCACGGTCATAATCGGCGCCTTTGGCGATAACATCAAACAGAGCGTCATCGAAATTTCCTTCTTTAATGGCCTCTCCGATGCGCGACATGGCGCACCTTGCGTCCTGCCGTACAGTTTCATCATCCACGGCATCTTCGAGCCACGCCTCAAATGCCTGCTGCATTTCGGAGAAAGCATCTGAATCGGCATTTTCTTCGATGAAATCGGGATTTTCGTTATCATTCTCTACTGTTTCCACCCCTTCTTCGGTCAATACCGCTCCGAAGCCATCCTCATCAACTTTTTCCTCGATTTCATCGACAGAATCCGGTGTTGTCATACCGACGGATCTATTTTCCGGAGCAACTGCGGCAGGGATGTCCGCATAGATGTCATCGCCGCCATTCTTTTTCTTTTTTCTCAGCATAAACATAATCTTTTAGTTTTAAAATTTCACTCGATTCCAGGACAGAATCCCATGTGCGGAATCAATATGGATCTTTCCCCGTCACATCCTTCCGACCTGATGTTCATGCCGCAAAATTACAAAGCCCGGATCCGTTCACAATTTTATCCGTTTACAACCGTGCTCCCTCGGCGCAACTCTTCTCTCAGGCACAACCGGCATGACACCTTTCTTACGTCTGAATACATTAAGAGGGCGTTTAATAACAAATGTTAAAGCCAAGCTATAAAAATGCCTCTGTCAAATAGAGGACATTTCTAAATTGTTTATTTATTTGCAATTAAAAGAAAGGATTTAGAAATTACACCTCGGATTTAACAGAAGCACAGAAATCTTTCATAAGAGAAACAATTCCCATGGACAAATGGACGAGTAAATATGATTTTTTCTCTGTCTTTGACACCATCCTGTACGTTGAGAAGACGGAATGTCAATGGAGGAACATCCCGAACGACTTTCCGGTGTGGCAGACAGTCTACTATTACTTCCGTGCATGGCTCTTAAACTCGCGATGGTCGATGCGGCGCTCAGCGACATCCGTACAACGGGCGCCGACTCATCGATCTCGAAATCGGAGGCATTGACAAGAATACAGCAACTGTTGAGAAATCTGAAAATACAGCATCGTTCATGGGAAGTCTTCAAACGGGGGTTTGAGGAAATAAATCCGCATTTCTTCGAAAAGCTCTATAGAGTCTGCCCGAATCTCTCAAACGCCGAAATAAGGATGTCGTCATTCATGCTGCTCAATCTACCCATGAGCGCCGTAGCAGATATGTCCAATCGTTCGGTCCGGACTATCGGCACAATACGTTACAACGTACGGCGCAAGTTATGTATAACCGGAAATGCGGAAGCATGGATGACCCGGCTAAGCATGGCGGACGACAAGGAAATAGAGCGTCTCGCCACCATAGTGAAGCGAGCCTCCGACTCCAATGGATAATCGACAGTCATCTCTCAGACAGGAATTACCATGTCAATCTAAGTCCGAGCGGAATCGTAAACTCAAAGGGGGTTTCCTGACGTATCGTCCGGATGTCGGAGCCGGGATTGAAATAATAACGCAGCGACGGCTCCGCATAAATACTGAACGACGGCAAAATATGATACTGAATACCGAGTCCCCCTTCCAACGACCACTGCAAAGGAGCGTTAATACGGTATACGTCTCTACTCGTGGCACCAAGTTCCAAATAGGACTTACGCACCGACCGGATGCCATAAACAGGGATGTCCAACGCACCGCCTCCCTGTCCATACAGCGAAAAACCTTTATATGCGAAGATGCGATAGTTGAATTTAAACGGCACCCCTATATAGTGGATGCGTTGTATTGTCTCTGTGTAAGCTTGCTCACTCTCTGACATGAAATCGGAACGTAGGAATGAATATCGTATGCCTGTTTCAATGCTCCATCGTGATGCAAGGTTCTTATTCAGTGACAGACCTATCACCACAGGAATATGATGACGAGCCTTTTCAGTCACCTCGGATTCACCGCCCGGGGCTCCTATATTAATAGGAAAATCCGGATTCGGAGACATTCCGTATTGTTGTCCGATTGTATATGCGTATGCCAGAGAGAGTGTCCATTCGTTAGTTCCTGCGATCAGAGTACGCGGCGAATCTTTTTGGGCACCGGAAAGCTCTATCTTATCCATAATCGCCGGTGTTGACTTTATTGAGTCGTTGGCGACATTGTTCTCACCGATAGCCGCCACACTGTCCGACAGTGATGTCACATCTGCGACAATCTCCCGCCTTTGGTATGTATTAATCTTGCAAATCGGTTCAGATCTTGAGATTATGCCATATGTCCCTGTTCCCACATTTGATAGCTGATCAATGACGGCATTTGTTTTATTGTCTACATTTTTGCTTATCACGTATGTAGACATTGTATTTTCCCTATGCTTGAATATTCCGCGCCACATGAACAATCCTATAGCCACTATTGAGAAAGCACCTATTTCCATTCTATATTCCATTATCATTCGTCTCATCATGGCTTTTGCATGTGAGAGCTGAGAGGACGAGGAATGGGACGCAATGCCGAGTAATGATCCTATCTCTTTGTGTGACAAGCCGTCAAGAACTGCCAATCGAAAAATTTTACCATAACCGGAGGGGAGTCTGTGGATAATCCTGTCAAGTTCTTCCCAGATCAATTCCGGCACACTCGGATTCGCCTCGTCGATATCGGTGGCGATTGATATATCTGACAAAGGAACTGATAATTTTTTTGATTTATCTCTAAGATACTGGAAAGCAAGATTTTTCATTATAGAAGCAAGCCAGGGTTCCACCTTTTCCGAGTTTTTTAAAGAACCGATTGAAGCAAATGCTACAAGAAAGCCATCATGCAGAATATCCCATACCGCATCAGTATTGTTGACATAATATGCAACAATCTCGCGCATAGGGATAAGGTAAGTCTGATAAAGAATTCCGAGAGCTTCTCTATCGCCCGACTGACATAGTTTTATAAGGTGTATTTTATCCATTGATTCAAAACTATCTCAATAGATGTTCACAACAAAAAAAGACTGCATGAAATTCATAAAAATTTCATGATTTCACAAAAAATCCAGCCGGAATACCATATCTGCCGCCCCAATGCCACTCCTATGACAAGACATCTGTTCTAAAAACATCAGGCGGTGTCCTCCCGTTGCCCGGAGACACCGCCCGTTAATCATACCACTACAGTTATTTATTTGATAATTCTGCCAACTTCGGAGCCCTGCTTACGGATATAAATGCCTGGAGCAAGTTCTCCCTGCACACGTACTCCCTGAATATTGAAATATTCCACGGGTGCCGTAGAATTATCCTCCGGAACTCCGTTGATACCGGCCACATTGGAATAATCCTCAAATCTGATCTGCACCATATTGAAAAACTCATCTTCATAAGGATCATATGAAGTTACTGTAAAAAGGTCGGGGTAACCATACTCCGCATTCGACTCGATCTCACCTTTCATCCAGTCCATCGGCATGATATCTTCATCACCTTCTGCCTCTCCGGCAAAGATTTCAGTCTCCAGTCCATACTCATTTACACGATAACGCTCTACAGATGTATATGAATAATCTTCCTCTCCTTCCTCACGGTAAATCTCGGTCTGTGAATAATCGTAACTTCCATAACTGTCAATTACAGCCAGACTTACGTTAAGCTCACCCATGTCATATACCAGTCGGGAGTTGAAAGAACCTTTGTCATCGGGATACTCTACTGTCACGATATTCTCTCCGTCCGCATCCATCACCACACATGAAGATATTCCGTTTTCAGCAGTAGAGACATCATCAGCCGACAGAATCTGACCATTGGTATGATGCCATACGATATCCTTATATTCCATCTCCGGCTCCCATACAAATTCTCCATCGTAATCTGTAGTAAGGACATAAGACACTATACGGGATGCCTTATTATCTTCGCCATATTCTATCGACAGTCTTTGAGACGCCTCATATTCACCCATATAAAGAGTCTTTATAACAACCTCGGTCACATTTCCCTCGGCATTTCTTGTCACTTCACGACGATAGCAGTTACCCATTTCCTGCCAAGCATCGTCTCTCCACAACGATTCAGTATTGGAGATAATACATGAATGCACTATCGGATCATACTGGCGTACAGTACGGGAATAATTCGTAAAATCCGAACCATCCTCGGCAAACTGCACCAATTTTGATACAGGCATGCCGTATTCATCATATTCATAGGTTGTAAAGGTATTCCCTTCTCCCTCCAGAAGAGAAACAATCTCATCTGTCAATATCCGGCCTTCTTTGTCATATGTGGTAAGATATTTGGCAGATTCTTCCCACGTCTCATCATCCGGATTCCATTCGGAGACAAACTGTGTAGCAGGACGCCATAACACATTTTCGGCATCTACCCGCATTCTAAATTCTTTTTTGCCTGATTTTCTCTGTTCTGTCTTTCTATTGTTCTTGGACTTGGCTACGGGCGAAGGGAAAGACGATGCGGCCATGATGTTCCCGGCTGTAAAAGCCGCCATACACAAAAGGTAAATTTTCTTCATATATACTACTATTAAAATTAATAATACTTTGTCTCACATATCTGTTTCCGCAACAAAGTTAACATAAAAATCTCTCATTTGCAATTACTTTTCAATATTTAGAAACTTTATAAAATATATTTCCTTATATTTGACTTTATAAATCTACAGCAAAATACCATAATTTTATTTTCAGCACGATTTCAGCAAAATCGGCAATGTTTCAGCAACGTTTCAGCACTATTTCAGCAATGTTTCAGCAAAATCTGCCCCCTTTCAACAACACTTCAGCACGGTTTCAGCATGGTTTCAGCAAAATCCGAACCAGAACCGAACTTACCGATTATAATAATATCGAAAGAACATAAATCCATCAAAACCTTACCGAATAAAAATTTTTCTTACCAGTACAAAACACATAATACTGAAACAAAAGCATATACAATAAGCTAAAAATTTAAATTTTTCACCACACCTTACCACCAATCCTTCATTGCCCTAAAATACAACTTACCTGCATGCAACATTTTGCACCCTATTCTATTTTTATCACAATAATTGCGATTTATTGTAGTTTTACGCTAACAAAATAAACAGGAAGCAGCCGCCGACAGAGCAGGCGATGATAAAGGACTACATGAAATTCCTGAGATAGGATTCTGTCGATACGCTTGAATCCAGACCGAGTTTCTTATGCAGACGATACTTCATGGATTCAACAGTCCGGGTGGAACGGTTTGTTATCGCGGCAATCTCTTTTGTTGTAATGGCCATGACAATAAACGCGCACATCCTTATCTCACCTTTGGAAAGATCGGGATGGCGGCCATATAAGGCACGCATGAAAGATGGATGCATCTTCCCGAAACAGGTCATAAAGACTTCCCATAGATTCTTGTTGGCCTCGATTGTCTTGAGTATGTCTCCGATGCGTCGGCGCCTCGTATCATCATCAATCGACGCATCACATCCGATCTTCGCGATTTCCTGAATCGTAGTATTGGCCTGAGCTATCTGCAGCGACAGATGCAAAGGAGACATCGTATCCGGACTTCCCTCTTCCTCGTCTCCACTCTCATCTCGATCACATGAAACTACGGTATTGGATTCTGGGGAAGATACTCCATCGCGTCGGCGATGCCTTATAAAAGCCCATAGCGATATGATGACGATTATGACAACTGCTATCCCGGCTGCCCCCATCGCATCACTGATATCCGTCAGATGCTTATGGGCCGCACCTGAGGATGCCAGTCTCTTCTCGTATTCTGCAGTTATATAGGGGCCTTTTTGCCAGAGAACCGAATCCATACCATTATAAAACGCTTCATGCATTTCATACGCATCCTTATATTTCCCCATTCCGTACAGTGCGCGTGCAAGAACGCCATAAGTGGCGGCCCGAACATGCCTTATGCCATTCTGTTCCGTCATAAAAATAAGGCTCCGACATGAATCGGCGGCTTCTTCATAACGGCCGAGATCCACAAGCAGCTCAGAGTAATTATACAAGGCATAAAGCCGGTTGATCGAGGCAACGGCTTTGGCAAGATATGACTTATAATATTCCTCCGACATCTCCGGCTCGCCCATGCGGCTGAACAGTTCCGCCATACCCATGTCTATCAGCTGGCCCGTCTCCTGATCCATTTTATAGTTGGAGGCCTTTTTAAGTTCAGCAAACGCCTCCTTGTATTTGCCTGCGTCCAGAAACGCGGAACTTTTCTCTATATGAAATCTCGCCGCGAGTCTGGACAATCGCGGAGTAGCAGTCCCCCACTTCTTTATTCTGGCTTCCACATCAGAAAAGATGGAATCGCTTTTATGTGATTCTCCGGCCAGACGGTATACTCTGGCAAGGAGAAAATAGCTGTCAGCCTTTTCATATTCCAGTGAATCATCTATCTGAAGATTCATTATACGGGCTATATTGTCAAGAACTCTGTCATAATCGCCCGTCGCCTGATAACAGTACGCCAGATTGTAATAAACATCGAGCATTTCGCGGGGAGGAAGGTCATAGTCTTGCGAAAACCGGTCAATAAGAGCGATTGCCTCCCGATAACGTCCAGTGTTGATCATATTCTCTATCTTCTCCTGTCGCAGAGATTTAGACAGAACATCCGCCTGAGGTACCGGGCGTTTCGGCTCACGGCAGGACGAGACTGAGACAACTGCCGCAATCTGTATCGCACAAAATAGAAACCGGAATATTGCCCGGGTTGCCGATGATATATTATCTCTGAAATAATGCATCATGTCACAATACATATTCATAATATGAATTTTGAGAAGTTTGCGCAAATTTCATAAAAAAGAAAGACGCGTTTTACGACAGTATTGGCGTAAACAACTTATGCAACAAAGATAAATAAAAAAATCCATATACGGACTTCTTGACGCCGAAAAATTTGAATTAGTTACTGTGAGAATTTTTAATAGACAATGTTGTATCTTATAATTCATTGATTGATAAATTATTACACCGCATGCAGTATTTTTAGAGTATACTGCATTATAAAAATAACGAAAGATAAAGTAGGCTTGAATTTGGAAATATATCATACCCTCCTATAATTTTGCAAAATACGACATGCGTACAAATTCATTTTCCGCATTGTCATCTGCTACAGAGATGCGGACCTGCATCCTCACGTATCAGAGCACTCTTCAATTGCCGCAAGATGTCAAAGGGAGATCCGTCACCTTGCGGGCATAATTAACCTGACACGGAGCTCCACCCCGAACCAATGAAGAGAGAACCACTTGGAAGTCACGCAATGCTGTTGACACTTGCATTCTCTGCAATCAGTCTGTTCCCCGCTTATCCGGCTTCCACGCCGGCGCCGGAATGGCCGACCCAGAGAATGAAATTTGAGAAGATTGCCGCAAAATCCTCATCTTCCATGATCGGCACCCCGGAAACCGGAACAAGTGCTTACCGATCGCACGCTATCAAAAAAAGCGGCGCCGAAGAATCCAAATCCATGAAATCACTCAACACGCTCAACGAGCTTCGTATGAACGTGACATATTCGTCCGCATGGAATAACAGCGGAATCTATCTTCCTACAGGAATATATTCCATGCCTGTCTCCGGTGGAGAAATGGAGCTTTTCTCTCCAAAGGATTTATGCGGCGCCTCTTTTCTGATTGGCAATTATGGAGCCTGCTATATAGACAACCAGTATAATTATTTATGTACCTACAACGGAGATACCGGATCCGGAAGCCTGTCCGCGACTTATATATTGTCTACGCAGACGTGGGAGCCGATAGGTCAGATCGGCGATAGCCAAAGTGTCGATGGACTGACCCCTTTCACTCTTGCTTATGACCCCTCTACAGGCGCTGATTTTTACGCTGTGTTCTATAATGAAAATATGGAGGGATATCATTTCGGGAAGCTCAATATAGGACAGGCCGCTCCCGGAAGTTCCGTAATCAAGGAAATCGCCTCAAACGCGGAATGCATGGCATCTCTCGGATTCACGCCTGACGGGAAGCTGTACGCCATCAATCTCGAAGGCACATTCTGCAGTGTCGACAAGAATACCGGCGTTATCACGAAAATGTTTGAAACAGGAATATTCCAGACTTCATCATTCGGCATGGCATATAATGAATCCGATGGCTGCTTCTACACGTTCGACCAGTGTGCCGAACCTGACGAATCGGATCTGTCAGCTTCCACCACATTGCTGAAGAAAATTAATCCTGAATCACACTCCGTTGAGACCGTCTATGAGATTGAAGGTTATCTTCAGGCGAAAGGCCTGTATATAGATCAGGTCATACCGGATGGCAAAGCGCCCGCTGCCGTCATTGAGTTGTCGGCGGATTTTTCCGGCACTCTTGAAGGAATCCTGTCATTTACCGCTCCCTCTCTGTCTGTAGACGGCACACCTCTGACAGAGAAAATGGAATTCGAGGTATACCAGGACGAGATGTCAATTGAGAAAGGTTCTATCTCACCGGGAGAGCGGCACACATTGACAGTCTCGGCTCCCGACAGTCGCGACATCACATTCCAGGTTCTCGTAAAGAATGAAAACGGCTATGGCGAGTCCGCTAAAACAACTGCATGGGCCGGTGAATATATCCCGAGCCCCGCACGCATAACAAACCTTAAAGTGACTGAGAATCCGGAACACCCGGGAGAAATGACCTTGACATGGGATCCCATATCCGTGGACACAGACGGCAATCCGATTAATATCGAGAATTACTGGTACGTGATAAAGGCATACGTCGATGGTTCCGACGCATTGAGCGTAATAGCCGACAAACTTACAGAATGCTCTTATACTTATCAGGCCGTAGAGACAGGGCAGCAGTTCGTCAGCTACAGGGTCATGCCGGCAAGCCGTATGGAAGAATACTCCTCTTCGGCGGCATGGTCAGATGATTATTGTGTGGGTACACCTATGACGCTGCCTTATCTCGAAGATTTCGAGGACGCGGATGTCGTCAACCGCGACTGGCTCTTCAACGGATCCGACGCCCAGTTCTCAGGTATAGCCAACGGCATTCTTCCGGACAACGGTGATTACTATCTTGCGGTAATGGCTCCGTGGAACGCGGTCAATGAACCGCATGCCGAGATATATTCCGGAAAAATCGATCTCGGAAATGCCGTCAAACCGACTCTCTCTTTCCGCTATTATGGCATAAGAGAGCAGATTAACATGATACTTGTGCAAGCTATTGTGGCGGGAGAGGGAAATATGATCGGTTTTCTGATGTCAAATCCCCCCGAAACCGGATGGCAGGAAGAAACGATTGATCTGAGCGAATACGCAGGAAAGGAAATTCAGATATCTTTTACCACCGATCTGTCGGAAAAAAGAAATTATATGGTATTTGACGACATCCGCATATATGATGCCGCCGCGCCCAATCTCGCTTTGACCGGACTTTCCGCGCCAACCATGACTGCCGGCAAGGAAAGTATAGTCTCCATTAAAGTGAAGAATACATCAGACAACGCTTTCTCCTCCGATGAATGGTCAGTAGAATTATACGCCAACGATGTCCGTGTGGGCAATGTCACGGGACGCGCACTTGATCCGAAGAATGAATGTGATATTGAGATCATGGTGACACCGGACAATTCATGGTATGTGGATAATCGACTTTCCGCCGTGCTGACAAGCGAGGCTGACAGGAACATTACCGACAACACCCGCCTCATTAATCATGTCAAATGCTCTTTCCCCTCTCTGCCCGCGCCGACAGGTCTCTCCGGAGTCATTAATGACGGTGTGGCCACCATGACTTGGGAAGCCCCCGACACTCAGTCTACGGCAGAGATAACCGAAGATTTCGAGGCGTACGCGCCATATTCGATATCCAGCTTCGGAAACTGGAAAGATATCGATGTCGACGGACTCGGAACATACGGCATCGCCGGTCAGTTCGGTGACCTGTATTTCCACAACAACTACAAGCCCCACGCATTCATAGTGTTCTCTGACGAACAGTTCGGATACCAGTGGAGCCAGAGCCCCTCGCAGTTCCTTGCTTCAATAGCCAACTACGAGGACCCGGCCAAAGAAGACAATTGGCTTATTTCTCCGGAACTGTGCGGAAAGTCCCAGACAGTCGCATTAAGTGCAAAAGTGATGTTCTCCGACTATGACGCCGATATAGAGATACTGTCCAGCGCGACCGACAATGACATAGAATCATTCACTCCGATAAAGGAAATCAATGTTAACAGTTCGTTATGGACAGGATATGAAGTCGCTCTTCCAGAAGGCACGAAGTATTTCGCAATACGTGTAAAGGCAAACAAATATATGGTGATGTTCGATGACGTGACCTATACTCCGGCCGCATGCGATGCAACTCTTCTGGGATATAATCTTTATGCCGATGACATCAAGATCAACGACGGGCTATTGAAAGAAGCAGCCTATACAGGTCCCGGCAAAAAGAATACTTTATATTCCGTATCGGCGGTCTACGACAAAGGCGAGTCCCCGCTTTCGGAAGCCGTGACCATGGAAGGTTCGGGAATCCGCGACACCGCGGCAGCGTTTCCTTCGGTCCATTGCTCGCATGGCGTCATTGTCATAGAGAATGCCGCCGGCGCGACAGCCGACATATATTCGACAGACGGCCGCCTGATTTTCCGATCTTCAGGAAGAGAGACATATCGTGTCACAGTCGTTCCGGGAATTTATGTGGTCCGCGCAGCCGGCAGGACATGGAAAGTGATGGCAGACTGAACGTATCCTGAATAGATCATAAAAAGAGACGCCGTGTCGTAATTGATTTTTACGACACGGCATTTTATTTTATATCATACCACCCTATATCATATATTGTCACATACAATTTCCTTTTCGACAGGATCGCCTATGTCGCGTAACAGTATGAAACGTACCGATCCCTGACAAGGATTCTTCTTGTCGTGAGCCATGAGTTCACTAAGCTCTCCATCGGCTTCCGGGCCGAAAGGTAACGGGGCATAATACCGTTCAAGTATCTTCTCTCTGTATTCATCGACTTTCTCCGCGGGGAAACCGACAAGATCACGACTGAGTTCGAGTGCTTTCAGCATCCCGTGTGCCACCGCTTCTCCATGACTTATCGGATGACCCGTACGGGCTGCATACGATTCATAGGCATGACCCGCAGTATGACCGAAATTAAGGATGCGGCGTAACCCTTTCTCTTTTGGATCCTCATTCACTATCTTCTCTTTGGCAACAGCCGCATATCGCATGGCGTCGCACAAAACATACGGATCATCAAGCACTCTTTCTCCAAGCAATGATTCGTATCGGCCCGTATCCGTGATCATGGCCATTTTCACTATTTCCGCGAAACCGGATTTTAATTCTTTCTCCGGCAAAGTCTCCAATACCTGCGGGCACACCACCACCTTTTCAGCCGGAGCGAACACGCCGATCTCATTCTTGAGTCCCATGAAATCCACTCCCGTCTTACCTCCTATCGCCGCATCGGCGCCCCCCAGGAGTGTGGTGGGGACATTGACAAACCGTATACCTCTCTTGAACGTCGCGGCCACAAAACCGCCGAGATCCGTCACAACTCCGCCTCCGAGATTGAGGAGCACACTGTTGCGCGTGGCACCTTCCCTGACAAGCCATTCCCATAGTTCCCAGGCCATATCAATTGACTTGCTTTCCTCTCCCGGAGCTATGACTCTGACTGAATGCACTCCTTCGAAATCCGGCCGAAGCGCTTCGATAACATTGCTGTCGCTCAACATGAAAACTCTGTCAGCATGCATCGGATCGAGCACCGCTGATATTCCGTCACGTAGCGACGGAACGTAAATGACACGGCTGACGCACTCTTCATCATTTTTCCTCATGCCGTAGGAGTATTTCTCAAACTCTTCCTCAAGGAAATCCGCAAACGACTCCATCGACGGGAATATCATATCGGCATTTTCTTTCTCGAACTCCTCTCTCGGAATCGGGCCGGTGGTAACGGCAATCGTGAAGCATCCGGCCGCTTTCCCGGCTCTTACTCCCAGCGGGGCATTCTCTACAACGATACATTCTCCAGGCTGCACGCCGGCTTTTGCCGCTCCGCGCAGATAAGGCTCCGGAGCCGGCTTGCCCTGGACCACATCATGAGCCGTAATACGGCATTCCGGAGGAAAAACATCCGGATAATCCCTCTGTATGCTTTCAAGAAGACTTGCCTGGCCACTGCCTGTGACGAGTACCCGTTTCAGACCGCCGCTCGACAGCGCCTTGAGCATTCTCGCGGCTCCCGGCATCACCGGAGCGGGACCTCTCTCTCTGAAATATCTGCTTTTAAGAGCATAAAGTTCTTTTATCCTGTCCGGTTCGCAATCATGGCCGAATGCCCTGCGGTAAAGCAGATTGACTGTGGCCGCCCCGGTCATTCCCTCGTAAAGATAAAATTCGTCGCGTGAACATTCCACGCCGATATCCTCCATCATCCTCTTCCAGGCCAGTGTGTGACCGGGCATCGAATCGTAAAGCACGCCGTCCATATCGATAAGTGCAGCTTTACGCCCATCGAATATATTTCTTCTCTCTGTCATATTTTCATTCGTATTCAGATAACGTAAATTTGCAACTTTTTTTGTAATTTTGCAAATATGTCGATTTTAAAAAAGATAAGCCGCCTCACAGCCTTCGCTGTGTCGTTGACAATATTGCTGTCGGGATGTTCCGGCAAGCGAAATGTCGATCCGTTCGATACCATCGGAAGTTCTCCCGCTCCCTGGGATCTGATTGACGAGAATACCTCCGACTGCGGAAAGGCACATGTCTCTGCTCTGGAGACCGCTTCCCAATCCGCCACTTCGGATACGGCAGTCACTGCCGACAACGCCCCTCTGAAACAGGGGCTTGGCAGATACAACCGCATCGGACGTCTGCACGATATTTTCAATGACTCCAACAAGTATCAGTATGCGGCAGGGGAAAGAATAGGCATAAGGCCCATAACGTCTTTAGCCGAAGCATATTACACTCGTCGCCCGCTTGTAAGGATAGAGTCATGCCGATGGTACGATCTCGACACGCTGACGCACTCGATGCCGTATCTTGTACCGGAGGCGGCCTCGCTGCTGGAAACAATCGGACGCAACTTCTCCGACTCGTTGCGCAAGCTTGGAGCCGAGGGACATAAATTTCGCGTCACAAGCGTGTTGCGCACATCACATTCCGTGAAACGTCTACGCAGGGTGAACCGGAATGCCACCGACTCCTCGACCCACCAGCTGGGAACGACATTCGACATATCCTACGCGCACTTCAACCATGACGGCCGCACCCCCCAGCTCAGTGACGAACAGCTGAAATATGTACTTGCCGAAGTGCTTTACGATCTGCGCAGACAGAACAGATGTATGGTCAAGTTCGAACGGAAGTCTCCTTGTTTCCACATTACGGCGACCGGCCTGTAACATTTCGTCAATCTGTTTGTTATAACCTATGGATACAAAAAGCTACCGATGGTATGTGGGCTATCACGAAATAAATATAGAAATCGCTAATGTATATAAAACCAAATTATTATGGATAAATTAAGTTATGCATGGGGTCTCGCCATGGGACGCCAGCTTCAGGGCATGGGCATGAAAGAACTCAACGTCGCAGACTTCAAGGATGGAGTCCGGTCTGTGTTTGACGGTTCTGAACCGGCCATTGGTGTCGAGGAAGCCCAGAAACTCATTCAGGACTATCTGAACGACCTGCAGGCCAAAGCCGAGGAAACAGCCAAGGCCGCCGGCAAAAAATTCCTTGAGGAAAACAAAAAGAATGCCGATGTCAAGGAGACTGCATCCGGCCTTCAGTATGTAGTTGAAAAAGAAGGCACGGGAGCTCAGCCCGATGCCGAGGACGAAGTGACCGTGCATTATACGGGACGTCTGCTTGACGGCACTGTATTCGATTCAAGCGTGAACCGCGGCGAGCCTGCCACATTCCCGCTCAACCGCGTGATACCCGGATGGACTGAAGGCGTACAGCTCATGAAAGAGGGCGCCAAGTACACTTTCTTCATTCCTTCTGATCTTGCATACGGTCCGCAGGGAATTCCCGGAGCAATCCCGGCACACTCCACTCTTATATTCGATGTTGAACTCATCAAAGTCATCAAGAAATGAAAAAGATCAGTATATTGGCATCCGGCCTCATAGCCGTCGGCGCCACATTGGCTCTCGGCGCATGTTCGTCCAATTCAAAATCCGGCGCGGACACTGTTGACACACCTGTATATTCGGAAGCAACACAGGAACTCTCTGCTGCTCCGCAGGATTCTCTCGCCGCGATATTCACCGACCCCTCCAAGGCCTCGGCCACACCCACAGATTCGACTTACGCCACAACTGCCTCCGGTCTCAAATATATGATGCTTCGCGAAGGTGACGGCAGAAGTCCCAAAGCCACCGATGAAGTGACCGTGCACTATCGCGGCCAGCTTATCGACGGAACGGTATTCGATTCAAGCTATGACCGTGGCGAACCTGCCGCATTCCCGCTCAACCGCGTGATACCCGGATGGACAGAAGGTCTCCAGCTCATGAAAGAAAACGGCAAGGCCGTATTCTACATACCCTCGAATCTCGCCTATGGCGAACAGGGCGCCCCCGGTGCAATTCCGCCGAATTCGGATCTTATTTTCACTGTGGAACTTATCAAGGTCAATTGATGAAAAAAAACAATAAATGGACAATCGCCGCGGCTATGGTCGCGACGATTGTCATATCTATATGCAGCTTCCCCTCCTGCAAGGGCAGGAGAATGTCGGACATGGAGCCCGACGGCGACACCGTCGAGGTCGTGGTCGGAAATCCTGATACATCTTCGGTAACCGATACCATACCCGGACAGTCATGAAGCCTCTGATTCCGACTATAATCGCCACCTCGCTCGCCCTGCTCGCATCTTGCGGACCGGACCAAGGCCGTGATATTTCAGAATTCAGAAATGCCTCGACAGGTGACTCATTGATGTATTATTACACACAGATGCGTGCGTACGAATATTGGCGTGAGGCCGACAACGACACTGCCATGCGCAGCCCGGAGCAGCGCAGTAGATTTCTCGACGGTCTCAAGGCAGGTATGGATGCCATAAAAAAAGGGCACGAGGACGCCAACTATAACAGAGGCGTACGCCTTGGTGTCCGCATGGCCGCCAATTTCCTTGAATTCGAGAGGCTCTATGGTGTGGAACTGGACGATAACGTCATTATGGAGAGTTTCAAAAACGGTCTTCAGGACAATCAGGACATCCCCGAGCTTGAATATCAGGAAAAGTTCTATGCCCTTCTTGACAGGATAAAAGCCCGGACCCGCGAGAAAGACCGGGAAAAATCTCAGTTGACTCTCATAGGAGAAGCCCGTGACCATCATCTTGCGAAACTTGCGCAAAACCTATATTTCAGAATCGAGAAGAAAGGGTCCGGACCTTACGCCCACACCGGTGATGCTGTATACGTAAATATCAATTTTCACAAAGCTCACGGAGAAGATCTCGGCATTCCTTCTCCTGAAATGGTCACTATAGGGGCGCCGGGAGTGCCCGATGTGCTCAACCGGGCCTATACAAGACTCAACAAAGGCTCGGTAGGCATATTCGCGACTACGGCGGAATCCGTCTTTGCATCGCGTACGGAGATCATGGGGCTGAACCCTTCCGACGTGATAATCATGGCCATAACCATGAACGACATTATGTCAAGCCTTGAAGAATTACCCCAAGGCGAGCCTGATTCGATATGAAAGTAAAACCGAAGAAAAACCTCGGACAGCATTTTCTAAACGATGAGCATATAGCGTCCGAGATTGCCGGCACGATAGCCGCCGATTCACTCCCCGCTGACAGAAGACAGTGGGGAGAGATACCTGTACTTGAGGTTGGCCCGGGCATGGGGGTCCTTTCGAAATACCTGCTTGATTCCGGACGCGAGGTGACTGCTGTGGAACTCGATACGGAGTCTGTGGAATTTCTGGCCCGCATGTATCCTAACCTGCATGTGATCGAAGCGGATTTTCTGAAACTCGATCTCCGCTCGGTCTATGACCGTCCTTTCGCTCTCATAGGCAATTATCCATACAACATATCATCCCAGATATTTTTCAAAGTCCTCGACAATATGGATCTGATTCCGGTAGCGGCCGGAATGCTACAGAAGGAAGTCGCCGAACGCATATGCTCGAAACCGGGTTCGAAAGTCTACGGCATTCTGTCTGTTCTTCTTCAGGCATGGTATGACTGCGAGTATCTGTTTAATGTCGAGCCATATGTATTCACACCCCCTCCGAAAGTCCGCAGCGGAGTTCTTCGACTCACACGCAACGCCCGCACCGATCTCGGATGTGATCCTCAGCTTTTCAAAAAAGTTGTCAAGACATCTTTCGGACAGAGGCGCAAGACTATACGAAACTCTCTCTCCTCCATGCTCCGACCAGGATCTCCGGCTCTTGATTCCCGGTTCATGTCGGAAAGGCCCGAACGTCTTTCTGTAGAAAACTTCATCGAACTGACCAATCTCATAAAGTCCTCACAGCCCTGACCGAAGCACAGGCTCATATGACAGACTTCTTCAAACATCCTGATTTCATGAAATTTCCGAACAAATATTTTATCCTCTCCATTCTTATTCTCGCCGGTGCATCAGCCAAAGCAGGCACTGACGAAAAAACAGCATTCAAGATAACGCCCACGGGCCGCGCGCTGTTTGACGCGGCGGCATATCTGCCACAAGACGATGATTTCAAGCCCGGCGTGACAGTCCCCGACGTACGGCTCGGAGCAAAGGCGTCGTTCGGAGATTTCGAGGCCCGTGCCGACATATCTTACCGTTTCGGTAAGCTTTATCCGGCCGATATATATCTGAAATGGGCTATCAATGAAAAGTCTTTTCTGAAAGGAGGTTTTTTCGTCCATCAGTTCGGACTGCAAAGCGCTACTGGAGCGTCCGACAAAATATCCATGGAGGAACCGATTGCACAGACGGCATTCGGCGAATCCCGTCTGCTCGGAGCAATGTATGTCTACCATGACAAGTCAATACATTTCGCAGGATCGTTCTATGCCCAGAGCGACGCAATGACAAAGAGAGCCAATGAACTGGGACGCACCGGAGTGGGCGCTATGGCCAGAGTGGCATGGCATCCGGTCACCTCTCGCGGAAATATATTCCAGATCGGCGCGACAGGACTGATACAGACGGCGGCTTTCAACGGTGATACGGAAAACCCGGTATCTACATTCAAGGCGCCGTTCCCGACCAAAGTATCCAATGTCAGTTGTCTTAATGCGGAAGTCGATCACATGAAGTCCATTTTCAAGCTCACTCCCGAAATCCTGTGGTCAAGAGACCGCGTGGCAGTCGAAGGCCAGTTCTATTGGCTGAACACAGGACGTAAGAACAGCCTCACGTCTTTCCAGGGCATTGGTTGCTATGCCCTGACCAGGATTCTCCTTAACCGGGGAGCGGAGTATTCATATTCCGCAGCTTCAGGCTATCTCGCCACACCCGCGCCAAAATCATGGGAGATAGTGGCAGGATACAGCTATGCGGACCTCAACGACTCTGGTGCAAATATCTACGGAGGACTCGCCAACAGCGCGACACTGACCATGAACTATTATATCAACAAATATATGACATGGCGTGTCAACTATTCATATACGGCCCGCAGGGGAGGTCCTGACATTATGGCGAGACATGCCAATATTTTCCAGACCCGCATACAGTTCCTTTTCTGATATTTTTTATTATCTTTGTACAAGATTCTTAAAAACTGGAAATTATAATGAAAAATATTCTTATTACCGGTGGAGCCGGCTTTATCGGCTCTCATGTAGTCAGACTTTTTGTCAACAAATATCCCGAATACAATATCGTCAATCTCGACAAGCTGACATATGCCGGCAATCTCGCCAATCTCAAAGATATAGAAGACCGTCCGAACTACAAATTCGTACGTGCCGACATAAGCGACTACAATGAAATGAGACGTGTGATCGAGGATAACAAAATAGACGGAATCATACATCTTGCAGCCGAAAGCCACGTAGACCGCTCGATTGTCGATCCGTTTACTTTCGCGCGTACTAACGTGATGGGCACGCTGTCGCTCCTACAGGCTGCCAAAGTCTATTGGGAATCACTTCCGGAAGGCTTCGAGGGCAAACTTTTCTATCATATATCGACCGACGAGGTGTATGGAGCTCTTGAACTGACAGATCCGGATGGTATAGAATCTCCATTCTCCACGACGGCATCATCTGCAGAACATCATATGGCGTTCGGTCGGGAATTCTTCCTTGAGACCACGAATTACAATCCCCACTCTCCTTATTCGGCGTCAAAAGCGTCGAGCGACCATTTTGTCCGTGCCTATCACGACACATATGGCATGCCGACACTCGTCACAAACTGCTCGAACAACTATGGCCCCTACCAGTTCCCGGAAAAGCTTATACCTCTCTTCATCAACAATATCCGCAAGCGCAAGCCGCTTCCGGTCTACGGCAAGGGAGAGAATGTCCGCGACTGGCTCTTTGTCGAGGATCACGCCCGTGCCATTGATCTGATCTTCCATAAAGGCAAACCGGCACAGACATATAATATCGGAGGATTCAACGAGTGGAAAAACATCGATCTGATCAAAGTGATCATCAAGACCGTAGACCGCCTGCTCGGTAATCCGGAAGGATATTCCGATGGACTTATCACATACGTCACCGACCGCAAAGGCCATGACATGCGCTATGCGATCGACTCGCGCAAGCTCCAGAAGGAACTTGGCTGGGAGCCGAGCCTGCAGTTTGAGGAAGGCATAGAAAAGACAGTCCGCTGGTATCTTGACAATCAGGACTGGATCGACAACATAACCTCGGGCGATTACGAAAAGTATTACGACGAGATGTACGGAAACAGATAAGCCGTATCTACTGCTATTTTCTCAGTCCTGCATGCTGCAGGGCTGAGAAAAAAATAGAAAAAGGTCGACTCACGTCGACCTAATTTCTTAATTAAAACAACAATAACAACTTTTTCAGAACGCTTATAGCAGTATAACCTTATATCATTTAGATAGTTTTTCAAACCTTACGTCATTATAACATGACGACATGTCAAAAGGTTTGGTCTATGGCATAATTTTTTCAAAAAAAAAATTCAAATCTGTCAGAGTGAACCTATGAAAGAGCTGATCAACAAGTATGTATGGATTGTAGACACACTGTCGCGGTATGACCGTCTGTCACGTGCCGAGATCAATGAACTCTGGATGCGCTCGGCCTACGGTGACGGCACCCCCATGCCCGAGCGCACATTCTATTATTACCGCCGCGGCATTGAGGAGAATTTTCATATCGACATCCTTTGCGACAAAGCCGGCAAATATTACATAGATCCCGGCCAACGAAAACAGAACCGGGCGGTCACAAACTGGCTTCTCGAATCCTACGCCGCCAATTCGGCCATGAAAGACTCGGCCATCCCGACAGAACGTGTTTCGGTGGAAGACGTGCCGTCGGCCCGTGAATTTCTGCCAATGGTGCTGGGCGCCATAGGAGACTCCTCTAAATTGCGGTTCACATATGCTGGTTTCTCCCGTACACTTCCGGAGAAAGACATTCTTTTCCATCCCTATTTCGTGAAGCGCTACAAACAGAGATGGTACATGATCGGGCTGAAAGAGAAATCAAATGACATACGCACATACGCCCTTGACCGTGTCAAGGAGATGACCACCGTGAGCGGAAATTTCGAGATGCCCGATATCACGCCTGAACCTTTTTTCTCCAACCTGATAGGTATAACCGACTCCAAGGGAGCAGTCCGGAAAGTGCGCGTCATGACCACTCCGGTACAGGCAAAGTATTTTCGGGCGTTGCCTTTCCATTCCACCCAGGAAGAAACAATTCACGACAAATATTCGATATTCACCTACAGACTCAAACTAAATTACGAACTCGTGCACGAATTGCTTGGATTCGGGAGCTCGCTCAAAGTACTCGATCCTCCGGAGCTGGTCTCCATGATAACCATGGAACTCAACGACACTCTGGCGCTTTATGATTCATGCGAGACAATACCCGGACAAAGCAACAATAAGCGTATTCCGGACGTTTCAAAATAAACCTCTTAACCGACATAAATATGGCCGACTCGAATTTCATAGATTATGTAAAGATACTTTGCCGCAGCGGCAAGGGTGGTGCTGGCAGCCGTCATTATCACCGTGCGAAATATATACCCAAAGGTGGTCCCGACGGTGGCGACGGTGGCCGTGGCGGACACATAATATTGCGTGGAAGCAGCCATATGTGGACTCTCCTCCCTCTCCGCTACCAGCGGCATGTCTTCGCCACTGACGGTGAAAGCGGAGGAGCGGCCAGAAGCCATGGACGCGACGGTGAGGACCGCATCATAGAAGTCCCTGTAGGAACGGCTGTATTCGATGCGGAGACAGGCGACTTCCTCTGCGAGATAACAGAAGACGGGGAGGAAATAAACCTGTTGCGCGGCGGCAAAGGCGGTCTCGGCAACTGCCATTTCGCCACTTCGACCAACCGTGCCCCCCGTTACGCGCAGCCCGGACAACCCGCGATCGAAAAGGCCGTGGTGCTTGAGCTTAAGCTGCTTGGCGATGTCGGACTTGTCGGATTTCCGAATGCAGGCAAATCGACACTACTCTCCGCACTGTCGGCGGCCAAGCCGAAAATCGCGGACTATCCCTTTACTACAATGGAACCCTCTCTCGGCATTGTAGACTATCGCGGCACTCAGTCTTTTGTCATGGCTGATATCCCCGGAATTATCGAAGGCGCTTCCGAAGGCAAGGGTCTTGGACTCAGATTCCTCCGTCATATCGAACGCAACGCGGTTCTCCTCTTCATGGTCCCGGCTGACTCCGACGACATCAAGGCCGACTATGAAGTGCTGCTACGCGAACTTCATGAGTTCAATCCGGACCTGTCTGACAAAAGTCGTGTACTCGCCATCTCGAAGTCAGACATGCTTGACGACGAACTGCGGGAAGAGATCGCAAAAACCTTGCCGACGGATCTGCCGACTGTATTCATATCAGCTGTCACGGGACAGGGTTTGACGGAACTCAAGGACATATTATGGCGCGAGATCAACTCGGAAGAAAACAAAAACAACTTCTCCATAACACACCGCAGACTCGATCCGCGGCATCGTGTCGAGGAAGAAGACAACTTTATCTTCGAACAGGAACCGCTCGACGATGAAGAGCCGAGACTCGAAACCGACGAGGACTGGGAGGATGAGTTCTGGGACGAGGAGTCATCTGTCAACAACTGACAATCCACCGATGGATAAACTTGAAATTGATCTCAACAGGATAATCCGCTCACGTATAGGAGGCTGGAAGGGCCGTCTTATACCGGGCTTTCTTATATCGGCCCTCGAACGTCTGGTTCATCAGAAAGAATTGAACGCCACGCTCGATGCCACATATCCGGCTGAGGGCACGGCATTTGCAGAGGCGGTATATGAATACTTCGATCTGACACTCGACGTGAGGGGCATGGAAAATATCCCGGACTCCGGGCGCTTCATATTTGCTTCCAACCATCCTCTCGGAGGGCTGGACGGCATCGGACTTATAAAGGTGCTCGGTTCACGGTATGGCGATGACGGCATCCGTTTTCTCGTCAATGACATGCTTATGAATGTCGAGCCGCTCCGTCCGGTATTCCTGCCGATAAACAAATATGGCTCGCAGGGCCGCCAGGCTGCAAAGGCAATCGCCGAGGCATATGCATCGGATATGCAGATGCTGATATTCCCGGCGGGCCTTGTGTCGCGGCTCCATCCTGACGGAAAGATCCGCGACCTCTCATGGCAGAAATCTTTCATCCAGAAAGCAATCGAATATGAACGGGACATCATTCCGGTCCGGTTCGAGGGGCTGAACCGCAACCGGTTCTACCGCACGGCATGGTGGCGCAAGCGTCTCGGCGTGAAAATCAACATCGAGCAGGCCATGCTCCCCGCCGAGCTCTGTGCCGCCCGAGGCAATTCATATCGTGTCATATTCGGCCGGCCTGTCTCCTGGCGGCAACTCGCCGACCGTCTCGCCGCCGGCGCTACCCCCGCCGCCCTCGCCGCAGAAATCCGCACCGCCGTCCACACACTTTCACATCCAAAGATGCCAGAAGCATAAGGGCTTTCCTAACATTTATCAGAGACATATAAATCATGGATGTCAAAACTTTCATAATCCCGTGCGGAATTCAAAAGGCGCGGCCACAACTTAGGTGTAATTATTTGCGTATTCAGTGAATTCTACGTAAATTTGCAGTCGGTTTGGTATGTCCGGCTCTGACGCTCTATTACAACGTTTCTACAGGTCCGTACAGAATCGGCATACGGTACTGACAACTAACATTTAAGAAAGTGGATACTAAGTACATTTTTGTGACCGGAGGAGTAGTCTCCTCGCTCGGAAAGGGCATCATCTCAAGTTCGTTGGCACGACTGCTTCTAAGTCGTGGTTACCGCGTGACAATCCAGAAATTCGACCCGTATATCAACATTGACCCGGGTACTCTGAACCCTTACGAGCACGGAGAGTGCTACGTGACTGCCGACGGACATGAGGCGGATCTCGATCTCGGACATTATGAACGTTTCACCAACATCCGGACTTCCCGTGCAAACAATGTGACCACTGGACGCATATACCAGTCCGTGATCGACAAAGAGCGT
>ERZ860264.816-NODE-816-length-25821-cov-5.916285_pt1 | contig 25821 bp, 21 predicted proteins | sample MGYA00509980_ERZ860264 | MGnify/ENA primary metagenome ERZ860264 (study PRJEB30046, sample SAMN00715212) | human gut metagenome | study: EMG produced TPA metagenomics assembly of the A metagenome-wide association study of gut microbiota in type 2... | reverse complement strand
CCTTCTCATACGGCAAAAAAGTGGGTCAGCAAGACGAACCCGGTCAGCAGAACGGCGCTAAATCAGCAATTATTCAGTAATATGGTTCTTACATATACTGATATAGTCGTCCTTTAATCTTAAAGGACGACTATATCAGTATATGCTCTAAATATGTCAACGCAGACGGTCGGCGGCGGCGAGTTTACGCTCGTCAGAACGTATGCAACGCCAGGCGCCTATGACTGCGAGCATAGCCACAAAAGGTGCGAATACTACGGAGCTGTACCCTACCTCGGTGGCACCGGCAAGTTCAAAGCCGTTGATTGCCAGCCATTCACTTAGGCAAGCAGCCACAATAAGCAGCAGGGAGAGTCTGCAGACCATCTTCTGCCGGCGTGTGTTTTTATACATGAAAATACCAATCAGGCAGAGCAGAGCGGCCAAAAGCGCGACTACGGTCACGTAAATGGTGCCGAGCATCAAACTGCCTTGAGGATTGGCATAGATTCCGTAAGAGAGGATGTTTACAGTCTGGGATGCACCCTGTATCTGCCCCAAAGAGCAGAAGGAGAAAATCAGCATCAGCACTGTAGCAAGAAAAAGTAGCAGAGACTGCCATCGTTGTATTACCATTGCTGTATTTATTTTGAGTTATTAATTCAGATAAACATGCTTCGGGGGCTTAATTTTGTACAAAATTAATCACTTTTAAGCGAATGACAAACCCTTTGGCGCGATATTTGTAATACTAAATAGTGGCGACGGATACGGCAATAAGCGTCATTTTCAGTATCCAGGCTGCACATCATAAGTATAACTCGCATGAAATCAAAGTATAAACTTACATCTCAAATAAACACGCTCATAAAAGAAGGCCGTTATTTCGAGGCCATGAACATAATCTCGGAGAATGACAAAGCCGGAGTCTGCCGCGACCTGCTGTCAGAAGCCGGCGCCACTTACCGGTATATGCTGGCCTATTTTGAGCGGAGTACTCCCGGTGTCGCAGACACATCGCGGGCCGCTGTAGTATCCAAAACAGGCGAAATGTTGCGATGTGCCGCCGACCGGCTTGAAGCCTCGACGCTATGCGTCGCCGAACCGGGGGAATACTTCAGTGCCATGCGCATACGCAAAGTGTGTGAGACACCCACGGTTTCCGCAGCCATCAGGAATGTAGACATGGCCTTGGCTAAAGAGGAACTCGCCTTGCTGGGCCAAAATTACAATGTCGAGACGAGACGCACCCTCGAGGATGCCGCTGACCGTCTGTTCGTCAATGTGCAGACCACTGTCCACCTCATCAAGAACGAGCAAACCGAACTGCGCGATTTTCTTTTCGGCGAAACCACCCCTGTCACCTTTCCTGTGCAGTGTCTGGCAATCGGCGCTCTGCTGATGGGTTCTCTCATGTATTACGACCGCCGTAAACTGGAATTACTTACGGAGGCGGTCCTTTCGCATCCGGACCTGAGAGTTCGTGCGCGTGCCATTGTAGCTATGCTGATAGTCATAACCAAACACTCGTCGCGGATTGACTGTGACCCTGAGATTATAGCCAGACTGGAGGTGCTCGGAGACAACGAAGAGACATTGCGGCAAGTGCGCGAGTTTGTGCTTCTCATGCTGCGCACTCTGGACACCGACCGTGTCAATAAGCAGGTGAACGAGGAGATATTTCCGGAACTGATGCGGCTGAAGCCCGACATAGAGAAATCCATGCGACGCATGGGCAAAAAACTTGAACGCGCAGAGATAGAAGAGAATCCGGACTGGGAAGACATTCTCGGCAAAAGCGGCATTACGGACAAACTGAAAGAACTGTCGGATATGCAGATGGACGGTGCCGATATATTTATGTCAGCCTTCTCCCAAATGAAGCGATTCCCATTCTTCCGTCGTCTGTCCAATTGGTTTCTTCCTTTTGATAAGGACCACTCCGAGGTACATAAGTACACCGAAGGCCTACCTGATTCAATGCTCACACTGTTAGGCGACGGCAATTATTTCTGTTCGTCGGACAAATATTCTATGGCGCTTGCCATGGCTATGATGCCCAAAGAGCACTTCAGTCTTATGAGCGGACAGCTCAATGAGCAGTTGGCGCACATAAAAGAGGAAATTGGCGCTACCTTGAAAGGCAATGAAACGGATATGGCTACCGAGATGGCCCTTTACCTGAAAGACCTTTACCGCTACTTCAAGCTCAAGAACGATGATACGGCGGACCCGTTTATCGGCATATTCGAGTTAAAAGACGTGCCTCCTTTCGCCGCGCTCCGCACTGACCGGAACCTGTTGCGCAATATGGCGGAGTTCTATTTCAGATACGGATACTGGCAGCAGGCTGAATCACTGTTCGGCAAAGTGTTGTCGCTCGGAGAAAGTGCCGAAGAGGACCTGCTTCAAAAACAGGGTTACTGCCTGCAGCTCATGGGCCGTGACAAGGAAGCGCTTAGACTCTATATGCAGGCCGAGTTGCTGAACTCCGATTCCGATTGGCTGTTGAAGCGTATCGCCACCCTGTTGCGCGATATGCAGCGTTACGGAGAGGCCGCAGAATATGCACGCCGCGCCCTGGCTCGCAAACCGGAAAACCTTCAGCTCGAATTATTGCTCGGCAATGTGCTGATGCTTGACAACCACCCGCAGGAAGCGTTGAAGTCTTTCTATAAGATTAAGTATTTAAATCCCGAAAAAACAAGTATTTCCCGACACATAGCATGGTGTGAGTTTCTGATGGGAAACTATGCGGAAAGCATAAAGACCTATGAGAGCCTATCTGACATCAAAGCCGCCGATATGCTGAACTGCGGTCATGCGTCGCTGGCCTCCGGAGACATGGCCGGAGCCAAAGCACGTTACCGCTCCTGCATAGCCATGTCTGAGGGGAACGTCGCCGAATTTAGGCGTCTGTATGCCGAGGACCGCGATTATCTGCTTGAAGCCGGTGTCAATGAGTTGGACATAAGCCTTATGGAAGAACTTGCTACGGCAAGTGACAAAGACTTGGCGGTCTGAATTATTTTGAGTAATTTTGCAGAAAGAACAGCCACATGCAGTGGCCGTAAAATTACTCAAATAAAATGGCACAGAAACCCGGTATTCCCAAAGGCACACGCGACTTCTCCCCCTTGGAGATGGCTCGCCGAGACTATATCTTCTCTACGATAACCCGTCATTTTCGTCTGTTCGGCTTCCATCGCATCGAGACTCCTGCAATGGAGAATCTGTCTACGCTGATGGGCAAATATGGAGAGGAAGGGGACAAACTGCTATTCAAAATACTCAATTCAGGCGACTTTCTCAAAGGAGTCACTCCCGAGAATTTAGATGACCACAACCTGCCCAAACTCACTAACCAGTTGTGTGAAAAAGGGTTGCGTTATGACCTCACAGTGCCTTTCGCACGTTATGTAGTACAGCACCGTGCAGATTTGCAAATGCCTTTCAAGCGTTTCCAGATTCAACCGGTGTGGCGTGCCGACCGACCGCAGAAAGGGCGCTACCGCGAGTTCTATCAGTGTGACGCCGATATAGTAGGGTCAGACTCGTTGTTCAATGAGATAGAACTTCTGCAATTAATTGACGATGTATTCAGCGACCTTAAAGTAAGGGTTGCGATAAAAATCAACAACCGCAAGGTGCTCAGCGGCATAGCCGAAGTGATAGGTTGTCCTGACAAATTAGTGGACATAACCGTCGCCATCGACAAGATAGATAAAATTGGACTTGAGGCGGTAAATGCCGAACTGACTGAGAAAGGTCTTTCCGACCAGCAGATTGAAGCCCTCCGCCCGGTACTCACCCTTACGGGCAGCAATGAGGAAAAGATAAAGCAGATGTCCGCGATGCTGGAAAAGAGCGAAGAAGGCGCCCTCGGTATCAAAGAGCTGCAATTTGTGATTTCCGGATTTGACAAGTTTGGCCATACCGCCGCACTTGATTTGGATTTTTCTTTGGCTCGCGGTTTGAATTACTACACCGGCACTATCATTGAAGTCAAGGCCCTGGATGTGGAGATAGGAAGCATCACCGGAGGTGGACGCTATGACAACCTTACCGGTGTATTCGGTATGCCCGGCCTCTCAGGAGTGGGCATCAGTTTCGGCGCCGACCGCATATACGATGTTCTGAACGCCCTCTCGCTTTATCCCGATGAACTGTCAGGCAGCGCGAAAGTGCTTTTTGTGAATTTCGGCGAGGCAGAGGCGTTCAAGGCTATGGAAGCAATCAAAGAGCTGAGAGCCAACGGTATTTCGGCACAGCTTTTCCCGGACGCGGCAAAGATGAAAAAGCAGATGAATTATGCCAATTCAGAAGGTACGCCTTTTGTGGCCATCATCGGAGAGACCGAACTTGCCAATGGTACAGTAACACTGAAGGATATGACCTCCGGCGAACAAAAGGAATTGAACATTTCCGAACTTGTAGAAACACTGAAGTAGGTTGACGATGAAACTTGGCCGACATATAGTATATCTGCTGTTGCTTAATATAGTCTTGTGCCTCTGCGCATGCGGGGGGAGAACAACGCGCACGGCCAACAAGGAGGACGAGACCTCAGAAGCCTTAGGATTGGAGATTTACCGGGACCAAGACTGCTGGGTGGCTAAAGTAATCTCTCCTACCGACTCCACCAAAGACCTTGGCGTGTACATCTTTCCCGACAAGGAGGACAGCAAAAATATTCCGGACATCGAAGGCGCGTACATATTTCCACCTTCCAGACGCGGCCGAGTTATGCTTTATTCAAGTGTCTATAGCTCCGCGCTTAAGGAATTAGGTTCTCAAGAGTTGATTAAAGTTGCAGGAGATGTCGGATACATGAGTGACCGATATGTGCTGGAAGGATTGAAATCCGGCGAAATAACGGACGGAGGCCTTCAGGCCGAGCCCAACCAGGAAAGCATCATAGCCGCCAGGCCGGACATGATTATCATCAGCCACTACGACGGCATGGACCCCTCGAAACTGGAAAAACTCGGTATTCCGGTTATCTATATGCGGGAATCCTCCGAGCAAGAGCCGTTGGGACGTGCCGAATGGATTAAACTCATCGGACTCATAGCCGGCAAAAAGGAGGCTGCGGACTCCATATACACTCAGGTTAAAAACAGGTATCAGGCCATGGTAAAAAAAGCCTCCGGGATAAAGGGACCCAAGCCGTCGGTAATGACCGAAACCATGTATCAGGGTTCCTGGTTCGTGAGCGGAGGACAGAGTTATGCGGCCAAGATGATAAGAGATGCAGGAGGCCGCTATATCATGGACGATGACAAATCCGCCGGCAGTCTTACATTGAGCTTTGAATCGGTTCTTGAAAAAGGCGCCGACGCTGACATATGGCTGATAAAGTCATACGACAAAGACCTGACATTAAAGGAGCTGGAGACTCAGGATTCGCGTTATATGCTTTTTAAGCCGGCTAAGACGGGAGGCGTATGGAACGTCAATTCGTTCAAGGTGCCATTCTACGAAGAGACCCCGTTCCACCCCGAGCTGCTGCTGCAAGACTACATCAGGATTTTCCATCCGGAGGTATTTAAAGACGGTTCTACAAAATACTTCCGGCCTGTTAAATAGGACATCAGGACAATGCGCGACTCAGTCTCTTTCATAATCATAGGGTTATTGATAATACTGCTGTTCCTGGCCTGCATGACCACAGGAGCCGTAGAAATACCCTTCGGAGAGATTGTGGCATATATGTTCGGCAAAACGCCGGAAAATGACATATATAAGACTATTTTGTTTGAAGCGCGCATGCCCATGGCTGTCACGGCAATGTTTTGCGGAATGGCCTTGTCTATTTCAGGACTCATGCTTCAGACCACATTCAATAATCCGTTGGCCGGCCCCTCCATTTTAGGAGTCAGCACCGGGGCTTCCCTCGGTGTGGCATTGATAATGTTAGGACCGGCTAACTGGATGCACATCACTTCCGGAGCGGCATCGCAGATAAGCGTACTTATAGGAGCTATCGCCGGCGCAGGAGTTATAATCCTGATACTCATATCATTTTCCTCGGCAGTAAGAAGTCCGGCCATGCTCCTGATAGCAGGTATAATGATAGGGTATCTGGCATCTGCCGTGGTATCATGGCTTAACTTCTTTGCCCCGGCACAAGAGGTGAAAGGCTATGCCGTATGGGGCATGGGCAGTTTTATGGGTGTCACCAATAAACAATTGCCTCTGTTCGTGTCAATCACCACAATATTATGCGCCGCCGGGCTCTGTATGGCAAAACCGCTTAACGCACTGCTTGCCGGCGACAGATATGCCGCCTCATTAGGTTACAATCCACGACACACACGCACCCGGATATTATTCTTTTCCGGTGCGCTTACAGCAATCGCCACAGCCTATTGCGGACCTGTAGGCTTCCTCGGACTTGCCGTACCGCATATAGCGCGAGTCGTATTCCGCACCTCCCACCACTCCATTCTCCTGTCCGCCACATTGATGACAGGGGCAGGTACAGGCCTGCTCTGCGCATGGTTATGCGTGCTGCCAGGCGACAAGGGGGTATTGCCGTTGAGTGCGGTGACACCCATTGTCGGCATACCGGTGATTCTCTATGTAATAATACGCCGTAAACGGCTGTTTTACTTTAACTGATGGAAACGCCCTTTGTCCGTACACACGATTTAGCGATAGGCTACCGCTCCGGCACACCGCTGTCGGAGCATATCGATTTGGAGCTATTTGCCGGACGGACAGTAAGTCTTATAGGAAGCAACGGCATCGGCAAGTCCACGCTGCTGCGCACTCTATGCGGAGACTTACGTCCCCTTAAAGGGGATATAGAGGTCATGGGGCGTCCTTTGCGAAAAGTGCGCAGAAGAGAGCTGGCGACTCTTGTCTCTATCGTCGACACTGCAACCGGTATGGCCGGAGGACTGACAGTACGTCAGGCTGTGGAACTCGGGCGTCAGCCTTACACAGGAATGTTAGGGCTGCTCGCAACCGACGATAAGAAAATCTGCCGCAACGCTATGGAAGCGACCGGCATAACCCATAAGGCTGACAGGTTCATAGCCTCCCTGAGCGATGGAGAGAAGCAGAAAGCACTGATAGCCCGGGCCTTGGCTCAGGACACACCTGTCATATACCTGGATGAGCCGTTCTCTTTCCTTGACCCTTCGGCGCGTATCGAAATCATGGATATGCTCTGCCGCATATCCCGCGAGCGGCACAAAGCCGTTCTTCTCACTTGTCACGATGTGGCATTGAGCCTGAGAATGGCAGACCGCATCTGGCTTTTCAGCCGAGACGGAACGGTTTATGACAAAACTCCCGGAGCAGCCATATCCTCCGGCCTTCTTGACACACTCTATCCCTCTGAAAAAGTGAAATTTTCACCCAAAATAGGAGACTTTATAATTGACTAAACAGTGAAAGATATGGATGACATAAATATACGCCAATTCCTATTCGCACAACCCGAAGGGAATGTGGAACGACCCCACGACAGAATCTACCTGGGAATAGCCAACCGCTTGTACCATACGTGGAAAGAGAAGAATCTGCTGCAAGAAGCCCCTGATGACCTCAAAAAAGTAGTCTGCCTCGGACTTGTAGGATATTACCAGGATATAATATGTGACGCGGGCCTGTGGCGCACCTTCATAGACCGATGCAAGGAACTTTACGGCAACTATGTGCCCTTTCATAAAGACTGCGAGGAATACATTCTCTACGAGCTTAACCTGGCTGATGTGGAGTTTGTAGTCTGGTATTATCTGTCATTCAATTCCATGCAGTTCCGCTTCTGTCCGCCCTACGACGACAGACTGCTGACGTTGGCAAAAGGACTTTACAAAGTGCTTGAGGACGAATATGACGAAGTGCCCGCACCGGAGCATTACAGGGACATATTCGATTGCGAACTGCATGACGCCGAAGATACCGAAAAACTATATGACCTCGGTCAATGGCTTTTCTGGAAAAACTGGCTGCTTTTCCCCCCGTTTCAGCTCTCCTACTCCCAGATTTATTCAGAACTTGTGGAAATACGACATAACTCACCTACGCCTAAAGTCGCCGACGAGCGCATAGAGGAGATACGGCAACAGGTAATGACCGGTATGCCTACCGGTCCGCTCGCACTCTATCTGCGTGAATGGATGAATCTCTTGTTGGAGGGCAAGATGCCCCCCACGCGCAAAGAGGAAAAAGCCCCCGAGGAACATCCGTACCATACGGCTTTTGTCAAGGCCAACAACGGCAAAAATATTCGTTTCATACCTACATACGAGGAGCTTAACGACTTTTTCATCAACGGAATGGGTTGGGGCGCCGATGAGGAACATCTGCCTCAATTCAAGGGACACAGGGACTTCGTGCTTATGGCTACCTACGACAAAGGACTAATGGTGGCCAAAGATATAGCCAAGTGCATCAAACATCCCGACAATACCCTCTATGACCGTGAATATGCCCGGAACTACGCTTTCAATCTGCTGAGTCAGAGAGCAGTATGTCCTTCGGATATGTTGCGGTATATATGCAGTAACGGCTGGCTGCCCGATGCACGGTTCCCTGAAATGCCCGCAATGCTCCCGAACAGATTAAACGAAGAGGAGGAACAGGCCGTGGTAGCGGATAACTGGGATTTCATCGCCCGTGTTTACCTGCAAGAGTTCTACCGTGCAGATTAGAAGAATATCAATTTTAACTTCAACTTACCGAATATGAAACTCAGAATAATCGCCACTGCGCTATTTTCAGTATTCCTGTCAAACGGTCTGATGGCCCAGACCACTAAGGAAGAGACATTGACAGACCTTAACCGCACCGGAGGAGTGTACTACGCCTACCCTGTGCCAGAAAAAAAGTTGACTCCCGCTCCCAAAGGTTATAAACCGGTATATGTAAGCCATTTCGGCCGTCATGGCTCGCGTTATCTGATTTCTGACAACGATGTGGCATGGGTATCGAATCTGATGCGCCAGGCCGACGATGCCGACGCACTCACTCCGTTAGGTAAGGATGTGCTGGCACGTCTGGACTCTCTGCGTATAGAGACCGATGGCAAAAGCGGAGACCTCTCCCCTCTCGGCGTAAGACAGCACAAAGGGATTGCGTCTCGCATGGCTTCGGAATATCCTGATATTTTCGGCGACAAGGATGCGGTCATCACCGCCCGCTCCACACTTGTGCCCCGTTGCATACTCTCTATGGCAGCTTTCTGCGAGGCTCTTAAGGAGTATAATTCCTCGCTCGACATAGACCGTCAGTCCTCCGAAAAATATGTGAAATACCTGAACTATCACTCTCCCGACCATGGCCGATACACCACCGGAGGAATGTGGAAAAACGCTTACGATAACTTCAAGCGCGCACACACCGATTCCGAGAGGCTGGTCAGTTCTCTGTTCAGCGACCCGGACTTCGTAAAGACATACGTAGACCCGGACGGCCTTATGTGGGGCTTCTACTGGATAGCCTCCGATATGCAGAACGTAGAGACTGAACTCTCCTTCTACGACATTTTCACTCCGGACGAGCTTTTCGACCTGTGGCAGACCTTTAATTTCATTTTCTACGTGAATGACGGAGCATTCGCCAAGAACGGCACAAAAGTCCTGGACAATGCGCTCCCGCAACTCAAAAACATAATTGAGAGCGCGGACAAGGCCTTGAACTCCTCCGTTCCCGCAGCAGACCTGCGTTTTGCCCACGACGGCAATCTCATACCTCTGGCCGCTACACTGGAGCTAAAAGACTGCGACATTGTGGAGGAAAATCCCGAAAACTTTTACAAAGCCTTTTCAGACTGGAAGATTGCCCCTATGGCAGGCAATATCCAAATCATATTCTACAAGAACAAGAAAAATCCCAAGGATGTCCTTGTAAAATTCCTGCACAACGAGCGCGAGACATCCATCCCCGTACAGACCGACATCTTCCCATACTACAAGTGGGAAGATGTGAAGGCTTACTACGAACCTAAGCTGAAACGCCTGGATAATAATTGAGGGACACCCTGAAGATCCAAACGATTCCAAACAGTCTGAACAGCTTTTTGACCGGCACCCATAATCCTCAAATGAGGATTATGGGTGCCGATTTTGTGTATGGCTCGGCATATTTATATCCACTTGTAGACAATACCGAAATATTTGCTTGATAAACTGCGAACTTTTTAGTATATTTGCAGAACTTTAACTGATATAAGTCCGTTAGTTAAATATATTCGGGTCCCGACGGGTCCGATATCGTGAACACATATTCTTAACAATACCTGAATGAGCTATCTTAAATTTGACAAGAGCTTGATGATAAATCTCGAGCAAAGTCTGCCTAAGGAAATGCTGCGCACCAACAAAAGCGGGGCCTACCACTGCACTTCGATAGTAGGTTGCAATACCCGCAAGCAACATGGCCTGCTCGTGATTCCTATACCGGAGATGGACAACAAGGACCACGTCCTCCTCTCCAGCCTTGACGAGACTGTAATCCAACATGGCGTGCCTTTCAACTTAGGTATCCACCAGTACGGCGAGGGTATCTTCAGCCCCGGCGGTCATAAGTATATCCGTGAGTTCGACTGTGAAAGTGTGCCAAAACTTACCTTCCGGGTGGGCGGCGTCATACTCACTAAGGAAAAAGTCTTTATATCGGGGGAGAACAGAATCCTCATAAAGTACACCCTGAAAGACGCACATTCCGACACGACCCTGTGTCTTCGCCCTTTCCTGGCGTTCCGCAACGCCAACGACCTGTGTATGGAGAATATGGCGCTTGACAAAGAAATGCACCCGGTAAACAACGGCATAAGCTGCTGTCTATACCCCGGCTACCCCTCCCTCTTCATGCAGTTCAGCAAAGAGGTGAAATGGGTGGACGATGCCTATTGGTACAAGGGTATAGAGTATTATAAGGACCGTGACCGTGGCATACCATACAAGGAAGACCTTTGGGCACCCGGCTATTTCGAGTTTCCTATCAAGAAAGGCGAGAGCGTTATTTTCTCCGCATCCACTTTCGAGTCGGACCCGAAGTCCTTCGACCTTACTTACGAGGATGAAATTAAAACACGTACATGCCGCACCAGTTTCTACAATTGCCTGAAGAACTCAGCCAAACAGTTTTACCTGAAGAATAAAAACGGCGCGTACATAATGGCCGGATACCCGTGGCTGAATGTGCGCAGCCGCGACGAACTGATTGCGCTGCCGGGCTGTACTCTGGCCATATCCCACAAAGAGGATTTCGAACAGATTCTCTCCACATTCCTGAAAGCCCTGTTCCGTTTCCTTGACGAAGGCATAAAAGACAACACAATAAAGGAAATAGACCTGCCGGACATACCTTTGTGGACGATATGGGCGATAATGCAGTACAAGCGATTCTACGGAATGGCGGAGACATGCGCCCGATACGGACAGGATGTCAAGACACTGGTAGACTTCATCATCTCCGGCAAGGTTCCCAACCTGCATCTGGACAATAACGGGCTTCTCTACACTGACGGCCACAATGTGCCCGTCACATGGATGTCCGCCTCCATCGACGGCAAGCCTATCATTCCCCGCAGCGGATACATCATAGAGTTCAATGCCTTGTGGTACAGCGCCCTGCGTTTCCTTCAAGACCTTTATGCGGATAGCCCGGCACCGGTTATAGACCGTCCCATGCTCGCGGCGCTGACAGAAAAGACCGGAAAGTCTTTTGTCAAGACCTTCCTTAACGAATACGGATACCTCTACGACTATGTTGACGGCAACTATGCCGACCTTCAGGTGCGTCCGAATATGGCTATTGCCATTGGCCTGGACTACAGCCCGTTAGACCGCAAACAGCGCAAGAAGGCACTTGACTTCATAACCCGAGAACTGCTTACTCCGAAAGGATTGCGAAGCCTATCGCCCAAGAGCGAGAACTACACTCCCGTCTACGCCGGTGGCCCGCGTGAACGCGAATATGCCGTACACAGAGGTCCGGCGCGTCCATGGCTGTTCGGTTTCTATGCCGACGCTTATTTCAAAGTATTCGGATATTCCGGTCTCGGTTTCATCGAGCGTATGATGATTGGTTTCGAGGACGAAATGAGCGAAGGCTGCATAGGGTCTCTATCCGAGATGTATGACGGCAATCCCCCCTACAACGGACGCGGCGCTGTAAGCACTGCCAAGAACGTAGGCGAGATTCTCCGCACTCTCCACAATGTGAAACAACTTAACAAACAACAACAAGCAAACGAGACAGACGTATGAAAGCACTTATGTTCGGATGGGAGTTTCCTCCCCATATTTTAGGAGGTCTGGGCACTGCCAGCTATGGTCTGACTCGAGGCATGAAGAACTGCGGCGACATGGACATATCTTTCGTGATACCGCGCCCCCACGGAGACGAAGACCGTTCTTTCGCTCAGATTATAGGTGCCAACGACACTCCCGTGGCCTGGAGAGACGTGTCCCGCGAATATGTGGAAAGCCGCATCGGCAAAGTTATGAGTCCCGACCTTTACTTTGCCCTGCGCGACCATATATACGCCGATTTCAACTATATGAAGCTAAACGACTTAGGCTGTATAGAATTTTCCGGACGATACCCGGACAACCTCCTTGAGGAAATAAACAATTACTCCATTGTGGCAGGTGTCATAGCCCGTACTGTCCCTTGCGATGTCATACACTCCCATGACTGGCTGACTTATCCGGCAGGTATCCACGCAAAGAAAGTGACCGGCAAGCCCCTGGTAATCCATGTGCATGCCACAGACTTCGACCGTTCCCGAGGAAACGTGAACCCCACGGTTTTCGGCATAGAGAAAGACGGAATGGAAAACGCCGACCACATCATCACCGTTTCCGACCTCACGCGGAAGACAGTGATAGACAAATATGGGATTGACCCTGCAAAAGTAACCACAGTACACAACGCGGTAGTGCCGTTAAGCGAAGACATACTCTCCATACCCAAACCCGAAAGCAAAGACAAGGTGGTGACATTCCTGGGCCGCATAACAATGCAGAAAGGTCCCGAATACTTTGTCGAGGCAGCCGCCAAGGTGCTTGACAAGAACCACAACGTGCGGTTCGTGATGGCCGGCAGCGGCGATATGATGAACGACATGATACGTCTGGCGGCCCGTCGCGGGATTGCCGACCGTTTCCACTTTACCGGATTCTTGCGCGGCAGACAGGTCTACGAGATGCTTAAAGCCTCCGACGTATATATAATGCCCTCGGTGTCCGAGCCTTTCGGAATATCGCCTCTCGAGGCCATGCAGATGGGCGTGCCCTCGATTATCTCCAGACAGAGCGGATGCGCCGAAATCCTGAACAATGTCATCAAGACCGACTACTGGGACATCGATGCTATGGCAGACGCCATCCACAGCATTATCTCTTATCCCGCCATGTACAAAAGCCTCAAAGAGGAAGGCCTGGAGGAAATGAAAGGTATAACCTGGGAAAAGGCCGGACGAAAAGTGATAGACATATACAGGTCCGTGACTGATGCTCGCTAATCCTCCCGCACCACCAAAAATAAAAAACAAGACAACTCAAATAATATGAAATCAGTTTGCTTCTACTTCCAGATACATCAGCCGTTCCGTCTGAAACGTTACCGTTTCTTTGACATCGGCCGCGACCACTATTATTACGACGACTTTGCCAACGATGACATAATCACCCGCATCGCCGAACACAGCTACATCCCGATGGCCCACACTCTCCTCGACATGATAGAGAAGAGCGACCATAAATTCAGATGTGCAATCTCAATCACAGGTACAGCCATAGAACAGCTGCAGCAATATGTACCGGAATTTATTGATTTGCTTAAAAAACTTGCGGAAACCGGATGTGTGGAATTTCTCTCCGAGACTTATGCGCATTCGCTTTCATCCCTGACGGATGCCGAGGAGTTTGTACGCCAGGTAAAAAGTCATGACCGTCTTATATACGGATTGTTCGGACAGAAGCCTAAGGTAATCCGCAACACCGAACTTATTTATGACGATGACATAGCCGCGATGATGGCCTCTATGGGTTTCAGAGGAGCCATTACCGAAGGGGCCAGCCATATTCTCGGATGGAAGAGTCCGAACTTCGTGTACTGCGCGGCCTCTGCTCCGAAGCTGAAGCTGCTGCTTAAGAATGACCGGCTCTCAGATGCCATCTCCCGTGACTTCTCCAATACCGACTGGTCTGAATATCCCCTCACTGCCGACAAATACATGGACTGGATAGCCCGTCTGCCCGAAGACCAACAGATAGTAAACCTATTCCTATCCATGGAAACCTTCGGCGAATTTCAGCCTGGAGAAACCGGCATCTTCGACTTCATGCGTGCCCTGCCCCGCTTTGCGGCAGAAAGAGGCATCTCTTTCATGACTCCGACCGAAGCAGTCAGCAAACTTAAGCCCGTAGACGAAATTTCCGTACCATACCCCCTGTCCTGGGCCGACGAGGCACGCGATGTCTCCGCCTGGAAAGGAAATGTCCTCCAGAACGAAGCCTTGGAGAAACTGTACTCTGTGGCTGAACGTGTCAATTTGTGTACGGACCGTCGTCTCAAACAGGACTGGGAATACCTGCAAAGTTCCGACCACTTCTTCTATATGAGTACCAAGAATTTGGCAGACGGTTCAGCACACGCATCTTTCAGTCCATACGAAAGTCCCTATGCCGCCTTTACCAATTATATGAATGTATTGGCTGACTTCATTGTCCGCGTAGAAGAGCAATATCCACTGGAGATTGAAAATGAAGAACTCAATTCGCTGCTGCTTACCATCAGAAACCAGGCCCAGGAAATAGACCTTCTGAACAAAGAAGTGAAGCAGATGCGCAACAATATTCTCACAGCCGATGACAACAACAATGCCGCAATAGAGACAAAAACCAAACCGACAACCGCAAAGAGGAAACCTGCCGCAAAACGGACAAAGAAATCCAAATAAAAATCAGGTTCAACACAGATAAAGCTCCGGGAAGTACGAAATGTACTTCTACGGAGCTTTTATAAGTCGTTTAAAAGCCTATAAGGAACCGGTGTCCGTCTTCCGCCATACAGTGTAAACGAGGGACGCAGCTTCTCCTGGCTTGTGCGGGCGAATAGCTCACTTATTTCAGCGTCTCTCCATGTGGTGGCACACATAGTCGATCTGTCGGGAGAAAGAGCCCGGGAATTTTCCTTCAAAGAAGGCGCTTCCTATGGTGAAAGCCCAGGGGGCGGCGTCTTTCACCTCGTCAAGCCGCCGGGTGCTGTCGATGCTTCCGGCTATACACACCGGTGCGTCCAGGCTTTCTACGAGGGTTTTGTTCAAGGCCACGGCATCGCCTACATACCTGTATCCGAGCAGGTCCACGCCGTCGGCTCCACGGCTTGTGACATCCAGGGCTTCGGCCACGATGTCCTGGATGCTTCCGGTCAGAACCGAGGGTCGCCCTTCTATGGTTCCCACAAAAGGAAGATACTTGATTCCATGCCCGTGGCAGAACTCCGCCACCTGCGGATGAAACTTTGTGCCCATCAGGATGTCGCAGCCACATTCGACAGCCAGGCGAGCGCCCTGCATGGCTCCGGGCTCATCGTAAGCCACGACTTCAAGCGCAGTGGTCTTGCCGCACTCTTTCATGCGGGAGAAAAGCGCCTTCATGCGTAGGGGGGATAACGGTTTTTCCTTCATGCCCCAGAAGCGTGCCCGGGAATCCTTGCACTTCTCGAAGACCTCCTCGGCATTCTCTACAGTAAGGTCGTTGTGCGTCAGCATCACCACGAGCTGTGGCATATCAGATTTCAAGGTCAGTGTCATTTGTCTGTAAAAATTACGGTACAAAATTAGTTAAAATCCTTGAACCGTCCGCTCCTGATGGCCATCTTTCCTCATTTTTTTGAGGGGAATGAAGTGGCATTGTTCGTAAAATATAAGAGCCTATAAGTCTTTTCTTGTTGAAAGTACCTGAGTCTCACCCATTTTTTGTAACTTTGCAGAGCCTTGGAAGGAGTCGCCGAGAATTCTCGCAGCCCTCGACAGGTTCGGATTCAGTCATGAATTGGATAATTTTAATTGTAGCCGGCTTCTGCGAGGTAGGGTTTACTTACTGTCTCGGAAGGGCAAAATCCGTCGAAGGTCTCGTATGGTGGGGCTGGATTGCCGGTTTCCTTGCGTTTACAGTTTTAAGTATGGGATTGTTGGCAAAAGCCACACAAAGCCTGCCGATAGGCACTGCATATGCCGTATGGACCGGTATCGGAGCTGTGGGAACGGTTTTGGCGGGAATCCTGTTTTTTCATGAACACGCAGACTTTTGGCGTCTGTTTTTCATATTTACGCTGATATCTTCAATTATAGGACTTAAAATTGTATCGTAAGCTATGGAATTTCGTAAAATGAGGCGTTTTCGCCAACAGCTCACAAAAACGGAATGTGAGGTTATATTGTCAGAGGCGACATCCGGCACACTTGCCCTGCTCGGTGTCAACGGATATCCCTATGCCGTTCCTATGAGTTATGTGTATACTGACGGAAAGCTGTATTTCCATAGCGCCGTAACGGGCCATAAGGTCGATGCTATAAGACAATATGACAAAGCGTCATTCTGCGTCATTGCCGCCGACGATGTACATCCGTCTGAATTTACCACATATTTCCGGAGCGTCATTGCTTTCGGGAAGATTCAAATCATTGAATCGGAAAGTGAAAGAATACTTGCCGCGACATCGTTAGGCGCAAGATACAATCCCGGCGACAATATCGGTTTACAGAAAGAGCTGGAAAAGGGGTTGTCCAATATGCTTGTTCTCCGTCTTGACATAGAACATCTGACAGGCAAGGAAGCTATCGAACTAATGAGGGCGAATCGGTAGACGACAACAGACTGTATGGCCTGTCTCAGAGATTGAACATTGATGTGGAGAGATATTTCTCCGCCCGGTCAGGAAACACCACTACGATATTGCCCGATTTAATTTGTCCGGCAATTCTTGATGCGGCCAGCATAGCCGCGCCGCTGCTCATACCTACAAATAGTCCTTCGCGACGAATCAGTCTGCGGGCCATTTCTATCGCCTCTTCGCTTGCGACCATAATCTGGAAATCTATTCTTTACGGGTCATAAATCGCGGGACGAGCGCTTCTTCCATATTCTTAAGCCCCTGTATATAATGGCCTCTGACAGGATGGGCGCATACCACTTTGATATCCGGTTTTAACGCCCGCATAAAGCGCGATATCCCCATTATTGTCCCTGAAGTTCCGAGAGCGCATACTATATAATCTATTTTACCCTCGGTCTGTTCCCATATTTCAAGGGCTGTCCGTTCATAATGGGCCTGATAATTGGCCGCATTGGCGAACTGGTCAGGCATGAAATACTTTCCCGGATTATCCGAAACCATTTTACGGGCCAGCCTTATGGCGCCGTCCGTGCCTTCGGCTCCGGGAGTCAGAATCACTTCCGCGCCGTATGACCTGATTATTTTGCGGCGTTCCACACTGACCGCATCACTCATGACAATCACGACATCATAACCCTTGACCACGCCGATAACGGCAAGGCCTATCCCCGTATTTCCCGAAGTCGGTTCAATTATGGTCTGGTCTTTTTTCAATGCTCCGGACCTTTCAGCGTCTTCAATCATCTGTACCGCGATACGGTCCTTTATGCTTCCGGTCGGATTAAAGCCCTCGAGTTTAGCGTATATATTGACGGAATTGTTCGTTACCAGTCTGTTTATGCGTACCATGGGAGTCTGTCCTATTGTATGCAGTATGTTGTCTGCTATCCGATTCGCAATCATATATTTGATTCCGAGGTGATAGACCTTCCCGGCATGGGCTTCCAGAGCAACGATGAGATCACGAAGACCTTCTCGGTTTGAAAGTTGTCCGAACATCATCGTAAGTAGTTGATTCCAACAGGTATAACTCTTTACGTACTTGTCGCCATCATACTTATCTACGATATGACGGAACTTGTCATTGTCGAGGAACTTGACTAATTGGGCAAAAACGTACTTGTCTTTTAACATAACAGCCTGATTCAGACTGCAAAGTTAATTTCAAATCGTCGCACCAAAAAACTCTCGTAACAAATTGAATTTCAATAATTTCAAAGAACTCTTATGATTTTTTAGTGGACACTAATGATTTCATATATTTATTTTAAGAGGCTGCGCGACTCTCTCCTTTCTCTCCTCTCTCTCTTCACTCTCTCTTCACTCTCTCTTCACTCTCTCTTCACTCTCTTCAGAATAAGCGCGGCCTCTTTTTTATTAATATCCTGTAAACCAGGGACGGGCCAATCATAATTTCAATCTGTTTTTAATATATTCGGACTGACACGAGGCTGATTGGCATAAATTTTGTAATTTTGCAGTTTGAGGTCTTCGTAAGGCGTTTTTGCTTTTTACGCTGTATCCTCTCCCCTGTCAATATGGATTACAAGATTTCATCCGCATACATGCCTACCGGCGACCAGCCGCAGGCTATCGAGGCGCTGGCTTCCGGTATCGAGGCCGGCGACAAGGCCCAGACATTGCTTGGAGTCACAGGAAGCGGCAAGACTTTCACTATGGCAAATGTGATAGCCCAAGTCAAACGTCCTGCTCTGGTGCTGTCGCACAACAAGACCCTTGCCGCACAACTCTACACTGAGTTCAAAAGTTTTTTTCCCGATAACTCCGTGCAGTATTTTGTCAGCTATTACGACTACTATCAGCCGGAGGCATACATCCCCGGCAAAGACAAATACATAGAAAAGGACCTGGCCATAAATGCACAGATAGAGAAGTTGCGCCTCTCCACAGTAGCCGCTCTGCTGTCCGGGCGGCGTGATGTGATTGTGGTCTCCTCCGTCTCCTGCATTTACGGTATGGGAAATCCGCACGATTTCGAACAGGGTGTGGTAGAGGTGAAGCGAGGTATGCGCATGAGCCGCAATTACTTCCTCCGTCGTCTTGTGGACTCCCTCTATTCCCGTTCAGATATTGACCCGCGTGCCGGCGAGTTCAGAGTAAAAGGGGACACTGTAGACATTATGCTGAGTTTCGAAGAAATACAGCTGCGCGTCACTTTCTGGGGAGACGAAGTCGAGCGTATCCAGACAGTAGACCCGGTATCGCAGGCTGTCCTGACTGAAGAAGAAGGCTTCAATATATACCCTGCCAACATATTCGTGACCTCCAAAGAAAGGACGGCTTCGGCCATTGACCAAATAGCATTGGACCTCGGAGCCCAGACCGGATTCTTCCGGAGCGAAGGGCGTGAAGTGGAAGCGCAGCGGCTTCAGGAGCGCGTCACCTATGACCTTGAGATGATAAAGGAATTGGGACACTGCTCGGGCATCGAGAATTACAGCCGTTACTTCGACGGGCGTGAACCCGGCGAGCGGCCTTTCTGTCTCCTGGACTATTTCCCGAAGGATTACGTGACGTTCATAGACGAGAGCCACGTCACCGTTCCTCAGCTCAGGGCCATGAACGGAGGCGACCTCTCCCGCAAAATGAACCTGGTGGAATATGGGTTCCGCCTGCCTGCGGCCATAGACAACCGCCCGTTGCGTTTCGACGAGTTCGAGCGTCTCACAAATCAGGCAGTCTATGTTTCTGCCACCCCTGCCGACTACGAACTCACTCAGTCCGAAGGTGTCGTGGTGGAGCAAATCATCAGGCCCACCGGCCTTTTGGACCCTGAAATCGAAGTGCGTCCTTCAATGAACCAGATAGACGACCTGATTGAGGAAATACAGAGCCGCGTGGAGCAGGACGAGCGTGTCCTCGTAACCACTCTGACCAAACGTATGGCCGAGGAGCTGAACGACTATTTCACGAAGATGGACATACGCACGGCATACATACACAGCGATGTGGAAACCCTGGAACGTATAAAGATTCTTGAAGACCTGCGCACCGGAATATACGACGTGCTGATAGGCGTGAACCTGCTGCGTGAAGGGATTGACCTGCCTCAGGTGAGTCTCGTGGCAATTCTTGACGCAGACAAAGAGGGATTCCTCCGCAATCACAGGTCCCTGACCCAGACCGCCGGGCGTGCAGCCCGAAACGTGAACGGAAAGGTAATAATGTACGCCGACAAGATTACCGAGTCCATGCAGATGACCATAGACGAGACGCAGCGCCGCCGCACCAAACAGATGGAATACAACCTGAAGCACGACATAGTGCCCAGACCGATTGTGAAGCAGTCCTCCGCTGATGACCTTCTGGACCTCTACCAGACCGACAAGGATGCCAAAAACAATGCGGAAGCGACCCGCAAGGGGGGCAAGAAAGCGCCCGCTGCCATCAAAGGCGCCCCATGTCCCTACTTCGAGGAGGAGCATGCCATCTCCGCAGTGGCTGACCCGGTCACAGACTATATAGTGCGCGACGCCGACTCCATAAAGGCACGTATGGAGCGACTGAACGCTGAAATTACGGCCGCAGCCAAAGAGATGAACTTCCTGGAGGCAGCCCGTCTGCGCGACGAGTACCTGGTGCTTGCAGAAAAACTAAAAGAACTGGATTGATATGTCCCGACCCACTTACGAAAAGACTGACATAATAGGGAACCCTCTGTTCGATAAAAAGATGTATCTGCCCACGTCCCGCGAAGAGGTGGCCCTGCGCGGATGGAACGAACTGGATGTCATTCTGTTTTCCGGCGACGCATACGTGGACCATCCATCCTTCGGCGCCGCAGTGATAGGGCGCACACTGGAGAAGGCCGGCTATAAAGTGGCTATTGTGCCCCAGCCCAATTGGCGTGATGACCTGCGTGATTTCAAGAAGCTCGGCAAACCGCGTCTCTTCTTCGGTGTGTCCGCCGGAGCCATGGACTCGATGGTAAACCACTATACGGCGGCACGACGTCTGCGACATGACGACGCGTATACTCCCGGAGGACGCCACGGCGCACGTCCCGATTATCCCACCGTGGTATATTGCGACATACTGAAACGGCTGTTTCCGGATGTTCCTGTGATAGCCGGCGGCATAGAGGCATCGCTGCGCCGTCTCAGCCATTACGATTATTGGCAAGACAAGCTGCTGCCATCTGTCCTTGCAATGTGCAAAGCGGACATGATTACCTACGGAATGGGAGAAAGGACAGTCCTCAGGATAGCTGACTTACTTGACAGCGGGGAGGCTGTTTCCGCTATCACAGATGTCCCGCAGACGGTATTCTTTACCGATGACACTGATGTCGAACAGGACTCTATAGTGCTTTCGTCCTTTGAAGAATGTCTTAAAGACAAGCGTGCCCAAGCATTGAATTTCAGACATATAGAGGAGGAGAGCAATAAATTCTCAGGCGCTGTATTGTTCCAAAAAACAGGCAACCGGTATATACGGGTCAATCCCATGTATCCGCCCATGACCCAGGGAGAAACAGACGCATCATTCGACCTCCCCTACACCCGTCTGCCGCACCCCCGATACAAAGGCAAAGAGATTCCGGCCTACAACATGATTCGCCACTCGGTGTGTCTGCACCGAGGCTGCTTCGGCGGCTGCGCGTTCTGTACCATCTCGGCCCACCAGGGCAAGTTCATAGCCTCCCGCTCCAAGGAGTCAATCATGCGCGAAGTAAGACAGGTAACCCGTATGCACGACTTCAAGGGATACATATCCGACCTCGGAGGACCGTCGGCCAACATGTACGCCATGGGAGGCCATGAACGTTCCATTTGCGCCAAATGCGTACGCCCCTCCTGCCTGCATCCCAGACCCTGCCCCAACCTTGACAACGACCACCGCCCGTTGCTGGACATCTATCACAGTGTAGATGCCCTCCCGGCGGTCAAGAAGAGTTTCATCGGCAGCGGAGTGCGCTACGACCTTTCCATGGCTCCGGCCCGTATTCCCGAGGTGCAGAAAGCCAACGACACCTATAACCGCGAGCTTATAGCCCGCCATGTGAGCGGCAGGCTTAAGGTAGCACCGGAACACACATCCCCGACCGTACTGGATGTGATGCGCAAACCCTCTTTCTCGCTGTTCCACAAATTCAAACGGATTTTCGACAAAGTCAATAAGGAGGAAGGTCTGCGTCAACAACTTATTCCGTATTTCATCAGTTCGCATCCCGGCTGCACGGCTGTGGATATGGCCGAGTTGGCCGTGGAGACCAAAGAAATGAACTTTCACCTGGAGCAGGTACAGGACTTCACCCCTACGCCCATGACTCTTGCCACGGAGATTTACTACACCGGCATACATCCATACACCGGCGAACAAGTGTACACCGCATCGACAGCGGAAGAAAAAGCGGAACAACGGCGATTCTTCTTCTGGTACGAGGCCTCGGAAAAGAGCGCAATCGAGAAATCATTGCGCCGGCTTCACCGCCCCGACCTTTCCGAAGCCCTGTTCCCCAATTCCAGAGGGCGCCATTTCGATGCCGCCAGGCAGCGACGGGGCAAACTGAAAAGCCGCTCCGCCAAGAAAAAATAGATATGACTTATTTCCCCTTAGGGAACCAGTCGGACTCCCATATCGAACCGTCGGCCATGATTAACATTGCAGCGAGTCTGTGGCTTTGTATCATGGCCTTGGCATCTTTACTGCCCATACTCATGCAGGCTGTCGCATAGGCGTCGGCTAGCATACACGGGTATTCGGCGAGTCCGGATTGTTCCTTAGGAATTACAATCGTTACAGACAGGAGGTCGTTGATAGCCGGCATACCCGTAAATCTGTCAATGGTATGTACGACCCTTTTGCCACCCACATCCTTGAAATTCCGATAATTGCCTGAAGTGGCCATGCCGCAATCCGAAAGTGACACCACTGTCTGACTCTCATGTATCTCACTATTGTTGCTGAAGACAGGCTTGTCTATCGATATATTCCACTTTTCTCCCCTCGGGTTATTGCCGGACATACGTATCTCGCCTCCAATCTCAACCATATAATCAGTGATGCCGTTGCGCTCAAACATATCGGCCACACAGTCACAGCCGAAGCCTTTGGCGATAGCCGAGAAATTAAACTCGATTCTCGCGTCACTCTTTACCAGCCTGTCACCTTTAAGGGAGGTCTTTTCAATACCCACATACTGAAGTATTCCGGCCACCCTGGAAGAATCAGGCACCTCTGTCTTCTCGTACCCGAAGCCATAAGCATTGATAAGAGGTGCCAGAGTCGGGTCAAATGAACCGTTTGAATACTTGTTCACAGCACACGCCGTATTGTAGACAATCCGGAAAAAGGGGTCTGTCCTGTCAGAGCTATTGGAGTTTATGAGAGAGACGACCGACCCTTTGTCGAAAGCGGATACACTCTTTTCCACACGTCTCAGCTCACCGACAATAGAGTCGGACAGGTCACGGTCAGATTCATATACAATACTGTAAGTGGTGTTCCAGACCATGCCCTTGGCATCCATGTATTTGTTTTTTCCGCAGCTTGCGAACAGGCAAACCAACAGGCCCAGGGCAAAAAACAATAAGATATTTCTCTTCATTTTAACTGAATTGGAGTTTATAGAGGTATTTTAAAAAGCTGACAAATGACATATATAAACAGCTAAAATATGTTCAATAACAACTTTTTAGTTTCCTCGCTTGAAAAAACTTTGTAAAAATAATAAAAAATCCCGAAAAGAGTTGTCTGTTAAAGAAAAAAAGTGTAAATTTGAACATCCGAAGAATGGTCTGAGAGGCCTAATGCCAGAAAGCCGTTACTCCGAGAGAAACACATCGTCTTAAATAATTTAATTACTATCCCTGAAAATTATGAAAACTTCTTACATCTTTCTTGCCGACGGCTTCGAGGATATTGAGACAATAACCGTTATCGACGTCCTGCGCAGAGCCAATATCCCCATTAAAACAGTATCCATAACCTCTTCAATGAAGGTGACCAGTGCCCACGGCATACATATAGGCACAGACTTGATTTTTGACACCAACCTATTCCAGAACGCCGACTGGCTTATCTGCCCCGGCGGTATGCCCGGCGCAAGCAACCTCTACGAATTTGCACCGCTTGGCGGACTTCTGCGCCAGCACGTGGCCAACGGCGGACGTCTGGCAGCTATCTGCGCCGCTCCGGCTGTCGTATTCGGACAACTCGGTCTCCTGCAAGGACGCGAAGCGACTTGCTATCCCGGATTCGAACACCTGTGCCTCGGTGCCGAAATGGCAGACAAACCCGTTGTAATAAGCAATCATGACATGGTTCTGGGAAATGGGCCTTCCAACGCTCTCCTCTGGGCGCTGGCTATAGTAAAGGAGACACTCGGCGAACAGGAGTCCCGCAAGATAGCCAACGATATGCTGCTATACCCGTGTACACAGGATGATATCGATTACACTTTTGGATAATACAATATAATCCGACACCCTTCTTTTCATTCGTTCTATTAAGCAGGTGGGCTGTGTCTGATTTCTAATTCCGGCACAGCCCATTCTTTATGCCCAACTCATTTTATGCGCACCATTAGCCTGAATCAATCCAGGGAGCGTATGGGTATATGTGAAAGCAATACTTCAGATGCCACTGTGTATTCCTCTTCCGCTATAAGATTCACAATATCGTCTACCTTGCCATATCTCTTCTTGAAGTCCGGCACGAAATCCAGACTTCCCTGCCGGTCCACTGTTTCCAACAGCTGACCTACGGTATATCTGTCAGTATTTATGGCCGGAGCTATCCCTTTCTTCTCCTTTTTCAGCAGCACATAATAGAACACACCGGCTTTATGCAGGCGTTCCACAATTCCGGTGAGCAGGCGTATCGGGAGTCCGTAATGTCGCGAAATCTGCCCTACCGTCATAGGTTGTTCTCCGTTTCGGAAACGAGTAATCACAATCGCCGCCGTAGCGACGGTGAGCTTACGCATATACAGCGGAGATATATCCTCCGCCTCAGCGGTGAAAGTGAAGTTGAATATGTGTTGCATGGAAAAAGTCAGTGTACATCCGAACAGCAATATAAGCCAGGAAATCTGCAGCCATATAAGCAGCAACGGAAGAAAAGCGAATGACCCGTAAATGGCATTGTATTTAGCTACATACATCTGTCCGGAGATAAACATTATCTGTATGAACTGGAAGGCAATGCTGCAAATGACCCCGGATATTATCGCATATTTGAGACTTACAGAAGTATTGGGTATAAGGAAGAACGACAAGGTGAAGGCTATGCAGGTAAGCAGGAACGGCAGACAATCAAGAATCAGGGAGACAAGAGGGAAACCGGCAAGATGCCCGAAAAGGGTATCGAACATTGTGCTCATGAATATGTTGATACCCGCCGAACAGACCATAAGTATCGGCACCAACAGACAGATAGCCGTATAGTCCGTCACCTTTCTGTATAAAGTGCGTCCTTGCTTCACGCCCCACAACATATTGAAGGAATCTTCTATAAAGGACAGCAATGAAATAAGTGTCCAAAGCAGAAATACTATGCCGACACCTACAAAAATACCTTGCGAAGCCTGTTTAAGATACGAATCCACAAAGGAAATGGCTGTATCTATCACCTGATGTTGCGCAGGGAAGAATCTTATTAACTCTGTTTTGAGCAAATCCTGAAGGTTAAAGCCACGTCCTATGGCAAAAAGCAATGCGAAAGCAGGTACAATGGCAAGTAGTGTACGGTAAGTCAGGGCTGAAGCCTGTGTCTGCAACCTTGAATCCATAAATGTCCTGGCCGACAGATTTATAGTCTTTATAATCTTGACCTTCAGGCTCTTGGATGAGTCCCGCCACACTCCTGTCCAACAATACAACGCCAGTTTTTCCGCCTTGTCTTTAAGGCTGTTCCATTTATCCTTCAGAAAACTCATATTTTAGAGGCTGTTTTATATAAGTAGATGTTGAAAATTAGTTTATATCGAAATTTTTGCGTATCTTTGTGTGG
>ERZ860264.800-NODE-800-length-26232-cov-5.890935_pt1 | contig 26232 bp, 28 predicted proteins | sample MGYA00509980_ERZ860264 | MGnify/ENA primary metagenome ERZ860264 (study PRJEB30046, sample SAMN00715212) | human gut metagenome | study: EMG produced TPA metagenomics assembly of the A metagenome-wide association study of gut microbiota in type 2... | reverse complement strand
ATCTCCCGTTTTATTGTTACTTTTGCATACGAAGAGTTCTTTGAAGGTTACGCAATGCGCAGAAGAATAATGCAGCAGATAACTAACTAAATCGTAACCTATTACTATTATGAGCAATTAACCTAAGCTCATTTCCAATAAATTACACTCTTTTCGTAACTTCGGTGTACAAAATTACGAAAATTAATTTGATTTCAAAGTCTTTAAAGTGCTTTTTTCATTGCTTTCATAGGGCATTTTCTAACACATTTTCCACATTCAATGCACAAATTGTAGTCAATCACCGGGAAACCTTCGGAATCCTGTGATATGGCACCTACCGGGCACATCTTGATAAGTGGACAGATGTGGTCGTGCGGACATATTTTTTTATCTACCTGTACCATAGTCGGTTTTTATTTGCAAAGTTAAGGCAAAAAGTGTATTCTGCAAAATAGATTTTTTGTATCTTTGCATCGAATTTATCGAACATAGATGGAATAGCATGACACTTCAGCAAATGGAATACATAGTGGCGGTTGACAAATATCGCCATTTTGCAAGAGCCGCAGAATCATGCGGCGTCTCACAATCGACTTTATCTGCACTTGTTCAGAAAATGGAATTTGAACTTGATGTAACTATATTTGACCGCAATAGCCATCCTGTAAAACCTACTGCCATAGGCGAAGATATAATAAGCCGGGTTAAGAAGGTATTGTTTAATACTGCACAGGTTAGGGAACTGGTGTCTGCACGAAAAGGGGAATCTGTCGGTATGGTTTCACTTGGCGTTATTTCCACGGTAGCTCCCTATATATTGCCGAAAATGTTCAAGTACCTGTCTGTCAATCATCCAGACATACAGTTACATGTTGAAGAAGCACGGGTATCTACCATTATAGCACAGCTTGAAAGAGGGGAACTTGATGTCGCACTTTTAGCGACACCGCTCAATAACAGTGAGTTATTGGAAATCCCAATTTATCAGGAACGCTTAATGGCGTACGTATCTCCGGAAGCATCCATCCATAGCAGCAAGAGTTTGCAAACAGATTCACTTCCCGTTGAAGAGGTGTGGGTACTACGAGAAGGATATTGTCCCAATCACGGCATTTTTCCTTTCTGCAATAGTATATCGGGAAGGCAGGTCATTTACGAAGTCGGAAGTGTGGAAACACTTATAAAAATAGTGGATGAAAACGGCGGGTACGCAATTATACCGGAACTGCATGTACCGCTTCTCCGGAACTGCCAGCGAGCAAATGTACGCACTCTTGAAAACCCAGAACCGACTCGTGAGATTGCCTTTGTTGTCCACCGTAATTTCGTACGTGAACGGTTGCTCAACATCCTTACCGATGCCATCAAAACCATCATTCCGGCAAACATGCTATACCAACGGATTAAAAATTTCCCAATAACCATATAATCGAATTTATCTATATGGACATCTGATTTATCGTTTGTGACAATGGGATAAACCGTGTAACTTTGCACTTGTAAAATAGTGTAAACAAAATAAGAAATCCTATGGCTCATAAACATTTTTTCCGTTCTCTGCCTCGAAAAGGTTTTCCGTTGTATTGGATTCTATTAGTATATCTCGTTGTAGGTTACTTTTGGCCGGTAATCGGGTTCCTTGCCGTAATCTGCATGATTGCACCTGTCGCATTTGCTTTTCGCAGGGGACGGTGGTGGTGCGGCAATGCCTGTCCGCGAGGGGATTTTTATGACCGAATACTGACAAAATACTCGCCACACAAACCGATTCCGGCGTTTGTACGCACCAAAGGATTCCGTATTTTTATGGTGATGTTCATCTTCACCATGTTCGGCATACAGATGTATAGGGCTTGGGGCGACTGGAATGATATGGGACGCGTATTCTGGACGATTATATTAATTACCACTATCGTAGGCGTAATCCTCTCATTTATTTACGCTCCTCGCACATGGTGCTCGTTCTGTCCTATGGGAACATTGTCGTCATGGGTGACTCCCCGTAGTGGCGGTCTTCCCGGCAACTACCGCCGTATCATGGTAGGAGAAAGGTGTACCACCAAGTGCAAGCTTTGTTCAGCGGTATGCCCCATGCAACTGAAGCCGTATGAGAGCAGAAATGACGCAGAAGGCTTTCTTCATCCCGATTGCATTAAGTGTGGTAACTGCATTGACGGATGTCCCTTGAAAGTCCCTGAGATGAAACCATGACAGATAAAGATTTAGCGAACACTGTGATAGACAGTATTGACATTAAAGAATAAATTATGATGAAAATTGCAATTCCGACCAAGGAAAACATGGTAGATGACCATTTCGGTCACTGTGAGTATTACACCGTTCTGACAGTAAATCAGGACAATCAGATTACGGGGAGCGAAACCGTTCCTTCTCCGCAGGGATGCGGCTGCAAGTCCAACATAGCGGATGAACTGGAGAAGATGGGTATCGGCGTGATGCTGGCGGGAAATATGGGGCAAGGAGCCTTGAATGTCCTTACAGCCCATCATATCAAAGTGGTAAGAGGATGTACCGGGAACATCCGGGATGTCGCAACCGCATATCTTGAAGGTAAAATCATAGATTCCGGTATGGGATGCACTTCTCATGAACACCACCATGAATGCCATGGGCATGATAATTAAGGAACAATGATAAAGAATTAAATGCCGGTCAATATTGCCATTGGCCTTGCCATGTTGGTTGCAATATCGTTAGTCCAAGATTCGACAACGAAGTGCAAAAATTTCGTTCTGAACAGTATCCATATTTTTTGACGCTCGCGACTTAATGGCGGATTGGGGAGGGGCTGTGGGCTTGGGAAGCCCCATCTCAGCCGACAGCCGATTCAACCCTACGGCTTCAAAAATAATATGGGGCTATGCAGGTGGAAAATTGCATTCCGACTTTGACTTTAGGCTTTTGCTTTTTTTGATGTGGTGAAGCAGGTAAGGTCGTATACTTTTGATGGGATAGGGTTGTCAGAGGAGGGTAGCGGGAGGGAGGTGTATAGGCTTTTGCTTTCAGCAGTTTTCAGGCGGGGTCTACGTCGTAGTGGAGGCGTAGTGATTTCATGCCGGGTAGGTTGGCGACTGCGGCGTAGATTTGGTGCAGCACTTGCTTTACTTTGGTCATGGAGGCTTCCGGCTCTATTTTCAGCATTATTACCCTGATGTGCCAACCGGCTATTCTGGATATGTCGGGAGTGTCGGGGCCGAGTACTCTCTGCCCGAAGGTCTGACGCATGACACGGGTGTAGGTTTCTGTCAGTGAGTCAAGAGTGGATGCGTCTTTGTGCCGCAAGTAGATATTTATTATTTTTACAAAAGGAGGATAGATGAACTGGCGGCGTTGCTGTAGTTCCTGAGAGTAGAACCCTTTGTAGTCGTGTGTCTTTACATAGGTTATGGAGGGGTGGAGCGGATTTGTGGTCTGTATGAGTACCCGGCCCGTATCCGAGTGTCGGCCGGCACGTCCTGCGACTTGCTCAAATGTACTGAACGCGCGTTCATTGCTGCGGAAGTCCGGGAAGTTGATGAGTGTGTCGGCGTTTACAATGCCTACGACAGTCACATCCTTGAAGTCAAGACCCTTGGTTACCATTTGTGTGCCTACCAGGATTCGGGTTTTGCCCTTGGAGAAATTCTCGATAATGTCCTGGTATGCGTCTTTGGCGCGAGTGGTATCCAGGTCCATCCGTGCGATAGGCACCTCTGGGAGCAAATTTGCGAGAGAATCGCTGAGGCGCTCCGTGCCGTAGCCTGAGGAGCGCAGAGAGTTGGTGCCACAGGCCGGGCAAAGCTGAGGAACAGGCATCGCATAGCCGCAATAGTGACATTTCAGCAGATGTTCGCTTCTATGGTACACCAACGAAATGTCGCAATGCGGACATCGTGGAGTCCAGCCGCAGGTGGAGCAAATCACCATCGGGGCAAAACCTCGTCGGTTCTGAAAGACAATGGCCTGCTTATCGGCGCTTACGGCATGGCGAACAGCTGATAGCAAATCCTTGGAGAAGGGTCCTGATACCTCATGTTTCTTGCGCCTGTCCCTCATGTCTATCACATCTACCGATGGGAGCGGCATATCGGAGAAGCGTGTCAGCAGCTCCACCAGGCCATATTTGCCTGTCGAGGCTTTGTAATAAGTGTCAATGGCGGGCGTGGCGCTTCCCAACAGCACTTTCGCTCCGTGCATTGACGCGAGCATTATAGCCGTGTCGCGAGCGTTGTAACGGGGAGCGGGGTCAAACTGTTTGTAGGAAGATTCGTGTTCTTCGTCTACGATAATGAGTCCGACTCTCGGGAAGGGGAGAAAGACGGATGAGCGTACACCGAGAATCAGCATCGGTGAAGCGGAAGTGAGCAGGCGCCTCCAAATGTCCACACGCTCGGAATCGGAGAATTTGGAGTGATAGACCAACATACGGTCTCCGAAAATGGCGCGCAGGCGGGTGGTCAGCTGAGTCGTCAGGCTGATTTCCGGAACAAGCATCAGCACATAATCGCCGTGAGAGAGGGCATCGTGTATCAGATGCGAGTAAATTTCAGTCTTACCGCTGCCGGTAACACCGCGCAGCAGGGTGACGAGGTGGCTGCCCATTTCGTGGCGTATGGCGCGTAGGGCTGTCTGTTGAGGCTCCGTTAAGACAGGTATAGCCCGCATCCCGGTGGAGGCGACTTCAGAGAACCTGTTGATACGGCGATCGGAGACCTTGAAAATTCCTTTCTTCACCAAAGCGTTGAAGACAGAAGGGGTGACGCCGGCCTTTTCCTGGAGCGCTTTACGCTCAACCTGTCGCAGCGGTTTGCCGGCCTGAAGCCAGCCCGAAAGGTCAAGGAATGTTACGAGCAGTTTCTCCTGACTCCGGGAGCGTTTTACGGCGTTGAAACAGGCGTGCAACGCCTCCTTGTCCTCGCGGGTGCAGCAAAGGCTGACAACGGCTATCTTTCGGGTTATGTATTTGTCCACGACACGTTCCGCCGACTGCACAAGACCTTTCTCTATCAGCTTATTGATTGCGATGCGAGGAGATGAAACCTGCACTTCCTTTTCTATGTCGGCAATGCGGACTTTCCTGTGGTGGACAATGAAGGCGTAAACAAGGGCCTGCTGCTGAGAAAGAAGCTGTATTTCCTCGGGGTCCGGGTCATCTGCAGGGGAGAGCCAGCTTTCGCTCTCTACTTTCAGTGCCGCCGGGAGGGCGGCTTTCATCACCTCGCCGGGAGAGCAAAGATAATATCGCGCCATCCACTGCCAGAATTTAAGCTGTGGATGGCGCAGAATGGGTTCGTCGTCAAGGAGAGCCATTATCGGCTTAATATCCACACCCTGTGCCGGAGCGTCGGAGTGCAGACCCGTCACTATGCCGGTGTGGCAACCGGTTTTTGCGAATGGCACAAGCACACGGCTGCCGACCTTAAGCTGTTCCTGCATGATTTCCGGCACCCTATAGGTGAACGTGGAGTATAGGGGCAGGGGCAGAATAACATCGGCATAGCGTGTCATAGTTCTCCGAGAACCTTGGTTTTAACAGTATCCTAAAGTCTGTTATTTAAAGAAATAAACAGCCTTTATAGTCCAGCCGGAGGGGTGCTGGCTGAAATTTTCGAGTTTGCGTGTACGGGCCTCATAGGTGAAGTCCCAGATATAACCGCCGGAAATCTGGAATTTCTGAAAAAGCTCGGCACCAATCTGTGCCTGCACGCCTATTGAGCCGGAGGAATATTCAAGCGCCGGTACCGAATTGTGGCCGCACTGAATGTTGAAAACCGGTCCGCCGAATACAAAGGGTGCTATTTTCTGCTCCACACCGTTAAGACGGGTGTATTTGAAGCGCAGGTTGATGGGAATCTGTATAAGGTGGATATAACTCTGTTCAGTGCCATATCCGTCGGACGCCCACACTACCTGGTCACCGAGGTGAAGTCTGGAGCCGTGCATCTCGTAGTTGAGGCCGAAGTCCATACCGAAGCCGATGCCCGGAAACATTAGTTCGCCCATGACGCCGGCTGAAAATCCCGGGGACGCATCTACTTTGATGAGGTCCTGCTTGAAATTGTATTTCTGATAATTGAAGCCTGCCATGACACCCCAACGGAACTGCGCGAGGGCCGCCGGTACGCAGACAAGAGCCAACAGCAGGGTCAGATAGAATTTCTTCATTGCTCTAATCAGAACAGGTAAGCTGCCGTAATGGTCCAATAGTTGTTTTTAACCTTGAAATCGTTGGTGGTGTTGATGCCGGCCACTTCTTTCATTATGTTGTTCATGCCGAATCCGTATGAACCGGCTACCTGCAGATGATTGAATAGTTCAACGCCGACACCGATGTTCCAGGCGGTCTGGAAAGTCTTGGTCTTGAACACGTCATCGTCACCGCCCAGCTTGAAGGCGAAAGAGGGACCGGTGAAGAGGAACGGCTGTGCCAGCGGGATGGGGAATTTGTATTTAAGATTGATGGGGATTTCCAGGAAATCCTTGTTGGGTTCTATGGTTTCAGTAATAATACCGTGTTCATCGGTATTAAAAATTCCGGTGCTGGCGTTCATGCGGCTATACATAAGGGAAGCGTCCAGGCACAGGCCTATGACAGGGACCTGGAACTCGGTCATGACACCGCCGGTGAAGCCACATCCGTTGTCTTTGTCAAGGTTTGATTTTAGGTTGGAGAAATGCAGGCTGTTGAGGTTTACACCGGCTTTGACGCCGAAACGGAATTGCGCGGAGGCAGAGGAGCAGCCGAGTACTACGGCTACGAGAGCCGCGAGGGCTATTTTCCAGTTTGATTTCATAAATCTTATAATTTAATGTGTTAGTTATCAGCAGTCATTCCTATGGCAGGAAGCTGAATATGCTTACAAAGGTAATATTTTTTTTTGAGACGTAGGCGGCGAGCCGAATTTTTTGCTAATTTTGTATGCCCAAACGCGGACCAATCCCGCAAAACAAGTTACTGATATGGACGAAAAAACGACAGAACAGGAGAAGGAGATGGATATTACCCGTAAGGCGATAGACGTGCTTCGCACCGTTTTTGACCCGGAGATACCGGTAAATATTTACGACCTTGGCCTTATATATAAAATAGACTATGACCCTAAGGACTCGTTCCTGCACGTAGACATGACGCTCACTGCGCCCAATTGTCCGGCGGCGGACTTCCTTTTGGAGGATGTGCGCCAGAAGTTGCTGAGTATAGAGGGTCCCAAAGGCGTGGACCTGCGACTGGTGTTCGACCCCGTCTGGAACCAGGATATGATGAGCGAGGAGGCGAAACTGGAACTCGGATTCCTCTGACGCACGTGGGCCGATGAGTGAAAAATCCACATATTTCCTTAGTGATATGCACCTCGGAGCCCGTTATTTCAGAGACTCCAAGGAGGTGGAGAAACGGGTAGTGCGCTTTTTGGATTCCATAAAGGATGACGCAGAGGCCGTTTACCTGGTGGGCGATGTGTTGGACTATTGGTTTGAGTATCGCTACGCAGTGCCTCGCGGATATGTGCGGTTTTTCGGCAAGCTGGCCGAATTGGCGGACAGCGGTGTGAAAATCACCTGGATGATTGGGAACCATGACATCTGGATTTTCGACTATTTGTCCGATGAACTGGGTATAGAGGTGATAGACGGAGTCCTTGAACGTACCATTCAGGGCAAACGTTGTTTTATTTCCCACGGAGACGGTCTGGGCAAGATGAACCGCTCTTTCCGATTCATAAGGAGTATGTTCCGAAACAAAATCTGCCAGAAATTATACGCCGGCATACATCCGCGCTGGACCATACCATTCGCATACCGCTGGAGCGATTCAAACCGAGGCGGGCATCCTGTGACTCCCGTTTTCGAGGGGAAAGACAAGGAGCCGTTGATGGTGTATGCCGCCGAACACTCGGCGGAACATCCGGATGTGGCACATTACATCTTCGGACACAGACACATACTCGTGACCGAGAAGATTTCCGAGACGGCGCGGGCCACTATCCTCGGCGACTGGATATGCCTTAATTCATACGCGAAAATGAGCGGCGGAGAAATCAGTCTCCACATATTCAAGGGATAAATAAATGAACGAACATCTGATACACGACACATTCGACAGAGAGCATCTGTGGCATCCATATACATCGACCCATGACCCACTGCCCACGTATAAAGTGCGCGAGGCCCACGGCTGCGTGATAACGCTGGCTGACGGCACGGAGCTGATAGACGGAATGTCCTCCTGGTGGTGTGTCATACACGGGTACAATCACCCGGAACTCAACCGCGCCGCACACGAGCAGATAGAGAAGATGAGCCATGTGATGTTCGGCGGATTCACCCACGAACCGGCCATAGAGCTGGGCAAACTGCTGAAGAGTATCCTGCCCCCCTCCATGGAGTACATCTTTTATGCGGACAGCGGCAGTGTGGCCGTCGAGGTGGCCATGAAGATGGCTGTGCAGGCTCAGAACGATATGAAACGCACTAACTTCGCGACCATACGTACCGGCTACCACGGCGACACCTGGAATGCCATGAGTGTATGCGACCCGGTCACCGGTATGCACGGGGTCTTCGGCGGTGCCCTTCCGGTCCGGTATTTCGCGCCTTCTCCCGGATGTCGTTTCCACGAGGAGTGGGACCCGCAGGATTTCGAGCCGATGCGTAAGCTGCTTCGCGAACACGCTTCCGAGCTGGCCGGGGTTATTCTGGAGCCTATAGTACAGGGAGCCGGGGGCATGAGATTCTATCACCCTCAGTATCTGCGGGAACTGCGCAAGGAGTGTGACGATTTAGGCATCTTCCTGATATTCGATGAGATAGCTACCGGCTTTGGCCGCACAGGCAAGCTCTTTGCGTGGGAGCATGCGGGAGTGGAACCCGACATCATGACTATAGGCAAGTCCATCACCGGAGGGTACATGACATTCAGCGCGGTGGCCGCGAGTGCCAAAGTGGCGGATGCCATCTCCGCAGGGGCTGCCGGAGTGATGATGCACGGTCCTACATTTATGGGCAACCCGCTCGCCTGCGCAGTGGCACTTAAGAGTACGCAGATGCTGTTGGCTCAGGACTGGCAGGAAAAGGTGCTTCACCTCGAGTCCCTTATGAAGCGGTGGCTGGAGCCGGCAAAAGATATGGACGGGGTCGTGGATGTGCGTGTTCTCGGCGGTATAGGTGTCATAGAGATGGACCGTGAGGTAGACCTCGGAAAGTTTCAGCGCCGATGTGTGGAGGAGGGCGTATGGATACGCCCCTTCGGCCACAATGCCTATATCATGCCTCCGTACCTGGCTGTCACCGACAGGCAGACCGAGAAACTGGCAAAGACATTGATAAGACTTGTGAAGGAGCAGCTTTCGGATGAGTGAGTACTCGCAGATACTGGAAAACTACCGGCTCGAGGGCCGCTTGCGCGCTATACCGGCAGAAGCGGGGACGGATGTCCTGGACCTTTCTACCAACGATTACCTCGGACTTTCCCTGCGGCATGACCTGACGGAGGAGTTTATGAGCCAATCCTTGCGTATTCCGTTCACTTCGGCTGCCTCACGCCTGCTTGCCTCGCGTCAGCGGGAATATGGGGAGCTGGAGGACTGGTTGTCGGCGGCTTACGGCAAGGAGGCGCTCCTGTTCAATTCCGGTTATCACGCCAATACAGGATGTGTCTCGGCGCTTTCCGGAGTAAAAGGCACGGCCATTGTGGCGGATAAGTTGGTCCACGCATCAATCATAGACGGCATACGGCTTGGGAAAGCCCCGTTCCGCCGCTTTCTGCACAACGATGTGGGTTCTCTGAGGCGTGAACTGGAAAAGGCATCGGCATCGGCCGAGTATGTGTGGGTGATAGTCGAGTCTGTCTACAGCATGGACGGCGACATGGCGCCGCTTCGTGAGATAGCGGCGCTGAAAGCCTCGTTCCCGAAGATGATGCTGTATGTGGACGAGGCCCATGCCTTAGGCGTGTTCGGCGCCAAGGGCCTCGGTGTATGCGAGTCTTTGGGTTTGCTGCCGGAAATAGACGTGCTGATTGGCACATTCGGCAAGGCATGTGCCTCTATGGGCGCTTTTGCCGCCGCAAGCCGGGAACTGAAAGATTTCCTGCTTAACAGCGCTCGGAGTTTTATCTTTTCCACGGCTTTACCCCCTGTGAATGTCGCTTTCACACATTTCATGTTGCGTAAGATAGCCGGAATGGAAGCGGAGCGCAAGCATTTGGCTGAGATTAGCGAATTGTTTCGCCGGCGTTTGAGCGCGCTTACAGGATTGCCTTCAGTATCCTCCTCACAGATTGTGCCCCTGATGGCAGGCGGTAATGCGCGGGCGCTTGAACTGTCCGAGTCTTTGAGGAAACATGATATACTGGCGCTTCCCATACGCAAACCTACCGTTCCTGCCGGGACGGAACGCATACGGTTCAGCCTAAACGCCTCTCTTCAGGAGACTGATATTGACCATGTAATCAATGTATTGAGCGATGCCTTATGAGAGTTGAGTTCCTGAAACATACGGACATGGCCGACAGCCTTATATTGCTGTTTGCGGGGTGGGGAAGTGACAGACGTTGCTATGAGCATATATATATGTCCGGTTGGGATGTGGCTTTGGTCAGCGGATTCGATGCGGAACTCCCTTCCCTTGAAGATATTCAGCGATATTCTACGGTCTATGTGTTCGCCTGGTCTTTGGGCGTCTGGGCCGCAGAAAGAGTATTGGCGGGCAGGCTGGAGCCTACCCGTGCGTATGCGGTGAACGGCACTCCCTGGCCTTGCGATGACAAAAGGGGAATCCCGACGGAGATTTTCAGGAATACCGCCTCCGGTGTGAGTGAAAGGAATCTGCATAAATTCCGTGTCCGGATGTGTGGCGGCGTGGCGGCCTATAAGGAAAAAGAGGCTCTGTTCTCACATCTTACGGATGTGGATACACTTCGTGCCGAACTTGAGTTTGTGGCATCGCATCCCGGTGGCCGGCATCTTTGTTGGGATTCGGCTTATGTCAGTGGCGAGGACCATATTTTCCCTGCGGTAAATCAATATTATGCCTGGGAAGGCCGCGTCTCTGTTCATAAACTTGCCGGCGCGCATTTTGTGGATTTGCAGGAAATAGTAAGTCGTGTGATAATTGATGTGCAAAGGGTAGGAAAGCGGTTTGCGCGTAGCCTGTCCACATACGACTCCCATGCTCATGCCCAGCGTCTTATCGCCGAGACCCTCGCCGCTAAGACATTCGGTGGCGGAGAGCCGTCGGATACAGATACCATAGTCGAGATAGGGCCCGGTACAGGAATGTTTACACGCGAGTGGAGGAAGTATGTCTCGCCTGCGAATGCTGTTTTCATGGACCTATATGATATGCCGAAGTACGGAGTGGCGGAACGAGAGAAATATATCTGCGGGGATGCCGAGAAAAACATCCGGAAGTTGGAGCCTGAGTCGGTGTCGGCCATAGTATCCGGTTCGGCTATACAATGGTTCCGCAATTTGCCTTTGTTTTTCGCTAATTGCCGGAGGGCACTGCGGTCCGGCGGACTGATAGCCATGTCTACTTTCGCTCCGGGAAATTTATGTGAGCTTCAGCGTTTGCGCGAGGACCATCTGCAATACCTGCCTGCGGATAAATTGCAAGAGATACTGACTCCTCTGTTCAGCGGAGTAAGTGTAGAAGAGGATGTAGTGGCTATAGACTTCACCACTCCGTTGGAGGCGTTGCGGCATCTGCAGCTTACCGGAGTCACCGTGTCCGGAGGCCGGCATGCCGGGATAGGGGAACTGCGGCGGTTTGCGGACACTTTCCCGATGAATAGCCGAGGCCGTTATACGCTTACTTTCCGCCCTGTCTACATTCTGGCACGCAAGTGACAAAGAGTGTCATACCTCTTTCTCCGGGGTCTGATTATCCGCCTGCTTTTTGGCTTCAAGCGCTTTGCGCTCTTCGGCGGCGCGAGCCAAATCCTCTTTGCGCTCCCGCTTCAGCTTTTCGCGCTTGCCGAGGAAGAAATAGAGCAATGTAAGAATGACAATCTCAATGGCTATGGTGCCGAAGAAGGAGATATAGTCATGTTTGACGGTAAGAGTCTCAAGGTTGCTGAGTGCCATGACGCACATATAGATGAACAGGGCGCCGACTATCAGCAACGGAGTCTTGCTCTTTCGGGGTGGAGTCGTGGTCATACGGCTTCTGTTTCTTTTATGTATTTGGAATCGGAGGGATTGAATTTGCCGGCCTTCAGGTAATCGTATATGCGTATGCAGCTTATAGCGTCGAAAGCGGCGTAGTTTATCTGCGCGGGAGTGAGATGCTCGGCTTCCCAGTTGGTGAGGCGCTGCCCTTTGGAAATACGCTCGCCGAAGAGAACGGCATATATGCGGGAGAGAGAATTGTCCGCTATTCCGAACAGCTTTACGTATTGCTGCAGGTCTACGAAACCGGCGGGATTCAGGTCGCATATCTTAGAGAGCGAGTGGAAGTCGTCTCTAATAGATACACCCACTTTTACTTTATCCGGATTCTCGAGAAGCTCTTTCAGCGATGTAGGCATACCCAATGTCTTGAGCCGGAACAGATAGCATCGTTCCGGAGAGGCCAGTTGCAGGAGAGACACGGAGTGGCTCTGCCCTTTACGGAAGGAAGGGCGAGTCTCGGTGTCAAAGCCTATAATCCTGGCTCTGTTCAGGTATTCGACGGCTTCCTCCAGTCCCTCTGAGGAGTCTATGACAATTGCCCCTTGGGTGTAATGCGCTGTGGGTAAGGAACCGAGCTCCTCTTTTGTGATTGAGATTGTTTTATTTTTTAAAATCGGTAATGTCATATTTTATGACAAAGTTAACAAAATATTCGCATACAGCGGGCACCGATGCCGTTTAATTTCCGAATACGTCTGCCGGCATCTCCAGATACAGCGATTCGGGGAAGTGCTTGTGCAGGTAATGGCGGAGGTATTCGCGAGTGTCGGCGCATATTATCCTGTCCTTGTCAAAATAGGGGTTGTAAAGCAATGCGGCTATTTTTACGTCTCGGGATTTAAGCGCTTCCAAAGTAAGCAGTGTGTGGTTTATGGAACCGAGCTGACCGTTAGTCACCACCACGGCGGGGAGTTTATGGTCGGCCATGTAATCGGCGGTCAAGTAATCGTCGTGCAGGGGAACAAGCACGCCGCCGGCTCCCTCGATAAGCACGGTGTCATATTCGTCTCTAAGTATAAGGGTAGCTTGTGCGGCGATGTCGAAATCTACTGTTACCTTGTCTATTTCAGCCGCCAAGTGAGGGGAAGCCGGGTAGGAGAGTATCAGCGGCGCTGTGGTGTGGTCTATGTCACGCGGCTGCATGGGGATTCCCATCACCTTGCGGTGTACATCTATATCCTCACTGTAATCGTGGTTGCCTGTCTGTATGAATTTCTGGGTTATCACTTTGCGGCCGGTCCTGGTCAGCTCTCTGGCCAGCCAGCCGGTGGCATAGCTCTTGCCTACATCCGTGCCTATACCGGTCACGAACAATATGTCAGGAAGATTTTTCATTATTCGTCTGTTTTTATCACTCAGGCAAATGAGCCGCCATTTGCCTGACAGATGCAAATATACAGCAAAAAAACCGTATGACGTAAAAAATCGGCATTAAATTGAATGTAAGCTCTGTTCATACATATTTTTTCAAGAGATGAGGGGATTGAAATTTTGCGGTTTTGACATTTAAAGGTAACTTTGCGGTCATGAGAATATTCTGGAAGACAGTTTTGATTTTGCTGATTGTGTTTTTCGGCAGCTCCATACTGGCGGTGGCTGTGTACCGTTTTGTGCCTGTAGAGTGGACACCGCTTATGACCATTCGCGCTCTCCGGCCTAAGGGTACAGAGGCTCAGCGGCAGGCCGAGAAGAACAGGCAGCACGAATGGGTGAGTTATGACGAAATTTCCGAGTGGGTGCCACGGGCTGTCATAGCTGCGGAAGATGGCCGCTTCTATCAGCACCACGGTTTTGACTTCGAGGAGATAGGACATGCCATAGAGGAGCGAAAGGCCGGTGGCCGCAGTCGCGGAGCTTCCACTATCTCCCAGCAGACAGCCAAGAATGTGTTTCTATGGCCGGCTCACTCCTGGGTGCGTAAGGGATTGGAAGCATATTTTACCGTCCTTATCGAGCTTATGTGGTCCAAGGAGCGGATTATGGAGGTGTATCTGAATAGCATCGAGATGGGTCCGGGCATCTATGGTATCGAGGCTGCAGCCCGGCACTATTTCGGACGTTCAGCGGCGGAATTGTCCAAAGGACAGGCAGCGCTTATAGCCATTTCTCTTCCCAATCCGCTGAAGCGAGACCCGGCGCATCCTACCGCTTATATGCTTAAACGACAACGCGTAATAATGAGATATATGTGAAGAAAGTCCCTCAGGTTTTCCTGCAGGGACTTTCTTTACATATCTTTTGAGGTCATTTACCAGGCGAACATGGGGTATTTGTTCATCATGTCGTTAACCTCGCGACGTACCTCGGCAATTACGCCCTCATCGTCGGCGTTGGAAAGGACACGGTCAATGAGGTCGGCTATCTTGACCATGAGGTCTTCCTTGGCGCCACGGGTAGTGATTGCGGCGGTGCCGAAGCGCAGACCGGAAGTAAGGAAGGGGCTGCGTGTGTCGTAGGGCACCATATTCTTGTTGGCTGTGATGTCGGCTTCCACGAGTACACGCTCAGCCTTTTTACCGCTCATTTCGGGGAACTTGGTGCGCAGGTCTACCAGCATGCAGTGGTTGTCTGTACCGTCGGAGATAATCTTGTAGCCTCTCTCTATCAGTGCATTAGCCAAAGTGTCGGCGTTTTTCTTGACCTGGATTGCATACTCTTTCCATTCGGGCTGGAGACATTCGCCGAAAGCGACAGCCTTGGCAGCGATGACATGCTCAAGCGGACCACCCTGTACACCGGGGAATACGGCGCTGTCCAGCAGGGCGCTCATTTTCTTGATTTCGCCCTTGGGTGTCTTTTTGCCCCAGGGATTGTCGAAGTCTTTGCCCATAAGAATCATACCGCCACGGGGACCACGCAGTGTCTTGTGTGTGGTGGTGGTCACGATGTGGGCGTGCTTGACAGGGTTTTCAAGCAGACCGGCTGCAATCAGACCTGCGGGGTGAGCCATATCGACCATGAAGATGGCGCCGATTTCATCGGCTACTTTGCGTATACGTGCGTAATCCCACTCACGGGAATATGCGCTTGCGCCGGCGATAATCAGTTTGGGCTTGTGTTCGCGGGCCTTAGCTTCCAGCTCCTCGTAGTTGACGCGACCTGTCTCGGCGTCTACTGTGTAGGAAATGGGATTGAACACGAGGCCGGAGAAGTTTACGGGGCTTCCGTGGCTGAGGTGACCGCCGTGGCTGAGGTCCATACCCATGAATGTGTCACCGGGTTTAAGGCAAGCCATGAATACAGCCATGTTGGCCTGTGCGCCGCTGTGGGGCTGCACGTTTGCCCATTCTGCGTCAAACAGCTTCTTGGCGCGTTCTATAGCAAGGTTTTCGGCCTCATCAACCACCTGGCAACCGCCATAGTAACGCTTGGCGGGATAACCCTCGGCATATTTGTTAGTGAGGCAGGAACCCATGGCTCGCATTACCTCGTCGCTTACGAAGTTCTCGCTTGCGATTAACTCGATGCCGCGACGCTGACGCAGGTGCTCGCGGTCAATAATGTCAAAAACTTGATTGTCTCTTTGCATTGCAAATAGTGTTTTATATGGTTACTGATTGTTTTCGGTATGTGTGATTTCCGGTATAAGGGCAATGGCGGGACAAGGCCGCAGTAATCCCTTTACGCTGCAAATTTAACCAAAATATTTCACACCTGCAACCTGCCGCTGTTTTTTCGTCTTTTCCGCCTATACCTGTTCTGTTTATGCCTCTCGGACGTCAGCATATCTTTGTCGATATCTGTTTGATTGAGTAGTCTTTTTAAGACTCCGATATTGTTAACTTGTGTTAAAACTAAAATTTTAGTTGTTGAACTAAAAAAATAGTTCTAACTTTGCGATGTGCCTTGATAGAGGTTAAGTAAAGATATGAAAACTAAAGTAGATAAGGAAGAATACAGAAAACTTTCTCCTAAGGAGGAAGAGATAATGTCTTGTTTCTGGCAGCGAGGTCCCTTGTTTGTCCGCGAGGTGGTGGAGATGATGCCTGAACCCAAGCCGCATTTCAACACGGTCAGTACATTCGTACGCTCTTTGGAGGCGAAAGGGTGGCTATCGCATGAGCAGTTCGGCAATTCGTTCAGGTATGCTCCGGCGGTTCCTGTAGAGGAGTATCGGAACCGCTCATTGAGAGGGTTTATTGACCGCTTCTTTGGCCGTTCATATCTGAATGTGGTCTCGTCGTTGGTAAAGGAGGAGAAGATTTCCACCAAGGAACTACGCGATTTGATAGCACGGATTGAAGCCGCCGAAAATAGAAAGGAGGACTGACATGGGTGTATTTATCAGCTATCTGTTACAGGTAAGTGTGATAATGGCGGTTTTGTATGCTTGTTACAAGATGTCGCTGTCATCATCCACATTCCATAGTTTCAACCGAGTGGCCTTACTCTGTATCATTGTCGCGTCCTGGCTGTTGCCGTTGGCAGTGCCGGACACCGGATTCCTCGCCGGTTTTTTATCCGGCACTGAGCCGGTTATGGACAATGGTCACTTGGTGGAAATCGGTATACCCATAGCCGTTCAAGAGGGTGATGCGGTCTCGGAGACCCTTTCAGCTTCGCATTTTTGGACTTATCTGCCGGTGATTTATATACTTGGATTTGTTTTCTTTATCATTCTGCTTTCGTTATCCGTAGTCAGGTTGGCACGTACTGTAGGCGGCGGAGAGAAACGACAGAATGGACTATATACACTGGTGGTGAGTCCTGCGGCTGCCGGGCCATTCAGCTGGGGCCGTTACGTAGTGGTCCGTCCTTCGGATTGCGATTCCAACCTGGATTTGGTCCTTAACCATGAATTGAGGCATCTGCAGCTGTTCCATTGGATGGATTTGCTGGTAGCGCAGTTCAATGCGCTCTTCCTTTGGTTCAATCCTGCGGCATATCTGCTGATGCGCGAACTCAAATGTACCCACGAGTATGAAGTGGACAGCGCGATAGAGCCCCGATTGACTCACGATTATCAACTTATGCTAATAAAAAAGACTGTCGGCTCAAGTTTCCCGACCTTCGCCGACAGTCTGAATCACAGTCAACTTAAAAAACGTATAACTATGATGACAAAAAGAAAATCCAGTTCGGTGCGCCTTCTTGCGGCGCTTGTGCTGCCTTGCGCAGCTGTGGCGGCAGTCTCTGCTCTTAGCCTTCCGGCAGTAGCCGGTATTATTGCCGATGTGAGCGCTTCGTCGCTGAAGTCTCAAATCAGCGGCAAATTTACTGATAATCTTTATGACAGGCAAATCCCTGCAAATGACGATGCCGTTTATGAGGGGGCGGCCGGAGCAGTACAGGCTAAAACCCACCCGGGTGGGACTGACACTTCCGAGGATACCGTGGAGCCGGTTATCGCCGAGGATGTGAAGGCGATTAAGGCGATAGCTGGAGATAAAGATTCTTCAGGAAAGGAGACCTATTTCATAGACGGTGTGCGGTCAGACGCCAAAGCGGTAGAGGGCCTTGACCCTAACAGTATTAAAAGCATAACTGTCGTTAAGAATGACCCTGATTATCCCAAGGGCAAGATTTTAATTTTCACCGACAACGAGCCAACGGATAGAGTTTATAAAATGGTGGAAAAGATTCCGGAATTTAACGGCGGAACTAAAGCTCTTATGGAGTTCCTTATGCAGAATGTCAAGTATCCTGAGGGGCTTGCCGGAGATTGCAGGTCGGTTGTGCAGTTTACCGTAAGCAAAGAGGGTGATGTAAGTGATTTTAAAGTGGTGAAAAGCGGTGGTGAGGCTGCGGATGCAGAAGCCATCAGGGCCATTTCCCTGACTTCCGGCAAATGGCAGCCAGGCTATAATGATGGCAAGCCTGTATCCACTATGTTAACATTGCCTGTCGTCTTCCGCAAGAAATAAAGATTCTCATACTTTGAAGTGGCTGGGCCATAATTTCATTCTGGCTCAGCCACTTCAATTAATTGTCGTCGAATTGGCGTTAATTCAACGATTTGATAAAGCTGACTATGTCTGCGATGACAGCTTCGTCTATTGTGGTTTCAATTTCTGAATATTCAGTAGGACCTCCGGTCTTGCAGGGTTGCATCAGGTGGTTGAGTCCCTGATATACTTTCACGTTCACTCTTTTATTCAGGTTGCGCAAAGGACGCTCATTCAGCGCCGGACGTACCTGCATGTCTTTCTCGCCGTAGAGGGCCAGTGCTGGCGCTTTTGCCTCCCGTATGTCCTGGTCCGGCGAATAATTGATAAAGTATAGCATCCAGGGTGCGAGGATAGACTGCATATTGTTGCGTGCAGCACTTATTGGCATCCATTCGGCGTATTGCGGTCCGGAATGTTTCTGCATAGCCAGGTCCATGGCTTTGTGGGCATATTCAGTTTGCTCAGCGGCATCGGTCGGTATTTCGGAGAGGGCTTTGAAGAAATCGGAAAAGACTGCCCGACACCTTTCGCACTCGGCTTCTCCGAGACCAGCCGCTCTCATTGAAGAAGTCAGTTGGTCGGTCATTATTTCCGCGCCGGAGACAGCCGGAGCTCCAAGAGTGACTATAAAGTCGGCATCATTGGCAAGAATAAACGCTATGGCACCCCCCTCGCTGTGACCGAGAATACCGATTTTCTTAAATCCTCTGTTTCTGAGATAGTTGATACCTCCTGATGCATCTTTTGCAAAATCTGCGGTAGTGGCGGCGGTGGCGTTGCCGGTAGATGGCGGTACGCTTCGGTCGTTGTAGCGGAGCGAGGCTATGCCCGCACGCCCCAGACGGTCGGCGAGAACCGCAAACGGCTTATGTTCGAATATGGTCTCGTCTCTGTCTTGCAGCCCCGATCCGGAAACCATCAGCACTACAGGTGTATCCGAGGTGAAGCCAGGGGGCAATGTTAGTGTTCCGGCAAGCGACACATCCGGAGTTTCGCCTGTGAAGGTTACCTCTTCGGTCTTGTAAGGAAATGGCGGTTGAGGGGTCTGAGGCCTATTGCGTGTCTGCAGTTCGCGCGTCAGATTCAGCGGTATGGAAATGCCCATCTGTGAGAAAGTCCCTTTTACGGAATCTCCTGCTAATTTGCCGGTGTACTTCATGCCTAATGCGGGTGCTGAAATGGCAATGGAGTCGGGAGTCCAGAAATCTGTGTTGACGGGGATGTCTTTAGCGCCTTGGTCAGGGCTGTCCATCAGCACCTTCGGGAGGGAATCCCGTTCAGGGCGGGCGGTGATGTGGAACACCATCCTAAGCGAATGTCCCTGTATATGAAGAGTGCCTCCCCAGGTCCCGTCCAAAGTCTCGGCGCCGAGTTCAAGCCCTAAAGAGCTGACTAAAAGTATGGAAGATAAGTATTTAAATATTTTCATATTCAACAGTATTGTCAGGAAGCGCGTCTGACGGGTGTCAGCCTCCGAAGTTGTCGTAATGGATGTTTTCGGGTTCCACGCCGAGACTGTAGAGCATGTTGTTCACCGCGTTGCTCATGGGGCCAGGTCCGCACATATAGTACTCTATATCCTCGGGATTCTCGTGGTCTTTGAGGTACGTGTCCAGCATTACCTGATGCACGAATCCGGGGGTGTATTTCACTCCGGCTTTGTCTGCTGCGGGGTCCGGGCGGTCCAGTGCCAGATGGAAATGGAAATTTGGATATTCCTTCTCCAATTCCAGGAAGTCGTTCAGATAGAATACCTCGTTGAGGGCTCGTGCGCCGTAGAAGTAGTGCATCTCCCGGTCGCGTGTGTTCAGGGTGCGGAGCATGTGCATGATTTGGGAACGTAGAGGTGCCATGCCTGCGCCCCCGCCTACCCAAATCATTTCTGCCTTTGAGTCGAAAATCGGGTGGAAATCCCCGTAAGGACCGCTCATCAGCACCTTGTCGCCCGGCTTGAGGGTGAAGATGTAGGACGAGGCTATACCCGGCGATACAGGCTGGAAGCCTACCTGAGGCTTTGGCTTGAACGGGGGCGTGGCTATACGCACCGTGAGCATGAACCGGTCTCCCTCGGCAGGGTAGTTGGCCATTGAATAGGCGCGGATAGTTTCCTCCTTGTTCTCGCATTTGAGCGTAAACAGTCCGAACTTCTCCCACGCCGGCAGGTACTCCTCGCCTATGAGGGACTTGTCTATGTCTTTGTCGTAGCTCATAGAGTACTTGGGTATGCGTATCTGGGCGTACGAGCCGGGTATAAAGTTCATGTGTTCCCCTTCGGGCAGCTTGACTATGAACTCCTTGATAAATGTGGCCACATTGCGGTTGCTTATTACCTCGCACTCGTATTCCTTTACATCCAGAGCAGCCTCGGGGACACGGATGTCCATATCGCTTTTCACCTTCACCTGGCAGCCGAGACGCCAGTTGTCCTTGATTTGCTTGCGGGTGAAATGCACCGCCTCCGTGGGGAGCATCTCGCCTCCTCCGGACTCCACCTGCACCTTGCACTGGCCGCAGCTGCCCTTGCCTCCGCAGGCCGACGACAGGTGTACCCCGGCATTGTTGAGGGTGTTGAGTAATGAAGACCCGGCTTCCACTTCCAGCTCCTTGGTGCCGTTGTTCACATTTATCGTCACTTTGCCCGAAGCCACCAGGAAGCGGCGGGCTATAATGAGTATGGCCACGAGAACCAATGTCAGCAGGGCGAAGAAGCCTGCTGCGATGCCTACCGATGACCAGGCTATCTGTGTCGTTATGAATAGTGTCATTTGCTTGTTACAATTTTATGCCTAAGAAGCTCATGAAAGCGATGCCCATAAGGCCGGTGACAATGAATGTGATGCCTGTGCCGCGCAGCGGCGCCGGGATAGCGTTATAGCTCAGGCGCTCGCGTATGGCGGCGATGCAGGTGATGGCCAACAGCCATCCTATGCCGGAGCCGGCTCCGTAGACTGTGGCTGTCCATGCGTCGGAGAAGTCTCTCTGCTGCATGAACAGAACGGCGCCGAGTATGGCGCAGTTCACTGCTATCAGCGGCAGGAAGATTCCCAGCGAAGCATAGAGCGACGGGGAATACTTCTCGATAATCATTTCCAGCAGCTGTACCAGCGAGGCTATGACGGCTATGAAGATAATCAGCCCCAGGAAGCTGAGGTCCAGCTCCGCGTATTGGCTGCCCAGCCAGGAGAGCGAGCCGGGTTGCAGCACGTAGGTGTTTATGCACCAGGTCACGGGCAGGGCTATGATGAGTACGAAGCTCACCGCTATGCCCAGTCCGAATGCTGTCTTCACATTCTTGCTCACGGCAAGAAACGAACACATACCCAGAAAGTATGCGAAAATCATATTGTCAATAAAAATCGACTTTATGAATAGGTTCAGGTTTTCCATTTTCTTCCTTTTAGTGTGTCAGAGTTCAGTCTTCCTGTAAATCCTTGTTAACGGAACGGTGTACCCAGATAATGCAGCCCACCACCACAAGAGCCATGGGGGGCAGAATCATCAGGCCGTTGTTCATGTATCCGGCTTCGTACCAGGACCGGGGGATTACGTGGTAGCCCCAGAGGGTGCCGCTGCCGAGCAGTTCGCGGAAGAAGGCCACTATAATCAGGATTATTCCGTAGCCTATCCCGTTGCCTACACCGTCAAGGAAGGCGGGCCAGGGCCTGTTGCCGAGGGCGAAGGCCTCCAGTCGGCCCATAAGGATACAGTTGGTGATAATCAGGCCTATGAATACGGAGAGCTGCTTGCTCACGTCATACGCATACGCTTTCAGTATCTGGTCCACTATGACCACTAAAGCGGCCACCACCACTAATTGTACGATTATGCGGATAGAGGAGGGGATGGTCTTGCGCATAAACGAGATAATCACATTGGCCAGTGCCAGCACCGCCGTCACCGATATTGTCATGACTACGGCCGGCTCCAGTTTGGCGGTGACGGCCAGGGCCGAGCAGATACCCAGAATCTGCACTATCACCGGGTTGTCCTTGGAGAACGGGTTGAAGAATACCGATATGTTTTTATTTGTCATGGTCCTTAATCGTTACTTGTTGGTTTCTCCTAACTTTTTGAGATATTCGGTATAGGGTTCCAGGCTTTCGCGCAGCATCTTGTCCACGCCCTGGCTGGTGATGGTGCCTCCGCTGATGCCGTTCACGTATGCCCCTTCTTGCGGTTCCTGGCCGGGCTTGCATACACGGACACTGGTGAATTTGCCGTAAGAGAATACATTTTTGCCTTCGAACTGAGTGCTGAAAGCCGGTTTTTCAATTTCCGCGCCCAGACCCGGGGTCTCCCCCTTGTGGGCGAAGTAAGCGCCGTAGATGGTGTCGCCGTCGGAGTCGAAAGCCACATATCCCCATATCGGGCCCCAAAGGCCGGCTCCGTAGACAGGGATTATGTACTTAAGCCCGTTGTCGGTCTGACACTCGAACACCGGCAGGAGTCTGGCATCCTGAGGCTTTTTGATTTCATCGCTCATGTTCCGGCACGCGGCGAAGGCGTCGTCCGCGTCGCGGTTCACTATATTGCCGTGGTAGTCTACTATGTAGCTGCTTCGGATATGCTCGGCGTAGAGGGTCGGTATGTCCTTGCCTTCGCCGGAGATTAGGGCGGCTTTCAGTATCTGGGACTTCATGTCGTTGGCCTCGTTCTCCTCCTGCAGCGGTCGCAGGCTTTGATAGATGAGGGACAGCACCACACCCACTACGAGTACCAGGCCCACCGAGTAAATCAGCGCGTATATGTTGCTTTGCTTTTTCATCGCTTCTATTCAGTTTGGGGTATTATTTTGACGGCACTCTGCTCATTCGGCGTTTTATATTGCTTCGCACCACACACCAGTCTATCAGAGAGGCGAAGCTGTTCATAAGCAGTACGGCCAGCATGGCGCCTTCGGGATATCCCGGGTTGTAGCAACGGATTATTATTGCCAGCACGCCTGTCATGAAGCCGTAGATTATCTTGCCGGTCTCCGTGCGGCAGGCTGTCACCGGGTCGGTGGCCATGAATACTATCGCGAAGGCGAAGCCGCCCAGGCAGAGTTGGTGCAGAGGACCGATGAAGGTGGCGGGATAGAGAGGGCTTGCCGTAAGGTTGGCGATATAGGACATAGCCAGACCGCCTGCAATGCCGCTGACGATTATTTTCCACGAAGCCATGCCTGTGGCTATAAGGATGACGGCTCCTATGATTATGCAGAGGGTGGATGTCTCGCCCCAGGAGCCGGGTATGAATCCCAGGAAACTGTCCATGAAAGAGAGGGGATGACCGGCCACGTCAACTATGGAGACGGAAGTGGGGTCGGTGCTTGAGGCTATCTGTCCCAGGGGTGTCGCGCCCGTAAATCCGTCTACCGCCTTGTCGCCGCCCAGGGATACGAACACCTTGTCGCCGCTCATCTTCGCCGGGTATGCGAAGAAGAGGAACGCGCGGGTCATCAGAGCGACGTTGAAGATGTTGTAGCCGGTACCGCCGAACACTTCTTTTACGAATACCACCGAGAAGGCAGTGGCCACAGCCAGCATCCACAGCGGGGTGTCGATGGGGCAAATCATAGGTATCAGGATACCAGAAACCAAAAAACCTTCCTGGATTTCATGCCCGCGTAGCTGGGCGCTGACGAACTCAATGCCGAGTCCCACAGCATAGACTGTGATTATCTGGGGTATCGCCCTCAGGAATCCGTACCAGAAAAGACCCGCTATGCCTCCGGTATCGCCTCCGGTGGCCAAAGCGTGCTGATACCCTATGTTGTACATGCCGAAAAGCACGCAGGGCAGCAGCGCCAGCACCACAATAATCATGGTTCGCTTTGAGTCGTTGGAGTCATGGATATGCACCCCTCGGGTTCGTGTGGAGTTGGGGGTATACAGGAATGTGTAGAAGCCGTCGAACACAGAGTGCAGTGAGGAGAGTTTTCCGCCCGGTTCGAAATGTGGCTTTATCCTGTCAAGTCGTTTTTTCAGAAATTTCACCTTTTGTTGAAGTTGTTTATGTCGTTATGAGAGTTCCTGACGCAGTTTGTCCAGGCCGTCGCGCACTATCTGTTGCAGCGGTTCTTTGGATGTGTCCACAAATTCGGGCAGCGCGAAGTCTTCGGGCGCTACCTCGTATATGCCGAGCTGTTCCATCTTTTCGATGTCTCCTGCCATGATAGCCTTCAGCAGGAACTCCGGATATACGTCCATCGGGAACACCTTGTCCATCTCGCCGCTGAGAATCATCGCACGTTGGCCGCCTCGCAGGCGGGAGTCGAATCTGTAACGGCCTCGCTTGCCCAGCAGGAACGCGGGGAAGGAGCGCTTTACACTGAAGTGGTCGGGTTTCAGCGACGCCCAACCCATGAACTCGTCGGCCTTGTCGCCTTCGGATATGAGGGTAATCTGGCGGTAGGGATAACGCAGGAAGCCGGAAGCGGGGTCCTCTTTGATGCCTGTAAGCACGTTGCCGCTTATGGTTCGTACTTTGCCCTCTCCCGTCTTGATGCCGTCTGCGAGCAATGTCCTCAGAGAGCATCCCGCACGAGTGTCTACGTACTGCGGTCTTTGAGCCATGTCTCCGCACAGACAGACCTCTGCGGCGGAGTCTATGTGGCCGGTGGCGAACAGGGTCCCGATGCGCACCACAGTGCGGGAATCGAGCGTCCACACGGTCTCGCCCCTGTTTACCGGCTTGATTCTGTTTATCTGCACACCTACATTGCCTGCGGGATGTGGACCTTGAAATTCATAGACCTTGGCCGCTTTGCTGGTGAGGGCGGAGTCGTAGGGCACGCCGAGGAATACGTTCCCGTCTGTAAGGCGTGCCAGCACCTCAAGCCCTTTCTCGTGCAACTCCTGCATCGGGGGGGCAATCAGCGGTCCGGCCAAGGGGGCGGAGTCGAAAGCGGTCACGAATATGTCTCGGGGGGCAACGGCCGGGTCGGGCACTATATCAAACGGACGCTGACGGAGCAGCGCGAACATACCTGACTCGCACAGCAGGTCAAGTGTCTTTTGCCGGTCTGTAAAGTCAACGGGAGCGTCTTTGCCGTCTGAGGCGCCGAAATACAGGTAATCCCCGGATGCGGGCTTTCCGCCTGCCACATCGGCCTCTATGGTCACTGTCTCAATCTTGCGGCGCTCGCCTCGGCGCACCTCTCCGACTATGCCGCTGACCGGAGAAACCAGCTTAATCCGCTCATTGTCTTTGGAATAAAGTAAGGGAGAACCGACTGATACCCGGTCACCGGCCTTGACGGCGCATTTCCATTTGTAACCCGGGAAGTCGTCGGGCACTATGCCGAATAGTTTGGTTTCGGTATCTGTCTTATGCTCAGGACTCGCCTCCCCTCTGAGGGGAATGTCAAGTCCTTTCTTGATTTTTATGATTTCTGCCATATAATAGTAATTATTGCAGTCCACAGGATTAATGTGCAAAATTACTAAATTATAAGGATTTTGCAAAGGGTTTTATCAATATTTCTTAACGCTTCACATAAGAAGCCGTTTAAAAATTAACGTCAAAATAGGTCGAAAGCGCAACTTGGATTTTGTCATGCAGGCGAGGAAGCATAGCGTTTGCACAAATTTGATGCGATTGCTCTGGAAATTCCTGGAAATCATAAGTGGAATTTTGTTGTCTCAAAAATTATTGTTATTATTGCAATTCCTAATGGACATGAACATAATATAATTTTTTTATAGTCCTGGGTTTATTTAAGGCTTAGTATTATGAAATCAATATTTATTCACACTACATTCTTGATTTTTTTATCAATATTCCTGTCAGGATGTAGAGATATTGAATTAAAGGACTCTACAATTCCAATTATCGATTCCTATGTTTTCACCAGTATAGAATATCCTGAGCTACACACATCCCTATCAAATTCACATCCATATATATTTAATGATGGAGGTTATATCGAAGACCTGGGTCCTATTATAAACAATGCGATAGACTTCAATAAACTTCAGAGCGACAGTACAACATTATTGGTGTATCGACATGACATCGATTATAAGTTACAAAACACACGTGTGAAAGTTTATAAGGGAACAGATGGAGATATAGTAATGAACGTACTATACGAAATTAATAAAACCACTGATGACGATGAGGAACGTTATCTTAATATTATATGCGTTAAGATATATTGCTGTCCGATAAAACTTTTTGAAGCGAGATAAAATTAGGACTGATTCCAT
>ERZ860264.792-NODE-792-length-26445-cov-3.911292_pt1 | contig 26445 bp, 19 predicted proteins | sample MGYA00509980_ERZ860264 | MGnify/ENA primary metagenome ERZ860264 (study PRJEB30046, sample SAMN00715212) | human gut metagenome | study: EMG produced TPA metagenomics assembly of the A metagenome-wide association study of gut microbiota in type 2... | reverse complement strand
TCCGGAAAGACACAGAGAACAAAACAATTAATCTTATAAACCATTAAAAACAAAAGAAAGGAAACAAATTATGGCAGTACATTACAGACTCTATCAGAACAATCGTGCGAACAGTGAGCAGTATAAGAAGTGGTACGGACGCTCCGTCGTCGTAGACAGTGTGACCACGGACCAGCTGGCGGCAGAGATCGAGGCCAACTGTACGGTCAAGCGGGCCGATATCCTCGCCGTTCTCAGTGAGCTTGTCGTCGTGATGAAGCGCGAGCTGCAGAGCTCCAAGCGTGTCTGTCTCGACCGTTTCGGCGCATTCAAGATAGGATTGAGCACGAAGCCGGCGGAGACGGCAAAGGACTTCAATGTCAAGGACAACGTCAAGGGCATGCGCATACTCTTCCGTCCCGAGCTCCACATCGACGCGACCGGCCGCCGCGTGAAGTCGTTCCTCGACGGCTGCAAGGTGGCAGAGCTTCCTGTCAACATGATAGACAAGACTGAGCCTGAGACCGGAAACGGTCAGGCCGGCGAGTGATGAGGGCGTGAAAGAGGTTTAGGTATAGCGGGAGTACAATCCGTGCAGACGTGTGCGGATGGTGCTCCCGCTTTTCGTTTTATGTATTTGGTGAGGCGGAGGTCGGAAAGAAAGGAAAAGAAAGATTGGGCAGAACGGATATTTAGCAGACTATTTTCGCCCTGTTGTGGAAAATTTTACTTACTTTTGCAGAGTAAAGCAAATTACACGCTAAGTGATATGACAGATAAAAGTGCTACAAACTTAGAACAGACCAATCATATAGAACGGACATCGAGACCCATGCAGGAGGCGGATGTGGCAGAACAGATGCTCCGGCTGCAGACACCACAGGCACAACAGCAGAAAGAAGTGCACGCTGGGGTGTGTCCTATATGTGGCACCGCGGTTGACGAAGGTGCTGACTACTGCGAGTCGTGCCACAATTATATAAATACGGGCGTGTGCTCGTTTTGCGGTGCGCATGTAGACGCAACGTCGGCATTCTGTCCAGAGTGCGGTAGCCCAAAGGCCGGAATAGAATGTCCGGTATGTAAGACAATGAACCATTTTGCGTTTTGCAAGCAATGCGGCACGCCGCTCACGCAGGAGGCTGTGGCGATGGCCCAGAAGTACAGGCAAGGCCCACTGTATGATGACATTGTGAGTAAGGCGCGCGAACTGGCCCGTCTGGAGCGCGTGCTGCCATATACGTCAAGTCAGGATATGGAGAACGATCATGCCACGGAACGTTTGCGGCAGAGGGTGCTGGAACTCCTGGCACGTGACCGTGGCGAGGAACCGGCTGTCGTGACTGAACAGAAGTCTGACCGCATGACGGAAGAAGAGCTTGAAAAACGCAAGGCGGAGATAATGGACAGTCTGGCCGGTCTGCTTGAGCGGATGGATGTCTCGCCGGATGTCTCGCCGGTGAAAGCCCGCAATTATGTCATGGCATGCCGTCCGGCTGGTCTGAGAGTTGCCTGGCTTTGCAACTATAAGCACGCCATGCACAGCAGTCCGTGCGGATGTGCTAAACCGCAGATGGGTGGACGCTGGATTGTTCTTGGGAAAAACAGTATGGAGCAAATTAAAGATGACAAGTGACATGGACAATGACGAACTTACGATACGGATGGACCGGGCCGGTGGTGACGCAACCGTGGACATGACGGTATCGGTTGAGAAGACGGACCGCACGCTGAGGCTCGGCAAACCGGAAACAGAACCGGAGGCAACGTCGTTGGCGGTATTGCGGACAGAGAACTTCGTGTTGCGGGGGCAGACATATATCTGCCGCCGGAGTTTGAGCGACAACTCCGGTGAGGCACAGGTGTTTCTGGTCTGCTGCGACGGTCAGGACTATGTTCTCAAACTATATTATCCAAATGTCCGTCTTAAGAAAGATGTACTGCGGGTCGTGGCCAACATCAGGTTCGACATGATTGTCCGGCTTTATGATTTCGGTAAAATCTACATCGACGGCCGCCAGCGTTATTATGAGCTCATGGAGTATCTGCGCGGCGGGACGCTCGGAACATATAAACTGAACGGAAATCTGAATCTTTTCAGACGCATCGCACTTCAGGCTGCCGCAGCTCTGGCTTGCTGTCATAAGAACAAGGTGATACATAAGGACATCAAGCCGAGCAACTTTTTCTTCCGTGACGCGAAACACACGGAGCTGGTGCTCGGAGATTTCGGTATCTCGTCGGTTATGAAAGGTGACGGGAGCCTTCACCGCACGATGCAGGCACGTACTCCGATGTATGCAGCCCCAGAGATGTATAACGATGTCATAGACGGCGAAGTGGAAATTTCGCCGGCAGCCGATTTCTATTCCCTCGGCATAACGTTGCTTACTTTGTGGATTGGCAAGAATCCGCTCGGAAACAATGAAAGGGTGATGATGAAACGGAAGAACGAGGGACGTCTTGACGGTGTCCGTGAACTTCCTGATAGGGTACGTATGATAATACAAGGTCTGACGGCGGTCAAGCCTGAGACCCGTTGGACGTATGAAGAGGTGGAACGGTGGTTTCTCGGCGAATCGCCAAAGGTGGACATGACGTCGCCGCATCTGCAATACCGCAGTTTCATCGTTGATCCGGAACGTAATCTTGTCGCCGACAATGTGGAGGAGCTCATACCGCTGCTTTTGGACAACGAGCGTGCGGCGTGCGGCTATCTCTACAGCGGAAAGATTTCGGAATGGCTGGAGCAATGCGGTAACAGCAAGCTGAGCATATATGTGGATGACATCGTGAAGAACAGGTATCCGGCAGACCGGCATGCCGGTTTCATGGCAGCGATATACACAATGGATCCTGACTATCCGTATATGGATATAAAAGGCCGCAGTCTGCGCGGGAAGAGCGAAATCGTAATGTCATTGATGGAGAATGCCGATGATTATGTGACTGTACTGACCAACAGAAATGACAGGCTATGGCTGTATTTGGAGACACATACAGCGTGTGCCGTTGACAGAATGCGCGGTTATTTTTCTTCTGTCGGCGATGAGGCTGCCGGGCGGCGTGCCGTGATGCGCGTTGTTTATGAGCTGGACCCCAGCACTCCCTTTATCTTTGGTCATGCGTCCTTTACTTTGAAGGAAATCGTGCGTTGTTTTGGATATGGTCAAATGTCGGAAGACACGTGGCACAGTCTGACAGACGGACGTCTGCTGTCGTGGATGTACAGTCATGAGGACGACATGGCATGTGAGTCACTGAGAATAATGACGGAGGGGAAGCCATATTCGGAGCAGCTTGCATATAAGGTATTGTACAACATAGACCGTACCGCTGCATACGACCTACGTGAGGCTGATACGCCTCAAAAGGTTGGAGAACTTATGAACGAACAGTTGCTTCAATGGCAGCTGCTGGACGATGCCGGTTTTGCCGAGAAGATGACTGAATATCGCAGCCGGGACGGCCGATTCCAATATTTTGCGCGTCTGCACGGTTGGATGGAGCAGATAGGTGAGGCACAGAGATGTTTTGACCTTGACAGCATGGAAAACCGCGAACGTCTTGGTGCATACGATCTGAGAACGGCGGCATACAGAATGTGTCGTACGCTTGGCGTTATGCCATCATACGTGTTGCAGGACGGAACAGTGCTTACGGATGGACTCAACATAGACAACAAACATCGGTCGGCCATACGGACAGAAATACGTTCGGGGTATTTCCCGCAGTGGCTGTCTGTTTTCTATCATGAGAATCCTGATGCAGACTTCAGTGAGGTCTACGGCTATGAGTATACGCTGGAGCGCTGGATAACGGTGCTGGGAGAATATGACGCTCAGATGATTTACAACAAGAGGTTCATTGCGGCAAAAACGGAAACGGCCCACAAGTATGATGAGGTGCGTCGTGAATACAGACAGGCAAAAATGAAGGAAACGTTCTGGAAAACGGCTTTCTACGGTTTGTGTTCTGTATGGCTTTTGATGCTGATAGTTTGTGGTGTGGGCAATCATGACAGTCTGCTGGCCCATACGATACTCGCAGTCGGTATTCCTGTCGGTGGCGTATCAGCATTAATCGCCGGTACACGGGCCTTTTTCCGTGGTTACGGTTTTTTCATGTCGTGTTTATGGGCTGCGGGCGGTTTCCTGACTTCCCTAATTCCGATAATGTTGCTGAAGTTCGTTGAACAGCAATGGCCGGTTTTGTTTGTTCCGGTTATAATCGTGCTGACATTAATATATATGGGAATCTGTCATCTGACATGTTTCCGCGAAGACAGCATGGACGACAGCCGGTTTATGGGAGACATTCTGAAAGATGACGTCAAGACGACACTGATAGAACCACTCTACTATACGTTCAAGACAAAATCCTACCGTTTCAAGGGGTCAAAGTTCGGTATCCTCGATGATGTGCAGGACCGTATCCGTTCAATCTCCAGTGAGGTCGTGCTCCATTATGTTCTTTGGACGTTGATGGCGGCAATGCTTGTCATTGAAATGATTGTCTATAATCCGAAAATGCTCAATGTGGATGTCCCAGGACAGAGCAAGTGGCAGGCATCGGTCGACGTGTCGGTAATGTCGTTGAAGCATAATATGAAGTGAGGGCGGATATGAAGTGCGAGCATTGCAAGAAGGACAATCGTGCCATAGCCAAATATTGCCGGTGGTGTGGAAAGCCGTTGGCGTTCGATTCCGTACTTGACAGTCTGGTAGGGCTTGAAGAAGTGAAATGTCAACTCAAGACGGTGGTGGACACCTACACATATCTCCATTCGCGGAAGGATGTGGCCAATGTTAGGCTGAGTGTGAATGCCATAATAATGGGCGAAACCGGTACAGGCAAGACAATGCTTGCCGAGGTCATACGCGACTACTTCCACCAGCATCAGATTATCAAAAAGCCCAAACTGATAAAGGTGGACGCTGTGGACTTCCAGCGTTTTGTCGACAAGTGGGACGCGAATATCAAGGATGCAAAAGGTGGAATACTTTTCTTTGACAACGTACAGAAACTCCTGCCGGACAGATATGCCAATCAGGTCAATCCACTGGACAAACTGTTCGTGGAGATGGACGGATGGGGTGATGATCCTATAGTGATAATAGCCGGTCTGAACAAGGGATTGGACGACTTTTTTGCCAATAATCCAGCTGTAGCCAATCGCTTCAAATACAGATTTGATTTGCCGTCACCCGGATATAAGGAATTGTGTCATATATGTCGCAACGTGTTGCATGACAAGTATGGCATCACGATGTATTCAGAAGCGGCGGAAAAGAAACTCCTCCGTTATTTCAAATGGCAGGTAAAGACTAAGGATGATACGTTTGGTTATGCCCATCTTGCCATTAAGGTCGCTGAAGATATATTCACCTCGTTCATCAGCCGTGGTGCGGATGTCCATAAGGTAGAGGCTGATGATATACGCGGATATGTACCGGAGGAACGTTCCTTGGACGACATCCTGTCAGATATGGACCAATATATCGGTATGGATGAGGTCAAGCGTGCTGTCAGGGAGATTGCATACGCCGTGAAGAATGTTTCGGAACGTGCTGAACGTGGGCTCGGAGCCAAGGAAAAAATGGGTATGCACATCGTTCTGACCGGAAATCCCGGAACCGGCAAGACCACCATCGCCCGCAAACTTGGCGAGATATTGGCCGCTATCGGCTATTTGGACAGCGGTCATGTGGTGGAGACGGACCGTGCCGGAATGGTGAGCCCGTATCAGGGTGAGACACCGAAACTCGTAGACCGGCTTTGCGACAAGGCAATGGGAGGCATATTGTTTGTAGATGAGGCTTATACACTGGCACCTGTGAGCAGTTCAGGAGACCGTGACAGTCAAGGAGCACAGGCACTTGAAAAGTTGATGAAGCGAATGGAGGACGACCGAGGACGCTTTGTTGTCATATCGGCCGGCTACCGTATGGAAATGGACAATCTGTTCAGAATCAACCCCGGATTCCGTAGCCGATTCAATTATTTCCTTAATATAGAAGATTATACGCCCGATGAACTTTATCGTATATTGCTGAAGTTTGCCGAAGACAAAAAGTATATCGTTTCAGAACCGGCCGGATTGCTCATCAGAAAGATGATAAAGGAAATGTATGATTGCCGTGACAAGGATTTTGCCAATGGCAGAACCATGCGTCATCTGTTTGACCGGATATGCAAGAAACAGGCCGGACGGCTGGAAAAGGACAATCTGCAAACGCTAACTGACGAAGAGCTGATAACGATTAAGGAAGAGGATGTGCCGTATGAGGCTCCCCGGACGGTGGACTATACGGAATGTCTCAAACAGTTTGACGGTCTTGTCGGATTGGATGCAGTTAAAAAGGAAGTTTCCAATCTTGCCGCGTTCCTAAATTTGCAGGTTCACCGCGGTGAAACGGGAACATTCCAAGGGAAGCATTATGTGTTCACCGGAAGTCCGGGAACGGGTAAGACTACGGTTGCACGGATTATGGCAGATGTCTTCCGCACGCTCGGAGTTCTTTCCCGCGGTCAGCTGGTGGAGGCAGACAGAAGCAAACTCGTGGCCGGATATAGTGGTCAGACAGCCATCAAGACAAATCAGTTGATTGATTCGGCCATAGGCGGTGTGCTTTTCATTGACGAGGCTTACATGTTGAAGTCCGGAGATAATGACAGTTTCGGCGGAGAGGCCATCGACACGCTGTTGAAGCGCTTGGAGGATGACCGTGGCAAATTTGTATGTATTGTTGCTGGATATACGGATCAGATGCACGACTTTATTGATTCCAATCCTGGCTTAAAAAGCCGTTTCACGCAGACGATACATTTTGATGACTATACGGCGGATGAGCTGACCGAGATATTCATGAAGATGGCTCAGGCGAAGCATTTCATGGTAGATGAAGATACGAGGCTGGGAGTGAATCGCCTGTTCAGCCAGATGTATCTGCGTCGGGACAAGAACTTCGGTAATGCCCGTGAGGCCCGCCGTGTGTTCAACGAAACCGTGGAGAGGCAGAGCCAACGGCTCATGAAAGAAATAGGCAATCCACAGTTCCGTGAAGAGGATATGTACAGGATTGCTCCTGCTGATTTACCAGTATCGCAGAGCGAATGTGCCCGTCCGCTCGATGAGGTGCTTGGCGAATTGGAAGAGTTTGTCGGTATGCGTTCTGTGAAGGATATGATAAGACGTCTGGCTGTGCAGAGCATGTTCATGAAGCAGCGTTCGGTGCGGGGAGTTGGACGTGTCCAGCAGATGATTGTCAATTTTGTGCTGACCGGTAATCCCGGTACGGGCAAGACAACGATTGCGCGCAAGATGGGAGAAATATTGCAGAGCATGGAAATCCTGCCGTCAAGCAAGGTCATTGAGGTCAGCCGTGCCACATTGGTCGGCAAATACATGGGAGAAACGCCGAAGATAGTGAACAAAATGTGCGATAAAGCCATGGGTGGAATCCTTTTCATTGATGAGGCATATACGTTGGGTGGAGAAAATGATACTTACGGCAATGAGGCTGTTGAGACCCTTATGAAGAGAATGGAAGATGATCGAGGAAAGTTTGTGGTCATTGCTGCCGGATATAAGGATCAGATGGATGCTTTCCTCGCGCTCAACACTGGACTGTCAAGCCGTTTCACCCACAAAATGCACATTGACGACTATAATGAGGACGAGCTGATGGCCATATATAAGCAGATGGCGGCCAAGGAGCAGTATGTATTGTCTCCGGCAGCGGAAGCAAAGCTGATGGATGTTATATTCCATAAAGTTGTGACCAAGACTGCGGCGTTCGGGAATGCCAGAGAAATGCGCAATATGCTTGATTCTACAGTACAGCAGTTGTCCGTCAGGGTGTCTCTCATGTCACCGTCGCAGATTACACCGGAAACATATCAGCTCATCCTGCCGGAAGATATTGTATGACGGATGATAGTGGATACAACATAATTATATAGGTAGTAAAAACGATAAGCAATGATGATAATATGTCCAAGTTGTAAGGAAGAGATTGAAAGCGACTCCCGCTATTGTGACCAATGCGGGATACATTTGTTCTATTGTAGCAGTTGTGGACGTGTTGGAATGGGACGTCACTGTACGTACTGTGGTGGTCTGATGCGTGAGGCTCAGGACGGGACATTGCCGACAGCCGTGTCTTTCACTATTCCTGATACAATTCCTGTTCTGAAAATGACCAATGTCCAGCTTGGAATAAGCATAGTCGGTTCCAACGGAGCCGTGATAGGACGTCGTCAAGGACCTTACCGCCAGTTGTTGGAACAGAACAAATATATATCAGGGGTGCATGCACAGCTCATTTATGACCACAAGACGGGATGGTGTATTGTTGATAAGAACTCTTCAAACGGAACCAAGTTGAACAATAAACAGTTGCAGCCGGAATGTGTGACAGCTCTTAGAAGTGGTGATACGGTTTCCATTGCAACCCTCAATTTTCTTGTGGATATATCATGATATGTCGTTGTTGCGATATTGTTTGATGTGAAAGAAGAAAGGATGATATAAGTATAAAGACAGACATGAAGAAGTTGTTGATATCGGCTTCCTGCCAGACCGGTTCTGTGAGAAGTCATAATGAAGACATGATACTGGTGGCGGACGAATTTATCAGGAACCGGACACACGGCAGTGAGATTGCCATTGATGGTGAATCACGTTTTGCCGTGGCTTTGGCAGATGGCCTTGGAGGGTGTAATGCAGGTGAGGTTGCCAGTCTTGAGGTTCTGACCAATCTCCGCTTCTTTGTCAGCGATATGCCTAAAGGGCTTGACGGAACCGGTTTCAAGGTTCTTATGGACGACTGGCTGGAGTCCGTCAATCTCATTATATCATCAAAAGGACATGTCGACTCTTCTTTGTTCAACATGGGAACCACGCTTGTGGCCATGATTTGTTATGACGGTCGTTTCTTCATGGTAAGTTGTGGAGACAGCCGCCTTTATCGTCTGCGTGACGGCGAACTGACACAACTTACCGTCGACCATTCCCTTGATACCATTACTGGCGATACCGTCCATTCGTGTGTCGTCATTAATTGTATCGGTGCAAATATCGCTCAGTCGTGGCTTGACCTTACCGATATGTCCGAAGATGTTAGGGATGGTGACCTTTATATGATGTGTTCCGATGGCCTTACCGATATGCTGCCGGACTTTAAGATACGTGAGTTGCTTTTGTCGGGAAATGGTGATGCCGACACTTTGTGCTCCGCAGCTATAGAAGCCGGAGGCTATGATAATGTATCAGTATGTGTAATAAGGATTATATAAAACGAAAATAACGATAGCTTATGCCATTAAGATTGCCGGACAGATTGCCTGCCATTGAGTTATTGAAGCAGGAAAACATATTCGTCATGGACAATTCGCGTGCCGTGTCGCAGGACATACGTCCTCTGCGGATTGTCATTCTCAATCTCATGCCGCTTAAGATAACGACAGAGACAGACCTCGTCCGCTTGTTGTCCAACACTCCGTTGCAGCTGGACGTCAGTTTCATGAAACTGAAAAGCCACACACCCAAAAATACTCCGATAGAACACATGATGATGTTCTACCGTGATTTTGAGGAAATGTCAGATGAGAAGTTTGACGGTATGATAATAACGGGAGCACCTGTGGAGACATATCGGTATGAGGAAGTGACATATTGGGATGAGATAAAGAAAATCTTTGCGTGGGCCCGTACTCATGTCACGTCCACATTATATATATGCTGGGCGGCACAGGCCGGACTGTATTATCATTACGGAATACCCAAATATCCGTTGCCGCGCAAGAAATTCGGTATTTTCAAACAGCAGATATCCGAACCGCAGCTTCCGATATTCCGCGGGTTCGATGATGTTTTCAATATGCCTCACAGCCGCCATACGGAAGTCCGGCGTGAGGACATCCTCGCCGATCCGTCACTGTCCCTCATAGCAGAGTCTGCCGACAGCGGTGTCAGCATCGTTATGGCCCGCGGCGGCCGCGAGTTCTTCATCACGGGCCACCTTGAATATGCTCCCGACACTCTCGACCGTGAATATCGCCGTGACAAGGACACACGCGATGACGTTGACATGCCGGTCGACTATTATAAGAATGACGACCCGTCACAGTCTCCGCTTGTGACGTGGCGGGCTCATGCCAATCTTTTTTATAACAACTGGATAAACTATTATGTTTATCAGGAAACACCATACGACATAAATAAGATAGAGTGACAGACTTAGAACTTCTTGCCCCTGCCCGCAATCTTGAATGCGGAAAGGCCGCCATAGACCATGGTGCCGATGCTGTCTATATCGGTGCCGAGCATTTCGGAGCACGTGTCGCCGCCGGAAATTCAGTTGACGACATTGCCGAACTGTGCCGTTACGCCCACCGTTATGCCGCGAAGGTTTATGTAACGGTCAATACCATCGTATATGATAATGAACTATCGGCCACCCGCAATCTTATCGACAGCCTGGAATATGCCGGAGTCGATGCTGTCATAGTTCAGGATTTCGCTGTGACCGGCATGGTCAGGCGGATGGCCCTGCATGCCAGCACGCAGATGGACAACCGTACGGCCGACAAAGTGAGATGGCTGCATGGGGCCGGTTTCAACCGTGTCGTTCTTGCCCGGGAACTGTCGGCCGATGACGTTGCCGCCATCCATGCCGCTGTTCCTGAAGTCGAACTGGAAGTATTTGTCCATGGAGCGCTGTGCGTGTCATATAGCGGGCTTTGCTATGCCTCGCAGTCGTGCTTCGGCCGTTCGGCCAACAGGGGAGAGTGTGCGCAGTTCTGCCGTCTCCGCTTCGACCTGACGGATGCCGACGGCCGTGTGATAGAGCGTGGCCGCCATTTCCTATCGCTGAAGGATATGAACCGCAGTGACGGACTGGAACAGCTTGTCGCAGCCGGAACGACGTCGTTCAAGATAGAGGGCCGACTGAAAGACGTAGCGTATGTGAAGAATGTGACAGCCGCCTACAGCCGTCGGCTTGATGCCATCATCCGCCGCCATCCCCATCTCTACCGCCGTGCGTCGCTGGGACGCTGCCGCTATACTTTTGAACCCGACCTGAACAAGACCTTCAACCGTGGTTTCACCGACTATTTTCTCAGCGGCCATCGCTCAGACATTTCCTCGATGGACACCCCAAAGGCCATCGGCGAGTTCGTCGGGACGGTCAAGGAAATCCGTGGAGGCTCATTCACCGTGGCCGGCATATCCTCATTTGCCAACGGTGACGGACTTTGCTTTCTGAATGAAGACCGCCTGCTGGAAGGTTTTAGGGTCAACAGAGCTGAGGGCAACCGCCTCTATCCTCAGAAAATGCCCCGTAGTCTGCGTCCCGGACAGCGTCTTTACAGGAACAGCGACCGCGAGTTTGAGGCCCGTCTGGAACGTCCGAGCGCGGAACGTAAAATTCCTATCCGTCTGCGTCTCGACGTCGTGCAGAAAGGATTCAGCCTCACCGCCACAGTTATTGGAGGCCGTAGCGTGGAGGTTTCCATCGCCGGAGAGCATCAGATGGCACAGCAACCGCAGCATGATAACATCGTCCGTCAGCTGACGAAACTCGGCAACACGCCCTACGAATGTTCCGAAGTCGATATAGACGAAGACTTCCGGTGGTTCATCCCGGCGAGCCGTCTTGCACAGTTGCGCCGTCAGGCTGTTGAACTTTTGGAGCAGGAATATCAGCAGATGCCTACGGCCATTCCCGTGCCTGTTTCCCATGACCATATTCCGGCCCGTCCCGCGCAGGAATACGCTCATTCATGTTTCTACAACATAGCCAACGGCGATGCACGCCGTTTCTATGACGGATGCGGCATGTCCGGTCTTTCGCCGGCCTTCGAGCTTCAGCCTGACCCGAATGCCCCGCTCATGCAGTGCCGCCATTGCCTGCGCTACGCTCTTGGCTTTTGCGTAAAACATGGAGGCCGTCGTCCGACGTGGCGCGAACCGTTGTCCCTCTCGCTTCCCGACGGCCGGCGGTTCCGTCTGGATTTTGACTGCCGCCGGTGTCAGATGTCTTTGTTCAAGGAATAAAACTAATTGATCAGAATGAGAATAGTTTCATCACATACCGCCATCACAGGCGTACGCCCATGGCTGTTGCGTCGCCACGTCTGCGTATCTTTTATATATACCGTAATCATTGTGGCTTTGCTGTCGTCCTGTTACAACTCTTCAAACCGGACGCCGGACGCCTGGAACCTTACGGAAAAGCAACTTGACTCTATCTCATTCTCAACGACCCACCATTATTCCCAAAACTACAATTTCGTTGTAAAGGCCGACACGCTTCGTCTTGTGTGCCAGGCGCCGGACGAACTGCCGTTCGACAGCGTCACTGTCGTCAGTGGCGACCGTGTCGTCGTGGCCGACATCATGACCATGCCGGCTGACACCATCGATTCCGTATGGGTCAAGATAGCCCGCGACCAGCTCACTCAGGGATGGATTCGCGAGAACGTCATGTTGCCGTCGGTGAAGCCCGACGACCCCATATCCCAGTTCATAGATGCCTTTTCCGACGTCCATCTTCTCATCTTCCTTTCCTTCGTGGTGATAGTCACGGCTGTCTACGGCCTTCGTTTCCTCAAACGCCATAATGCGCGTATAGTCCATTTCCGCGACATACCGTCGTTCTATCCTACGCTGCTGGCCATTCTTGTCGCCACGTCGGCCGTCGTCTATGCTTCCATCCAGCTTTTCGGGGCAGAGTCGTGGCGCCATTTCTATTACCATCCGTCGCTCAATCCCTTCTCCCTTCCGTTACATCTCGGGATATTCATGTGTCTTGTTTGGACGCTCATCATCGTGGCGTTGGCCGTGGTTGACGATGTTTTCCGACGCCTTTCCGTCGGCGAAGCCGTGCTCTATATGTGCGGTCTGGCGGCAGTTTGTTCGGTCAACTACATCGTGTTCAGTATCTCCACGCTATATTACGCCGGCTATCCCTTGCTCGCCGTTTACACCGTCTTCGCCGTCCGCCGCTATCTCCGTTGTTCACGGAACAGCTATATCTGCGGCCGTTGCGGGGCGGAGATGCGCAGGAAGGGCGTCTGTCCCGTCTGCGGAGCGGTCAATGAGTGACGGTATTCAGCACAGGATTAAATTCATAAAAAGACTTTGATGGAATTATAGTTAAGCGGAGGAATAGACAATCCTTTTCTATATTTTATTTTAAAAGTATCAGGCATTTACATATCAGATTGTAAATGCCTGATACTTTTATATCTGTCTCATAATAAATGGAAACAGAATACAGATAAGATAAACTTACAACTGAATTCTGTTCCCATTTACACAAAATCGTGGAAAGTGTCCAAGATTTGTTCTGATGTCATTTTACCTCAGAGCAAACCTTAACCATGATTACTTTGCTAATCCTCATTATCCGAATCTGCGTAAAGCTCACATTGTCGGATAACGGTTTCGAGGGCAGCTGCTTGTTCTTCTGGTGGGTACTTGTACTTTTTGAGCAATCGTTTTACCATAGAGCGCATTTTGGCACGAGCCGACTCCTTCTGCCGCCAGTCAATCGTTTTACTACTGCGTAAGGCTTCGGTCAGTTCCTTAGCCATAGCAACAAGTTGGTCGTTTTCATAGAAATCTCTTACAGCTTGAGGCCTTGTCAAGGCATCATAAAATGCTTGTTCTTCCTCTGTCAGTCCCAATTCTGATGCTTGCTCAGCATTTGCTTTCAGCTCCTGCGCCATTTTCAGCAACTCTTTTATCACTTCCTCGTTGGAAATCAATCCACGCAAGTATTCGGCAAGTCTGGCATCAAGCATTTCACTGAATTTCTCGGCTTCTACCATTCTTTTTTTAGCATGTTTTCTGATATGTTCTTCAAGCAAGCGCTTGAGCAGTTCAAGTGCAAAGTTTTTCTCTTTCATCTCGGCTATTTCTCGCAAGAAGTTTTCATCAAAAAGAGAAAATTCTGTTCCTTTGGTACTGAGTATCTCCACCACACCGTCTGCCTTGATAGCTACTTTGAGCAACTGCGTAATACGTTCGTCTATGATTTTTCGGGTAATCTTCTTGTTTCCCGTAAGGCGTAAAAGCAACGTTCTCACTGCTTCAAAGTATGCTTCTTCATAACGTTCTGCAGGAGTTAGAAGACTACGGCAGAGTGATGCGGCTTGTGTCAGATATTTGCTTTCTGCCATAAATACCTTTTGTGCTTCTGCAGGAACGGCATCCGCTAAGATAATGTTGCCGTTTTCACCTGTCTGTGTGGTAGGCTGGGAGGGGACGATATTATTCTTATCAAGCAGTATGTTCACACCGCCTCTTATAAGATTGGCTCGTTGTAAGTTTGAACAGTCTGCAAAAGCGGAATAGTCGTAGCTGTTCATGCATTCACGGCAACGCTTTAGTGCAGCGGCAAATTGCTGGTAAGCGGTAGTCTTGATATTCGGGTCTCCGAAACGTTTCTTGTCACGTCCTGTATAGTCGTGCATGGCTTTTTTAAGAGCCTTGGCAATGCCAATATAATCTACAACCAAACCACCGCTCTTTTCCGGGAAAACACGGTTTACCCTGGCAATAGCCTGCATCAGGTTATGCCCCTTCATAGGTTTATAAACGTACATCGTGGCAAGCGAGGGTACATCAAAACCTGTGAGCCACATATCCACTACTATTGCGATTTTCAGCGGTGAATTGTTGTCCTTGAACTGACGGGCCAATTCCTCTTTTCGTACGCCTGACCCTATGATGTCATTCCATTCCACAGGATCTTGATTTCCTTGTGTCATGACCACACAAATAATTTCTTTCCATTGTGGACGAAGTTCTATCAGTTTTCTGTAAATATCAATCCCAGTGGCACGGTCAAGCGCCACAATCATTGCCTTACCTGTAAGCAGATCAGCACGGTTATTCTCGTAGTGGTCTATGATGTCTTTACATAGGGTGTCGATGGTCTGTGGAGCTGAGAGCAAGGCGTGAAGACGTGTGTTTTCATCTTTGGAGCGTTTGATGTCCTGTTCTTCTGCTCCTTCTTCCGCAAGCTTGTCATACTCGTTGTCCAGTAATTTAAGCGTGTCGGCATCCAAGTCCAATTTCAACAAACGGCTTTCATAATAGACGGGGACGGTTGCTCCGTCTTCCACGGCTTGGGTCATATCGTAGATGTCGATATAGTTGCCGAAGACTTCTCTTGTGTCGTTGTCGTCTTGTTCGATAGGTGTACCGGTGAAGCCGATAAACGCAGCATGAGGTAATAGTTTACGTACAATAGCCGCAAAGCCGAGTTTTAGCTCACCTGTTTCTGTATCTACTTTGGTTTTGGTGTTTGACTGTGTGCGGTGGGCTTCATCGCTAATTACAATCACATCAGAACGATTGGTAATCAGTTTGTCACGGTCTTTGAACTTTTGGATGTTTGCAAAGATGATACCGTGGCTTTTACGTTTTTCAAGTAGTTCGTACAGGTTTTCTCCATCGGTAGCTTTGACGGGCTTCTGACGCAAATAATCGCTGCAAGCCGCAAAAGTGTTGTGCAGTTGATCGTTCAAATCGAGACGGTCAGTCAGAACAAGCAGGGTCGCACTCAACAGATTTTTCAAAAGCTGATGGGCATAGAACACCATTGAAAGACTTTTGCCAGAACCTTGTGTGTGCCAGAACACACCAATTTTTCCGTCATTGCGCTGCAAGGCTTGCTTAGTACAGTCAAGTGCTTTCTTTACGGCAAAATACTGATGATAGCCAGCAAGGATTCGTACTTTTTTATCCACTCCCATTGTAAGGGTGAAATCTGTAATAATATCAATGAATCGATGTTTGGTAAAGATGCCAATGAAGAGAGTATCAAAGTCTGCAACAGCCGTGCTTTCATAACTTCCGTCTGTGGTTTTCCACGTCATATATCGGTCAAGTGGTGCTGTAATTGTACCCACACGGGTGTCTGCCATGTCGCTTATCACAAGCATTTGGCAAGCAGTGAAGAGTTGCGGAACGATGCGCATATAGTTCTGCAACTGTTGGTGAGCCTCTTCTGAATTGGTGACTTCACGCGAAGGAGATTTCAACTCAATAACAGAGATAGGCAAACCATTGACGAACACAACGATGTCGGCTCGTTTGGTGGAATTGCCGTTTACAACCGTCCATTGATTGACAACTACAAATGAATTGTTTTCTATATTAACCGGGTCTATTATTTTGATATGGTCACTGCTCAGTGTCCCTTGACCGGTTTTGAACGTAACGTCCAATCCATTCTGTAGCCAGTCGGTAAGGGTAATGTTTGCGCTGACCAATGGCTGACTGAACAGTTCACGTATTTGTCGGATTGCTTCATCAACGGCTCCAGCTTTGTCTGTTCCATTGATAAGCAACATTGCCTTACGCAATGTTCCCGGTATGGTGGCATCTGTGAGATCTCGACAGGTGCTGGCTTCGAGTTCCGGACCATAATGATATTCATATCCCATTTCCTTGAATAAGGAAATTATCGACTGCTCGTATGAATCTTCTGTAAAATGAAACGTATTAGGCATAATATGTTGGAATTAAATTATCATTTATCCGGCGGTTCAGCTCGATTTTATCATCAAGAGATTTGAGAATTTGTACAATCTGTTGTTGGATTGATAATGGAGGTATTGACACAGTGAAATCACCGATAATGTCTTGCGTCATCAACGGTTGTGCTCCGCCTATGTGATGGTGATGGAAATCAAGTGTGGTCATAAGATAATAAAGGAACTGGGTGTCAACGATATCTTTTGCAAAAACTGAAATAGCGTTGTCAGATACCCAGCATTTGCAATCACATTTATAGACACATCCGCAATATGCACCAACCCGTCCAACTACAATGACATTTTCAGCATTATAAGAATTGGAATAGTCCATGATACCATTACCACCATAAACAGGAAAGACACCGTTGTTTTGTGGGCGTTTCTTCCCGTTCTTCATGTTGGTTATCTCTCCCAACTTATATTCTTTCCATTCTTCCATAAATGAGAATCAGTCATTTTGTTCGTAATAATATGAATAATCAATGCCTTTCATAAACATTTCCCGATCATCAATCTTATTTGTTAAAGCAGGCTTTACCAATTTTTTGATATGTGAACTATCTGTTACACTCTCACGCATAGCCGCCAAATATTCATTCTTGTCTATTTGGCTCCAATCCACACATCGTTTCAGTGACCGTTTCAACATTAGGTCAAGCCAAATGCGTGTACTTCGTCCGTTTCCTTCCATAAAAGGATGGGCTACGTTCATCTCGACATACTTATCCATAATCTCATCGAATGAAGTTTCAGGCATTCTCTCTATAAGCTGCAACGTTTCTGGAAAATGCATGCAGTTGGCAAAAGTGAAACCTCCTTTTGAAATATTTTTGGTCCGTATCTGTCCGGCAAAGTCGTAAAGCCCACCAAAGATATAGGCATGAATCTGTTGCAGACATTTCACACTACCCGGTTCGAGACGTTTTAACAACCCGCTTTCGTACAGCTGGTACGCCTTTTTTCGGCTCTGCCCGTCTAATGTGTTGTCGCTATATGTAAACCAATCAAGAAATTCATTGGCGCGGTTATTGGGATAATGTTTGGCAAGAATCATAATATCTTCTGCCGACAACGCATCACTACTATACCGTTTGCCGTCGGCTGCTGCAATTTTAAGTTTGTGAGTGCCACTCACGAACTGAAGCCCCTCCTGTCTTAATTTGCGTTTTAGCCACCGCCAATAGTTTCCGGCTTTAATATAGTCGGACTCGTTGTTGATGGCTCTGACTATATCTGTTGCAGAAAACCACCAACAATTACTTTCATCATCCCACACAGCCCGCACTTCACGGTCGTTAAAGAAGCGTATGGATTTTTTATGCTGTTTTGTTTCCTCTTCCATAAATGAGAATTTAGCGGTTTAAATCGTTTGTTTTTTTATTAATCCATCCAATAAAGCAAGTCCTTTAACTGTTAAGAGATATTTTTGACGTGAATGACGGAGTTTATCTGGATATAATAAAGTGACCCAACCTGTCTTTATCGCTGGATTGAGATACAGATTCAGGAAATTATCTCTTCCTTTCAGTTGCATCTTTCCCATTATAGCCTTTGTTGATAACTGATCTTGCCCGATAGCTTCCACTAAACGTTCAATGTTTGGGCTTATTTCTGCTTGTCCTGCGCTTGTCCTGCGCTTGTCCTGTGCTTGTCCTGTGCTTGCACTGGCAATATTAGGCTGTTCGTTCCATTCCTCTGATGCATTAATATGAAGATAACGGTTGCGAAGTTCCCAGCCGTCGCCCAACAACAGATTTCGGAAGAACCGCTCCAAATATATCGGCGTGTAATCAATGCCTTTCCGTACATTCTTATAATTAGCTCTTACCAATGCATTGCGGAAATACCAGGAATGATTAGCAAAAAGATTATTGTTTACGTCAAATCCAATGGAACGTAAATACTGAATAGTAAATACAGCAGTCGTTCGGGTATTACCTTCCCCAAACGCATGTATCTGCCAAAGGTTGGAAACGAAACGGGTTATATGTTTTATAATTTCATCTGATGACAATCCTGAATAGTTGAAATTCCGCTCCTGCTCTATGTCATAGTCTATGGCACGGCGCAAATCCTCCCAGTTAAGATAATTCACGCTATCACCGTCTAACACCCATTCCTTCTTTGTTATATCATAATCCCGTATGCGTCCGGCAAATTTGAAGACTCCGGCAAATATTCTCCGGTGTAAGGATACATATCCATTTGTACTGAAGTCCAATGTCCGTACTGACAATATCTTTGTTATGTTTGCTGCAACCGTATCGGCTTCACGCGTTTCGTCATCCTCTGGCTCACGGTTGCTTTTCGCAAGATAATAGCTTTTAATAAGTTCGCGTGCCTCATCTATCGTAATATCGCCCTCTATATGTTTACATGCAGTATCTTTCAGATAGTCTGATGTCTTTAATCCATCAACCGCCTGAAGTCCGATAGCAGTTTGCCATGCGTAAGCTTTTTCCTGTTTGTCAGGCTCATTTTGTTTTATATATTGCTCAAAGTCTATCATATACAATTTACATGTTTATTTATTCAAGTTTAAGCTCCCCAGACATCAATCGAGGCAAAAGAATATCTCGGAGGTGGGCCAAATTAATCGCTTCTTCATCCAGATTCTGCTTTACTTCCATAATCGGGAGATATATTTCAAAGAAGTTTCGAAGACAGATCTCCGATGGAATGTAAATCTGCTTCTGTAATAGTTGTCCTTTGTCTAAACTTTGCCCTTCACGTGCAGCTGTTCCGATAAGAGAATTAAAGTCGTATATTCTTGCTTTCATATAGAGTTTCAGGTATGTAGGGCTAACCAATTGTTGGTTTAACTTGTATATATTGTACGCAGAACTAACACCACCTATTTCATCTTCCATTATTCCCCAATTCAAAATATCTCTACTCATACCAAACACGAGATTGTCTTTCCTCAAAACTTTATTCATTGATGAAGATTTACTCAGTTTCTTGTTGAATTTCATCTCACGAGGAATAATCCCATTGTTGGTGACAGAATACTCCGGCAAACTATCAGCAGGAGCTTTTTCTGATGAAGCCTCGATAAAATCCTTAAATGCCAAAATTCTCCAGCCTTTCGGTATCATTCCCAACTCAGAATTCACAAATTCGCCGTCCTTAAACGGCTCGAAATCCACGAACCACGACTTAAACAACGCCTGTGCCTGCTGCTCTAAATTATCATTTCCTTGTCCATTTTTAAGGAAATATGAGCCACTATTATATGTCAAACAATACCACATACTAATTTATGAATTTACGGTGTGAGAGTTTGACATTGTTTTGATTAACCATTGCATAGTGCATGGTAGTATCAATCTTGACATGACCAAGTAAGCGTTGCACTTGTTCCACAGGCATACCTTTGTCGATAGCCATTGTTGCCAATGTACGGCGGAACTTGTGAGGATGAACACGCACAATCTTTGCAGAACGGCCGATTTTGCGCAGACGGGTCTCTACACCCGAAATCTCCAAGCGTTTATGTGGTTTGGCTAAAGAGACAAAGAGAGCCTTATTCCTGTCTTTGCGGGAAACCAAGTATTGTTGCAGATGAAGTTTTGCACGGGCATTGAAGTAAACGATACGTTCCTTGTTGCCCTTTCCAAATACGATACATTCTCGCTCTGTGAAATTGATGTCCTCACGGTTGAGTTTTACCAATTCACCTACACGCATGCCCGTTGAGGCCAGCAAGTCGATAATGGCAAGGTCACGGATTTTAGTGCAACTGTCACGGAGTTGCTCGATATTCTCATCACTCAACACCTCCTTGACCTGTGTTCCTGTTTTCACCTTATGTATTCTGCGGACAGGACTTTTGACGATGTAGTCCTCTTCTTCGAGCCAAGCAAAGAACGAAGAAAATATCCGGCGGATATTATCAATGGTCACTTTGCTTGATTTGTTTTTTCGCTGGAATACGGCAAGGTAGGCTCTGATGTCTTCGGTCGTATAATCGGTGACCTTTTTAGGCATCTTCTTGAATAACTGCCGAATGGTAGAGCCGTAGTATTTGATTGTTGGAGTTGTACAACCCTCCACTTGCTTCGCAGACAAAAATATGTCAAGCAGGTGGTCGTTAGACGCTGCATTTTCATGCAATGTCTCGCCATCTTCGGTAATAGTGTATTTGCTTACGACTTGAAGCAATACGCTATTAAGGTGAGCTACTTGTTCAAAACTTAACACTTCTGCCATTGCGGTGCTGATTTCCTGAATTAATTTTTCTTTCATATTCTTCGTTATTATATGGTGAACCTAACGAAGAGTAGAAGTCATATCACTTGACGGAAAAGCCGATTTTTGTCAATTGCTTGCGGATTTCGTCTTCAAGCGTGTGCGACTGGGCGAACAAATCAGAAAGTTCAGAAGTGAGACGTTCCATCTTTTCCTGAAACGGTTCACCGTCTTCCTCGACCTCGGCAATACCGACGTAGCGTCCGGGGGTAAGGATAAAGTCTTGTTTTTCGATGTCCTCAATAGTGGCAATCGCAGAGAATCCCTTTTTGGTTTCAAGCGTTCCGGCACGGAACTGCTCGAAGGTATCTGCTATACGTGCGATGTCGTTGCCATGCTCCTCAGTCTCTTCTCCACAAGAGAGTTCACGATGCTTACGGTCTTTCATATAGCCCATATTACGGGCATCTATGAAAAGCGTCTTGCCCGGTTGCGCTTTTTTCTTTGTCAAGAACCACAAACAGCAAGGAATCTGCACATTATAGAACAGTTGGGATGGCATGGCGATAATGCCTTCCACCAAATCGGCCTTGACAATGTTTTCACGAATGTCTCCCTCTGTTCCCTGTTGCGAGGATAGCGAACCATTGGCAAGAACCAAGCCGATGCGTCCATTGTCAGCCAAGTGATACAACATGTGTTGCATCCATGCAAAGTTGGCATTTCCCTCTGGCGGTATGCCGTATTGCCAGCGTGGGTCGTCACGTAATTGGTCGCCGCCCCATTTGGAAATGTTGAACGGTGGATTTGCCATTACGAAATCTGCTTTAAGGAATGGGTGCTTATCATCGTGGAAAGAGTCGCCGAAGCTGTCGCCAAAGTTGGCTTCAATTCCACAAATGGCAAGATTCATTTGTGCTAATTTCCATGTATTGCTGTTAAGTTCCTGCCCATAGACGGATATTCTGTTGATATTGCCTTGGTGGCGTTCAATAAACTTACTACTCTGCACAAACATACCGCCCGAACCGCAAGCCGGGTCGAAGATTTTTCCTTTGTAAGGCTGAATTACTTCAACTATGGTGCGGACAACACATGAAGGGGTGTAGAACTCACCACCTTTTTTGCCTTCATCACGGGCAAATTCTCCAAGGAAATATTCATATACACGTCCAAGCACATCACGGGCTTCCGAACCTGTAAAGTGGAGGTTGTTTTCAAAAATATCAATAACGTTACCTAAGCGGCGTTTGTCAAGTTCCGGACGGGCATAGTTTTTGGGAAGAATACCTTTCAGTTGCTTATTTTCTTCCTCCAATGCTTCCATTGCCGCATCAACGACAACTCCGATTTCGGCAGTGAGCGAGGCCGTGACAATCTTTTCCCAACGGGCATCGACAGGAACAAAGAATATGTTATCGCCAATATATTCGTCAGGGTCTTCCTCAAAGCCTTTACCCTCAGCAACAAGCTCATCGTGCTTGACTTTGAAGAAGTCGTTGATATATTTCAGAAAAACAAGCCCGAGTACAACGCTTTTATACTCGGCGGCATCGAGATTGCCGCGTAATTCGTTTGCCGAATCCCACAGTGTTTGCTCAATGGTTTTCTTTGCTTTTTCCTTTGTCTTTTTCGCCATGGTCATAAAAGTGAAAACTCCCGCGCCTATCCCTGCGAGGCTGACCAAAGCCTATAAGAAAGCGAAGGGGTTTCGTATGTCGTTTTATATTGTTATTTCAGGTCATCAGCGCAGTTGCGTTATATTGCAAAGATAATACTTTTTTCTGATATACTTTGAATAATCCGGGAAAATGTGTATGGATTTGTTAGAACGGAGGCTTCAGTCTTCTGGCAACTTTGTCCAACTTCTATCTGTAACCGGCAAAACTTCCGTAGCGGAACGTCCGTTAATCATGTTTCATGAAAACCATGGAAAGATTGTTGGTTTATTTTTTTTACAAAAACCGGTGCTTCAAAATCCCCGTTTTAGATCGTTTCGGAGGGTGTTTTGAGGTCATAAGGACCTCCCGGCTCGTGATTGGATTGTGGCGATGGGCAGATTTCGGAGCAATTTCATGGCAAGGAGGGCCTTACGGCTTTTCCGGAGCGGAGATTCCGTCGTGTTTTTGATTGCTGATTTTGTCCGGAAAAGCTGCTGTTTTTCTGCCGTAAGGGCCTCCTTGGGTCGCCGCGGGGCCGCTTTCGCAGTGCAACGGCGGCCTTGCGGCGATGCAACGGGGCCCTTATGGCGACCTTGGGAGGCCCTTACGGCAGGGTAGGGGTAAGGGAAGGAGAATGTGACGGAATTGGTGATGTTCGTAAGTGGTTGATAAAGAGAAGATTGGGAAATGTGTAAAGAAAACACCGCCGGGACCCCTGATTTTTGATACGCGCGAGAATTGAAAATTTGGAACCGCGGCCGTTTTATTTTGAAAAGTCCATGCTCTCGCGGGCGGTAAATTCGGAATTATGATGACAGTGCTGTGGAATGTTTCCAAAGGAAAGGAAAACTGTTTTTATGGATACGGATGACGGGTGCCGCGGATGATGAACAAACAGTCTGTGCCCGATGTCGGGATGATGGGCGGCGGATCATGCAAGGGGATTGGTCGGCTGTGGTAGTTACATTCCCCATTACTCTCGAAACCCGAATATCCTTATAAATAATGATTGCGCACGTGTTCCGGAAGCATTACCTTTGCACCCGTAATCAAGAACCAGACAACGCGCAATGAACGCAAACCACTTTATGCAGTGCCTGGCGGGACTAATGTTCTTTTCCCTCCCGGCTCTTTCAAAATCGTCAGAAACAACAGAAAACTCGGTGTCGGCCACGGCCGTGGCCGATACGTCACGTGTGATAGACCTCGACGAGCTGACTGTCGTCGCTCAACCGAAGGAAGCCGGACGGCTGCGCAGTCTGCCGGTGAGCAGCACAGTGATGACCGGACGCGAGATGTTCTCGCTCGGAGTGACCGACCTCAGCGGCCTTTCGGCCTACGTCCCATCGTTCAGCGTCCCGTCATACGGTTCGCGTCTGACCTCATCCGTCTACGTGCGTGGAATAGGTTCGCGCACGGGAAGCCCGGCCGTTGGCGTCTATTATGACGGCATGCCGCTGCTGTGCAAGAGTGCCATCAACAGCCATTTCTATCAGACCGACCGTGTCGACATACTCCGTGGCCCGCAGGGAACGCTCTACGGCATTAATTCCGAAGGCGGCATCGTGCGTATGTATTCAAAAAATCCGCTCCACTATCAGGGAACGGACATCCGGTTGAGCGGCAGCACGGAGCCGGGTGGCGGCGTGGAGCTGGCCCACTATCACCGGCCGAGCGACAAACTGGCTTTCTCTACGGCTGGATATTACAGTGGCGGCCGCGGCTTTTTCCGTAATGCCAATCTCGACGGCCGCGCCGACCTGATGAATGAAGCCGGCGGGCGGGCGCGTCTGATATGGCTGCCGACATCACGGCTGACGGTGGACGTCACGGCCGACTATCAGTATGTCAATCAGAACGGTTTCGCGTACGGCGAATATCATCCCGACACGGAGACGTGGGACGAACCGTCGATGAACATCAGGACCGGCTACCGGCGGCAGATGGTCAACACTGCCGTCAACGTGGCGTATGACTTCGGACGCCTGCGCCTGACCTCCGTCACGAGCTATCAGCACCTGAGCGACCTCATGCAGATGGACCAGGACTATCTGCCGCAGGACTATCTGCGTCTGGAGCAGCGCGAACGTATGAACGGTGTGGTGCAGGAGCTGACGCTCAGCGGTCACGGACATGAGACGTGGCGCCATACGTCGGGTGTCTTTCTCAGCCATCAGTGGCTGAAGACGGACGGACCGGTGTTCTTCGGTGATGTCATGAACCGCCGAATCATCGGGGCTATGGGCATGCCGGCGGCCGTGGCCGGCGCGATGAGCATGACGGACAACCGGGTGCCGGGAAGTTTCGACACGCCGTTCTCGAATGTTGGCGTCTATCATGAAAGCAATCTGCGGCTGTCCGACCGTCTCACCGTCGCTCTCGGCCTGCGCTATGACTATCAGCGCACGTCCATCGACTATGACACAGAAGCGCGTTTCACACTCGGCTATTCCGGCATGATGGCGGGCCGTCCCGTCGAGATGAGCCATAAGTTCCGTTCCGTGATGCAGGGCGAAGACAGCCATGAATACCATCAGCTGCTGCCGAAATTCGGCGTGACCTACGGGCTGGGCCGCAGCGGCAATCTCTATGCCACGGTCAGCAAGGGATTTCGTGCCGGCGGCTACAATCTTCAGATGTTCTCCGACATATTCCAGACCGAGCAGCGTTCGCTCGGCCGCCAACTTATGCAACTGATGCGCGAGGACGTGACGGTGGAGCATGGGCCGGAGGACTATTCGCTCGTCAACAGCACCATCTCATATAAACCGGAGACGAGTTGGAACTATGAGGCCGGCGCCCACCTCAATCTTTTCGACAATCGTGTCCATGCCGACGTTGCCGCCTATTTCATGCAGATACGCAATCAGCAGCTTTCGGTCATGGCGGCGAACTACGGCTACGGCCGGATGATGGTCAATGCCGGCCGCAGCAGCAGTCTCGGTGCGGAGCTGACGTTGCGCGGCAGCGGCTTTGACGGGCGCATGACATGGGCCGCCACCTACGGTTTTGTCCACTCTACGTTCCGCAGCTACACTGATGTTGTCAGTGTCCGTGATGGCGGTGAAACTTATGAGGAGAACCGTAATGCCGCCGACGGAAGTCGTGAAGAATCCCTTAGCGCTGTTGGCGGAGATCATGAGGAGACCCGCAGTTACCGTGGCCGTTACGTCCCGTTCATCCCCCGTCATACGTTCAGCGCTACGGCCGACTGGCGTTTCCCAATCTCTACGACAGGCCTTCTGCGTTCCGTAACCCTCGGTGCTGATGTCTCAGGCCTCGGCAAGACATGGTGGGACGTTGACAACACCGTCTGTCAGCCCCTTTATGCCACCCTCGGTGCCCACGCCGTGTTCCATCTGGGTGCCGTCCGCGTCCGTCTGTGGGGCCGCAACCTGACCGACACGCGCTACAGCACGTTTCTTGTCAGCAGTTCCGTCGATGGGGTAGGGCGCCACTTCGCCCAGCGCGGCCTACCGGTGCATGGCGGTATCGATGTGAATATAACGCTCTGAGGTGATGGACGTTTATTTTTGAGAAGCTGTCAGATTGGATGTGTCACGTTTCAATCCTATATCGTTAAAAGTTTATATTGCTGTCTGATAAAACTTCTTTTGCACAAATCATCGTCTCCATGACCATTACGCTGTTCTCCAATTTGCTGTTCAAGTGAAAACGTAGTCTTGTATAGATGATGTAATGACATGTTATAATAATACAAATACAATGTAAAATTGCATATATTACCTCTATTTCCCATTTATTCCTATTTATTGAAGAGGAGTCAAGACAGCATGGCGATGTGTCTTGACTCCTCTTTCCCATTATAATCGGAACGCAGCTGTGTGTTTGGCGTTGTTCCGAGAGAGACGGGCTCTTTATTTCACGAGAACCTTCTTTCCGTTTATTATGTTCAGACCTGGCTTCGGTTCGTTGAACTTGCGTCCGCTCATGTCATAATAGATGTTTCGTTTGCCGTTGTCATCGGCATTGATGCCGTTTATTCCCGACACGTCGATGCCTTCCATATTTACAAAGTTCAGCCACGGGTCAG
>ERZ860264.790-NODE-790-length-26468-cov-5.625071_pt1 | contig 26468 bp, 21 predicted proteins | sample MGYA00509980_ERZ860264 | MGnify/ENA primary metagenome ERZ860264 (study PRJEB30046, sample SAMN00715212) | human gut metagenome | study: EMG produced TPA metagenomics assembly of the A metagenome-wide association study of gut microbiota in type 2... | reverse complement strand
TTGCGACCTTCTCCTTGAGGATGCCGAAATCGATGCCGAGCGCGGTGTGATTCAGGGCGAGTATCGCCAGCGCAATGACGCCGACTCCCGTATGTTCACTCAGATTCTCCCCAAAATTTATGAGGAATACCAATACCACCAGATGCCTATCGGCTCTATGGATATCGTGGCCAATTTCCCTTATCAGGACCTGCGTGACTACTATCACAAGTGGTATCGTCCGGACCAGCAGGGTATTGTCGTTGTCGGTGACTTTGACGCCGAGGCTATGGAGAAGAAGATTGTGGAACTCTTCACTCCCATTGCAATGCCCGAAAATGCCGCTCCCCGTACTTACGCACCTGTAAGCGACAATAAAGACCTCATCTACGCTACATTTGCCGACCCCGAGCTGCAAGGCAAAATGATTCGTTTCTCTGTGAAAATGGACAAGACACCCTTTGAGCAGCGCAACACCATTGACTATTATGTAGGTGATGTGATTATCGAAAACCTTATCCAGAGTGTAATAAACCAGCGTCTGGAAGAGCTGTCTCAGAAGCCTGACTGTCCTTTTGCCGGCTCATATTTCTATTTCGGCAACTATTACATCTCCAAGACCAAAGACTCCATGAATCTCGTAGTCATTGCCAAGGACGATGTGAAGGCCGCGTTCAATGCAGCTTATTCCGAAGTGGTGCGTTCCCTCAAGACAGGTATCACGGACAGCGAGCTTCAGCGAGCCAAGGATGAATATATGTCCTCTCTCGAGCGCCTCTACAACGAGCGTGACAAGACAAATACCAATGCCATCGCTCAGGAACTTATCCGTAAGTTCATAGACAACGAGCCGGCTCCCGGCGTAGAGACCGAATGGGCGCTTACACAGCAGATAATGCCCGCCATCAGCGCTTCGATGATTAACCAGATGCTTCCCGAACTGCTCAAGCAGGAGGACCAGGTAATGGTTATCACCCAGCCCGGCGAACAAGGCTCCGCCGTTTTCCCCGCCAAGGAGGAAATGCAGGTTATTCTCAGCGATATAGAGACAGCCAAGTATGAGGCGTACGTCGACAATGTAATCAGCGAACCCCTTATCGCCAAGATGCCTAAAAAAGGCAAAATCAAATCTCAGAAACAGATAGACTCCCTCGGCGCTACTGAGCTGACTCTCTCCAACGGCGCTCATGTATACGTGAAGACCACCGACTTCGCCGCCGACCAGATTCTCTTCTCTGCCGTAGCTCCTTTCGGCAAGATGTCCATGAATCCTATTCAGGCTTCCGATGCCAAGATGCTGCCCCTTGCGACAGAGGTCAGCAAACTCGGTAATTTCGATGTCAACCAACTTCAGAAAGCCCTTGCCGGCAAGAAAGTCGCCAGCTCATATTCTCTGGAGTCTTATAACTCCGGTTTCTCCGGCTCTTCCACTGTAAAGGACCTTGAGACACTGCTTCAGGTCGTTTACAACCAGTTCACGAACATGCAGCCCGACGATAATATGTATGCCGCTGTTGTGGCTCAGAGCCGTGCTTCCTTGGCCAACCAGGAGAAAGACCCCAACTACATCTTCACGAAAGAGTATCTCAAGAGCATGTACAACGGCAATGTACTCGTAGAGCAGCTCGGTGTGGCTGACCTTGACAAGGCCGACTACCACAAAATGCTCGGCATTGCTAAAGAAAACCTGCAGAACGCCGCCGACTATGACTTCATCTTCGTCGGTAACGTCGATGTCGAGACCCTTAAGCCTCTCATTGAGCAGTATATCGCTTCTCTGCCCGGCAATCCCAAGAAGCTGTCCCAGAAGAAGAATGTACTCAACCGCTATGCAACCGGTCTTGTAGACAACAAGTTCGAGACTCCCGTAGAGTCTGACATCGTCAAGGAGTTCGTCCTTATCAATGGCGACAACCTGGAATACAACCTTGAGAACGACGCCAAAATCACACTTATGGGCGACATCCTTGACCTGATGTACACACGCTCGCTGCGTGAGGAACTCGGCGGTACTTACGGCGCAAGCGTTATGAGCGACTTCAATCCCTACACCAAGCAGTGGATGCTCCTCTACGTTTATGACACCAACGACGCACAGCGTCAGCAGCTTGATGACCGTGCTGTGGCAGACCTCAATGACCTTATGAAGAAAGGTGCTTCCGCAGAGGACTTCAACAAGGTCAAGGAAGCGGCTCTCACACAGGCCGACCTCAGCGCCAAGAAGAACGGCTACTGGCTGAACCAGATTCGCACTTACTGCACTCTCGGTTTCGATAATACCCAGTATCGTGAGGCCCTCTCCAAAATTACATTGGCAGACCTCAATGCCTTCATGAAGAATCTCTACGACGGTAAGAACCGCATCCACGTAGTTATGGACGGTGTGGTAATGCCCAAGAAGTAATTGAGCTGACATTTAATCCGGAATAATTTATAAAATATTTAACCGGATTTCAACATAAAAAAGCCGAGGCGGACTCTCTGCCTCGGCTTTTTTCCCGTTATTACATTTCCCGATTTATTTTTTAGGCTGCAAATATGCCTGTTTTCGCTTTTTTTTGTTAATTTTGCACTTTAAACCAATGAACCGCAAAACGATAGAGTATACAAACTTTTATTTCACTTATAAATAAGTTATGGCAAAGAAAATTTATACGTTTGGCGACGGTAAAGCCGAAGGCAACGCTTCGATGCGCAACCTGCTTGGTGGCAAAGGTGCCAACCTCGCCGAAATGAATCTCCTGGGAATGCCCGTGCCTCCCGGTTTCACAATCACTACCGAAGTTTGTACTGAATACACTCAGGAAGGACGCGACGCCGTTGTCGCCAACATCAAGAATGATGTCGAGAAGGCCATCGCTCATGTCGAGAGTCTTACAGGCAAGAGATTCGATGACCCCGCGAATCCTCTCCTCGTTTCCGTACGCTCAGGTGCCCGTGCCTCCATGCCCGGTATGATGGACACCGTCCTTAACCTCGGTATGAACGATGCTACCGTTGCATCCCTTGCCGAGAAAAGCGGCAATCCTCGCTTTGCCTGGGATAGCTACCGCCGTTTCGTCCAGATGTATGGAGATGTCGTTCTCGGTATGAAACCCAAGAGCAAAACCGACATTGACCCCTTCGAGGAAATCATGGATAAGGTAAAGGAAGCCAAGGGCGTTACCTCTGATACCGACCTGAACGTCGATGACCTCAAGGAACTTGTAAAGCTCTTCAAAGCCGCTGTGCTGGATTATACCGGCAAGGACTTCCCCGACAGCGCATGGGAACAGCTCTGGGGCGGCATTTGCGCCGTATTTGATTCCTGGATGAACGAGCGCGCCATCTTGTATCGCCGCATGAACCAGATACCGGAAGAGTGGGGTACCGCTGTCAATGTACAGGCCATGGTTTACGGCAATATGGGCGACAACTCCGCTACCGGTGTGGCTTTCTCCCGCGACGCAGCCACCGGTGAGAACATATTCAACGGCGAATACCTTATCAACGCCCAGGGCGAGGACGTGGTGGCCGGTGTACGCACGCCCCAGCAGATTACTGTGGAAGGCTCTCGCCGTTGGGCTGCTCTCCAGGGCATCTCGGAGGAAGAGCGCGCGAGCAAGTATCCTTCGCTCGAAGAGAGCATGCCCGATTGCGCCGCCGAACTCATAGCCATTGCAGACCGTCTGGAAGACTACTACAAGGATATGCAGGATATGGAGTTCACTATCCAGGACGGTAAGCTCTGGATGCTTCAGACCCGTAACGGCAAGCGTACCGGTTCAGCGATGGTAAAGATTGCCATGGACCTGCTCCGTGCCGGCGAAATAGATGAGAAGACAGCCCTTCTCCGCATGGAACCCCAGAAACTTGATGAGCTCCTGCACCCCGTATTCGACAAGACAGCCCTCAAACGCGCCACAGTCATGGCCAAAGGTCTGCCCGCATCTCCCGGTGCGGCTACGGGTCAGATAGTATTCCAGGCCGAAGATGCCGAGGCCTGGGCCGAGCGTAAAAAGAAAGTCGTGCTCGTCCGTATCGAGACAAGCCCCGAAGACCTGCGCGGTATGGCTGTGGCCCAGGGTATACTCACAATGCGCGGCGGTATGACAAGCCACGCGGCCGTAGTGGCTCGCGGTATGGGCAAATGCTGTGTGTCAGGTGCCGGCGAGATACTTGTAGACTACAAGGCCAAGACCCTCACCATGAACGGCAAGACCTACAACGAAGGCGACTGGATTTCACTGAACGGCTCCACCGGTGATGTATATGACGGACAAGTGCCCACCACTGAGCCTGAACTCAGCGGCGACTTCGGCGCAATCATGAACCTCGCCGCCAAATACACAAAGACACTCGTACGCACCAATGCAGATACACCTCGCGATGCACGTCAGGCCCGCAAGTTCGGTGCCCAAGGTATAGGACTTTGCCGCACGGAACATATGTTCTTCGAGGGAGATAGAATCAAAGCCGTGCGCGAAATGATTCTCGCTTCCGACGAGGAAGGCCGCCGTATAGCCCTCGCCAAACTTCTCCCCATGCAGCGCAGCGACTTTGAAGGAATCTTCGAGGCAATGGACGGTCTCGGCGTAACAGTACGTCTGCTCGACCCCCCCTTGCATGAGTTCGTTCCTCATCAGACAGCCACCCAAAAGGAGCTTGCCGAAGAGATGGGCCTCTCTCTTGAAGTCGTAAAGGCAAAAGTAGACAGCCTTGAGGAATTCAATCCCATGCTTGGACACCGTGGCTGCCGTCTCGGCATCACCTATCCTGAGATTACAGAAATGCAGGCACGTGCGATTATAGAGGCGGCTCTCAACTGCAAGGCACGCGGCATAGACGTTCATCCCGAGATTATGGTCCCCCTGGTAGGCACACTCAAAGAGCTGCAGCATCAGGCAAACGTAATCAATACAACAGCTGCAAAAGTCTTTGACGAGAGAGGAGACAGTATCCCCTACAAGATTGGTACTATGATAGAGGTACCCCGTGCGGCGCTCACTGCCAACCGCATAGCTGAAGTAGCAGACTTCTTCTCCTTCGGTACCAACGACCTCACTCAGATGACCTTCGGATACTCCCGCGACGATGCCCCCAAATTCCTGAAGTACTACAAAGAGAAAGGCATAATCAAGGTAGACCCCTTCGAGGTGCTTGACCAGGAGGGTGTAGGCCAGCTGGTGGAGATGGGTGTGAAGAAAGGCCGCGCCACCAAGCCCGAATTGAAAGTCGGCATTTGCGGTGAGCACGGAGGCGAGCCCAGCTCCGTCAAGTTCTGCGCCAAGCTCGGCATGAACTACGTAAGCTGCTCCCCCTTCCGAGTGCCCATAGCCCGCGTCGCAGCGGCGCAAGCCAACTTGGAAGACTGATAACAGGCTTATAATCAGTGATTAATAAAGGCTGCAATGCGTGCCCCAATAGGCAACATTGCAGCCTTTCTCAATTATATACAATGTCATAAGCTGAAATTGATTCATACCGCAATTTCTGCAAGGACGTTTGGGGTCGGAAAAATTAAGGTCCATAATCTGCGGTTGTCTCCCACAAAGTTATGGACCGTATGAGGTATGAGAAAAGATTCGGTTTCCTATCGGATATAAAGTTCTCCCGGTATTCTCTGTTGTCTTTGTTCCTCTGACCGTCTATTGAAATCTTCCAGGATTGGAGTAAGGAATTTTTTTGATTCAGTAGTGATAAGAACGACACCACCCAGTCTCGGACTAAAAATTTTAGTAACCGCAGGGTCTTTTATGACATCTACTTTAATGATGTCATCGGCTGCGATACTGCTTATATCCTGGACTTCCACCCCGTCTACAATGAATACCGGCATATTTATCGAGTCACATTGATTGCAGCAAGCAGCACTTGCACACCTCTCATGTTTAGGCTCTTGGGCGTAAGCGGCAATGGCGACAACCATTCCGACGATAAACAGTAACTTCTTCATATTTATGGGCTTTAATATTATGTTACAAAATTACTGAAAAAATTTGAGATTATGACTTCATGAGGGGTGCTTTATCGCACTATGTATTCTGAATTGAACCGGATTCGACCAATAGTTATAACCCGCTCTTTCTCGTCCCGATACTCATTGTCGACTCCACATGCGAAACCAGGACGGGAGAGTGACGAGAATCTTACCTTTCGCGTCAATGATTTGGAAGTATTTCTTTGTACTGCAACTTTTTTGCGAGAGTGCTTGTTGTTGTAATACAAATATATTAACTTTGCGTTATAAATTATTACGATATGGACACAGTAATTCCCAAAAAGAACCAAAGTTTCCGCTTGTCAGTAGACTTGATAGAGCGTCTACGGCAGCTTGCCAAGCGTCAAAACCGCAGTCTCAACAACTACGTCGAGACGTTACTTCTTGATGCCGCATATTGCGAACCTAACGATGTCACCCTTGCCGCAATGAAAGAGGCTGAAAGCGGTTCTCTGCGCAATACAACGCCACTTGACCTTTCTTCCATTGAAGCTATGGAACGCTCAATGGGATTATGAAAAAGCTACATCCCACCACCCAATATAAAAAGGATTACAAGCGTTTCCGAAATAATCCCAAGAAAATAGAAAAGTTGATGCTCATTCTCAATATGCTCCAATCGGAAACTCCTGTTCCAGCGGAATACTGTCCGCATATGCTGACGGGCAATTATGCCGGTTATATGGAGTGTCACGTAGAGGGTGACTTTTTGCTGATATGGTTTGACCGCGAAACCGACCAAATTGACCTGGTTCGTCTCGGGTCGCACTCCAATCTGTTCGGGCAGTAACTACCTAAGCATGTGTAGCTGCTGTATCTTTCGCGTACAGAAACTAATTGAATCTCTTGATTTCTCAACATTTGTTGAGGCTCATTATGGAAATGATGTGTAATTTTGTGTTCATCAAATATTTACAACTATGCGAAAGTTATTGCTCTATGTTATAATCACTATTTCAGCATTGGCGAGTACCGCTCAGACCATAGATGAGCGTATCGCTAACGCTATAAACACAAGTGATTGGTTCGCGTTGGACTCCATTTATAATAAAGCGCCAAAAGACTCCATTGACCCATTCCTTGAAGTCTTTTCACGTGGACTTTTAGGTAACCGCCTTAATCGGTCCGATGTTTCAATCCCGGCCTTTGAGGAATTGCTCAACAATTATTCGGCAAGACTGGATTTAAGCAACCTGCTCAACTCTGCGGTAATGCTTTCGATGGACTACAGCAAAGTCGGAGATAATTCAAAAGCTGCTTCCGTATTAACTTCTGTACTTGACGCTACCAAACAATATCTTGATTCAGCGGCTGTTGCAGGCGTGCAACAATATATTGACCGATATGCCGCTTTATCGGTTTACAAACCCTATGTCGTTTCCATTGCCGGAAATCAAGGGGTCATTCCTTTCAAAATCGCACCTGTCGGGAACCCTGAGAAAAAATCTGTGCTGATTAAACTTGAAAACTGTACTATCAATGGTATTGAAGCAGATATAACATTTGATACCGGTGCAGGGGTAAATATCATTACCGATTCTTTGGCGCACAAGTTGAATTTGATTCCACTTGAAGCATATAATAATGTGTTGGGGATAGGTCAACAAAAAACGCAGTATGTTATTGCTAAGGAAATTAATCTCGGAAACATTACTGTAAAGGACGTGCCGTTTGTCATTGTTGACCTTAGGGTAGATAACGAAGAGGCCAATCAATATATGGACTGCATCAACTTGGTTGTAGGCGGTGAGCTGATGTTACAACTTAAGGATCTCACTATTGATTTTATCAAAAATGAAATTAATGTTCCCTCTGTTGCTCCCAATAGGAGCAATGTGCGTCCCAACATGAACTTCTCCCAGCAGATGAATCTGGTTACCAAAGGTATAATCCACAACAATCCGATGTGGATTTGCATTGACACTGGCGATGCTTCCTTTGGCTCTTTGAACGGAGATTTCTTTGAAAGGAACAAAGAATATGTTTTGGCAAACGCCACGCCCGAAACTGTGCGGACGGCAGGTATCGGTGGAGTACATATTTCGGAGGCCTATAACCTCCCGGACGTGAATATTACTTTTGGAGGCAACACTGTTACTGTGCCACAAATTACAGTCAATCCAGGTTCAAGCCCACTGGCCTCCGATTACGAATGTAATCTCGGCGTGAAGTCGTTAATGCAATTTGGCAAAATCCATTTCAATATGGTAGATTTCACTATTTCTGTCGGAGAATAATCTTCGTCTTTTCGCAACGCTCATAGAGTCCATCACTTCGCTACATAAATCAGCAAGGTATGGACTTTTCTTTTTCTGACCTCAATTTTAACTCTGTCAAGACGCTTTCGGGCTTTGTGGCTCGCGCGGCGTTTACCGTCAATCGGCTTTCTTTTTTCATAGAAGACATTTATATGGTGCCTACCATAGTTGACGATACGCACTCTTATCCCGAGCTCGCGTTAATATTATTGTGGTCGAAAAGACAGAAAAAGGCGAGCCGATTAGGGCATCTGATATAGTTCTTATCAATTATCCACAAAGTATAGCCCTACATGGAAAAGGCAGGTAATGGCCTTATGGTATCAAAATCTTATACCCGGTAAGTTGGTTTGTGATTTCAGTCAAGTCAATAGGAATCCTGACTTGTTGACCATTGAGCTTAAGAGTCACGGAAGTATTATTGAATACGGTCATTCTCTTGAACGTCATGGTTATTGACATTCGCTTACCCTCTTGTGTGGCAACCATAGATGTCGCATCGTATGTTTTGCCGTCATTGTTAAACTTTGCACAACAAATTTTTGATTCCGACTTGAAATTATCATTGACAATTACAATCGTCGTTTTGCCGTCATAGTTATCAAGACTCTTGAATTTGAATTGTGCCTTTGCATTGATTGCAAAAATAGCGCAGATTACAACAAATATCAGTTTCTTCATATGGAGTTGTTTAATTGTGCGAAAGTACGAAATAAAAGGCAATAAACCAAATCCATTACATAAACGGCAACCTTAATGCACAATCTTTTATGGGCGGACACACGAAAGTGTTAAAGTAATTAACATTGGGGGCTGTTTGGAGTTTATTTGCTAATTTTGCGGTTAAATTTTCGGACTTTCCCTTTGTGGTTTCGGTCTTATTGGGTTTGGTTTAAGAGGCTGTTTAAAAATAAACGTTAATCAGGGACGGCATATTTAAAGTAAGAACCCGCTATGCTCCCTCGCCTGCATGACAAAATCCAAGTCGCGTTTGCGACCCATAGTTGACTTTTATTCTTAAGAAACAACCTCTTGATTTTTGAGACGGATGAAGCATAATTTGAAGTTGGACATGCTTGACAGACATACGCTTTGGCGGACTTTGATTTTGTTCGCCCTCCCGATTATCGGCAGCGGTGTGGTCCAGCAGTCGTTCAATTCTGTAGACCTTGCGGTAGTGGGGCGTTTTATAGGTAGCGATGCGTTGGCGGCTGTCGGTGCCAACGGGTCTGTCATCAGCTTGATAATTACTCTGTTTATGGGTATTGCCTTAGGTGCCAATGTGGTTATCTCCCGTGCTTTGGGTGCCGATAACCCGGAAGTGGTGCGCCATTCGGTGAGTACCCAGGCTTTGTTTTCTATTGCCGCCGGAGTATTTCTTGCCGTATTGGGGCTGATTATAGCCGAGCCTATCCTCACATTGTTGGATACCCCTGCGAATGTGTTGCCGCAGGCTACTCTCTATCTTAAGATATATGCCCTGGGCTTTCCGGGAATGATGATTTACAACTTTATCAGCGCTGTATTGCGAAGTATAGGCGACACCATGCGCCCCCTGATATGGTTGATAATAGGAGGTGTCGTGAATGTGATTCTGAATATCGTGCTTGTGGTGTATACAGGAACAGGGGTAGAGGGTGTAGCCATAGCCACTGCTGTGTCCAACTATGTGAGCGCCGCCGGTGTGGCGGTGATATTGATGCGAACACGCGGAGACCTGCATTTGTCGTTCAAGGGAATAAGGATGTATTGGCCGGAGTTCCGGGCCATGGTCCGCATAGGCCTGCCGGCGGGTATTCAGGGCACATTGTTCGCATTGTCGAATGTGGTTATCCAGTCCAATATCAATCTTTTCGGCGCGGAGGTAATGGCCGGCAACGCCGCCGCACTGGTTTATGAGGTTTACGGGTACTTTATCATCAGCGCTTTCGTGCAGGCGGCCGTGGCCTTTGTCAGTATCAACTACGGGGCTTCCCAAATGGCGATGTGCAGGATTGTGACACGTCGCTGTATGCTTCTGGGAGCGGCCGGGACGCTTGTCTTCAACGGGTTTGTGGCTTGGCAGGGCACATTCGCCATAGGTCTGCTTACCGACAGCCCGGAGGCCGTACACTACGGGCTGATGAGGCTTAATATAGTCCTAATCTGGCAATTCATAGCCACAAGCTACGAAGTGGCGGGGGGTGCTTTGCGCGGTCTGGGCTACTCCTTCATTCCGATGGTCATAACCCTTCTCGGTACCTGTGTGGTACGTATCATTTATGTAAAATTCACCTCATTCGGACAGAGCATAGAGTCATTGCTGAATATTTATCCTTTGACCTGGCTGCTTACAGGAGTGGGGATGCTTGTCACATACTTCATTATCAGCAGGAAAGTATTTCGCGAACCGCGACAGAAGCTGGTGGTTTCCTGAACGTATGCGAACAATAGGGGGCTTCTCCGGGTTAATGAGAAAAAACATAGAATGATGGAAGTAATCAAACTGGTAGTAAACGGATTCGGCGAGAATACGTATATATTGGCCGATATGACCACCAAAGAGTGCGCGATAGTGGACCCCGGTGTCTCGGACAGTGACGAGGAAGCCGCACTTAAAAGAGCCATAGACAAGTATGGCCTCAAGCCCACTCACCTTATAAACACTCATCTGCATATAGACCATGTGTTGGGCAATGCGTTTGTCGGGCATGAATACGGTCTTGAATCCCATGCGCATAAGGCAGACGAGTTCCTGGGAGCCCGGGTCAAGGAGCAGGCGCGTATGTTCGGTATTCCCCTCGAACCGGAGAACACGCTAATCGGCACATATCTGGAAGACGGTGATGAGCTGAAAGTAGGGGACAGCACCCTTAGGGTGTTGGCTGTTCCCGGCCACAGCCCCGGCTCCATATCGCTCTATTGTCCGGACTCTAAGTTTGTAATGACCGGAGATGCCCTTTTTGCCGGAGGAATCGGGCGTACAGACCTCCCTGGCGGTGATTACAAAACACTTATCCATGCCATTACCGATAAACTGCTCTCATTGCCGGATGACACTGTTGTCTATCCGGGGCACGGCGCACCCTCCACAATCGGGATTGAAAAACGTGAGAATCCTTATCTTTAGTATGTCCGCTTAAACCATGCAAGAGAGGAAATTGTTAAGAGTATATGAAATCCGAATTGCGGCATTACATTCAGTGTTTCGGCCGTAACAACTCTCGATACTATGACACAGACAATATCCGCCTGCAACAAGATATATGGCGACATCAAAAAGCGCCATGTGCCGGCCTTTATGCTCAACGAGACGACAGAACTTCAGTTTAAGCCTGTAACGACCGAGGCCATGCCCCTTATATGGAGATACCTGAGCTGTGAGCCGGGGCGTACCTGCGATTTCTCATACGGCGGACTGCTGATATGGGCGCCGCTGTTCGACTATCAGTATGACATCTATAAAGATACGCTCTTTATAAAAGGACGCTTAGAGGGAGATTTATCCAAGTATGCTTATTCGCTGCCCGTGGGCAATCTTCCTCTGGAGCAATGTATTTCATTGCTGCGGGCTCATTGCCTGCGAGGTGGAGAGACGCTCCGGTTCTCCGCAATTCCGGAATATGCGGTAGATGATTTCCGCGATTGCGGCGCCGCCGGTATCCGCCCGTTACCGGATTGGGCAGACTATCTCTATGACATCGAGCCGCTCGCCACACTCACCGGCAAGAAAATGGCAAAGAAAAGGAATCATGTCAACAAATTCGAGAGCCTGTATCCGGACCACCGTTTTATGCCTTTGACGGCAGATAATATAAAGGATGCCCGCGCATTGCTCGACATAGCCAACGCGGAGTCTGACGATTATTCCGAAATGGCTGCCTCGGAACGCCGCCTGTGCGCCATAGCGCTTGACCAAATGGCCGAAGGCGTGACGGTCATGAAAGGAGGCATACTGTATGCCGACGACAGACCGGCGGCGTTTACTGTGGGGGATATAAAGGGAGATACACTCTTTATCCACATAGAGAAAGGAAATAGGGAAGTGCCCGGTGCATACGAAGCCATAAACAAATATTTTGCGGCCTATATGCTTGCCGGACATCCGGAACTCAAGTATATAAACCGGGAAGACGACGCCGGCGACCCAGGACTGCGTCGCTCAAAAAGTTCCTATCATCCGAAAACTCTCCTTCTGAAATACGATGTCACATTCTGAGCGCCGTTATTTCCCGTTTTTTCGGCAAAACAAAGTGAATATGCTTGTATTGGATTTTGTGGATTTATGAGTATTTATTAACTTTGCGGTAGATTTTATCCAAGTATCCATGAGCGAGGCATTAGTAATAATCCCTACATATAATGAGATTGAAAACATAGCGAACATCATTGACGCTGTGATGGGGCTTCCGGTGCGGTTTGATGTGCTGGTAATAGATGATGGCTCGCCGGACGGCACCGCCGATGCCGTAAAGCAGAAAATGCTTCAGTACCCGGAGCGTATTTTTCTGGAACAGCGCTCGGGCAAGCTGGGCCTCGGCACCGCGTACATACATGGATTCAAGTGGGCGCTGGAGCGCAAGTATGAGTTCGTTACGGAGATGGATGCCGACTTTTCCCACAATCCTGAAGACTTGCCGCGCCTGTTGGCCGCACTTAAAGAGCAGAAGGCAGATGTGGCTATTGGCTCGCGTTACATAACCGGGGTCAATGTGGTGAACTGGCCCATGGGGCGGGTGCTGATGTCTTTCTACGCCTCTATGTATGTCCGTATGGTTACACGCATGAAGGTACGGGATACTACCGCAGGTTTTGTGTGCTGGCGCCGCAGGGTGCTCGAGGCATTGGAGCTGGACAGAATTGAGTTCAAGGGCTATGCTTTCCAGATAGAGATGAAGTTCAAGGCCTTTAAGCGCGGCTTCAGAATCGTGGAAGTGCCGATAGTCTTTGTAAACCGTGTGCTCGGGACTTCGAAAATGAACGGCAGCATATTCGGCGAGGCCGTGTTCGGGGTCATAAAGCTGCGAATCAAGTCTCTGTTTAAAAAATATCCGCAGGCCGAGCCTCTCAAATAACACCGCCAACCTATGACTATCACATCCCTTTTGCTACAGATACCCGCTGCATCTGCTTCCGCCGAACAGACCGACACAGTGGCGAAAAAGATTGCCGATATAAATGCTAATATCGGCCAATTGACCGCTTCAGACACATGGGATAAAATAATTGATTCCCTAATCAGTTTCGGCTTCAAGTTAGGCATTGCCGTCCTGGTGTTCCTGCTCGGAAAGTTCATAATCCGCAGCCTTCATTCCTGGATAAGCAGGGTCTTTAAGAAGCGTCAGACCGATGCGTCACTGACCACGTTTGTCCTTTCGCTGGTAAAAATAACCCTCTACTTTATTCTGATAATAACCGTGATAGGTATTCTCGGAATAGAGACGAGTTCTTTCCTCGCCCTGTTTGCGTCTGCCGGTGTGGCAGTGGGTCTTGCTCTGAGCGGCACTCTCCAGAACTTTGCCGGTGGAGTGTTGATATTGTTGTTGAAACCTTATAAAGTCGGGGACTTCATAGAGGCTCAGGGCTTTTCCGGTGTAGTGAAGGAGATACAGATTTTCAATACAATAATCAATACTCCGGACAACAAGGCTATAATAATTCCCAACGGCGGACTCTCTACCGGCTCTATAAACAATTATTCGCTGGAGAAACAGCGCCGGATAGACTGGACCATAGGTGTGGCATACGGCACGGATATAGACAAGGCCAGGGCTGCGATTATGGAATTGCTCGTGTCAGAGAGCAGGGTGGAGAAGGCTCCTGAACCGGCTGTGTGGATTAATGAACTGGCAGACAGCTCCGTAAATCTTACTGTAAGAGCGTGGGTGGCCACTGCCGATTACTGGGATGTCTATTTCCGTATGAACGAGCTGTTCTACAAGCATTTACCCGAAAAGGGCATTGAGTTCCCTTTCCCGCAGATGGATGTTCATCTGATGAAAAGCCAAGAGGCTGTTTGAAATTATCAATAATTGGGGTTGAAAGAATGACGATTAACATCTGTTTTCATACAGCCTCTTGTTATCTGCATCTATGGAGAAAGAGAAACTTATTATATATCAGGTCTTTCCGAGAATCTTTACGAATATGACCGCAGAGCCGGAACCTGACGGCACACTGGAGCGTAACGGAGCCGGGAAGATGAATGATTTTGATGATAAGTTGTTGAAATCCATTCGCTCGTTAGGTGTTAACTGTATCTGGTATACGGGAATCATAGAGCATGCCACCAAAGAGGCTTATCCCGGCATACCGGCCGACGACCCCCATGTGGTGAAGGGACGGGCCGGTTCTCCTTATGCTATAAAAGACTATTATGACATCGCGGCGGAGATAGCTTCAGACGTATCTGAACGCATGAACGAGTTTCAGGCATTAGTGGAGCGTACCCATAAGGCCGGCATGAAAGTCTTGATAGACTTTGTGCCCAACCACACGGCACGTCGCTATTGCTCCGATGCCGCTCCTATAGGAGTAGAGGACTTCGGAGGTGGAGACGACACGACACGTTTCTTCTCACCGGACAACAATTATTACTATCTCACAAACCAAAAGTTCCAGCCTTCATTCCCGATAGGGGATTACTGCGAATTTCCGGCCAAGGCCACCGGCAACGATTGTTACAATGCGTTCCCGGGTGTGTACGACTGGTATGAGACCGTGAAGCTGAACTATGGCTTTGACCCGGGTAACGGATGCCAGACAACAGACCCGATACCGGATACATGGCTTAAGATGCTGAATATACTTCGCTTCTGGGCATCCAAGGGGATAGACGGATTCCGCTGCGACATGATATTCATGGTTCCGCAGGTGTTCTGGCATTGGGCCATACCGCAGGTCAAAAAGGACTACCCGGATATGATTTTCATAGGTGAGATTTATGACATAAGTCTTTATAGGCCATTTTTAGACTATTGCTGTTTTGACTATCTGTATGACAAGGTAAACCTTTACGACACGCTTGTGGGCATACAGACCTCGTCGTGGAGCGCGGCCCGTCTCACCGGTTGCTGGCAGTCTCTGGAAGGCATATCGCCCCGGATGCTCAATTTCCTTGAAAACCACGACGAGGTGCGTTTTGGCTCTAAGGCATACGCGGGAGACCCGTCGCTTGTCATACCGTCGTTGATAGTCAGCTCAATGATCAACGCCGGCCCGTTTATGCTGTATTACGGACAGGAGATAGGGGAGAGCGCTCTTGACAACGAAGGCTTTGCAGGCGACAATGACCGCACTACCATATTCGATTTCTGGAGCTATGACACCATGCGTAGATGGTACAATGGAGGCAAATGCTCTGTGGCCGGGCTTACGCAGAAGGAAAAATGGCTGCGCCGGCTTTATTCCAAGGTGTTGCATCTGTGCAATTCCGAGAAAGCGATTTGCTTGGGCACATTCTTCGACCTCATGTATGTCAACCTTCAGAACCCGGATTTCTCACCCCACGGCAACTTTGCGTTCCTGCGCCATTACGGAGATGAGACACTTCTTATTGCAGTGAATTTCTCCGGCGAGGATATGCGCCTGAAGGTGAATATCCCGGATGCCGCATTTGAAATGATGTCTCTTCCGGATGGCAAAGGTTTATGCCGGGAGTTGCTTGCCGACACTGAAGCTGAACTGGTCTTGCAGCACAACCGGCCTGTGGCCATTTCGGTAAAAGCGCATGACGCCGTAGTCTGGAAGATAGACAGTAAAAAATTCAAGTCCGTGCAAAATAATACGCAATGAGGTTTTACGATTTTATCATTTTTAGTTAACTTTGCAGTGGCTAAGGAGAATTTGGCGACTCTTTTACCTTAATAAAAGAATTAATTAACCGCAAATATTTGAAACTCAAACATATATCTTAACATCCATGAGCACTAACTCCCATCCTATCAAGGTTTTCGCAGGTACCAAATCACATTACCTGGGTGAATCTATCTGTAAAGAACTTGGAATAGAACTCGGCAAGATGAAAACCGAATATTTTGCCGACGGCGAATTTGAAGTAGGCTTTGAAGAATCAATCCGTGGCGCCGAAGTATATTTGGTACAGTCCACATTCCCCAAAGCAGACAACCTTATGGAATTGCTGCTCATGGTGGATGCCGCCAAACGCGCTTCCGCCAGCTCAATAGTCGCAGTTATCCCTTATTTCGGCTGGGCCCGTCAGGACCGCAAGGACAAACCCCGTGTTTCCATAGCCGCCAAGTTAGTGGCGGATTTGCTTACAGTGGCCGGCATTGACCGTGTCATTACAATGGACCTGCACGCGGACCAGATTCAGGGCTTCTTTGATGTCCCTGTAGACCATCTCTACGCCTCATCGATTTTTATACCTTATATTCAGAGCCTGCACCTTAAAGATATGGTTATCGCTTCTCCTGATGTCGGCGGAGCCAAACGTGCCAACTCTTACGCCAAATACTTTGATGTGCCATTGGTGCTGTGCCACAAGCAGCGCGCTAAAGCCAATGTGGTCGCCAATATGACGGTAATCGGTGACGTGAAAAACAAAAATGTAATCCTCGTGGACGACATCGTGGATACTGCCGGCACCATTACAAAAGCGGCAGACCTTCTGATAAGCCAGGGCGCTACCAGCGTGCGCGCTCTCTGCTCACATGCCGTTATGAGCGACCCTGCTACCGAGCGTGTCAACGCATCCGGCCTTACAGAGATAATATTCACAAACTCAATTCCTTACGAGCGTGAGGGGACAAAAGCAACAGTCCTTCCCGTTGCGAAATTGTTTGCGGATACCATCCGTCGTTGTCACAACAACGAGAGCATATCCTCACAATACCTTTTCAAATAAAAAAGTAGACAGCAAGTAAACACACAAGGCAGACCGTAACTGATGTCTGCCTTGTGTGTTTTGCAAAAAACAAATTGTCTAATGACTGAGGAATACGTCCTGAAAAAGAGAAATTAGGAAAACCTATCAGTGCCAAGATTAACAAAAAAGGTAAAATAAAGAAAGCACTATCATAATTGCAATAATCTTTATTATGTTAAATAGAGTGTAAGTGTTTGCCTGATTATACCCTCTTTCTAACTGCTTTGAAGACCGGGTTGTAGTTTGTCAATATGTAACAGTTTTAATCCCTGTTCGGGAGGCTTATGGCTGTTATGGCGCTTATTGGGATTTCTGTGCCGTCTGTCAGGATTAGGCGGTCGTATAGTTTATCTATTTTTTTTATTTGTCCGCAGAGAGTTATATAAGAGCCACCTTCTTTGAAATTGTCCTGGCAGAAGTATGTTATTGTGAGTATCGGCTGTTCCGGTTGTCGCAAGGCCAAGTTCAGCTTATCGGCTAGTTCTCGCTTTACCGATTCTGACAGTTCTACGGAACTGTCTGTAGGCCGTGCGGTTTCGGCTATTTGCTCTTCATGGCCGGAAAGCGCGGCGAATGAAGCGAACTGGGCAGCTCGCGTTGCTGTGGGCATCGGCTTCCTTTTTGAAGAAACATAATGCGGCAAATTGATTATGTCCTCATAATTGTCCGTTTCCATTCTGCTTTGATTTTGTAAAGGCCTTATTAACAGTTGTATAAGTCAGGCATTGTGGCCACCTATCTGCCTGTTGCGCTCTCGTTGTGTAGCCCCCTCGGTATAGTTCAATCCGGTGAGAATCACATTCTTACCATACTGTTTACGTAAATTGATTATTGCTTCTTGGCGCTTGCGCTCCTTGTTTGCTTCTTCTTTATGGCGCCGATGCTTGCGTTCCATTTCCTCGTGGTCGCTGAAAAGGTCCAACTGCACGGCCTTGATTCTGGACTTAGCGCGGTTCTCTACCTCTACCCTATTGGCAGTCAGATTCATACGGCGTATCAGCAAATATGGGTTCACAATTCTCTTAAACAGTTCGGCAACGGATTCCCGAAGTGTGGCACAGGAGGAAGTGAAGAAGTCAAAGTTAAGAGTGCCATGTGCGTGGTACGGCACCATGCGTCCGTAAAAATCCTTTGTCACACGTCCCCGGTAGCGGGAACGGATAGCCGGGTCTTTAAGGCTTTCCGTGTCATAGCCCACGGTCAGTACTATCTGGTCAGTGACAAGAGTTTTCTCCACCAGTTCCAGGGCTAAATTGTCTGCCATTTCTCGGATTACATTCAGCGCCATTGCGAATGTGTATGGGCTGGCGAGTACCTGCCCGTTGGAAATGGAATGGTTGTCAGGCCTATATGCTTTAACCTGCGCCATCGTCACCGGTTCCCATCCCCACGCATGGTCTATCAGTAATTCGGCATTTACGCCGAACCGGCTGTACAGCCAGTCCTCGTTCTCAAGGGAATACCGGGCTATATCTCCCATTGTCCGGAGACCGACTGATTCCAGTCTCTTAGCCAGGCCACGTCCTATGCGCCAGAAATCGGTAAGCGGAGTATGAGACCACAAAGTACGCCGATAGCTCATTTCGTCCAGTTCGGCTATGCGCACGCCATCTTTATCCTGCGGCATTTTCTTGGCCACAATATCCATGGCTATTTTGCACAGATACAGATTCGTGCCTATACCGGCGGTGGCGGTAATGCCGGTTTCGTCAAGCACCTCACGAATCATGCGCATGGCCAGGTCATGAGGAGTGATGCGGTAATACTCTATATAGTCTGTAGCGTCGATAAACACCTCGTCTACCGAATAGACATGGATGTCCTCAGCAGCTACGGTACGCATATAAATGCCGAAAATGCGGGCCGAATAGTCCATATAGAGTTGCATCCGGGGCTTTGCCACAATGTAGCCCACGGCCAAATCCGGATGTGCCGCCAGTTGGGCTCCGGAGACAGAGATGCCTTTACGGCCACGGTTGCGATTCACCTCACCCACCCGTTGCATCACCTCGAAGAGGCGTGGCCTGCCGGGTACTCCATAAGCCTTAAGGGCCGGAGAGACGGCCAGACATATAGTCTTGTCCGTGCGGGTCTTATCGGCTACCACCAGACATGCGTCCAACGGGTTAAGCCCGCGTTCCACACATTCTACCGAGGCATAGAACGACTTCAGGTCTATGGCTATGTAGTACCGTTGCTTCATGTAGGGTAAGTGTCTGTTGACATACGCAAAATTAATAAATAAATCTGAAATGAAAAAACCGGGAGTCCAAGGAAAACGAATGAAAAAACCGGTTACCTGAAATACACGCAAATATATTTTGTTAAAGTGGCTTGTTAATGTATGGATTTTATTGTAATTTTGCAAAGTGGTAGGTTAATTCGGTTTTGCCGCCACGCAACGGCAGTCTTGTCTTACTACTATGAAGTGACTGATATGGAATACGATTTCAGTGATATATGCCCATACGACGATTCTGTCTTCCACGAGAAGATGGAGTCTTTGGTCCGGGAAGCCGGATTTCTGCATGCCCTGTCTTTCTGTGTGCCGCCTGAAGGCGTGGAGACTCTGAAACAGGAACTCCTTGCCCTTGACAACAAACATGACTTCCAGACCCTGGTGATGTTCCCCTTTCTGCAGATGGTGGCCAAGAATACCACTGCAGGTATAACTATAGGCGGCACACGCAATTACAACTCTGCTTTGAACTATACCTTCATCTCCAACCATAGAGATATAGTGTTGGACGCCTCGTTCATGAACCTGGCTTTCCTGCGCCAGCGTATGCCTACCACCGAAGTGGCCATAGGCAACAATCTGCTCATTTATGACTGGATTAACGACCTGGTGCGTCTCAACAAGAGCTTTATAGTAAAGCGTGACAGCGGTATGCGTAAAGCCCTGGAGGAGGCCAAGAAGCTGAGCGCATATATACATCACACCATTCTGCACAAGCATGAGAGTGTGTGGATAGCACAGCGTCAGGGAAGAGCCAAAGACAGTTCGGACCATACGCAGGAATCGCTGATAAAGATGCTCGCTTTCGGAGGTCAGGGCACTTTTATGGAGAATGTCAAGGAAATCAATCTGATGCCGGTAGCCATATCTTACGAGTATGACCCTAACGATTACTTGAAAGCCCGCGAGTTTCTGCTGAAACGCCGTGACCCCAACTTCAAGAAGAGCCAGCGCGATGACCTGTTCTCTATGGAGACCGGCCTGTTGCAATACAAAGGAAAAGTACACTTCCAGCTTACTCCGCGCATCAACGCCCGTATAGACGAGATAGGTGAATTCAGGGACAACAACAAGGCCGCCGGATATGTATGTCGCATCATTGACAACGCCATACACCGCAGTTACGAGATTTTCCCCATCAACTACATAGCTTATGACCGCCTGAACGCCTCCATACGCTTTCGCGCCAAATATTCAGAGGAGGAGGCCAAGAAGTTCAGCGAATATATAGAAGGTCAGATTGCCAAAATAGACCTCCCGGAACTCACCTCCGAAGAGGTTGAATATCTGCGGACTCTGTTGCTGACCATGTATGCCAACCCGCTCATAAACAAACTGCGCGCTCTGCTCGGAGGCGTAGAATAAAGTTAAAAACATGTGCTTCGGCGAACCGGAACACATGTTTGTTTTGTTTTATGGGTGTTTATTTGCCACTTTATGAGACTGCCATTGGTTTTCACTCTTATATTATTGATACCTTCCATTCTATTGGACTGGTATATCTATACGCGCATACCTCGGAAGTGTGCCGTTGGCGGTCATGCCTTCGACGGACGCCGCTGGTATGCGGTACTGTCGGTAATGACTCTGCTTCTGCTGGTGGTATGTATCTGTATGCCCAAGAGGGATGCGGAGGTTTCATTACTGCCGGTGATGTGGATGCTGTACGCCTGGTCCAGTATCTATATTCCTAAATTCATATATGTGCTTATAGACCTGTTCGGCCGTCTGCCGCGCCTGTTCAAGCGAAAAGCGTGGCCGTCCGGTAAATTGGTGGGATTACCTTTGGCCGCTCTTTTGTTTCTGGCCATGTGGTGGGGCGCGATTTTCGGCAGGTGTCGGATAATGCGTACTGATGTGGAGATAGTGTCGGAAAAGGTTCCCCCCTCTTTCGATGGGTTCCGTATAGTGCAGTTCTCAGACGCACATGTAGGTACCTGGGGAAATGACATGGGTTTTCTGAAAGAATTTACGGACAGTATCAATGCTCTGAACCCTGATTTGATTCTTTTCACGGGCGACCTGGTTAACCGCCATTCCGACGAGGCCTATCCGAGTGTGGAAGTACTCAGCCGCCTGCATGCCAGATACGGCGTGTATTCAATCATGGGCAACCACGATTACGGTGACTATGCCAATTGGCCGGACGAGGAAACGCACAAGGCGGATGTCAGGAATTTGCGGGCTATACAGGAGAAAATGGGCTGGTCTGTCCTTGACAACGACCATACGTTTATAAAGATAGGGAATGACAGCATAGCCCTGATAGGGGTGGAGAATTGGGGCGAGCCTCCTTTCAAGCAGTACGGCGACCTACGTGTGGCCTACCCGCATAATGCCGATGGACATATACAGGACGACAATTTCAAGATTCTGCTCACCCATAACCCCATGCACTGGCATGAACAGGTTCGGTATGACACAGACATAGACCTGACCCTTTCCGGACATACGCATGCCATGCAGATGATGCTCGGGAAGCCCGGCACCGGTTTCAGCCTTTCTGCGTGGAGGTATCCCGAATGGGGGGGACTCTATGAGTTCCGCAACAATCGCGGACAGCTCAACAGGCTCTATGTAAATATCGGCTGTGGCGAGGTGGCGATTCCTGCCCGTATAGGCGCCGACCCTGAAATTACGGTCATTACTTTGCGACGGGGTACGTCTGAGTAAAATGTCAAGTTCTATCTACTATATTTTCAGTCCATGATTTAACAATTTTTTATTAGATAGAGGCTAAGAGGCTGAACACTTACAAGGTTGAAATGTTAATAATTTAGAAAAGATTATGAATAACACTTCAACCTTATGAATTTCAATAATTTTACCATCAAGAGCCAAGAGGTGGTTCAGAAAGCCATAGAGCTGACGCGAAGTGCCGGCCAGCAGCAGATTGAACCTCTCCACATTTTGAAAGCCATTATTCAGGAGAGCGAGACTATAGTCAATTTCGTATTCCAGAAGCTGGGTCTTACCGCTACGGCAGTGGGACAGGCTGTGGACCGCGATATCGCCACTCTCCCGAAAGTCAGCGGCGCGGATGTGGTATTGAGCCGCGAGAGCAACGACGCTTTGCAGAAAGCCGTAGACTATTCCAAGAAACAGGGTGACGAGTATGTGAGTGTGGAAGCCATGCTCATGGGTATCTTGCAGACCAAGTGCAAAGCCTCACAGATACTTAAGGACTATGGCATGACCGACAAGGGCTTGCAGGCTGCCATCGACGAGTTGCGGAGAGGTCAGAAAGTGACCGGCCAGTCAGCCGAGGAAAGCTATCAGGCTCTCTCCAAATATGCCATCAACCTGAATGACCGCGCGCGCGGCGGCAAACTTGACCCTGTAATCGGACGCGATGAGGAAATCAGACGTGTGCTGCAGATTCTTTCGCGACGCACTAAAAACAACCCCATGCTCGTAGGTGAACCGGGAACAGGTAAAACCGCTATCGCCGAGGGCCTGGCACAGCGAATCGTACGTGGCGATGTTCCGGAAAATCTTAAGAGCAAACAGATTTTTTCGCTTGATATGGGAGCGCTGGTTGCCGGCGCCAAATACAAAGGCGAGTTTGAAGAGCGTCTGAAGGCCATTGTAAACGAGGTCACTCAGAGCGACGGAGAAATAATCCTCTTCATTGACGAGATACATACATTGGTAGGCGCAGGCAAGGGTGAAGGCGCAATGGATGCCGCCAATATTCTCAAGCCTGCACTGGCACGAGGCGAACTCCGCTCTATCGGCGCCACTACCCTGGATGAATTCCAGAAATACTTTGAAAAAGATAAGGCGCTGGAGCGCCGCTTCCAGAAAGTAATGGTCGACGAGCCTGACGAGCTGGCAGCCATATCAATCCTGCGAGGACTGAAAGAGCGCTATGAGAATCATCACAAAGTGCGTATCAAAGACGAGGCTATAATTGCTTCGGTACAACTCTCCGTGCGCTATATCACTGACCGTTTCCTTCCCGACAAGGCCATTGACCTGATTGACGAGGCCGCTTCCAAACTTCGTCTGGAAATGGACTCCATGCCTCAGGCCCTCGATGACGCCTCCCGCCGCATCAAGCAGCTGGAGATAGAGCGTGAGGCCCTGAAACGAGAGGGAGACGATTACCGTCTCAAACAGATTGACGAGGATTTGGCCAACCTGCAGGAGACCGCCAAGAGCCTTAAAGCCAAATGGCAGGCCGAGAAGACTGAAATAAACAAGATACAGCAGAACAAGATTGACATCCAGGAACTCCAGATAGAGGCTGAACGTGCTGAACGTGAAGGCGATTATGCCAAAGTGGCCGAGATTCGTTACTCTAAAATCAAACAGAAGGAGGACGAGAACGTGGCTATTCAAGCGCGTCTGAGGGAATTGCAAGGCGAAGGCGCCATGATTAAAGAGGAAGTGGATGCCGAGGATATCGCTGAAGTCGTATCTCGTTGGACCGGTATTCCCGTAAAAAAGATGGCACAGAGCGAAAAGGAGAAGCTGCTGCATCTGGAGGAGGAACTTCACCGCCGCGTGATAGGTCAGGACGATGCTATCCGTGCCGTGAGCGATGCGGTACGCCGTAGCCGTGCCGGGCTTAACGACCCGCGCCGTCCTATCGGTTCGTTTATCTTCCTTGGCACCACCGGCGTGGGCAAGACAGAGCTTGCAAAGGCACTTGCCGAATACCTGTTCGATGACGAGGATATGATGACCCGTATCGACATGAGCGAATACATGGAGAAGCACTCTGTGAGCCGTCTTGTAGGAGCGCCTCCGGGATACGTCGGTTATGACGAGGGTGGCCAGCTCACCGAGGCTGTTCGCCGTAAACCTTACAGCGTTGTGCTTTTCGATGAAATTGAAAAAGCCAATCCCGATGTATTCAATATTCTGCTCCAGGTACTGGATGACGGTCGTCTTACCGACAACAAGGGGCGCTTCATCAACTTCAAGAACACAATTATAATCATGACCTCCAATATGGGTTCTCCGCTCATACGCGAGAACTTCTCGAAGATGACCGACTCAAACCGGGAGGAGACTATCGAAAAGACCAAACAGGAAGTAATGGAGCTTCTGAAACAGACCATACGTCCCGAATTCCTGAACCGTATCGACGAGACAGTGATGTTCACCCCTCTGAACAAGAAGGAAATACAGGAAATCGTAGACCTGCAGGTGAACTCTGTGCGTAAGATGCTTCAAAACAACGGCATCACCCTTACGGTGACCGAACCTGCGCTGGAACTTTTGGCCGAAGACGGATACGACCCCGAATTTGGCGCACGTCCCGTGAAAAGGACCATACAGCGTATGGTGCTGAACCAGTTGAGCAAGGACATACTTGCCGGTACGGTAAACCGCGAACATCCTATTACTATTGACCGTAATGGTGACAATCTGGTCTTCAGGAACTGACGACTCCCCTACTCCGCTTAATAAAAATGTACTCCGCATCTTATGTGCGGAGTACATTTTTATATTTCTTATTACACAGAAATAAGATTTAATACCAATATTTGGCACGTAATTGAAATTATTTGTAACTTTGCAAAGTGGTTTCAAAACCAAACAATTAGCTTTTATTAATAAATTCGCGTACAAATATGAGTAAACCTTATGTACTTGGCATTGATATAGGCGGTACCAACACTGTCTTCGGTATTGTCGATGCCCGTGGTCACGTAGTAGCCAGTGATTCCATAAAAACTCGTAAACATTCCAATTTTGACGATTATATCGACGAGCTTCATACTGAAGTCAGCCGTCTGCTCAAAACAAACGAGGCAGAAGACAAGTTGCAGGGCATCGGCATAGGTGCACCAAATGCCAATTATTACAACGGAATGATTGAAAACGGTGTAAACCTCCCTTGGGGTAACAACATTGCTCTTGCAGAAAAAGTAAGCCGCGTTTTCGACGGTATTCCTGTAGCTGTAACCAACGATGCGAATGCAGCCGCTATCGGCGAAATGACCTACGGCGCCGCCCGTGGCATGAAAGACTTCATAATGATAACTCTCGGCACCGGTGTCGGTTCAGGCATTGTCATCAACGGTCAGGTAGTCTATGGCCATGACGGATATGCAGGGGAGCTGGGCCATGTGATTGTGAAGCGCAACAATGGCCGTATGTGCGGTTGCGGCCGTACAGGTTGCCTTGAGGCTTACTGCTCGGCTACCGGTGTAGCACGCACGGCACGCGAGTTCCTGGAACTCCGCAGCGAGCCTTCTTCGTTACGCAATCTGGACATTGATGAAATCACTTCCAAAGATGTGTACGATGCCGCGATGACCGGCGACAAGATGGCTAAGGAAATTTTTGAATACACAGGAAAGATTCTTGGCGAGGCTTTTGCAGACATGATAGCCTTCTCCAGTCCACAGGCCATTATTCTATTCGGCGGCCTTGCAAGGAGTGGCGATTTGCTGCTGAAACCCATCAAGGAGGCTATGGACAATTCAGTATTGGGAATATTCAAAGGCAAGACCCAAGTGATTCTTTCTGAGCTTAAGGAAAGCGATGCCGCTGTTCTCGGAGCTTCCGCCCTCGGTTGGGAAGCGAAGTATCGCGCAGACGTACCTGCTGCCATGAACCCCATGTCTGAGGTTACATCTGAATGAATCAGACTAAGATATATAACTATGACAGAGGGAAGTCCTGACGGGATTTCCCTCTGTTTTTTATCAGACCATTCCGCATAAAGCCCCTGAAATGTCTTTCCCATTTCCCGGAATACAGATAAAAAAGTAGTTCCATCCTCACGGATGGAACTACCTCCTAAACTATCAACTTTTCTGTACTCTGTAAGGAGTCGGTCCTTACAGTCACGATTATGAGAAAATCACCTATCTATTATTAATTAATCTAATTCTTATTATTTCTTGCATTTGTCGGAGCGGCAATCCTGCTTGCAATCTTTCTTGCAGTCGTTGGGACGACAGTTGGAAGGGTTGCCGCAAAAGTCGCCTTTGCGTCCATGTTTGCCGTGACGCATATCACGTCCGGGGCGTTTGCTTTTCTTGTCGAACTTGCCTTTTCTCTCACCTTTGAACTTCTCCATATTGGTCTGATACTGCTTGTATTGTTCGGGTGTGAGAATCTCTTTAATCTGCTTGTCGCGCTCCCGCATTATTTTGTCACGGTCTTTGGAAATCTTGTCCCTTT
>ERZ860264.789-NODE-789-length-26493-cov-5.670626_pt1 | contig 26493 bp, 23 predicted proteins | sample MGYA00509980_ERZ860264 | MGnify/ENA primary metagenome ERZ860264 (study PRJEB30046, sample SAMN00715212) | human gut metagenome | study: EMG produced TPA metagenomics assembly of the A metagenome-wide association study of gut microbiota in type 2... | reverse complement strand
GGAATCAGTCCTAATTTTATCTCGCTTCAAAAAGTTTTATCGGACAGCAATAATAAATTATATATTTTTCTACTGTTTAGGAAGTCAGAATCACATCATGCCGCCCATACCGCCCATACCGGGTGCGGGCATTGCGGGAGCCGCAGGATTCTCCTCCTTTTTGTCGGCAATCACACATTCCGTGGTCAGGAACATACCGGCTATGGATGCGGCATTTTCAAGAGCTACACGTGTCACCTTAGCGGGGTCTATCACTCCAGTCGCGAAGAAGTTTTCGTAACTTTCCGTACGGGCGTTGTAACCGAAGTCGCCTGAACCTTCCTTGACTCTCTGAACTACCACCGCTCCTTCTACGCCTGCGTTCTCTACTATCTGACGCAGGGGTTCCTCAATGGCGCGGCGTATGATTGCGATACCTGTGGCCTCGTCGGCGTTGTCGCCCTTGAGTGCAGCCAGTTCGGGGAGGCAACGGATGTAGGCTGTGCCGCCGCCGGGAACGATACCTTCCTCAACAGCCGCACGAGTAGCGGAGAGCGCATCGTCCACACGGTCTTTCTTCTCTTTCATCTCGACCTCGGAGGGAGCGCCTATATAAAGCACAGCCACACCGCCTGCCAGCTTGGCCAGACGCTCTGTGAGTTTCTCCTTGTCGTATGTGGAGGTAGTGTTTTCAATCTGTACCTTGATTTGGGCCACACGGTCTGCGATAGCTTGTTTGTCGCCGGCACCGTTGATGATTGTGGTGTTGTCCTTGTCTACGGTCACCTTCTCGGCTGTGCCGAGGTCGGCAATCGTAGCCTGGTCAAGACGCATGCCCTTCACCTCGGAAATAACGTTGCCGCCGGTGAGGACAGCGATGTCTTCAAGCATCTCCTTACGACGGTCGCCGAAGCCGGGAGCCTTGACGGCGCAAATCTTCAGAGAACCACGCAGACGGTTCACTACCAGGGTGGCGAGAGCCTCGTTGTCCACATCCTCGGCAATGATGAGCAGACCTCGGCCGGACTGTGCAGTGGACTCCAGAATGGGGAGGATGTCCTTGAGGTTGGATACTTTCTTGTCATAGAGCAGGATGTAGGGATTGTCCATCTCACATTCCATTTTCTCTGTGTTGGTGACGAAGTAGGGGGAGATGTAGCCACGGTCGAATTGCATACCTTCCACAACATCTACTGTGGTGTCTGTACCCTTGGCTTCCTCGACTGTGATGACACCCTCTTTCTTGACCTTCTTCATGGCCTCGGCAATCAGACGTCCTATCTCCTCGTCATTGTTGGCAGAAACGCGGGCCACATTTTCAATCTTGTCGAAGTCGTCGCCGACTTCCTCAGCCTGTGCCTTGATGCCTTCCACGACTTTGCTGACGGCCTTGTCAATACCGCGTTTAAGGTCCATGGGGTTGGCGCCGGCGGCCACATTGCGTAGGCCTTCGCGTACTATGGCCTGAGCCAGGACGGTGGCTGTGGTAGTACCGTCGCCGGCCTGGTCGCCGGTCTTGGATGCAACCTCCTTGACAAGCTGTGCGCCCATGTTCTCGAAGGGATTCTCAAGTTCAATCTCGCGAGCTACCGTCACACCGTCCTTAGTGATGTGGGGAGCGCCGAATTTCTTTTCGATAATTACGTTACGGCCTTTGGGACCGAGGGTTACTTTCACTGCGTCGGCCAATGCGTCGACGCCTGCTTTCAGCTCTTCGCGAGCCTTTATATTGAATTTGATTTCTTTAGCCATTGTCTTTTGTGTTTTTATTATACTTATTTGATTATAGCCAGTACATCGCTCTGGCGCATGATAAGATATTTTTTGCCGTCAAGTTCCAATTCAGTGCCGGCATATTTGCCGTGTAGAATCGTATCTCCGGGTTTAAGCACCATTTTCTCGTCTTTGGTGCCTTCGCCTGCGGCGATTACTGTACCTTTAAGGGGCTTTTCTTTAGCGGAATCAGGGATGATGATGCCACCTACGGTGACTTCTTCGGCAGCCATAGGCTCGATGAGCACGCGGTCTGCAAGGGGTTGAATATTCATAGTTATATATTTTAAGTATTGATTTTTTAGTATCTGAAATCGGATAATACATTTTTTATGCCAAATTCCTGAATTGTAACATTCAGGAGGTACGGATAGTTTCCTATATAAGGTAAAATCTTGTGAAATAAGGGAAATATACCTAATTTTGCGATATGAAAGCTATTTCCCGAAAATGCAAAGAGGCATTAATCCTTTGCGTCACTATGTCAGTTCCTTCTGCCACATTGGCAGAGTCACCCGCGTATGCTCCCGAAGTGCGTCTGCGGGTACCGCGCAATATATCACACCCTGTATTCACTCCACGCAAACTCCGGATATACAACGATGTCAGCCGTCGTGCTTTGGGTGTGGACGAGGCGCGCAAAGGGATGCGGCGGGACAATGAGGTTATTCCCTTTACCGGAAAAGGGGTGGTGATAGGAATAGTGGACAGCGGCATAGACCCTCGGCACGTGGCTTTTCTTGACCCTGCTACCGGCTGGAACCGTACATTGTTATATACCCGTACATATTCGGCGCATGAGACTGCCGGCCATGAGTTCAGCTATCGGTCTTTCGACCTTACCGAAGGCAAGAAACTGGAGCGACGGTTCGTTGACGACAGTTCTGACGGACATGGCACACACACCGCAGGTACAGCCGCAGGCTCGGACTGTGGCAATCCTTACAGCGGAATGGCCCCCGAGGCTTCTCTGATTCTGACCAGTATGGGGGAGCTTATTGGCGAAGACGAGGTATTGTTCGGTATTACCACCACTCTTGACGAAGCCCGCAATGCCGGAATGCCCTGCGTGGTTTCCCTGAGCATAGGCAACAGTGCCGGCACGCATACCGGCCGAGGTATGCTGACAGAGACTTTGAGCGATGAGCTGGATGAGGGCGGACAGATTGTCGTATACGCCGCCGGCAACGACGGCGCCAATAGAGTAAGCCTTACTCACGATTTTGACGCGAATCCCGCGGAAGTCGCGACAATCCTTTCCAAATGGGGAGGGAAGTCGCCTTATGCGGATGTGTTTGTCCGTGGCGATAGGCCCGGAATGCGCTTTGCCTTGACTCTTGTGGACATAGGACCTGAACAATACGCGGAAGTGTGGCGCTCTTCCTGGATAGAGATGGATGACCTGACGACCGAGGGTAGGGATGTGCTTGTGGATTGTGGCGAAATTCAGAGCCATTTCAAAAATCCTTCCATTATCATAGCCCGGAATCTGTTGGAGACTTACGGGGTACACGGGGTGTATCTTTCCGGAGAACTGCCTTGGCTTGATGAAGAGGAAGGCTACACACTGGGTTTGGCTGTAGATTCGCCTGAGGGAGGTATCGTGTATTTTTTCAGCGATTTGGATTGTTCACTCAACAAATTCGGCATAGACGGTTATACCGCAGGCAATTCATCCGAGTCTATCTCAGATGATTGTACCTCTCCATACGTATTAAGTGCAGGGGCCGTGAATATGCGTGAGTCTTACACGGATTTGTCTGGCAATACTTATTATTTCGATACAGACAATGGCGAGTTGGGAAAGTCTGTAAGATTCAGTTCCTATGGTTCAGTTCCTGAAATATTGCCGCATACGATGGCTCCCGGCACTGATGTCATATCTTCGTTAAGCAAAACGAGTACATACACTAAAGTATTCGCTCAGGAGGATAGCGAGGGTGACAGCTGGTACTACGGGGTGGCATCGGGTACATCTATGGCTACACCCGCAATTTCGGGTGTCATAGCTCTGTGGCTTCAGGCCGACCCCGCTCTTACCCGTGCTGACGTTCTGGATTTGTTGGAGCGCTCGGGAGACAAATCTATCGGTGGTGACAGAAGCAGGTTCGGTATGCCTTCGGCTTATGAAGGACTTAAGATAATCCTCTCCGGACAGTCCTCTCTGTTGGAGCCGGGCATGGATGCTTCCGGCAGTAATAGCCCGGACAAACTGATGCTCAAATATATGGGTGACGAGGTAGAGGCCGTAGTGCCTTTTCCCTGTACAGGCGGAGAGTACTCCTTGTATGGTGTGGACGGCACCCTGTTATTTGGCGGTGTCTTTTCCGGAAACTGTTTCCGTCTTTCCACTCCAGGCGCTATTTCAATTCTGACCGTATCGACTCCGCAGGGCCGGGCTGTTCAGAAGGTGGTGCCTGCAAGGTGATATGAACCTTGCAGGCAGTGTGTTTGTTGAAATAGAAATTTTGCAGACATACTTCTATGAGAAAACATATCACAGCCAAGGAGGCTTTGTATTACCACGAGTTTCCTTTTCCCGGAAAGATTGAAATTGTACCTACCAAGCCATACCGCACACAGCGGGACCTGAGTCTTGCCTATTCGCCGGGTGTGGCCTATCCGTGCGAAGCCATACACGGCAATCCCGATATGGCCTGGCATTATACAGGCAAGGGAAATCTGGTAGCGGTAATAAGTAATGGCACTGCCGTTCTCGGTCTTGGCAATATCGGTGCGCTTGCTTCCAAACCGGTTATGGAGGGCAAGGCTTTGCTTTTCAAAATCTTTGCCGGTGTAAATGCCATGGACATTGAGTTGGATATGAGCGATGTAGATGCCGTTGTGGCTGCCGTAAAGGCTATCGCTCCTACATTCGGCGGTATTAATCTTGAGGATATAAAGGCACCTGAATGTTTTGAGATAGAGCGGCGTTTGCAGGAAGAATGTGACATCCCGGTAATGCACGATGACCAGCACGGGACCGCCATTGTGGTGGCTGCCGGAATGGTGAATGCCATAGAACTGCAAGGCAAGAGAATAGGAGAGGTGTCAATGGTCGTCAACGGTGCGGGAGCAGCCGCGATGGCTTGCACGGAAATGCTTGTCAGCCTCGGTGTCAAACGGGAAAATATAGTGATGTGCGACTCCAGAGGAGCTATACGTCAGGACCGCGAGAATCTGAGTGCCCGCAAACGCTTGTTTGCGACATCAAAGGATGTCCACACTCTTAAGGAGGCGGTACAGGGCGCGGACATATTTCTCGGCTTATCGGTCAAAGACACCCTGACAGTTGAGATGGTGCGGTCCATGGCTCCCCGGCCAATAGTCTTTGCGTTGGCTAATCCAGACCCCGAAATTTCCTATGAAGAGGCACACCGCGCCCGAAAGGACCTTATTCTTGCCACCGGCCGTAGCGATTATCCTAACCAGATTAACAATGTACTATGCTTCCCGTACCTTTTCAGGGGAGCGTTGGACTGCCATGCCTGTCGCATAAACAAAGAGATGAAGGAAGCCGCTGTCTATGCCATAGCTGCGCTCGCCAGGGAACCGGTACCTGAAGATGTTGTCAAGGCATACCAGAATGACGGTCCTATGGAATATGGCAGGGAATATATTCTGCCCTCGCCTTTCGACAGACGTTTGCTGCCGGCAGTGGCAAAAGCGGTGGCCGAGGCAGCCATGAGAAGCGGTGCGGCACGTCACAGTATCCCTGATTTGGACATTTATGCCGACCGCCTATGTAAGATGATAAGAGAAGAAGATACCGAATTTTCGGAAATCCTGCGTACCATGCGCCACTCTGTTATGAACGATATTGCCATGAAGCAATAATGCCTCTTGCAAATCAGCGAAAGTATTGCTAAATTTGCAAGGTATAACTCATATTATTCCGATACCGATATGCCGATACTCAAAGACAATAAAAAATACTGCTTTGCCATGGAAATGACAGTGCGGGACTATGAACTTGACTCACAGCAGATTGTAAATAATGCCAATTATCTGCACTACATGGAGCATACACGCCACACATTCTGCCAGGAGGCCGGTATGTCTTTCGGCGAGCTGCATCGCCGAGGTATTGACCCTGTGGTGCGTAAGATAGAAGTCGAATATAAAAATTCCCTGAGAGTAGGAGACAAGTTCATTTCTTGTCTCAAGGTAGAGCGCAAAGGCCCTCGCTTTATTTTCAAGCAGGACATTATTTTCCCTAACGGGGAGTATGCCGCGCAGGGTACTGTCACTGTCGTTTCCATTAAAGATGGAAAACTCTCCCGAGGAAATGAACTCGGCAATATCTTCGGGCCCTATTTCAAATGAGTTACGACCCGCAAGAGTGTCTGGCCTTTTCCTTGATTAAGGGAATGAATGCCCGTGCGGCCCTGGAAATTGTGGATAATCTGGGGGACCTGCACGAGTTCTTTCGTCTTGATTTAAAAGACGCTAAAAAGCTGCCCAATGCGGGAGACCTGCTGATTGAGGTGCTTAAGGAGCGCAAGACCGCTCTTGCCAAGGCGAAGGAGGAGCTCAGATATATTAAGAAGAATAACATTCAGGTCCATTGTATTTTTGACAAAGACAATTATCCTTACCGTCTGGAGCAATGTGCCGATGCTCCGGTATGTTTCTTCTCTTTGGGCAATTGCAATCTGGACGATGAGCGTATGCTTGCGGTGGTGGGCACACGCCGCTGCACTGCCTACGGGCAGTCTTACACCGGACAGATAATCGAGGAAATAAGGGAGGGAGTCGGCTCTGCCACTATTGTCAGTGGTCTGGCATACGGTATAGATAAAGCGGCTCATGAGGCGGCGCTTAGGCTCGGTATGCCCACTGTGGGTGTCTTGGCCCATGGCCTCAGTATGATTTATCCGGCTCAGCATAGGGGACTTGCTGCCTCGATTGTCAGGAAAGGAGGAATGTTGATAACCGAGTACTTGCACGCGGCGCAGCCTTTCCGCAATCATTTTTTGGAACGCAATCGTATAATCGCCGGGCTGTGTGACGCTGTATTTGTAGCCGAAAGTCCGTTGCGCGGAGGGGCACTCAATACAGCTGCACATGCACGCAACTATGACCGCGAGGTGCTTGCGTTGCCCGGACGTGCCACCGACGAAGCCTCTGCCGGCTGCAATAGCCTGATAAGTCGTCAATTGGCAGTGCTTGCCACTTCGGCCAAGGATGTCGCTATCGGCGCAGGGTGGAAATATTCCAACGAAAAAGCTGACCCGCTTCCGCAACAGGAGTCGCTTTTCGATGTATATTCCGGAAATACAAAGGTAATCTACGATTATCTACGCTCGCAGACAGACCCGGTGACGGTAGACAAAATGGTGAAAACCACCGGTCTGAGCACAAAAGAGGTGATGTCTTCGATTGGAGAGCTGGACATGGACGGTATTCTGAAGCGCCATCCGGGGGCCAAATATTTCCTCTGATGGAATTGACCGGGCCATATGGTCATTCAAGAGCCTCTTCTGAAACGCTCGGCACACTCTCGGCGGGAGTTTCTTCGATTTCAACCCCTTCTTCAGGAACAGCTTTTTCTTCAGTTGTAACGGTCTCTTTTTCAATATTATTCTTGTTACTCTCCGAAGATTTTTGTTGAGTTTTTGTAGATGCGGATTCGTATTTGCCGTAAGGGTCCATGGTTATCATGGCTATATTGTAGCCCTCACGCTTGTTGACCTGCTGGTCGCGATGGCTTGGAGATATGATGACCGGCATACCGGGAGTTACATATTTCACCAGTTCAAGTATATTCTCGTTAGTGACACGGATACATCCGTGGCTTGTGCGGCGTCCTATGCTGTAGGGCGCACAAGTGCCGTGCAGCCCTATCTGAGTAGAGACAGGATTCTTGATTCGGATAAAACGGGGGCCGAACTGTCCTTTTACTTTAGAGGTATAGCCGTTGTCGTTGGTAAACAGCCAGTCGGTGCTGTTGTATATACCCTCTACGCTGAAGAACCCCTCGGGAGTGCGTGAGTCGGCCTTTTTGTGCTTGGTGCCGTAGTTGCGGGCGCAGGCTATGCCATACGATAGTATTTCCCTGCCGTATTTGTCGAAAAGCCCCACTCTCATCAGCTCTTTGTCTATAATCAGGAACTTGTCAAATTCGTTGTTTATAAGTTTGGTGGCGTAAGAGAGCGCGTCCTCGGCCATTTGCGGAAGTATTCCTTCGGCGTATGCGGCGGCGTTGGGGGAGGAACTCATATAGTCCAGCGCTTCCTGGGCCGAGGCAAAAGAAATCAGCTCTTTAGGTTTGGGCGTTTCTGCGACAGTATCCATCTCGGCAGGCATGGAGTCCGGGAATTCCTCTGCTTGTGGTTGTTCTTCCGCAGCAGAAGTCAAGACGGTGGTAGTGGAATTGCCGGAGCAGGATACAACAAGGCAAGAGAATGTGGCAAAGGCAACGAAGAGGCAAAAGATATGAAGAGCAATAGATGAAGTTCTCACTTTTTACAGAAGTAATTAGGTAATAGGATTTGCAAATTTAATCAAATAAATTGATTTGGCAAAATATGGAATCCGTCAAGTCAAACGGCTGAAATGTAATTGAAACGGCTGTTCATAATATGCCGGCTTTTCGGAACATGACTTCGTAAAAGGCGGCTTTACGGTCCAGTGGCAACGGGTAAGCCCTGCTGGTTGATGGCATACGCCAGATGGTAAGGCCGTCGGCAGACTCGGTGCAATCTCCTTTCTTAGGCACGGGTGTGTTTGTGAGTTCAGCAATTACTGAAGCGGCTTTCTCGCCTGTGGTACACAAAGTGCGGCACTGTGGCATCTGTTTGAGTAAGTCATACAAAGGCACAGGCTCCAGGATTTCCAGAAATTTGTCCGAAGCATTACCCTTGAGACGACGCACTTTACGCCCGGTGTCGTTAAGAGCTATATGGTGTTCGGTGAGCAGGGCTTTTATTGCCTCGATGTCGAACTTTTTGCCGTCCGGAGCAAGTAAACTATTCTTGTCACCGCAGAATATAAGCCCCATCATGTACCAGAAATCGTTGGTCCTGTTAGGGTAATAGAAGTCCATGGACCAGCGCTTGGCTTGTGGAGGGAAGGTGCCGAGAATCAATATCCGTGCCCCTTCGGGAATAAAGGGAGGCCACGGATGTGTCTCGATATCGGGAATGAGCGCGTCGTCCATGGATTTGTGTCTATGTCGTTATTGAAGAAGCAGCTTGGTAAGCACTACGTCCATAAACAGAATCATAATAGAACTTACCACGACGGCGTTTGTACTGGCCTTGCCGACCTCCAACGCACCACCTTTCACGTAATATCCGAAGAATGCCGCAACGCTTGTGATAATGAAGGCAAAGAAGAATGTCTTTATTATGCCGTACCACACATACCACTCCTCGAACATAGTCTGAATACCGTAGATGTAATTCTCTACGCTAATCATGTCGGTGAAGAAGGCTATGCCCCAACCGCCCAACAGACCCATGAACATGGACAACACCACGAGGACAGGCACGAAAAGGACAAAGCCCACTATTTTGGGCATGACAATGTAGTTCGCCGAGTTTACGCCCATTATCTCCATGGCGTCAATCTGCTCCGTAACCCTCATGGTGCCTATTTCGGAGGCTATGTTACTGCCCACTTTGCCCGCCAGAATCAGCGACAGGATAGACGAGGAAAACTCAAGCAACAGAATCTCGCGGGTAGCCAGACCCACGGAATAAGCCGGGATTAGCGGACTCATGATATTCAGCTGCATCTGAATGGTTATGACGGCACCTATGAAGATAGATATGATGATGGTCAGCGGTATGGAGTCTACACCCAGTTTGCTGATTTCATTTATTGTGTTACGGCCGAACTCGCTCCATTTGTCGGGAATACGGAACACCCGGGCAAGGAACAGGCAGTATTGGCCGAATTTCTTAATTGACGATGTTAAAATCATGCGAAATGTTATTTCGGAAAAATCTTTGCAAAGTTAACAAATTGTCTGAAACTACGCAAGCGAACTTTTCTTGCATACTTAAAAGGACCGAGCGAAAAATGACTCGGTCCTTTAGAAAAAATATATTTGAACTGCGGTCAGGCCAGGGGAAGCGCCGCAAGAATCGCATCGCGGGCAGCCGACAGACCTTCGGAGTCTTTGCCGCCGGCCTGAGCGAAGAAGGGCTGACCGCCGCCTCCGCCTTTGATTTTCTTGGCGGCTTCACGTATTATCTTGCCGGCGTTATAGCCTTCCTTGACAATGTCGTCAGAGAGTGCTATGGTAAGCAGGGGTTTGCCTTCATAGACTGTTGCGGCAACAAATATAGTGTGTTCAGGCGAGGCCGCGCGTATGCCGAATGCCACGTCTTTCACCAGTTCGGGAATACGTATGCCGATAAGCTCCATAACCTTGATTCCATTCACTTCGCGAACATTCTCCACAAGGGTCTTGATTACGGACTGCACACGTTCTTTGAAGAAGTCGTCCACCTGCTTCTTGAGCGAGGCGTTCTCGTTGATTGCACGCTCTACGGCGGTCTTTATGTCGGAAGCGTTACCGAGCATTCCGGCCATTGCGCTCATTGTGTCCTTGATGTCATCGATAATTTTTTCCACTCCTTCACCTGTGACAGCCTCGATGCGGCGTATGCCGGCAGCGATGGAGCTTTCGGATACAATGCGGAGCATACCGATGTTGCCGGTGTTGGGCACATGTGTACCGCCGCACAGCTCGACACTGGAGCCATATTTTACCACGCGCACCTTATCTCCATACTTTTCGCCGAACAGAGCCATGGCGCCCATCTTGCGAGCGTCGGCTATCGGCATCTCGCGGGCTTCCTCCAGGGGCATTGCCTTGCGGATACGGGCATTGACAAGATGTTCGACCCGGCGCAGCTCTTCGGGAGTGACTTTCTGGAAATGGGAGAAGTCGAAACGGAGGGTGTCGGGGCTTACGTATGAGCCTTTCTGCTCCACATGAGTGCCGAGTACTTCACGCAGCGCCTCGTGCAAAAGGTGTGTGGCGGAGTGGTTGCAGGAAGTCGCCATACGGGCGTCAGCGTCAATCACGGCCTTGAATGTGTCCGATGGATTGGAGGGGAGCTTCTTTGTGAGGTGTACGTTCACGTTGTTCTCCTTCTTGGTGTCGAAGACTTCAATCACTTCGCCGTCAGAAGCTATGAGTTTGCCCTTGTCGCCTACCTGACCGCCCATTTCAGCGTAAAAAGGAGTCTCGGAGAGCATTATCTGGTAATACTCGCGATTCTTCTGTTTGATGTGGCGGTAACGGAGTATACGGGTCTCGCACTCGGTATTGTCGTAGCCCACGAATTTTTCTGTGCCGGCATTTACTTCTACCCAGTCGGCGGCTTCTTTGGCTGCCGCTCCACGGGCGCGCTCTTTCTGCTTTTGCATCTCGGCGTTGAACTCCTCGATGTTGACGGTCATACCGTTTTCGCGGAGAATAAGCTCGGTGAGGTCAAGCGGAAAACCGAATGTGTCGTAAAGCACGAAAGCGTCTTTGCCGCTGATTTGTGTCTTGCCCTGCTTGCGCGCCTGCTCGATGTGGGTCTCGAGCATACCGATACCCTTGTCAAGGGTGCGCAGAAATGCGTCTTCCTCTTCCTTTATTACCTTGACTATAAGCTCCTTGGAAGCCGTAAGCTCGGGGTAGGAAGTACCCATCTGTGTCTCCAGCACATCAATGAGGCGGTACATAAAGGCCTCCTTCTGTGCCAGGAAAGTGTAAGCATAGCGCACGGCACGGCGCAGGATACGGCGGATTACGTAACCGGCCTTGGCGTTGGAGGGAAGCTGGTTGTCGGCTATGGAGAAAGCGATTGTGCGGACATGGTCGGCTATTACGCGCATGGCCACGTCGGTCTTTTCATCCCGTCCGTATTCTTTGCCGGAGAGGCGCGAGATTTCGGAAATAAGGGGGGTGAAGACATCGGTATCGTAGTTGGATTTCTTTCCCTGAAGAGCCATGCAGAGGCGTTCAAAACCCATACCGGTGTCAATCACTTTTGCAGGCAGCGGTTCAAGAGTGCCGTCGGCCTTGCGGTTGTATTGCATGAACACGAGATTCCAGATTTCAATCACCTGCGGATGGTCCTTGTTTACCAGCTGTGCGCCGGGCACCGCATCACGTTCCTCGTCGCTGCGTAGGTCTATGTGGATTTCGGAGCATGGTCCGCATGGACCTGTATCACCCATTTCCCAAAAGTTGTCATGGCGGTTGCCGTTTATTATGTGGTCAAGTGGAAGGTGCTTTTCCCAATAAGAGGCGGCCTCGTTGTCGCGCTCCAGACCTTCGGGTGCATAGCCCTCGAAGACAGTGGCATACAGGCGTCCGGGATTTAATTTCAGAACGTCTACAAGATACTCCCATGCCCAGTCTATGGCCTCTTTCTTAAAATAGTCGCCGAAGCTCCAGTTGCCAAGCATCTCGAACATGGTGTGGTGATATGTGTCATGGCCTACTTCCTCGAGGTCGTTGTGCTTGCCGCTGACGCGCAGACACTTCTGGGAGTCGGAAACGCGGCGATTTTCTGGTATGCGGTTGCCGAGAATGATGTCCTTGAACTGGTTCATGCCGGCGTTGGTGAACATAAGCGTGGGGTCATCCTTTATGACCATCGGGGCCGAGGGTACTATTTTGTGGCCCTTGCTTCGGAAGAACTCTTTGAAAGAGTTTCTGATTTCATTTGCTGTCAACATATATCAATGTGTCTTTGTAGCTTGCCCGCAGTCAGTTGGCTCTGTTTTAAAGCGGTGTGACGACATCCTTGGCGTGTCGCTGCAGAACCGGATAATTACGGGCTCGCTTTCAGTTTTCTGCTGTTTCAGAGTGCAAAATTAAAAATAAATGAGTAATTTTGCAAGTCCCTATGGCCAGGAAAGCTCAATACGCATATAACCCCGTTACAGACAACTATGAGCGCATATACCCGACAATGCGTTCCCGATTTCTTGTCTGTATGCGTATGTTGCTATGGGGTGCCCTTTTCTGGGGAGTGATATTATCTGTGATGTGGCTTTTCTTTGGCGTTCACAACGAGACTTATGCGGTAAAGGAAAACAATACACTCAAGAACCAGTACAAGACACTTGAGAATCGTGTGAATGTGGCTCTCTCTGTGATGGAGCAGATTCGCAGCAGGGACGACAATTTCTACCGCGTGATGATGCAGATGGAGCCTGTGAACGTGTCGCGTCGGTATGCGGGGCAGAAACCTCAGGATGTGTATCCGGACCTTTACAAGCTCTCGGACAAGGAACTGCTTACCAAACTCAACAATAACCTTAATCTGTTGGAGAGGCAGCTGTATGTGCAGAGTTCTTCTTTTGACGAACTGCGTGCTTCAGCCATGAAACAGCAGGATAAGATTAACCATATTCCCGCCGTAATGCCCATAAATATCAGGGACTATTCCATGTCTTCGGGTTATGGGCACAGAGTCGACCCGGTGTTCGGCGGTACGGCCTTCCATGCCGGCTTGGACTTCGCCGCCCCGATGGGTACGCCGGTCTACGCCACAGCCGACGGGATTGTGCAGGCTGCTGAACGCGCTGGAGGCTACGGTAACAAGATTGACATATCCCACGGATATAACTATTTGACGCGCTATGCCCATCTTTCCAAGATTGACGTGACAAGAGGCCAGAAAGTGAAGCGCGGCGAGAAAATAGGGGAGGTGGGAAGCACCGGCAAGTCTACCGGGCCGCATCTGCACTACGAGGTGAGATTCAAGAATGAGCCGCAGAACCCGGTGAATTACTATTACCTGGATGTGACTCCCGAGGAATACAACGCAATGGTTCTGCAAGCGGAGAATGCCGGACATATTATGGATTGAGAATCCGGCATAACCTAATATCGACATTAATGATGACAGATACGATAGACAAACAATACTATAAGATTAAGGAAGTGTCCGAAATGCTCGGTATTCCTCAAAGCACCCTGCGTTTCTGGGAAAAGGAGTTTCCGCAATTCATCTGCCCGAGACGAAGCTCCAAGAACCTGCGCTATTATCGTCCTTCGGATATCGAGAACGTGCGTAAGGTGCAGTATCTTATAAAGGATAAGGGACTTAAGATTGACGCCGCCAAGGCCTATCTGCGTTCCAATCCGGCCAATGTGAGCCGTGTGCCGGAGGTCATAGACTCTTTGACGGAAGTCCGTGACGAGCTGGACGGATTGTTACGGGCCTTAGGCGGACGTTGGACCAGGAGTCAGGGACTGCCTTCCGCGCTTGAAACCGAAGTGCCTGAAAAATGATTGACAGAATGAAAAAGTTTAAGAAGATATTTGAAGTCGCCTCCTGCGAGGCTCTTACGCCCGACAGCGTATTGCTGAAGGCGACACCCGTTGACGGAGAGATGCCCGAAATCCTCGGCGGCCAGTTTGTGAACATTCTGGTACCTCAGGCCCCCGGTGCCTTTTTGCGTCGCCCTATTTCAGTATGTAATGTCGAAGATGGCGAGTTATGGCTGTTTGTGAAAAATGTAGGCAAAGGGTCTGCATGGCTATGCTCCCTGCGGTCCGGCGCTGAACTGGACATGGTGCTTCCTTTAGGCCATGGGTTCACCATGCCAAAGAAAAAAGGCGCCTCGGTACTGCTTGTAGGAGGAGGTGTAGGTGTGGCTCCGTTATTATACTGGGGACGTATCCTTAAACAGAATGGATATAGCCCTGAGTTTCTGTTGGGAGCCGCCACAGCTTGCCAGTTGACATTGATAGATGAGTTCGAATCGGTCGGAAAGGTGCATTTGACTACTGACGACGGTTCCAAGGGTGTGAAGGGCTTTGTGGTCCGACACCCGGTCATTGCTTCGGAAGACCGGATGCCCGACATGATATATTGCTGCGGCCCCACTCCGATGATGAAGTCTGTGGCGCGCATCGCCCGCGAGAGACACATTGACTGTGAGGTCAGTCTGGAAAACCACATGGCCTGCGGCATAGGAGCCTGCCTGTGCTGCGTGGAGAATACCAAGGAGGGACACAAGTGCGTATGTACCACAGGACCGGTGTTTAATATTGATAATCTGGATTGGAAATAATGAACCTTAAAGTAACACTTTCGGATAAACTTACGCTCAGGAATCCGGTAATGACCGCTTCCGGCACTTTCGGATACGGTCCTGAATACGCCGACTTCATAGACCTGAACCGCCTGGGCGGAATAGTAGTGAAGGGCACGACGCTCAATCCTCGTCAGGGCAATCCTTATCCCCGTATGGCCGAGACGCCTTCGGGTATGCTCAATGCAGTCGGGTTGCAGAATCCCGGTGTCGACGCTTTTGTCAGAGATATTTACCCGACTGTCAAAGACATAGATACGGCGATAGTCGTAAATGTCAGCGGAGCTTCTCCCGAGGATTACGCCGAGGTATGCCGCCGACTCAGACCGCTTGACAAGGTGGCTGCCGTAGAAGTGAACATATCCTGTCCGAATGTGAAGCAGGGCGGAATGGCATTCGGCACTACCTGTTCCGGAGCCGAGTCAATAACAAAGGCTGTAAGAGAGGCTTACGACGGTACTGTTATAGTAAAACTTTCACCTAATGTCACAGACATCACAGAGATAGCGCGTGCAGCCGAGGCCGCCGGCGCCGATGCTGTTTCCCTTACAAATACATTTCTGGGAATGGCAGTGGATGTGGAGCGCATGAAGCCTATACTGAGTACTGTCACAGGTGGCTTGTCCGGACCCTGCATACGCCCTATAGCCGTGCGTATGGTCTGGCAGGTGGCCAAGGCAGTCTCCATACCTGTTGTCGGATTGGGTGGAATAATGAACGGCCATGATGCCCTGGAGTTCCTGATGGCCGGCGCAACGGCAGTCCAGCTCGGCACCGCCAACTTCATAGACCCCTGCGCCTCCGTAAAGACCCTGGAGGAAATTGAGGACTTCTGCAGCCGACACGGGGTGAAGGACATACATGAAATAATCGGTATTCTTTGATGGACCGTATTATCGCAGTCATAGCCTCTCGTCTCGGCATCCCAATCAAGAATGTGGCCGGAACCGTGGACCTCCTTGAAGGGGGAGCCACGGTACCTTTCATTTCCCGATACCGCAAGGAGGTGACAGGTTCCCTGAATGATGTTCAGGTAGAGAATGTGCTTGATATGCTGCTTGACCTAAAGGACCTCAAGAAGCGTAAGGAGTACATCCTTGAGACCATAGAGGCGCAGGGCAAACTGACTGATGCACTGAGAAGTAAGATTGACGGCAGCTGGGAGTCCTCGGAAATAGAGGACCTGTATCTGCCCTACAAACCCAAACGTCGCACACGTGCCGAGATGGCACGTCAGAAAGGACTGGAGCCGTTGGCGAAAATGATTATGAGCCAGCGGATGCCTGACATAGATTTCGGCAAGTTCCTGAGCGAACAGGTCAAGGACGAGCAAGAGGCCGCTGACGGCGCTTGCGACATAATTGCGGAATGGGTGAGCGAAGACACTCGCAGCCGAGTCTCCCTGCGCACCACCTTTGCCAAGACTGCGGTCATCACTTCCAAGGTAATCAAGGACAAAGAGGCCGAGGGTGCCAAATACCGCGACTATTTCGACTTCAGCGAACCGCTTGACCGCTGTTCATCACATCGTCTGCTGGCCATGCGCCGAGGGGAGAAAGAAGGAATCTTGCGTCTGGATATTTCTCCGGCTGATTATGCCATAGAGCGTATAGAACGCCTTTTTGTAAGAGAAGGCTCCCCATACTCCGAGCTGGTGAGACAAGCGGTGGATGACTCCTACAGACGACTGCTGAAGCCAAGTATAGAGAATGAATTTGCCGCTATTTCCAAACGTAGCGCCGACGAAGAAGCCATCGAGGTGTTCGAGGCCAATCTGCGGGCTCTGCTTCTTTCTTCTCCTTTAGGAGCAAGGATGCTCATGGCCATAGACCCCGGATTCCGTACGGGCTGTAAGGTGGTGATTCTTGACAAGAACGGCACTTTGCTGCACCACGACACCATTTATCCTCACGGCAAACAGGACGCACGTGTATATGCCGAGATGCAGGTGATAAAGATGGTGGACCGCTTCGGCTTTGACACGGTGGCAATAGGTAGCGGCACTGCCGGACGCGAGACACGCGAATTTATAGAGGAGCTTGACCTTGGCCTGGATATATATATGGTCAATGAGGACGGAGCCTCCGTGTACAGTGCTTCGGATGTGGCACGCCGGGAGTTTCCGGATATGGACATAACGGTGCGTGGTGCAGTCTCTATAGGACGTAGATTGATGGACCCTCTCTCCGAGCTTGTAAAGATAGACCCCAAGTCCATAGGGGTAGGGCAATATCAGCATGATGTGGACCAGGGCCTTCTGAAGAAGAAACTGGACAGCGTGACCATGAGCTGCGTAAATTCGGTGGGAGTAAACCTCAATACCGCCGGCCGCGAATTGCTGTCATACGTTTCCGGTCTTGGTCCCTCTTTGGCCGATAAAATTATTTCCTATCGTCGCGAACATGGTGACTTCCAGGACCGTAAGACACTGATGAAGGTGCCCCGGCTCGGGACCAAGGTATTTGAACAATGTGCGGGTTTCCTGCGTATTCCCGGAGCGCACAACCCGCTTGACGACAGCGCTGTCCACCCTGAGAGCTATCCTCTGGTGGAACGCATGGCCCGCGATGCCGGTTGCTCGGCCGCCGACCTGATAAGAGACCCTGAGTGCCGGGCGCGGATAGATATGAACCGATATCTGACAGAGGGCTTCGGACAGGAAACCCTACGGGATATTATAGCGGAACTGGAAAAGCCCGGGCGAGACCCGCGCAAGCAATTGGCAAAATTCAGTTTCGACGCCTCGATAGAGACAATCGAGGACCTGCGCGAGGGAATGGAGCTTCCGGGCATGGTTTCCAACGTCACCAATTTCGGTTGCTTTGTGGACCTCGGCATCAAGACCAAGGGATTGGTACATATTTCGCAACTCGCAGACAAGCGCGTCTCCAATCCCCACAGCGTGGTGAGGGTGCAGCAGCCGGTGAATGTGAAAGTTATGTCTGTGGATTTGGAGCGCGGGCGTATAGCGCTGACAATGAAAGGTATAATTCAACCCTAAACACATGCTTTTGCAAATATCAGTTTAAATTTCTATTTTTGTAAAAAATAATTATTCTATATTCACATGAACAAATTTATAAGTGGCGGTCTGGCCACAATAGCGATTATGACAGCTTCAGACGCAGATGCACGTACGAATCCGTTCCTGGAGACATGGAACACTCCTCATGCGAGTGTCCCTTTCGATAAGATTGAGATTGCCGACTATGAGGAGGCCATTAAGGCCGGTATCAAGGAGCAGAACGAAGAGATTGCAGCTATCTGCAAGCAGCGTTCCACACCTACATTCGAGAACACTGTTTTGCCGTATGAGCGCAGCGGCGCCACCCTTTACAATGTGATGATGGTCTTATCCAATCTTGAGAGCGCGCTCGGCACCCCCGAGCTTCAGGCCGTAGTCAGCAAAACCACTCCCATGCTCAGTGAACACAGCACGAATATAATGCTGAACGAGGCACTGTGGCAGCGCATCAAGTATGTGTATGACAACATGGACAAGGACACATCCCTCACTGCCCAGGACCGTCGTCTTACTGAAGAGATATACAGGGATTTTGCCGAGAACGGCGCTAATCTCAAAGGCGAGGACCGAGAGAAATTACGCAAGCTCTCGGCCGAGCTTTCCGACCTTACGGTCAAATTCGGACAGAATGTCTCTAACGACATGAAGAACCCTGAGCGTACCCTCTGGCTGACAGCAGACCAGCTTTCCGGACTTCCCGAGTCCGCTATCGCCGCTGCCCGCCAGGAGGCTGCCGCCGCTCTTGCCGCCGCCGGCAAACCCGACGATGGCTCGCAATATCTCTTCACGGTCTTCTTCCCTTCCTACAGCCCCTTCATCAAGTATGCCGACAACCGTGAGCTGAGGGAGAAGATGTATAAGCTCTACAACTCCCGCAACTATGGCGGCGAGTATGACAACACTCAAATCCTTAAGGATATAGCCAATGTGCGCCTTGAAATCGCCAACCTGTTCGGCTATCCCACGTACGCGGATTATTCTCTGAATCACAACATGGCCAAGAATGTCAGGAACGTGCGCAAACTGCTCACAGACCTTCAGGAGGCCTACTATGAACCCATGAAGGCGGAGTTGGCTGAGATTACTGAATTTGCACGTCAGACAGAAGGTCCCGATTTCAAACTCGAAGCCTGGGATTACTCCTATTGGAACGACAAGCTGAAAAACGCCAAATATGTCTTTAATGACGAGGACATGAAGCCTTACTTTGAAGTAAACAATGTAATTAAGGGTGTGTTCGGGCTCGCTCACGACCTGTATGGTTACAATTTCAAGGTCAACAAAGACATCGTGGGTTATCACCCCGATGTTACGGCTTATGACGTTACGGATGCCAAGGGAGACCTCCTCGGTGTCCTTTACACCGACTTCTTCTACCGCGCCGGCAAGGCCCCCGGCGCTTGGATGACCGAGTTCCGCGGCGAATACGTGGATGACGACAACAAGCGTGTGATACCTCTGATTTCCATAGTCATGAACTTCACCAAGCCTAATGGCAGCGAGCCTGCGCTTATGTCACCTTATGAGGTGGAGACTTTCCTGCATGAGTTCGGCCATGCTATACATGGTCTCTCCGGTCAGGCCAAGTATAAGAGCCAGGGAGGTACAAACGTATATCGCGACTTTGTGGAACTCTTCTCCCAGTTCAACGAGAACTATCTGACAGAGAAGAAATTCCTGGACACCTTCGCTGTCCACTACAAGACGGGCAAGAAGATGCCCAAGGCCCTGGTCGACAAGTTCATCAAAGCAAGTCAGTACGGTGCCGCCTATTCCTGCATACGTCAGCTCAACTTCGCGATGCTCGACATGGCTTACCACAGCATTACAGAGCCAATCCGCGCCAGCCAGGATGTAGAGGAGTTCGAGGCCGTCGCCATTGAACCTGTCAAGGCATTCGACACCCCTAAGGGCACAATGGCCAGTCCTGCTTTCGGCCATATCTTCTCCGGTGGCTATGCGGCCGGTTATTATGGCTACAAGTGGGCCGAGGAGCTGGATGCCGACGCTTTCAGCGCATTCAAAGAGACCGGCAACATCTACGACAAGAAGGTGGCCGCCAAGTTCCTTAAGATGCTCCAGAGCGGTAACACGGTCGACCCCGAAGTCCTGTATGAGGAGTTCCGTGGCCGTCCCGCTACTATAGACGCGCTGCTGGTACGCGACGGTATAAAGAAGAAATAATTGTCACTGACAGCATTTTGGCCCCGCAGACCGATTTGAGTCAGCCTGCGGGGCATTTATATAGACAGCTATGAAGCAGATACTATACAACGCATTGATAGTCAATGAAGACCGTATATTCAAAGGTTATGTGGAAATTTCCGAGGAGGGTATCATTACAGAGATAGGGGATAGCGCACAGGGAAAATACGGACACCGCTCCGGATGTGCCGCCACAGACCTTAAGGGAAATTTGCTGCTGCCGGGTGTCATTGACTCCCACGTACACTTTCGTGAACCTGGCGGTGAGCATAAGGCGACCGTTTTCAGCGAAAGCCGTGCGGCGGTAGCCGGAGGTGTCACTTCCTATATGGAAATGCCTAACACCAACCCTGTGACAGTTTCCCTTGAGGCGCTCGAGGACAAATTCCGCCGCGCATCTTCCGACTCTATGGCCAATTTCAGCTTCTGGATTGGGGCTTCCCGCACTAATTTGGATGTACTCGAAGCAGTGGATTACAGCCGTGTTCCCGGTGTTAAACTGTTCATGGGTTCATCTACCGGAGGAATGTTGGTAGATGGTGACGATACTTTGGCTGAAATCTTCAAGCTGCCTGTACTCATCGCCACCCACTGCGAGGACGAATCTACCATTCGTACCAATATGGAGGCTGTGAAATCGCTTTATGCCGGCGACCGAAATCCCGAAATCAGTTGGCATCCGCAGATACGTGATGTCCTGGCTTGCTATAAATCCACGGCTCATGCCGTAAGTCTGGCCCGGAAATTCGGTACGCGCTTGCATGTCATGCACCTTACCACCGCTCAGGAACTTGACCTGTTCTCAGCGGACTGCCCGAATATCACCGCTGAGGCGTGTGTTGCTCATCTCCGTTTCTGTGACGAGGATTATGAGAGCCTCGGTACCCGCATAAAATGCAATCCGGCTGTCAAAAGCGCCATGCACCGCAAGGCCCTGAGGCAGGCGGTCCGTAGCGGCATAATTTCCACGGTCAGTACTGACCACGCGCCGCATACCCTCGAAGAAAAGAATCAGAGTCTTTTCACAGCTCCTTCCGGTATGCCTATGGTGCAGTTCTCGTTACCCGCGATGCTGGACCTGGCCTTACAGGGAGAGTTCTCGTTAGAGACGGTTGTCCGCCGTATGTGCCATGCGCAGGCAGACACCTTCGGCATCCAGGGCCGGGGATATATCCGCGAAGGCTATGCCGCTGACCTCGTTCAGGTTGACCCGGAAAGATGTACAGAAGTGAGGCCGGGTATCATTCTCAGTAAATGCGGATGGAGTCCTCTCGAAGGCACAACATTGCGCAGCAAAGTGATACGTACATGGGTAAATGGCCGTGAAGTGTATAGCGAATTATCCAGAATCAATGAACTGAACAGGTCCGCCATGCCTCTTAAATTTGGAAAATAGCTAAAAATGGGACTTTAAATGACCTTAAAATCCGACCTTGATTTTGCAGTCTGCGCAGGAATGACTATATTTGCAGACAGAAATCACCCCTCCAAGGTACAGTATGATTCTTTATCAAGACTTGAATGTCAAGGGTGTTAAATCAAGTGAATCAATAAATTAAGACATAAACTTTTTGTTAATATGGAAACAATTAAAACTCGTTGTCTGATAATCGGTTCCGGTCCTGCCGGATACACAGCCGCTATTTATACCTCGCGTGCCAATCTGAATCCTATTCTTTTCGAGGGTATGCAGCCCGGCGGCCAGCTGACTATCACTACCGACATCGAGAACTTCCCCGGTTATCCGGAGGGTATCAACGGTACGGAAATGATGGCCCAGTTCAAACAGCAGGCTCAGCGTTTTGGCGCCGATGTGCGTCCGGACACCATCAGTGAAGTGGATTTTTCTGAACGTCCTTTCCGCTGTGTCACAGACCGTGGCGACGAGGTGATAGCCGACACAATCATTATAGCTACCGGTGCCTCCGCCAAGTACCTCGGCCTTCCCGACGAGGAGAAATATCGCGGAATGGGTGTGAGCGCCTGCGCTACCTGCGACGGATTCTTCTATCGCAAGAAGAAAGTCGCTGTGGTAGGCGGCGGTGACACTGCTTGTGAGGAGGCTCTTTACCTCAGCACTCTTGCAAAAGAAGTATACCTGATTGTCCGCAAAGACCACCTGCGTGCCTCTAAAGTCATGCAGCGCCGTGTCCTTGACACTGCAAACATAAAGATTCTGTTCAATACCAACACGCTCGGACTCTTTGGCGAGGACGGCGTGGAGGGCGCGCATCTGGTACGCTTCATGGGCACACCTGAAGAGGAGAAGTATGACATTGACATTGACGGCTTTTTCCTGGCTATCGGACATCGTCCCAATACCGCTGTCTTCGAGCCTGCCATCGAGCGTGACCATCAGGGTTACATAAAGACTTTCGACGGCACCACAGCCACTAATGTAGAGGGTGTGTTCGCTGCCGGAGACGTGGCGGACCCCCGTTACCGTCAGGCAATCACCGCTGCCGGTATGGGCTGCAAGGCCGCTATTGACGTAGAGCGCTTCCTGCTGGAACATTGATACGTCTCCAGGTTGCGTTTTCGTTCCCTGATTTTTAACAAGCCTCTATTCTTTTGAATATGCAGGGAAGCGGCCACAGTCGCTTCCCTGCCTGATAATTTTTTAATATGTCAGCTTCCGAAAACAAACAGCATCAGCTGGACACACGTTACCTGCGCATGGCTACAATCTGGGCTGAAAACTCTTACTGCAACCGGCGTAAGGTAGGAGCTATTATGGTGAAGGACAACATGATTATCTCCGACGGGTTCAACGGCACTCCATCCGGCTTCCCGAATATTTGCGAGGATGAGACGGATGTCACTTTCCCCTATGTGCTACATGCGGAGGCAAATGCCATCACCAAGGTGGCCCGCAGCAACAATTCCAGCGAAGGAAGCACGCTTTATGTAACCGCATCTCCATGCGTGGAGTGCGCGAAACTGATAATCCAGGCCGGCATAGTCCGTGTGGTTTATGCCGAGAAATACCGCATCACCGACGGTATCGACTTGCTGGAGAGGGCCGGAATTGAAACTATATATCTGCCCTTGTAGCTCTGAGTTAGATTATTGAGTAATACGACAATGAACCGCAAATCACTTCAGGCCATACTCATTCCGATATGCGCCTTGTTGATTTTCGCCCTCGGCATCCTTATAGGTCGCAACAGGGCAATAGACACTGCCGGCATCGAGGCCGACGACAAACTGAGCCGGGCTTTGCAGCTGATTAAAGAGCAATATGTGGATACCGTCAATGAAGACCGGTTGATGGATATGGCCTTGACCGCCCTTTTCAAAAGTCTTGACCCTCATTCCGAATACATTCCTGCCTCGGACCTCCAGTCGGTCAACGAAGACCTGGAAGGTTCATTTTCCGGTGTCGGTATCAGCTTCCAGATTGTGGCGGACACTGTCACTGTCATTGACGCTATCGTGGGCGGCCCTGCCGAAAAGTTAGGCATTATGGCCGGTGACCGTATTATCTCGGCCGATGGAGAACCATTGGCCGGTCCTGCGGTGACAAACGAAGACGTGTTCAGACTTCTCCGAGGCAAAAAGGGAACTGTGGTTGACCTTGAGATAAAGCGTCAGAACTCCCCCAATTCCACCCATTTCTCAGTGACACGTGCCGACATCCCGGTCAATACCGTCGATGCCGCTTATCTGCTGGAAGACAGGATGACCGGTTATATCAAGCTATCCAAGTTCACTCCTTCTTCCTATACCGAATTTATGGATGCCATGCTCAGGTTGCAGGCCGAAGGGGCCAAGAGCCTTATCCTTGACCTGAGGGACAATCCCGGCGGATACATGGACCAGGCTATCCTTATCGTCAATCAGTTCCTGCCTGCGAACCGCAAGATTGTCTTCACCAAAGCCCGCACGGCGGACAATCGTATGTCCGCCATATCCGACGGCACCGGGATACTGACACGTATGCCTGTGGCTGTGCTTATCAACGAGTATTCGGCATCCGCCTCCGAGATTATCGCCGGCGCTATTCAGGACAATGACCGTGGTCCGGTGGTAGGCAGACGTTCTTACGGCAAGGGCCTTGTCCAGACCCAGGCGACTCTGCCCGACAATTCCGCTATCCGTCTCACTGTGGCCCGCTATTATACCCCTTCGGGCCGCAGTATCCAGAAGGAATATAAGATAGGGGACGTCATATCCTACGAGATGGACATAATGAACCGCTACAAACGAGGCGAGTTCTTCTATATGGACTCCATACAGCTTGACCGTACCAGACCGTTCCGCACCAAGGGGGGACGTACGGTTTACGGCGGCGGAGGCATCATGCCGGATTATTTTGTGCCCGAGGACACTACTTACATCACCTCTTACTATATAGGTGTCAACAATGCGGGACTCATTCAGCAGTACTCGTTTATGTTGGCGGACCGCTACCGCTCTCTGGCCAGGGGGATGAAGAGCGCCTCACAGGTACTCCGCCTGCTTCCCTCGGATGATTTGCTCCTTGAAGGTTTCGCCGATTATGCGGAAAGCAAAGGAATGCCTGCCCAATGGTACTATATTGATATTTCCGCTCCGGTTATGCTCGGTCAGATTAAGGCTTTTGTGGTTCGCGATTTGCTTGGATATGACCAGTTCTACAAAGTTTTCAATCTTACCGACCGAACAATAGAGGTGGCTTTGGACGTTTTAAAAAAAGGCAAGTTGCCCGCCTCCCCGATTTCGAGGTAATTATATGTTAAGACTATGATTGATAAGAAAGAGATTCGCAGAAAAATCAAGAATATGCGCCTCATGCTCTCAGAGGATGAGAAAATGAGCGCCGCCGACGCTGTGTTCGCATTACTGGAGAAGAGCGCTCCATTCCTTGTGGCGGAGCACATACTTCTGTACCACTCCCTGCCGGACGAGGTCAGCACACACGCTTTCCTTAAGAAGTGGGGCGGGAAGAAACACTTTTATCTTCCCAGAGTGAACGGTGTCAATCTTGACATTCTGCCTTACGAACAGTCACGCCTTGAATTGGGCTCGTTCCATATAGAAGAACCCACGGGCGACGATTTGATAGACCCTGACAAACTTGAGCTGATAGTGACGCCAGGTGTCGCTTTTGACAGCAAAGGGAATCGGCTGGGGCGCGGCAAAGGTTATTATGACCGCCTGCTTGCAACCACAAAGGCGACAAAAATCGGTGTGGCCTATCACTTCCAGATAGTGGACGAATTGCCCGCCGAACCCCACGATGTGCCGATGGATATAGTCATTACAGACCGTACCGTCTATTTCACTTCCCAAAAATGAAAATTGCGGTAATCGGACTGCCGGCTCTTTATTCCCGAGGTTTCAAATCCCTGATAGGGGAGAGCTACCCGGAACATGAGGTGGATATATATCCGATTGAGGAACGGGGATGGCAGGATGCCGATTGCTATGTGGTCTCGGCTGCGGCCCTTGCCACCCTCGCCCGATTTCTTATGCCCAAACTTGACAGTGTTCTCCTCGTTAGTAACTCCGTACCCTCCGGCCATACGCTAATGCCGATGCTCTCTCCGCTTGCTTCCGAGAAGGAAATCGCAGCTGTAATCCGTCGGCTTTTCGCAGGTCTTGCCGATAAGGACAAGATTTCAGTCTCACACCGTCCTCTTACCCCGCGTGAAACAGACGTTCTGCGTTATACGGCCATGGGACTTACATCGCGCCAGATTGCGGCAAGGCTGTCCATATCTCTGAACACAGTCCTGACGCATCGCAAGAATATTGCCGAAAAGACCGGGCTTCACACGGTAAGTGCCATCACTCATTTTGCAATGCTTCACGGCTTGATGCACTGAAGTAAGGTACCTTAAGATGTTATTATTTCTCAAATTTTACACGCTGAAACACTTTTGCCTTAAGTTTTAATTGAAATTAACACTCGGATACGTCTTTTTTTGTTAATTTTGCCCGTGTAAAGTTGTGAAGGCTTATTGATACAGGCTTCAGACAATGTCGTAGAATATATAACTCGAAACTCATATCTAACCTAAATAAATTAATCAACTATGGTAAAAAGACTCATCGGTCTGGTCATGCTCCTTTTCTGTGTCATGACCGTGGGAGCGCAGGAGCTTCCCCTTAATCCGAAAGTACGCCATGGCCAGCTCCCCAACGGGCTCAATTACTACGTTCTTCACAACGAAGAGCCCAAGGGACGTGCGAACTTCTACATCGCACAGAAGGTAGGCTCTACACTTGAGACTCCCCAGCAGCTCGGTCTGGCTCACTTTCTGGAACACATGGCCTTCAATGGCACCAAGAATTATCCCGGCAAGAAGATGCTCGAGTATCTTCAGAGTAAGGGTATCCGTTTCGGCGCGGACATTAACGCCTACACCGGATTTGACGAAACCGTCTACAACATCAACAATGTGCCCACTGCGGACCAGGCCCTTATGGACTCTGTACTCCTCGTGTTGCACGACTGGAGTTAG
>ERZ860264.787-NODE-787-length-26502-cov-3.852195_pt1 | contig 26502 bp, 22 predicted proteins | sample MGYA00509980_ERZ860264 | MGnify/ENA primary metagenome ERZ860264 (study PRJEB30046, sample SAMN00715212) | human gut metagenome | study: EMG produced TPA metagenomics assembly of the A metagenome-wide association study of gut microbiota in type 2... | reverse complement strand
TACTGGGCGATGACCGTGCCAAGGGCCACACCCTCAATGCGCAGGCCCAATCCGTAGACGAGCGTGAGACTCGCACAGATGTTGACCACGTTCTGCATGATGGAGACGAACATCGGGATGCGCGTGTTCTGCATGCCGACGAACCATCCCATCAGCCCGTAAAGTCCCAGCACGGCGGGCGCGCCCCAGACGCAGATGGAGAAATAGACACGTGACAGCGGCTCGACATCGGCCGTGGGCCTCATCAGACGCACCATCAGCCACTCCAGCACCCACTGTCCCGCAACGAGCATCAGCGCCACCGCGAGGGCTACGGCCATCGAGCGCATGAGCAGCTGCATGACACCCGTCATGTCGCGACGCCCGAAAGCCTGTGACGTCATGCCGCTCGTACCCATGCGCAGGAAACCGAATATCCAGTAGATGAGGTTGAACGTCATCGAGCCGACGGCTATTGCGCCGATATATGCCGCGTCGCCAAGATGGCCCACGATGGCCACGTCGACGAGGCCGAGCAACGGCACGGTGATGTTCGACACTATCGAAGGTCCTGCGATGCGCAGTATGCGGCGGTCAAGTCGGGTTATTGCCATAACGTTATGTCAGCTGATCTGTCGTTTCGTTTTAGAAAGAACGCACATTACGTGAGATTATTTTGCCGGGACGGGTATAATGTAAACGCAAAGCCGCAAAGAGGCAAAGTCCTATCGCGGTAGAATGGCCACCACAAGCAAGAAATTCATTCAAAAAACATCTACGCCACCCGGCCATGGCGGCGACATAAGTCGCGGACAACATCTTTAAAAACCATGCACGGAAAAATTCTCGTTCCAGCTCGTTTTCGGGGCTTTTTGAGGCCATGGCGGACAGTTTTCCGCACCTTTTTTCGTCCTAAAATCGGGTGTCGGGAGACCGGGAGAGCCTTACGGCTCTTCCGGAGCGGAGATTTCGGCTGGTTTTTGCTTGCTGTTTTTTTCCTGAAAAGCTATCGCTTTTCTGCCGTAAGGGCCTCCCGGGGATGCGGCGGGGTCGCTTTCGCATTACGGCGGAGCCCCGTTGTAAAGCCGTAAGGGTCCCGTCGGAATGTCGGGAGGGCCCCGTTTTGTTCGTTATACATGGGAAGAGACATTATATAACAAAAAAGAGAGACCTAAAAGTCTCTCTTTGTGACTCCTGCAGGATTCAAACCTGCAACCTTCTGATCCGTAGTCAGATGCTCTATTCAGTTGAGCTAAGGAGCCTCACGTGCTCTCCGTTCCCGAATTGCGGTGCAAAGGTAGCAACTTTTTCCCGTTCCACCAAATTTTTCGCGAAGAAAACTGATTTATCATTAAATAAAATCAGCAAAACGGACAAAACAGTGCCGAAACACCCCAAAAACTCCCCGGTTGCACCTGTCGTTCCACTGGCGGCCGCTGACGGCATTGTGCCGAAACACCCCAAAAACGCCCCTGTCTCACGACCACACGGCGACGGCCATCCGACCGGCTTCCCATGGCCATCCGCCCGAGGCTTTTAACAATTAAGAAAACACCCGACAAACAGCCTCAAAACGAGGCCATCATCCGCAGATTTTCCCTCCGCAGCCCGAAAATCGCGATTTTTCGCCGATTTTCTTAACCCGTTGATAATCTGGCGATTAACCCGAACCGCATTTTCCCCTCATTTTTTCAGCCGGGCAATAAGGCCCTCCCGAGGTTGCAACGGGGCCCCCGTTGCATTGCGACAAGCGCCCCGCGGGACTGCGAAAGCGGCCCTGCTGCAACCCCGAGAGGCCCTCCTTGCCCGGACATCACCCGTCCGCCACCCCATTCCGACCACCCCCGGACCCCGAAACGCCCACTTTTCTGCTCTGGAACGGGCATCCGCCAAATGTTAAATTCTTGCTATCAAAGTTTACAACGCAGACCCCGCGGGACAGCCGTAAGGCCGCCGCAGGGAAATAATGGGCCTGTAATTGTTAACAAAACATAAACGGGGGAGGGTAAAACAGAGGTGTGAAATAAAAATATTACCTTTGTTGCGTCAAATAAATATGGACGAAATCGGGCGGCCGTCATAAGACGGGCAAAACGGCGGAATGGATAATCGCGCAGGAAACATAATTATAGAACAACAAACAAGATCAGACATTTGAGACAATTATGCGACCCCGCGGAACGCCGCAGGAGGCATTTCCGTTGCACAGAAAACAAACAAATAAATATAAGACGAATTATTATGGAAAAGATATCTATGAGAAAGATTCTTATGACCATTGCCGTATGTGTCATGACGTGTACAGTCAACGCCGTAAACCACGGTCACTCCCAGAATCCGGACATGCGCAATTTTTCAAAGACGTTTCTCGTCAAGGAAAATAAATTCAGATTTACCGTCAACGCAAACTTCGAATATCCCGCCGGCTGCCCCGAACTGGAAAAAATCATGGCAGAGAAACTGTTCGGGAACGACGCCGCAAATCTTGAAACAGCATTCAAGGAATATCTCAAAAGGTTTCAGGACACCAAGGAACCGGACTATGACGGAGAAAAGCGCGACTACCAAGACGGACAGTTCAGTTATGCGACAAAAGTTTTGGACAAAGAGATGGAGTCGCTCGCAAGACAGATGAACATACCTGACAGTGTTCTTCAACAGGCAGAGAGGTACATACCGGTATTCTGTAGCGTGTCGATGAAGGTCAGCACGCAGATGATGAAGGCGGACTTCATCCCGAACACCGTGACATATATGTTCACATACGACCGTGAGGAAAGGCGGGTGCTCAACGTGACAGATGTCTTCACGCCGACGGCAATGGAGAAACTGAGCATCCCCAACAACGAGGAAAACACCGACGTCATGGTAAGACCATACACCAACACCGTGGCTTTCAGCGCCGTTGTCAACGGAAAGAAAGCCAACCGGGAGGTGACGATAACCAAAAACATCCCGTCGTTCACGGACAGAATCGGGACAATGGCAATCTCCAGTCACATCGAAAAGCTGCTGCAAGAGAACAAGAAGAGAAACGAAGAGAAGCAGGAACAGATAAGAAGAAAACGCGAGGAAAAGAAGATGGCGGAGAACAAAACCACTTATCAGTATCAGAACACGGACATGAAAGACCTCTATCTGTATCTGCTGTATGACACCTGCTATGTGAGCGGCATCCACAAGAATATCATGACGCTGACCGACGAGGAGATTGACCGGCTGGCCGAGACCCCGAAATGCGGCTACATAAAACAGGAAATCATCGAAGCGAAAAGATATATGACCGAGAATCCTGAGCCCGGTTTCATCATCATTGACAAAGACCCGGAGAACAGCTACCGCATGAACGGTGACGCCTATCCGTCAACCCAGTGCACCCCACCTGTCGCAGAAAAGACCATGCTCCAGTTGGCGAAGAAAGGAAAGACGTATCACGGAAGAGAAATATTCAGCAAATGGAAGGCCATATATATTGTGGACAGCACAGGAGTGGTGACTATGCCTATCGTCATAGTTGATATGGAAGACAAATTCAACAGTTCAATACCGGAGATGGACAGACTGTATATCGCAAAGCTAAGGAAGATGAAACATTCCAAACCGGCGATTAAGGACGGCCGTCCCGTGAGGTCTATTAATAGCTCCGGTCTGACAAGAACAGTTACATACAAATGGAGAAGCAACTATCCCGGATGGTATCAGACAAGAAGAAGATATTAACTTTATTAAAAAATAAAATATGGAAAGAATTATGATTAAGCAAAAGATTATGTATGTCCTGATGATGGCCATATTCATGACGGTCTTGGGGACGGGAAGTACAAGAGCACATAAAATAACTCGCATCACCTCTACATGCCTTGTACAGAACAAAGATGCTAAGTTTGTCGTAGATACGGACTTGGAATATACGGATGCACAGACAGAAAAAATATTAGCCGGATTGCTCTATAAGAACGGTACTGACAGACTGATGCCGGCAATGGATTTGTTCATGAAGCAATTCGACAAATATCATGAGATAAAATCCAACTTAGATTTTACAAAATATGAAGCAGAAAAGTATTCGGACGGAAAATTGATAATAGGCGCTAAATATCATGGCGGAATGAAAATGTCAAGTTCGATAACAGACTATGCAAATGGTGAATTGATAGAAAAGGCTGCAACTTATGAGCCTTTCTATTATTATAAAAGGACGGAGATACCGACGGGCAATGACAAGATGGCATGGGCCGGTATCATCTTGGATGACGTCAAAGGTGTATTTACGTATGACAAAACGAACAACAAGTTGCTCAATGTGACAGAAGTATTCACAGAAAATGCGATGAAACAGTTAGGTATCAATGGCAGCGCGGAAAATACAGAGGTGCTAGTAAGACCATTTGATGATAACATTGCATACGCAGTGATCATAAATGGCAAAAAAATCATAAGGGACCTGTCGCTTACCAACAATGCGGAACATCTGGTGGGAGACATAAGAAATCTGGCGGAATCCATGAAAGAGCAGAAACAAAAAATTGAAGAACTGCGACAAAAGATGAAAGAGAAAGCCACTATGGACAAAAAGACGCAGAATGATGTAGATAAGACAACGGTAGCGAATGAAGCGATAGAACCGGATAATAAGTTAGTAAAAATAGAGCAGATGCCAACATTCCCCGGCGGCGATGCCGAACTTCTTAAATGGCTGAGCAAAAATATCAGATACCCAGCCGTCGCTGAAGAAAACGGAGTACAAGGAAGAGTCATATTGCGATACGTGGTGGGAGCAGATGGCAGCATCAACAATGTTTCAATAATACGTAGCGTAGACCCGTCATTGGACAAGGAGGCCATGCGCGTAGTAAAGGCCATGCCGAACTGGAATCCCGGCATTGTCGACGGCAAGCCTGTGCCCGTATGGTTCACCCTACCTGTAACATTCCAGTTGGGTGATCCAGAGGCTGATTTAAAAAAGATGAAAAAGAAATCTAAGAAGAAACATTGATTTTTCTTTCCGCAAAGAATACCTTTATAATAAAGCCTCCTCTAAAAAGGAAACATCCCTAATATGATGGTTCTATGATACAAACGCGCCACGTGTAGGAGCATAATCTTGTTTTTGCCCGCCCATGTCATTGTTCCATGCAGTCGTTTGACAATACATGAGCAATGGAACGGGCAGAAACAAGATTATGCCCCTACTGTGTTTTTAATTTTCAGTTGTCAGCATCCAGCGCCACGCCGGCATGACGCGTATTTTTTTTCCTTCGCTCGTCAGCTCGTTCTCCTCATCGTCTGTTATGATGAGAAGATTGTCACAGCCCGTCACGGCCGATGCCTCGCGCAAGCCTCTCAGCTCGCGTTCACGTGTCTCGGCGTCCGCCATGCTCCATGTCACCTGTATGAGTTGCGTCACGGTGTCCTCGCTCTGTACGACAAAGTCACATTCTGAATTTCCCATATAGTAGGAAATCTTCTCGTAGGGCTGGCGCATGCGGTTGAGATGGAGGAACACGGCGTTCTCCAAATGCTTTCCGTTGTCACTGCTCTGCGGCATGAGCACCGCGCCGCGCAGTCCGTTGTCTATGCAATAGTATTTGTCCAGCGACTTCTGTTCCTTGATGAGCGAACGGTTGTATTTGGATATGCGCATGAACATGAATATGCTGCAAGCATAGTCTGCCCACAGATAAAGGTCGTCCTTTGATAACCGATATCCCTGAGACTTTATGTCCTTATAGATGGCATTGATGGAGGTGGGCTTTGTCAGGTTTGCCATGATGCGCTTTATGAAGTAGCGGAGCACGCTGATATTGGCAATACTGTAGTGTTCCACGAGGTCACGGAGTATCATGGTGTCAAAATATCCATGAAGCAGCTTTGTCTGCTCCGTGCGTGATGTCGATAGCACCACTTCCGGAAAAGCTCCCTCCTGACAGAACTTTCCGAAAGCGGTCTTCAGCCGCGCCCGGTCCTGCTCCAGATAGCTGTCAACGGAGATGCTGCGGAAACGGCAGTACTCCCTGAAAGACAGCGGATAGGTCTCGTACTCCAGTGGATAGCCGCGCAGGGCGGAGGCAAGCTCAGTGGAAAGCATCGTGGCATTGCTTCCGCAGACATAGATATTCTTACAGTAGGACTTGTAGACGCGCAGCACAAAATATTCCCAGTCCTTTATGAGCTGTATCTCGTCAAAAAAGATATGGACGTCGGATATCGGCACATCCGGAAACATCTCCATATACGACACGATGACCTCGTCCAGCTCATCGGAGGACATGTTTTTCAGACGCTCGTCGTCAAATCCCAACCAAAGAATGTTCTGCCGGGGCAGTCCGCTGTCCAGCAGTCTGTTGATGGCTATCTCCATCATGGTCGACTTGCCGCACCGTCTGACGCCCGGCACCGTTATTATCTTCTTCCGACCTAACGGCAACTCAACGTCCCGCGCTATCACGTCAAACGGCATTTCGTTCTGCTTTATCGCGATAAGCGACTTTATGACATCCTTTTTCATACTCATTTCATGTATATTTGCATGCTCCTTGGATGCAAATATACAAACATTTCCGGTAATTCAGGAAAGAAATAATAAATCTTTCCTTTAAAAACGGAAAGATTTCCTGAAAATTTCCCCAAATTTCGGAAACTTTCGGAAATTCTTTCCTTTTTTAAGAAAACAAAGAACGGCGGCTACACATAAATATATAGTGTAGCCGCCGTTCATGTATTCTACATCCGGGTCTTATCAACCTTTAGCTTTTCTCTCAATCTTCATTGCTTTCAACCTTCAACTTTCGCTATGAGCACCGTCGCATACGCGCTGATTCCCTCTTCGCGTCCGGTGAATCCGAGACGTTCGGTCGTGGTGGCCTTGATGGAGATGTTGTCTTCGTCGGTTCCGATGACTTCAGCCAGACAAGCCTTCATGGCCGGTATGTGGGGATTCATCTTGGGACGTTCGGCGCAGATTGTGGCGTCGATGTTGCCGACGGCATATCCCTTTGTGGCAATGAGGCCGACGGTCTTGCGGAGAAGTATCTTGCTGTCGATGTCGAGGGTGTCGGCCGATGTGTCGGGGAAATGATAGCCGATGTCCCGCATGTTGGCCGCTCCGAGGAGCGCGTCGCAGATGGCATGGATGAGCACGTCGGCGTCACTGTGGCCCAGCAGGCCGAGACTGTGGTCAATCTTGATTCCGCCCATCCAGAGGTCGCGGCCCTCGACGAGGCGGTGAACATCGAAACCGAAGCCAACCCTTATATTCATTTTTTTATATTGATTCTTAGTTCTGAATTATTAATTACTGTTTCCTTTATCCCAAACAATATTATCTCCTCCTGAACAAATCCTTTATGCCGTCCATGTCGAACGCAAGGGAGAAGCGCAAGGTCTGGTCAAGCGGATTGCTCTGGGCGGTGGAGATGACGTAGCCGACGTCGAGCGAAAAGACATTCATGCGGAAGCCGCCGCCGACGGTGAAATACTTGCGGTTTCCCTTGTTCTCACTCTCGTGGTGATATCCTGCGCGGATGGAGAACTGGTCGTGATAGATATATTCAGCTCCGACGCTCCACTGGATTTCCTGAAGCTCTTCCTTAAAACCGCCGGGGGCGTCGCTGAAACTCTTGAATATGCCGGAGAAGGCGCCGACGTCGCTGTATTCGCGGATGACACGGTCCTGATAGTCGGCGGCACTCTCGCCCTCGTTCTGCTTCGGAACGGTGGGGACGAGGAGCTTGTTGGCGTCGGCGGCGATGGAGAAGCGGTTGTATTCGTCCATGGGAACCATCAGCGAGACACCAAGACGCATGTTGGCCGGCAGGAACTGGCTGCGGTCATCACCGTAATAGGAAATCTTACTGCCGATGTTGCTGAGGTTCAGACCGAGTCCGAGCTGACACTCGCGGCTGCCGATATTGAGATATTTGTTGTAGTACATGGCCAGGTCGGCGGCAAAGGCTGATGCCGGGGCTGAGTCCTCGGTATAGTCGTAACGCAGGTCGGAATAGATCCAGCGTATGCCGGCTGCCAGTGAGAACGTCTCGCTGAGCATAAGCGAATAGGCCACGTCGAGCGACATCTCGTATGGCTTGACCGTCATGGCATTTTCGTCCGTTGATGTCATAACCTCGCCAAGCGAGAAATAGCGTATTGAACCGGACACAGCACTGTAGTCTCCGATGCGGTAGTAGCCGGCCACGTAGGCGAGGTCGATGTCATTGACCAGCTGACGGAGCCACGGGGTGTAGTTGAGCGCCACGCCGGCACGGCTGATACAGAAAGGATATTTGGCGGGGTTCCAAAACTGGGAGTTGACGTCAGGGTCTGTGGCCGCTCCCACGTCACCCATACCGGCGGCACGGGCGTCGGGGGCTATGGTCTGGGAGATGACGGCATGGTCAACGGGATTGAACTGGCTCTTCTTGTCCTGTGCCGATACGGCAAGGGCGGTGAAGAGGCAAACGATTATCGCAATTAATCTGATATTCTTCTTCATTGGCTATGTTTATATATACATTAGTTTATGTATCTGTAGCTTTGCGCCCGTTGAGGGCTACAATTCTTTAAACGCCAGAAAGCTGCTATTTATTGCTCAGAATGATGAGTTTCTTTGCTTTTGACGCATAGCTGCCGCCCTCGCAGTTGAGCCGCACGCGATAGAGATAGACACCGGTTCCGAGACGGTTGCCGTTGCCCATGGTGAGGTCCCAGCCGATGGACATGGTGTTGTCCGACGGAACGGCTTCGGCATCCTGAGACCATAGATGGCGGCCGGACATGTCGAATATGTCAAGCACTGCACCGACATTGCTGCCTATGCGGTCATGGACGATGCGGAATGTCGTTGATGTCGTAGCGGGATTGGGGTAGCAGTCGACGTCCACGATGCTCGGCTCCATTCCCTCGACGACGGTGAAGGCAAGTTCGGCCGTGGACGAATAGTTGAGAACGTCCCAGGCACGGAAGAGCAGCTTGTGGTCGCCTGGCGCAAGACGCGGTATGCTGAAACCGACACGGCCGCTGCGATAGGAGCCGAAGTCGAAAGCGAAATAGTCGTTGAGCGTGTAGGTCGTCGACTGGTCACCGTCGACAACAAGCTGGAGGTCGTGGCCGATGCCGCTACCAGCTACGTTGATTCCGTCGTCATCGTTGAGCTCGGCATAAAAATAGGGCGTGGCGTTGACACGGCCGCCGTTTGTGAACGACGGGGAGTTGAGATAGCAGTATATCGACGGGCCCTTCTCGTCGGGATTGAAGTCGGTCGAGCCGTTGAGAACGAAATTGTCGGTATGACCGTGGGCTGTCATTGAATGGTCATCGTTGACGGCAAAGACAATCATCTGGCCCTGATCATCGCTGTAGCTGATGTCCTTGGGAACGACGAAGGAGAACGAGAATTCTCCATTGCGGACGACATCGTTGCCCTTGAAGATGCTGTTAGGACGGTCCTGATAGACGAACTTCGTGGAGGCGCCCTTGTCGGATGTGTTGTTCAGACGGCATTCTATGGTCTGGATGGCGTCACGTACGTTTGTGGATATGACGCCGTTGAAGTCTGACGCTTTCTGTCCGGCCTGCTCCACATGTCCTTCTACCTTTATCTGCATGCCGGCCTTGAGCTGCATCGGTTCGTCCGTGCCGACTGGCGTGTCGTTGATACGGTCGATGACGGTGGTCAGCTTCGGGATGGCCAGCTGGAGAGCTGGGTCGCCAAGGAGGTTATACTGTATCTTGTTGGCCGTGGCATCCTGATAGCTGCCGGTACCCACGACCGTCACAAGGGCGTTCTTCGCCCGTCTGACCGCCTCGCCGATGGAGCAGTGGCTGCCATCGGCTTCCGTGCTGAACAGTTCTTTGGTGAAAGCCGTGTTGATGCGCTCATTACGGTCTGTATATACGGTTCGGGTCGTTCCGAAGAACGCTACGGCACCGCCGTTCCTGTTGAACAGCGCAGCCTCGCCTATATTGTCTTCATGGGTGTCAAACGGCATGATGTCGCATGAGGCCGTGACCCACAGCGGCATGCCGGCTGACGCAATGGAGCGGAAGTCGTTGATGGAGATGACTTTCTCGTGGGACATCATGTCGGCTGAGCCATGGCCGTTATAGTTCATCATCAGCGCGCCGCTTGCCATATACTGCCGGATAAGGCGTGAGACGTCGGGATAGGTGTTGCCTGTCGCCGATGTCGTGCGCTCGTAGGCGTCCCACATGATGCGCTTGACGTCAAAGGCGGGATAGCGTTCCTCAACAATCTTGGCGACGTTGTCGGCCGCTCTCATGTGGACGTTCTCGTCACCGTCGTCACCCATGATGACGATGGTGTTCTGCCACACGCCGGCGTTCCTGTTGGTCATATAGCTCTCAATCTTGTCGACCATTGTCCGTGCTTCATCCTCAGTGCGGACGGGAAAGCGGCCGATGGCCACGTCGGGCTTGCCGAGATAGGAGCCGTTTGTCTCCTGAAGTCTCTCGCCGTCATCCAACAGACAGTAAAAGTCCTCGGCTATATAGCTGTCCGTCGCTGAGAACGAGTTCTCACTCTCAAAACACAGGAGAAAGTCGTCCGGTGACAGTCCCTGACTGGCGGCCAAATGCATGCGGTTGTCCCACAAGCCGTCGCCGAAAAGAACGAGATAACGCGGCATGTCCTCTTCGGTGGCAGCCCGGTCATAAAGCATCTTGAGATAACGCCGGTAGGCCGTGGCGTCTGGGGTTCCGCTGGAGAACTCGTTGAACAGCTCGTCGGCAGGGACGATGCGCACCCTCATCCCGTCGTTCCTTTCGTGCAGCTCCTTGAGGCGCTCGGCCTGTGCGCGAAGCTTCTGGCTGGTGGGCAGGATGATTATCATGTCGGCGGGTCCGTCAGCGTGATGGTCCTGATTGGTTATACGGTAGACAAATTCCGGCGACGCGAAATCAGCGCCGTGAAGGTCCGGCCGGCCGCATGGATTGTCGCAGTGGAGGGCTATATAGTCCAGACGCATCGTCCCACCGGAAGCCTGCGATATGGTTATGGTGTTTGAGGACGATATGTTGCTGACGCGCAGTGTGGCGTTTCCGCCCAGCGCCTTGATATATTCCGTCGTTTGTCCAGTGATTGACACGGTGCCGGCATTGACGCCGTTGATGCTGATGTGTGCCGTCGATGCGGCGTCGGCCGTAAGCGCGACATAGAGCCGGCCGCTGCCTTCCGCCCCGGCTGCGGGGAGGGTGTAGCTGCGGGACATGCCAGGGCTGAACGTCTGGGAATCGTAGAGGTTACGGCCGCTGTGATACCACGCGAAGTCGTCAACCTCGTAAAGGGAGTTCTGATGAACGCTACCGGGATAGAAACTGTCGATGAAGGTCTGCTCATCAACGGTGAGTGGAGCGCCGTCGCTCTCCGTAAGGAAATAGTAGCCGTAGTCCGAATAGGGATTGCGGATACGGTTACCGGCGGCTGTCCATGAAACGGGTCCGTTGGCGTAGAACAGCCGGCGGCCGTCAACAATGCAGAGGGGCACTTCCTGCAGGTCGTCCGTGAAGCGGAGATAGCTGTCCGTGAGCGTCTCGGGCTGAAGCGTTCCGCCGTAGCCGTAGACCTTCACACGCGACGGATCGGAAAATCCGGCCTGTCTCACCAGCTCGTCCGTAATCTGGTAAATGCCGCTGGCGGGCACTCTTATCTTCGCCCAGCTGCCGCTGCGCAACACGGAATGGACCGCATATCTGTCGGCCGTATTAAGCCGTTGCAGGGCATTCTGTGCTCCGCTGCGCTGCGCCGAGGCTGAAGCCGCAGCCAAATCCGCTACCGGAGAAAGTCCGGCAGATGGCTCCAGCGGCGTTGCCTTGACGGTCAGCTTGAAGCTGACGAGCTTCATATACTTGCCGTCACGGAAGACCAGCGGCACAAAGGCGATGTCCAGCGAGCCTTTCTTCCGGGACACCGTGACTGCGCTGTGGACCTTCGGCATGGCCGGCAGCGTGTCGGACGTAATCCGTTGATAGCGTTCAACGTCGGCCCGGGTCATGGTGATAAACTCGGGGTAGTCAATCGAAACCGTATAGGCGGAGTCGGCGTAATTGCCTTCCAGCCCGTGGATGTAGGTGAAATGGGGCAGAAGAGAATCTATCCTGACCTGCTCGGCAGTCAGATTGAAGAAGCCTTGGGCGGCTGTTTTCAACGTGCCGCCAATCAATGCGGCTATCATCAGGATTCGTATTCTCATCATTTGCAGTTAAACTCTAATACTTTTCTATCTTCTATATATCCCACCAGATGGTCGTCAATCCTCACCGGACCGATGCCTGCCGGTGTACCGGTGAAAAGCAGGTCGCCCGTCTTCAGCGTGAAGAAGCGGCTGACGTACGCCACTATCTCGTCCACCCGGAAGAGCATGTCGCTCGAACAGCCTTCCTGCACGGTGCGCCCGTTGATGTCGAGATGGAAATGGAGCGCCTGTATGTCGCGGAACTTGTCCACGCTAATCCACTCGCCGATGGCTGCCGAGCCGTCAAACCCCTTACAAAGGTCCCATGACAACCGTGCCTCACGCAGTTTCTTCTGCAAATCGCGTGCCGTGAAATCAATGCCGACGGTCACGGCGTCATAATAACGGTGGGCGAAACGCTCCGGAACGCTCTTGCCCAGACGGCAGATGCGCACCACGAGCTCTGTCTCGTAGTCAATCTGTCCCATCCAGTCGGGTATGAAAAACGGTTTCCCGTCCTTCAGCAAAGCGGAGTCCGGCTTGATGAATATGACAGGACTCTCTGGTTTATATAACGCGCCATCCAGCTCTTTATTGTGCTGGATATAGTTCATTCCGGTTGCAAATATCTTCATGTGGTGTGTATTTTGTTTTTTCGAGGAGGGAGGAGGGAGGAGAGAGGAGGGAGGAGCGTGGAGGGAGAATAGTCTTTTGCGCTTGTTTCAACATCAAAAGCATTTCTCCCTCCTCGCTCCTCACTCCACACTCCTCGAAAGAGTTCTCCTCGCTCCTCGAAATAGAAAAGTCAGGAAGTAAAGCCTTGCGGCTACCTTCCTGACCTTTCTGTCTTATCCTATTGGGCCTCCGCAGGACGCGGAAACACAAGTCATTCTTTTTACTCAGCTACGAGAGTGAAGCGCTTGAAGTCAACAATCTTCAGCTCGCTGTCCTGCTGCTTCAGCCATGCGGCAACAGTGATCTTGTCACCGTCACCGAACTGGAACTCTTGGTCAACGAGGCAGTTCTCCTTCAAGAACTTGGCAACGCGGCCCTTGGCGATGTTCTCAATCATCTGTGCGGGCAGGTTGGCAGCCTTCTCGGCTGCGGTCTTCTCGCGGATTTCCTTAGCCTTGTCTGCCTCCTCACGTGTGAGCCAGCCCTTGTTGATGTTGGACTCGATGTGGTCATCCGAGTCAACGAGGTTAGGATTGATACCGGCCTTCTTGATAGCGGCAACGACAGCCTTCTCAACCTGCTCTTCCTTAGTCTTCTGTACAGCGACATTGTATTCCTCGTCGATGACCTTCTGGGGAACAGAAGCCTCGTCCAGAGCAACCGGCTTCATGGCAGCCACCTGCATGGCAACCTTGTGACCGGCATCTACGGCAAGCTTGTTCGTCTGAACCATAGTGGCCAGAGTGTGCTTGCCCATGTGGTCGTAAACCTCGATGTTCTCGCCTTCGAGATAGTTGTAGCCGTCCAGCTCCATCTTCTCACCGGTGATACCCGAGCGCTGTGCCACAGCGTCTTCCACGTTCTGGCCGTCAGCCAGCGTGAGGGCCTTGATTTCCTCTATTGTCTTGCACTTGTTTGCAACAGCGGCGTCCAGAATTGCCTGTGTAAGAGCGATGAAGTCAGCTCCATTGGCAACGAAGTCGGTCTCACACTTCAGGGCTACGATAGCACCGAAGTTGTCGGCCACCTTCACGAGCACGCAACCGTTGGAAGTCTCGCGGTCGCTACGCTTTGCGGCGATGGCGAGTCCGCGCTCACGAAGAATTTCCTTAGCCTTGTCGAAGTCTCCGTCAGCCTCTGTCAGCGCGTTCTTCACGTCAGCGAGACCTGCACCGGTCATGGTGCGGAGCTTCTTGATATCAGCCATTGATACAGCCATAGTCTTGTTTCCTTGAATAAATTCGTTAATATTAATATGTCTTTGTCACTCCCGTTTATTCAGCGTCCTTGCGGGCTTTGCGGGTGCGCTTGGGCTTCTCCTCGCCAGCCTCAGCAGCCTCGGCCTCAGCCTGAGCCTGAGCGGCGTTCTCGTCAGCCTTCTCAACCTTGCGCTCCTCCAGACCCTCGGCGATGGCACCGCAGCAGGCAGCGAGGATTGTCTCTACGCTGTCCTTAGCGTCATCGTTGGCCGGGATGACGAAGTCGATGTTCTTCGGGTCAGAGTTGGTGTCCACGATACCGAATACGGGGATGCCCAGACGGTTAGCCTCCTTAACGGCGATGCCTTCCTTCATCACGTCCACTACGAAGAGTGCAGAGGGCAGACGGGTCAGGTCAGCGATAGAGCCGAGGTTCTTCTCCAGCTTTGCGCGCTGGCGTGTCACCTGAAGGAGCTCACGCTTTGAGAGGTTAGAGTAAGTTCCGTCAGCCATGAGCTTGTCGATGTTCGCCATTTTCTTCACTGCCTTGCGGATTGTGGGGAAGTTGGTGAGCATACCGCCCGGCCAACGCTCGATAACGTAAGGCATGTTTACGCTTGCTGCCTTCTCGGCAACGATTTCCTTTGTCTGTTTTTTAGTAGCGACGAACAGGATTTTCTTTCCTGACTTTGCTATCTGCTTGAGGGCCTCAGCGGCCTCGTCAACCTTGGCTACGGTCTTGTGGAGATCGATGATGTGGATTCCGTTACGCTCTGTGTAGATGTAGGGAGCCATTGCGGGGTTCCACTTGCGGCGCAGGTGACCGAAGTGGCAGCCAGCCTGCAGCAACATATCAAAATTTGTTCTTGACATTGTTTTCTTCTTTAATTTTGTTGTTTACTTTCTTTTTTATTCTTTTTCTTAGAACCAACCACACGGTAGTCGGGAACGGAATTATGAATTAGGAATTATGAGTTAGAAGTTGTCGGCCTGTGGCCGATGAAGAATTATCCAATTAGGAATTGCCTCTGTGCATGGCCGTGCGAACGGCGGCAGCAAATTACTCGCTACGCTCATCAACACGTCTTCACTCTTCATTCTTCACTCTTCATTTTCATCCCCGGGTCCCTGCGGTTTAGATACTAAACTTATGCGTGCTCCGTTTCAGCCTGTGTTATCCACAGCGGTACGCCACACTGTCTGTATATATAATATGGTATATATATAAATAATGTGTGGGTGTATTAACGCTTGCTGAACTGGAAGCGGCGACGGGCCTTCGGCTGACCGGGCTTCTTACGCTCAACGGCACGTGCATCACGTGTGAGGAAGCCATGGTCCTTCAGGTTCTTCTTGTCTTCGGCGTTGATCTTAACCAGTGCGCGTGCGATAGCCAGACGCAGAGCCTGACTCTGACCTGTGAAACCGCCACCGTCGAGGTTAGCCTTAATGTCATACTTCTCCAAAACCTCCAGCAGTTCCAGCGGCTGCTTAACCACATACTGCAGGATGGCTGAGGGGAAATATTCCGTCACGTCCTTCTTGTTGATCGTAATCTTGCCTGTTCCTTCGCTTACGTAAACGCGTGCCACGGCACTCTTACGGCGACCTATTGCATTAACTACTTCCATCGTTTCTTTCGTTTATTTATACTGGTTAATATCAATTGACTTCGGCTGCTGTGCCTCGTGCTTGTGCTCTGTGCCCTCATAGATGAAGAGGTTGTTCATCAGGCTGCGTCCGAGCGGGCCTTTAGGCAGCATACCCTTTACGGCATGGCGGATGATTCTCTCAGCGCCGTCCTTCTTCGTGCGGAGCTGTGCGGGCGTGTTGAAACGCTGTCCACCGGGATAACCAGTATAGCGGGTGTACACCTTGTCTGTCTCCTTCTTACCGGAGAACACCACCTTCTGTGCGTTGATGATGATGACGTTGTCTCCGCAGTCTACGTGCGGAGTGAAAGTAGGCTTGTACTTTCCGCGGAGCAGTTTAGCGACCTTTGAGCAGAGGCGGCCCACAATCTGATCGCTTGCGTCAATGACAACCCACTCCTTCTTAGCTGTTTCCTTGTTAACGGAAATAGTCTTGTAACTTAAAGTGTTCATTACTAATTTTTAAATTTTACTACTAAAAAACATTTTCAATTCTTTCTCACGACCAACCGCCGGAAGAACCGTCGCTCTCCGGCTGTCTGCCGTCTGGACGCAGATTCACTAACCGCCATGCCCGGCCAGAGACATGACTATTAACACTACGGCCATGGGGATCTAAGTGTTCCCCGAAATAATCGGACTGCAAAGTTACGGCTTTTCTCATTATTTAATATACGCGCGACACATTTTGTTTCATCTTTTACGTATTTTTAACACCGCAATCTGCCTCGTTCCCTCACAGGACGGCGTCAAGATAGTTGTCCGGAGTGACCACCGTCACGCTCTCCACGTCGTAGGCATTTGTGAAGGCCGCCGGTATGGCGGAGTTGGCTCGGCGCGGGTTCCACTTCATCTCAAACGCCCGGAACCGTCCGTCGCACTCCTCCACATAGTCAATCTCCTGCTGCTGCGTGGTGCGCCAGAAGTAGCCTTTGGCGTATGTCAGTCCGTAGTGGTTGCGCTTCAGCCGCTCACTGATGATGAAATTCTCCCACAGGGCTCCCGTGTCCTGACGTAGGTTGAGCGGAGCGAAGTTCTGTATGATGGCGTTGCGCACGCCGTTGTCATAGAAGTAGACCTTCTTCCCCTTCTTCAGTTCGTTGCGCAGGTTGCGGCTCAGCGCCCCGAGCCGGAAGATGACATAGCATTTTTCCAGCAGGTCGACATATTTCTCCACCGTCTTGTTGTCCGAGCCGACCGTCTGGGCCAGCTCGCTGTAGGACACCTCGCTTCCCACCTGCAGGGCCAGAGCCACGAGGAGCTTTTCCAGCAGGACCGGCTTGCGGATGTCGTTCAGCGAGAGCAGGTCCTTGTAGAGATAGCTTGACGCTATGTTCATCAGTAGCTCACGTGCGTCGGCCGCGTGGTTGAGCACGTCCGGATAGGAACCGTAGATGAGCCTCTGCTCCAGCGTCTGCCCGACGGAGAGCAGCCCGCCGGTGTCCATCAGCTCGGCCGACGAGACGGGATAGAGATGATATTCAAACTTTCGGCCCGTCAGCGGCTCGTTCAGCCTGTCGTGCAGCTCAAATGCCGACGAACCGGTCACCAGCAGCTGGACATCCGGCATGCCGTCGGCAATGCGTTTGAGCGTCATGCCAATCTGCGGGACGCGCTGCGCCTCGTCCACCACCACTATCCTGCTGTTGGCTATCAGCTGTCTCAGCCTGTCACTGTTGGCCTGTGTCAGCATCGCCTGCACCTCCGTCGCAATTGAGCATCAGCGTCTTTTCCTTCCGCCCTGCTGTGACCTGCCGCAGCAGCGTGCTTTTGCCCACCTGCCGCGCTCCCGTCACGATGATGGCCTTGCCGCAGAACATGCGCCGCTCTATGGTCTGCTGTAGCTTGCGTATAATCATATCATTGTTGTCGTCCGGCTTTGTCCGGCCGACGGTTGCAAATATACGAAAAAAACGCCCTAATCCCAAAAATCAATATGAATTTTAGGATTATAATCCCAAAAATTACTATGAATTTTGGGATTAGGCCGTTTCGCCGCCATCACCGTGACATGCCCGCCGGCCGCTCCGTTCAGCCCTCCCAACTTTATTTAACTACGCCGCCGGCCGCGGAACCGGAGAACTTTCGTATCTTTGCGGATGTAATGTCCGTCCGGCTGCGCGCGGCTGCATGCGTCTTCATGCGTCTTCATGCGACGGTACGCTACGGCCTGTTGCGGACATCCGGCAGATAACAACATCCGGCAGATAACATCAGATAACAGATAACAATACGACAATCATGCTCCAGCAAGACTATTTCATGCGCCTTTTGCGCGAATTTGCCGAAGCCCTCCAGCTGCTTCTAAACAAGAAGGACCACGACCGCCAGATGGAGGAGATGCAGACCATGTACAACCGTTATATCGGCAACTCATCCGAATTTTTCCATACAGCGTCCATAGACGAGGTCATGACGTCATTCGACCGCTTCCACGAAGACGAACGCATCAGCCGCATGGAGATGCTCGCCGACCTCTACTATGCCGAAGCCGGCCTCACCACCACGCCCTCACGCGCCATCCTGCTGGAACGCGCACTGACGCTCTATGTCTACGTTGACGCCAACAGCCGCACATACAGTATCGGACGTCTGGAGAAAATATCGAGGATAAGACACGACTGTCTGGAATAGACTTTACTTTAACGAGTGTTAATGTCCAGTCTGCTCTGCAAATCCGCATTTATGCCCGAAAAACGGGCAAAAATCGATATTTTTATTAACCATCTGGCCGTCAGTCACTTACCTGTCACTTTATTTCTGCTGAAATTTTCCGGTCTTGCCGTAAGGGCCTCCCGGCCTTGCAATAGCTGCCTTACGGCATGACGACAAGCACCCCGTTGCACGACGGCGGCGGCCCTTTCGCACCCCCGGGAGGGCCTTACGGCTCGCGGCGGCAACAAAAACGTGATGAAAAACAGGCTCCGCCGGACTGCCGGACACACTTTTCCGGAACTGCCGGGGATTCTGTTTTTCGGAACAACCACGACATTTTAAGATTTCAGGAGGTTATAGTTAAACATACGCAACTATATTGAAGGAAGTTTTCCGGGGAGGGATTTTCGAGAAGGGAGGAGAGTGGAGGGAGGAGGGAGAATAGTCTTCTGCGCTTGTTTCAGCATCAGAAGCATTTCTCCCTCCTCCCTCCACTCTCCTCCCTCCTCGAAAATTCCTCCTCGAAAATTCCTCCTCGAAAATTCCTCTCCAAAAATCAATCTACTTTCTTCGAGACACACTCAACGAGCCTCTCCAGCGCCGGAACCGTGAAGCGGCCGCGGGCAAGGGCGATGAGACCGTCGTCCTGCATGGAGTTGAGGGCGCGTGAGACCTCTAGACGACTTGCGTTCAGTTCATGCCCAAGCCTCTCCATGAGAATATGGACCGTCTTGGGACCGGTCGGAGACTGGCAGTGGGAAGCGACGAAACGGGCGATGTGGCCGCGGAGGCCGTCGGGGCCGTCGGACCATGGGAGACGGCGGAGCTGCTGAAGCTGAGCGGCGAGGATGTTGAGGAGATTGAGGCGGAAGATGATGATGGTGTCGGAAAGATTGGTCACCTCGCGCTTGTCGATGGTGATGAAGTTGACATCCGTCACCGTGCGCATCGTTCCATGGAAACGCTGTTCAAAACCGAAGAGACGTTCGGGTTGGATGACAAACGGAGCGTCGAGCTCTTCCGTCACGGAATAGGTCCCGTCATCAGCCACAGTCTCGGCGCGGAGCCGTCCGTTGACGAGAAAGTAGAGGCGGTCGCAGCGGTCACCGTTGCGGAAGAGGCGTTTGCCGGGCGGCAGCTTGAGGAAGCCGAGCTTCGTGTGGGCCACCATCTGCATGAGGTCGCCGTGACTGATGCCCTGAAAGAGGGTGAACTGGAGCAGCTTGTCGTAGAGTTGGAGCGAACGTGCCATCGTTTTTCTCAGCGGTTTATGTACGGGTCAAGAGCGGGCGAGTGCCATACGGCGAAGCCACCCTTGTCGTCGGAATAGATGAAGCAGGCCGCCAGCTCGCGGTGACGGTCGAGCACACGGCGGGCCTCGTCCATGCCCATGACCATGAAAGCCGTGGCATAGGCATCGGCCGTGGCACAGTCGGCGGCCAGCACCGTGGCCGACAAAAGGCTGTGCTGGACAGGGCGTCCCGTGCGCGGGTCAATCGTGTGGGCATATCGCCGGCCATTCTTATAGTAGAAATTGCGGTAGTTGCCGCTCGTGGCCATGGCCCGGTCGGTGAGGCTCAGAGTCGCCTGAAGCTCGCCGGCGGTGTTCAGCGAGTCCTCCACGGGCTTGTTGACCCCGATCCTCCACGGCTGACGCCGGCCGCTGATGCCGCTCACGACGACCTCGCCGCCGATTTCGACCATGAAGTTCTCCACGCCGTGACGGCGCAGCAGACGGGCCACGGCGTCACATCCGTAGCCTTTGGCAATGGCACTGCAGTCAAGCATGACGCGCGGGTCGTCCTTCACGACGCGTCCGTCAGCCAGCCGTACCTTGCCGAAACCCGTCAGCCGGCGCAGACTGTCGACGGCACGGTCAGTCGGAGTCTCGCCGCTGCGGAAGCCGAAGCCCCAGAGATTGACCAGCGGGGCGACGGTTATATCGAATGCACCGCCGGTCTCGCGGGAGACGGTCATGGCCTTTGTGAACACGTCGGTGAACATGACGTCAACGGTGACGGCCTCATTGCGGTTTACGGCGGAGATGACGGAAGACTTGTTGAAGGGCGACAGCGAGCCGTCGACCTTCTGAAGCTCCTCGATGATGAGGGCATGAAGGTCGCGGTCATGCTGGTAGGTGATGTTATAGACGGTTCCGAAAATGAAACCCTTGTCGTTGCGGTATGGCGTGTCACGATGTTGCCGGACGATGATGACTGTGCCGGCAATTAGGAGAATGAGAAACGCAATCTGCCATTTCTTTAGTTTGCTGTTCATGATTGCTGGTGTTGTTTGATAACTGATGAGGGCCCCTCCGGCTCCCCGAGGGGGAGAGACCTGCGGCATGAGACGTCATTTCATACCTCTTCACTCATCACTCTGATCTCTGACCTGAAACTCTCAGATGTCGACGATGACATTGAATGTCGCTCCGAGGCGGGTGTCGCCGTAAATACCGAAACCCGGAACATACCACGTGTTGCCGATGCTCGTGTCCTTGTGGACTATGCGCCGCTTGTAGCGGAAGACCCACCCCATGTGCAACGGGCCCCATACCTTGGCGTCAAGCCCGAAGACCACCTCCATCCAGTGCTGGTTACAGCCGTCGCCGTCGATTGAGAACGACGCGTCGTTGCCCCATACGGGGTCGATGACGCCGGGGCGGGCGATGTCGACGTTATATGTTGTGAAGGCGTAACGTATGCCTCCGTAAAGCCGGTTGGGGGCGTGCTTGTTGCGCAGGAGGTTGAGGTCGCAGCCGATGCGGAAGAACGGCGCACCAGTCTTATAGTGTATTCCCGTCACCTCGTCGGCCCTGTCGGCCCGTCCGTAGCCCAGCTCGAAGATGGGGAAATACTGGTCGTGGAGGTTTATGCGCAGCGCGGCCTCATAGTCGCCGTAGTCGCCCATGGCCTGCATGACGGGACCGACGAGGTCGAAAGACAGCGCGAAGCCGTTGAACAGCGGCACAGAGTCTTTCTCAATGGAGAAGAGCCGGTTCTGGGCACGCGACGCCGGAGCCGATGCGAAGAGCAGCAGCAGACTAACGGCGAGTCCTGAAATATATGTGGAAATGTTCTTTTGACAGGTCATAATTCACCATTTGATTGTTGACGGCGATGGAGTCAATGATGTTGCGGGTCCATCTCACACCCTTGATATTGTGGAAAAAGGAGATGTTGCAGTCCACGGATTCGAAATGCGGATAGTTGTCCTTTGCGATGAGGACACTGTCGGAGATCTCCCACCCTTCCCCGCTGACGTAGAAGATGAGCGTGTCCTCGGGCGCATTGTAGCTGATGGGGAGGTTGAAGGTCGAGGCGCCGGTGAGCCTGTTGAGCAGAACGCTGTCATTGCCGTCGCTGCATGTGGTCGTGACGGTGAGCGTGTCGCCCAGCGTGATCGGCGTCCCGTCACTGCCGTAGATATTATATACGGTGTAGACGGCGTTCTGAACAGGACAGTCTATCGACGAACAGGCCACGGTCAGGACTGCCGTGACGGCTGCCGTGACGGGAAGAAGGGCGAAAAGCAGACGCGCGAGCGTTGTCTTCAGCTGACGGCGCGACGGCCGGCGGGGATGTCTCTGCGGGGATGATGTCATAACTTCTCCTCTATCTAATCATAGCTTTTCCTCTATCTGATAGTCATTGCGCCCGTTGGACGTGCGGCTGACAAGGTCGCCGACAAAGCCCGTGAGGAACAGCTGGGTCCCGATGATCATCATAGTCAGCGAAATATAGAAATAGGGCGAGTCGGTGACGAGACGCTGGGGGACGCCGTTGGCAAGGGCGTAGAGTTTGTCCACACCGATAATGAAAGCCGAAATGAGGCCGATAAGGAACATGATTGAGCCGAGGAAGCCGAACACGTGCATGGGCTTACGGCCGAAACCGCCGAGAAACCACAGCGTGATGAGGTCGAGATAGCCGTTGAAGAAGCGGTTGAGACCAAACTTCGATGTTCCGTACTTGCGGGCCTGATGCTGGACGACTTTCTCCCCTATCCTGGTGAAACCGGCGTTCTTGGCCAGATACGGGATGTAGCGGTGCATCTCGCCGTAGACCTCTATGTTCTTGACGACGGCCTTACGATAGGCTTTCAGTCCGCAGTTGAAGTCGTGGAGGTTCTTGATTCCGCTTATTTTTCGTGCCGTGGCGTTGAAGAGTTTCGTCGGAATGGTCTTCGACAGCGGGTCGTAGCGCTTCTGCTTATAACCCGAAACAAGGTCGTAGCCCTCGTCCTTTATCATGCGGTAGAGGCCGGGAATCTCGTCGGGGGAGTCCTGAAGGTCAGCGTCCATGGTGATGACAACGTCACCCTGGGCCTGCTCGAAACCGCAGTAGAGGGCGGGGCTCTTGCCGTAGTTGCGGCGGAACTTGATGCCGTGGACGCACGGCGACTTTCGGCAAAGCTCTTCGATGACTTCCCACGAACGGTCCGTAGAGCCGTCGTTGACGAATATTATCTCGTATGTGAAGCCGTTCTCGTCCATCACGCGCTCTATCCAGGCGTGGAGTTCGGGCAGCGATTCGTCCTCATTATATAATGGTATTACTACTGAAATGTCCATCTGGCTGATTGTTTATGATTCTGTTTTTTATATCGTTTATGTCTCTTTATCCCTCCCCCTGCGCCGTCGTTTTTCTTCTCTTTTCCTTTGCGGCAGGAGCATGCCGTTTCCGTCTGTCTCCGGCGGTGCCTCCGCCCCGGATCACGCACGCACGCTGCGCCTGGCAACCGCAGCGATTGGCAGTCCGAGAATGAAACCGATGAAGATATTGATGGAAAGATAGCTGAGGGCATAGTCAATGGGACGCGTCTGTGACATCTGCGCCAAGGCCTGACGGAATGTCTCTGTCATGCCGTATGCTTCCATAGCCTTGAGGTTCACCTCATCGTTTAGCATCATGGTCATACGGCTCACGATATAGCCTTGGTCGATGAACTGGAAGTAGATGAGCTGGGCCAAGGCAAAAAGGATGGCTGCGTAGAAAAATATCAGAACGCTGTAGGCGTAGCCGCGACGGAATGAGATGACGCCATCACGGACACTGTCGCGGAACTTGAAAAGGCGCCGGGCTGCAAACAACGGTGAACCCACGGCAAGCAAGATGCCGCAGAGTGAGAACAGCGGGGCTGTCAGTCCGCTGATGCAGCAGGCAAAGCTGGCCGTCCACATCACCGCCAGCAGCGCACCGTCAACGCGCGCAAAGGCTTTCAGTTGTCTGTATTCGTCCGGAGTCATGACGTTTGTCGTATCCTTTTAGGGTTATTTCCGTGCAAAAATACGAAATAAAATCCATAATCAGCAAGGCGCAATTCTTAAATTATGCTTTATCAGTCATTTTAACTTCGCTGGCTTATGTAAAGATTATAGGAATATTGAAAATAAGTTAAAAACCAAACGTTTGGCTGCCGATAATACCTTTTTCTGAATTAATTTGCCTACCTTTGCAACCGCTTAAAAGACGGGCAAGTCTTGCACGGCCAGCTCCCTTCGAATCCTCCAGGACGGGAACGTAGCAAAGGTAGTTGGTTGTAGCGGCGCGATGCAAGTAGCTTGCCCACCCCGCCTCTTTAGCTCAGTTGGCCAGAGCACGTGATTTGTAATCTCGGGGTCGTTGGTTCGAATCCGACAAGAGGCTCGAAAAAGAAGATAAAGGTCCGGATATCATTCTCGATTTCCGGACCTTTTTCGTTTCAACAGACCCGGTCTTTACGTTTGGACAGACCGGTCTTTACGTTTCTATTGACTATCCTTTTGTATTAGCCAGCCTGCCTTGACCGGCAAATGAAGTTCATTTGCCTTTCCTGTGTGACCCGGTCTCTTTTTTTATTGTGGCCTCGCTGATGATTACCGGACCGCCGTGGGGATTGAAGTCAATGAGCTTACGGCCGTCGCGGGACTTCACTTCAAGCCTCTGGCCGTCCTGTGTGGCCGTGACATGGCGGTCGGTCCGGACGACCATCGTCAGCGGTACGTTGAAGAGGGACTTGTCCAGACCGAGCCGCGGCGTGACTGAAGTCGTCCCGTTTTCATGCTTTCTGACATCGAGGAAGACGGCGCGCCGTTCCTTGGTATAGGCCGAAACATCGGCCAGCGTGGCCACCCAAATTTTCTGCCTGAGCGAGTCAACGTAGTCAAAGTGGCGCCACAGCGTGGCCGGGTCGCTGAAATGGTCGTAGCCGTAGCTGATACCATGGGTCATGGTGACCTCCCACCCGCCTTTTCCGATAAGCCCGTCCACCCATCGGCGCAATCCCTCCTCGGTCCGCTTGCTTCCTAAGCTCATCTGCTTTGTACGGCTGCCAACGCGGCCTTTCTCACAGACTGCGACGGTTTCGCCGTTATGTCTGTTGCCGGGATAGACGAACGTGCGCGGCCATACGCCTACGCTGTCACCGATGATGCTGTCATTCGCCTGCACTTCGTGACGCAGTTCTTCTGCGGAGAGCTTGGTTACATTCCTATGCTCAAAGCCGTGGCTCGCTATTTCATGGCCGTCGGCGCGCAGCTGGCTCAGCTGGCTCCACGTCATGGTCGGTGTCCCTTTCTGGTCACGGCCGACCTTGCTGCCTATGATGGCGAACGTGGCGGGAAAGCGGTGCTTCTTCAACTGTCCGCGCACGACGGTGAAATGTTCCAACAGCCCGTCGTCGAACGTGTAGCTGATTGCAGCCCGCCGGTCGCCACTGTAGCGGGAGACATAAATCCGGGGGCTCTCAACTTCGGACAGAATCCGCCTGATGGCCTCTCCCCAATACTGTCCGAGCACTTTGGCGCCCTTCTCGTTGGGATGAAGGTGGAAACTCTCGCCGTTGCGCCCCTTTTCCAGAAAGGTGTCAGTCGCGTTGTTCTCACGGAAATAACCGTAGGCGAGCGTGTCTCCGATGTGGACATGACCGTTGCTGTAGCGGGCGACGATGTCCGGATAGCGGTCATAATAGGCGCGGAGCATGGCGAGGCTCTCGCCGTCGAGGACGGAGCCCTGCCCGGTGGTGAAGCCCGGAGTGTAGTAGATGGCGCGGTGAACAACGACGTGGGCGTCGGGCCAGAGCGCGAGCAGCGAGTCGATGATGACGGTCATGTTGCGGACATAGTCCTCGGGCGTGGTGCGGTGGTTGCGCGGCCGTTCAGCGCTGTCGTTCGTACCGAGCATGATGCTGAACACCAGCGGCAGGTCGGGATGGTCTCCGACAAGCCGTGTCGTCCGCTTCACGACGTCACTGAAATAAGTCCGGTCACCGGCGGGGACGACGTCTTCCTTGTTGGGAAGGAAGTGGTATGTCGTGCGTCCGGAGCGCCCGCAGTTCTCGAAATGGATGTCGCCGACGCCCTCCTGCCCGGCCAGCCAGCGGGCGCACGCAGCCGGAGGAGCCGTCTCGGCCCGGTTCTCGTGCAGGGCTCCGTAGGTGATGCTGTTGCCGATGAACACGATGTTGTAGGAACGTCCGGAGGCACCGGCCGCCACGCATGCGGCCAGTGCCACAAAAAGCGATGTCAGTCTTATTCTCATTGTTGTTCTTATTTGTTCGGGGTTATGTCATTGAAGTGCATCAGATGGCAGTCAATAGCAATAATGTTTTCTTCATGTCTGTCGTTTATGTCAGATGGGGTTATAATAATATGTATAGCTGTCCGTCGCTGTTCTCAAAAAATCAGCCGGTTGCGCGTCATGACAGCAAAATTACGGTAAAATGGCTTTAGAAAACCGGTAAAATCGTACGGAAATCGGTGATATCGTCCGTTATTGCGGTAATTCCGTCCCCAAAAACCGGCAGAGCGTGCGTTTTTGTGCGGTAGACAGCCTCGTGCAGTACATGCTGCAGGGATTTGCTGTCACGACCGTCCGGAAGCCAATCACACCTGTGACTGCAAATCCGCTACAGCATTCATACGTTAAGCTTTCGCGTCCTTGCACTTACACTATACAAACCAGAAGCTGCCCAGTTAATGATTTGTAATTTAAAATCCTGTTTTTACGCCCGCGAGAAGATGGACTTTTCAAAAAATATCGGCCGCGCCTCCAAATTCCGCAAATATGCGCGTATCAAAAATCAGGGGTCATCGTGATGATATATTTACATATTTCGTAACATACTCATTCATAGCCATATACAAACAGCATCATTCGTCCCGCCACTTGGGAA
>ERZ860264.782-NODE-782-length-26613-cov-6.387529_pt1 | contig 26613 bp, 24 predicted proteins | sample MGYA00509980_ERZ860264 | MGnify/ENA primary metagenome ERZ860264 (study PRJEB30046, sample SAMN00715212) | human gut metagenome | study: EMG produced TPA metagenomics assembly of the A metagenome-wide association study of gut microbiota in type 2... | reverse complement strand
AGATTGCCGATGTGATGAAAGGCTGGGGAGCAGTTGACATAGTTCAGCGTCCGGCATTAGACAAGCAGCTTGTCGAGACGGTCGGCAGGTATGCCAGACCAGAAAAGGTGGTTCTGACGCTTACCGATGACCTTATCCCACGGCAAAGCGAGGCGTTCAGGCGCATAGAAAAGTCCATAAGGACTATCGCCGCCACTAACGCCAACGCCATCATTTTCGGAGAATGTGGCACAGGCAAGGAGCAGATTGCAAAACAGATCTATCTCCACAGTTCTCGCGCTCAGAAACCATGTACAGTTATCGAAGCGGGAGGTGCGGCACTTGTGGGTCAGCATGACCCGACAACGCTCCGCAGTGAGATATACAACCGCATGGAAGGATATTTCAAGAAAGCCGACGGCGGAACAATCATCATCAAAAACGTGCAGTTGCTGTCGTTTGACAAACAATCGGTGCTGCTGCACATTCTTGAAAACGAGCATCCCGATGTCCGGGTGATATGCACCGCCGAGCCGGAGTTGCTGAAGATGGTGTCTGAAAAGACTTTCCGTCCCAACCTCTTTTACATTCTGCGTCAGGTGGATATTTCCGTACCGCCGCTGAGAGAGGTAACCGAGGATGTAGAATCCTTGTCGGATTACTTTCTGACCCTTTATGCCCATAAAACGGAACAGGATAAAAAACGGCTCGATGTCTCCGCGACAAAAGCCATCAAACTTCATCAGTGGCCCGGCAACGTGAGAGAGCTGAAAGATGTAATCCTGTTCGCCGCTTTCCATACATCAGAAGATGTCATAACCGCGTCCGACCTTAATTTCAGCCAGTCAGAACCGGAGCCTGACACAAGTCTGCGATTGCAGGAGCCGGAAAGAGAGAAAGCCAAAATCATCGTCGCCTTGCGACAGGCGGAAGGTAATAAATCCCAAGCGGCAAGACTGTTAGGCATTGGCCGTTCAACACTTGATTACAAACTCAGACAGTATGGAATAAAAAAGTAATGAGAGTGTGTCATTACACTTGATTAGAATAACCAGATAATCCCAAATGAGTGTAATGACACACTTATTGTTTAATCATTGCTGTCGCGTCTCCAATAGGAATCAAAGCGATTCGCTATCGCGACAATCTCACGGTTTGTTTTCACGAGTTCTATGGTAACCCGTTCTAATCGGTATAGTGCGCTCATGGCTTTCGTCTCGGTGAAGTTCTCCCGTAATGTCCTTACAAGAGTATCGTAATCCACCACCAATGTGCGGTAGTGGGAATTGAGAGAGGACAATTTGTCAATGAATATCCGTGTATTCGTGTCTATGGAGAAAACCTTGAAAGGTTTTCCAAATAACTGCATCTTGATAAATGCCGACAGGAATCAACCCCGGATTTTTCGTGCATTGTCTGAAGCGCGATATGTTCGGTGGCGTTGAAATTGACCGAACATCGGAATACCGTTGGATCAATCTTTGGATGCCGTCCGGCTTTTTTGAAGTTCTGTTTCATTTCTGGGATAAATTTAGTGGGTGATGTGGGATTGCCAACCGCAGGTTTCATTATGGGTATTTCGACTTTGGAGAAATACCGGCTCCATGCAATGGCAAGGGTCGTGTGCAGCAAATCTTATTTTATGCTGCATACGACATACCTTGCCATGCACGTTTGTGCATCCGAACTGATAATGAGAATATTGGAATCGGAACCCACTTTGAATGTTGTACGAAAGTTGTACGCAATGGTGGGCGATTCATAATATCGGTGCCGATTCATACCGATATTATAATGGTGCGCAGTCATTGAAACGGCGGTCAATGAGAGAACAACCGCGTGTGTCGGCTCCCGCAGATATAACAATCGGGTATGATCGTTGAGTTTTCATCGAGAAAAAAGTGGGGAAATGTTGGGCAACTTTGCGGAAAGGTCGGGAAGTGCCTGACAATCAGAAATCTTTTCAGACACAGTCGTCGTTCTACTTGCGCAGAGGCTCAAATGCCGGAGGCGACAATGCCGAGACATTCGGGCGTTCAGACAAATGACCGTTCAAAGGTTCAATCAAATGTTTGTAGGTGTGTACGAACCTTTGTGTGCTTGTTTGAGCAATCAATCAAACAATCAATCAAATGTTTGTTTGAGCATGCGTTCTAACAATCATTTGAACAAACATTCAAACAAACATTCTAATGCCCCGTCTGTAAACAAGCCGATTCACGGAAACGGGGTAGCCAGACCCGGACACGGCTATCAAGCCGGGCGAACCAATGCGCAATGTGCGCACAGTATCCACACACTAATCCCTCATCAAAAGTATGGACTACATTATGATTGAGCGCACCGTTTATGACGCGATGGTGTCTGCTCTATACGAATGTCGGGAATTGCTGGCTAAATCCGTCAACAAACTTTCCGGCAATATGCGTCAGGAATGGATTGACAACCATTCCGCACAAGCCATTCTATGTCGTTCCCAACGGTCACTGGCGATGTTGCGTACCGAAGGGAAAATCGGATATACCCTCATCGAAGGAAAGGTGTTCTATCCGGCAAACGAAATAGGAAAATTACTCACCAATAATTATGATAGATATGACTGATAATGTTCCCTTGCAGACAAAAGTTGAACGAAAGGAAATATTCAAAATTATAGGCGAAATTAAGTCAACAGCGGAAGACCTTGCCAAGCTGTCAAGACCGATGTTCAACGGATTGAGATTTCTATCCGATTCCGAACTATCACGTCGCCTGTCGGTCAGTAAATCCACCCTCGCCAACTACCGACTGAAAGGACTATTCGGCTTCTACTCTCTCGAAGGTAAAATCCTCTACGCTGAACATGAAATAGAGGCCTATCTCTACCGGAATTATCATCCTCCGTTCAAGTAAACATTCACATCAATCGCTCCGTCTGACTTTCATTGGTCTGTCGGAGCGATTTCTTCATTGGAGGATGCAACGGATATATCTCAGATAAAATGTTGGCTCATGAGCGGTTGGATGAAATATTTTTTGTAATTTTGCATATAGATAACTCATAAATCCGAATGATAGCTAAAGAGGACATATTGGAATTGCTGAGGTCCACCGAATCGTATCGCGTGGAACGCACTATCAGTACAGGCAACATGGATAAGTTCTGTGAGGCCATCTGTGCGTTTGCCAACGATATGCCCGGCTCCCGTAAGAATGGCTATCTGATTATCGGGGCAAAAGATAACGGAAGTATTGCCGGAATGAAGGTCGATGATGCTTTGTTGAAAAAGATTGCAGGCATCCGTTCTGACGGCAATATACTCCCGTTGCCGACTATGTCAGTTGAACGTTTTTCGTTTCCTGAAGGTGATTTGTTGGTTGCTGAGGTCAGACCCTCCGATTTACCTCCGGTTCGCTATCGCGGCAGGGTATTTATCCGTGTCGGACCTCGCAGAGATATTGCTACCGAAGCGGAGGAGAGAATCCTTGCAGAACGTCGGTGTTCATTCATGGCAACATTTGACGCTACACCTTGCCTAAACGCCAAACTGGAAGATTTGGATATTGATTACATCAAGACCAAATATCTCCGGATGGTGTTTGATGAAGAAACGCTTGCAACGGACAACCGCGATATCAAAGAGCAATTGGCATCAATACATCTCTACGACCGCGACAACGACTGCCCGACTTACGCGGGCATAATCCTTTTCGGCGTCAATCCCAAATACTTTCTTCTCGGCGATTACGTGCAGTTTGTGCGGTTCGCTGGGAAAGACAAAGGAGGCGACATACTAAATGAACGTCAGTTTACCGGTCCGCTCTGTAAGATGTTGCCGACTTTGGAATCATTTGTAAAGGATGCCATAATCACACAGCGTCCCGTTCCCGAAACGCTGTTCCGTGAGCGCACTGTCTGGAATTATCCGGAGGGTGCTATACGTGAATTGCTGATGAACGCCTGTATGCACAGGGATTACCAAGCTAATATGCCTATCCGCCTGTATCAGTTTGATGACTACATCGAAGTGATGAATGCAGGTGGACTGTATGGCGAAGCCCGTCCTGAAAATTTCCCGTCGGTCAATGACTATCGCAACCCGCTTGTGGCAGAAGCCATGAGAGTGATGAAGTATGTCAATAAGTTCAACCGTGGCGTTACCCGCGTACAGGAGATGCTGAAAGATAACGGCAATCCACCGGCAGAGTTTGACGTGAATACCATCACGGCATTCCGCGTGAATGTCCATGCTACAAACGAATCCGACTTGTCGAAGGGCACAAGTCAAGGCACAAGTCAAGGCACAAGTCAAGGCACAAGTCAAACAGATAAAACCATCGAAGAGAAAATCATCGAGTTCTGCAAAGAGCCTCGCTCGTTAGCCGAGATAACCGAATTTTGCGGTTTCAAAGACAAACGCAAATTCCGTGAGCGTTATCTCAACCCCCTCCTCGGCACCCACATCCAAATGACAATCCCCGACAAACCTACAAGCCGATTCCAGAAATATTTAACAAAGCAAATTAAATAATGAAACTTTATATCCTTGTATATGAGATAAATCGAATGACAGAGTTTGAAAAATACAGTTTTGTTAAACTGTTGGAGTCCTTTGGAATAAACATTCAATTAACAAAGAACAGTTTCATGATTCAGTCAGAGGTAAGTCCTGTGGAAATGAGAAATCAAATACGGATGGTTCGACATGATGCGAGAATTTTCGTCTCAGAAATCTCGTCTCCCGCGGCATGGGGTAATTTAATCTGTGAAAATTCTGAAGTTAAAGATTTTTTTCGTTCTTGAGTATGCCTACAGATAACATTGCATCTTCCAAAATATGTTCTTCTTTTTGTTTTTGCCGCTATGGGCTTTCGGTTCCCAAAGCTCAAGAGGCCTTGGAGTATTACTCTGCAAACAAGAAGTCTGTAGCAGAATGGCAATCAAAAGAAAGTACCACTCCTATATTTATTGATACTAATGTATTGCTGAAACTATATAAAATTTCTAAGGATAACCGCACTGAGATGCTTACCTTTCTCCAGCAAAATAAGGATAGAATTTATATATGTGGTCAAGTAGGGCAGGAGTATTTGAAGCATCGATGTTCTGAAATTAAACACTATGCATCCACTATAACTAATTTACAAGCTGAGATTAAAGCTCTCATAGAGAAAATTAAAGGGGTACAGGTTAAAAGTTCGTTGGGCTCCCTATTAAACAACGATATCCTTCAAGACGACATGCCTCAGAGCTATGAGATTTTGAGGGACATAATCGCGCTGTATAATGACACCATAAGACCTCTTGAATCAACTGAATTATTTGACAGGCTAAATAATGTAGTTGGAGAAGAAGGTACTTCTTTAATATCAGACTTCCAGTATGAATATGACGATCCGATTTTAAAGGTGGTTGCGTCTTTGAAGCATTTAAACGGTTTAAGCCCAGAAGAAGACTCTTATACAAAAAAGCTTTATGACATTCTCCTTAGTGAATATAAAGAAAATAAGTCCAATGAGGATTTTTCATTTCCGGGTTCTGGAGACAATAAAAAACTTAAATATAGTAGACCAGCACATGGGGATTTAACAATATTCCACGAAATGCTACAGTTTATTAAGGCAGTCAACACTGATAGTATTTTCGTTACACTTGATGTGACTAAAGGAGATTGGCTTAGACATGATGGTTCTCCTTTTATTCATTATATATACAGTATTTTCAACTTAACAGGACATATGATATATATATGCTCTGAAAAGGATTTTCCTATGTCATTTGATTCAATTTCAGGAGAAAAAGATAAGGATGAACATGCAGATGATGATATTGAAGAAATCTTTGTGCCAGAGCAAGAAGACTCCACCGAACTGAATGAAAGTCCTATAGTTGAAAATTGTCCCACAAAGAGCACAGAGACTTCCCAAGAACCATCAAATAACGTATCAGAGGGGGCTTCATTAGACGAAGTTGGAGGTCTCACTACAGCACAAACAACTAAACGTTATACTTCTTCAGGATATCGAGAGATTGATCCGGATGCTTTTATTTTTGAGCTGAAAATGGCCATTGATTGGGCTAAAAATTATGGAGCAGGCTATGTAAATAAATATTTATTCGTGTCAAAAATTCTTCGTAATCATCACTACGACATCCGATCTGCCTTCAAGGTTATGAACCAACTAATAAGTGATAGAAAAATCATTGTGAAGAAAGAAACCCATAATGGTCGAAATATGGATTGCTTAGAGATTATGCCTACTGATATTATCCCTACAAGCGAATAGAGTTTAAACATTTCTTGATTTGAGTCGTTGACGATTGCGTGCGTCTTTGGCTGCTGACGGGCATCATCTGTACGATTGTGAATTTATTAGAGAGTATATGTTGGGGCATCACGCTTACCAGTGTGGATGATGACACAATCGTAGTGAGGATTGGCAATTTGGGGGATTTTGTGTTTTTTGATGGATTTTACTAATTAAATTGATAAAGCGTTTTTTAACGGTTGAGACATTGTAATTATGCCAGATTATAGCTAATTTTGCATCATAGAGAGAACTTTGAGAATAGAGCAAGTGGCATGCCTGAAGGAATTGCCTTATGCAAAATGTCCATAATGCCATAAGATATCAGTGGAGCAAATGATATTATCCACCGCAGTATTGAACGTATATAACTGATAGCCACGCGACTATATAAATACTAACAATGCTGGTGGCACCACCTCTAAAATCACTAAGTGGTTGAATTTTAACCACTTAGTGATTTTTCTTTCACTCAAATTTTGTCGAGTTACCTATAAAGTTACCTATTGTAGACACATCTGAACGGAACTGAATAGCACTCAATTGACCTGAATGAATCAAAACTGAATTCTTTAACAACACTTAATACAACGTAGACGTAGAGCGATATTACATTGGCGCGTTAATAACGCGTTAATAAGTTAATAAGTAGTATAAAATAGAAGCTCTGGAATGATACCATTTGAGACTCCTCTACATAGAACATGTTTACTTAGTCGGGATACAATTAATAACTTGTATCGTATCCTCATGCAAGCAAAATACAATTATGACTTATACACCCTTCTTATAAATCGCTTTAAGGATGAATATAATGATTTAATGACAAGATGGTATGACTCTAGAGATAATAAATTCAAGTTTAAATATGATAGCGCTAGATATTTAATAGTCGCAGAATATTTTCTTTGGGTATGTAATAATGATTATGATAGAACTAAGTTATTATTATCTAAGTATAAATCAATATTGGCTATTGAATTAGCTAATTATGATAACTTATTTGAATATCCGCATATAGGAAATTTAAACAACTATTTGGCGAAAATAGTGAAAGAGGACATCAAACAATTAGTTAAAAGCAGCTTAGGCTCAGAGTACAAATATTGGTATCACCAAAAACATATTTATAAAGGACCGACAGCAGGGCAAAATGGGATCTTTAATAGTTTGACAGGACAACATGTAAGACCAAATAACGATACATTCTCTATAGAAGATTTCAGCTAATATAATAAATTGCATCTTTTATGACAGAAAAAGAGCTACGGGACTTTATCAAGCATAGCGAATTTGCCGGCGCGGTAATGGCAAAGATGTCGGGAAAATACCCGAAGGATTTAGATTCAATCGGGGGCACCTCTTTTTCAGAAACAAGTGTAAAGCGAAGTGCGCATGATATCCTATGGTTCCACCGTGACTTACGGCGAACAATACCGTTGACGCCAACGCCCTCCTGATTTTCATATCGTGTCACAGAGTGCCGGGTATAGGCGACAACCTGACCGGGTGATATGCGGGGACTCGGCGACAAACGCCATCTTCTCGATTTTGAACGCCGTGTGTCGGAACAATGAGAATTTTTTCAGATTCAGATAGAATGCGTGGATATATCGCCGGTGTGAGGAAGTGGTTGGCATCGCTCTCTTTCCGTACGGGGATGGCGGTGGCCGTCGTATGCGTGGCGTGTTATTTCATTTCGTTTGCACAGATGCCGCTGTCAATTTCAGTAGCGGCCAAGGGGTGGGTATGGGCCACATTTACAGTCTCGCAAAGGCCTCGCAGTACACCGCCATAACTCCTCCTCAGTAAAGCAGGATTGCAGCGAATACGCGCCATGTTCGGCCGTGGCAAGAAGTCTGCCGAAGAGAGTGAGTGACCTTGCGCGTCTGTGGTCCATAACGTCAGTCGCGCATACGGTTACGGTATTCGAGCGGCGACATTCCGGTCTGTTTCTTGAAGACGCGGCACAAATATGACGCGTCTTCATAGTGGAGTCGCTCGGATATCTCCTTGACAGTCATGTCGGTGGTGTCGAGAAGGTTTTTGACCACCAGACCGATTTGAATGTTTATCTGTTCCTTGGCGGTCGTGCCTAAATATTTCCGACAGATTATATTTAGATAGTTAGGGGTGATGTTGAGTCTGTCGGCATAATAGGCCACATAGTGATGTGACGCGTAGTGACGCGTGAGCAGGGCGATGAAATCGTTGGCAAGCACCCATGCCCGGTTCTTGACCGGATTGAATCCGAGTTGTCCGAGTCGTCGCTCCACCTGATCTGCCATGATGTGCATGAAATTTTCTGTCTCGTTGTGCATCGTTTTGTATCGAATCGCTTCAAGGCAATTTCCCTCTATCCATTCGAGCATGGCGAACCAACCGGTCACGATGTTGCGGAGAGTGTCCGGCACCGTGAAGACTGTGGACTTGAATACAAATTCCCAGAAACGGTTGGAAGTGACGAGAAAGAAGATGTCCTGAGTCTCGCTGAATCCGATGCGCAGGCATACGGCCCTGAAGTCGTCCGAAACTTCCAAAGGCACTGTCACCATATCGAATGTGATGAACGCCATACGGTCAGGTTTCAATCTCCGTCTTCTTGAGCTTATGGACAACACGGCCGAGCCTTGCAGGCACAGCATAATGAGACAGCCGTCTACTGTCAGCGGCTGCCCGCACTTCCATGCCAAGCCGTCCGTGGTGACGCACGAATAGGGTGCCGGCTGATGATGATTGCGAGGTTTTTCCATCAGAATTTACAAATAACATGTGCGAAATTACCATAAAAGGGACAATTTTACAAGCATTGTTATAAAAAGTACCCTCTTTATAATATTTTTTCACTCGGTTAAGGTCGAAATAACAGCTAACTTTGCACCCGATTTCGATTTATAGGTAAAACAGAAAGTATTTGTTTCACCTATAAGAGAATAACAAACCAAAAGATTACCTGATAATATGGACAGAGATAAACTTGACTTCGGAAACGGCAAAATCAACGCCCTTTTCCGCGCCATGTTTTTCCCGACTCTTGTCGCCATGGCGTTCAATTCCGTACTCAATATATGCGACGGCATGTTTGTGGGGCACGGTGTAGGCAGCAATGCCCTCGCGGCCATAAATATCGTAGCGCCGCTCTTTCTGGTATGCACCGGCATCGGCCTGATGTTCGGCATAGGGGCCTCTGTCATAGGTGGCATCCGGCTTGCAGAGGGCAATGTAAAGGGTGCGCGCATCATAATGACACAGGCCTATTTGGCCGGTGCCGTGATGTTCGGCATAGTTATCCTCGGGGCGCTGCTCTTCACCCGTCCGGCGCTCGATGCCTTAGGTTGCAGCGAGGCTCTCGAACAGTATGCCACCGACTATCTGCTGTGGCTCCTGCCGGGACTGGTGTTCTTCTACCTGCAATGCGCCGGAATGATGCTCATACGTCTCGATGGCTCGCCCAAGTATGCGATGTCGGTGCAGGTTGTGGCCGCCGTGCTCAACATATTCCTCGACTGGTATATGGTCTATCCTCTCGGGATGGGCATCAAGGGAGCGTCGATCGCTACGTCGCTCAGCTGCATCGTCGGGGGCCTTATGGTGCTGGGATATTTCATTTTCTTCTCTGAGAAACTGAAATTCTACCGTCTCAAGATGTCGGTGAAATCATTGCGGCTCTCGTTGCGCAACGTAGGGTATATGGCCAAGATTGGACTTGCCACGTTCATCGCCGAGCTGGCACTCGGCGTGACGATGGTGACCGGCAACCATACATTCCTGGAGTATCTGGGGGAGGCCGGTGTGGCCGCCTACAGTGTGGGGTGCTATCTGTTCCCGCTTATATTCTCGATTAGCAATGCCGTGGCGCAGTCGTCGCAGCCGATCATAAGCTACAACTACGGTGCCGGTCACATAGACCGTGTGCGTCAGGCTCTGCGTATAGCCGTAATCACCGCCTGCGTGTGCGGACTGGCGATCTCGGTAGGAATGTGGATAGGTTCGCCGTCGCTGGCGGGAATTTTCCTTGATTCGGGTGAACGTGCCTATACGCTCGCCCGTCAGGGACTCCCGTCGCTGGGTCTGTGCGCTCTCTTTTTCGCTCTGAACATCACGTTCATCGGCTACTATCAGAGCCGCGAGCAGGCCACGCGTTCTATCTGCTACATGCTGTTGCGCGGGGTTGTCTTCCTCATACCCGGTTTCTTCATTCTGCCGAAGTTCGTAGGCATTTCCGGTCTATGGCTCGCCATACCGGTGTCCGAGGCTCTCACATTGACCGTGATAGCGCTGATATTCGTCTGGCAACGCAGAAAATCAATGATCAATGGTTAATTATGAGGGGTATCCGTTTATAGTCATTTGGCGGCTTTGAAGATGAAAATGGGACGGATGATGTCATACACATTGACGGTGTCGCTGATGTTGGCGATAATCTCTCCGACAGGTTTGTAAACCATCGGCTACTCGCCGCAGGCGAGATTGACCCCTTGCGGATAAGATTGTCGTCGCTTATGTAGTTGTACACTGACTCAAATTCTTCCGACACCTCGGTACCGCTGAAAAATTTGAGAAGAAGCCGCGAGATCGGTTTGCGGTTGAGCGCCGCCCAACGCTGACAGATGCGCATGTCATGTAGGCAGCTGTCGCTGTCCACGAGCTTGACACGCCATATATACCCAGCCACTTGGAACAGTGTGGGGGGGCGTACCATAGGCAAGTGCGACGAGGCAGCAAAGCTCTATAACGACAACAAGGTTGAAATGCGGAAGGATGTGCCGTTGCCCGAAGCCATCATCGCAAAGCCGTGGGGCAAAGGAGAATGAACTGAAAGCATTGAAATCAGAACCGCCGCCCTTGGACCGCAAGATTACCGCCGAACTTGCTCCCAGGCATGATGAAAAGGACGGCGAGGAAGTCAAGCGAGATGAACCGACACGGCACGTCAATCGTGCTGACGTTCCTGCTCAATCAATCGGCTCCAAAGATTCAATGGTAGAGCATAGCCACAGTATCGTTATCAAACTCTGCCACCCGCTATTCGCCCTGTGTTCCGTTCTAACGGATTATAATTCAAAGACAGCCCCCTCGTCGGTGATGCCAGGGGCTGTCTTTGTCTATATAATTTAACGTGAGTTCGACGAAAATTAAGTGATTGAAAATTTGGTGATTAGCGATAAAAGTATTAAATTTATAGTGCTGAAATACAAACTAATACTCTTATCGCTATGCTCACCGAAGACAAAATTACAGAAATATTCGTAATGGCAGATGAATTCTGCAAAGTTTTTGATGCCATGCTCCGTCGTAGAGGACTCACAGAGTCTCGTAATGACCGAAAACGGGATTATCACAGAGATTGCCGCATGTCGCAGGCTGAGATTATGGTAATAATGATCATATTCCACAGTTCCAATCATAAATGCCTCAAATACTTTTACCTAAATGAAATTTGTATACGGTACAGACACCTGTTCCCACAAACTGTGTCATACAACCGATTTACGGAACTGGAGAAATCTGTAGTTGTGCAATTCGTCATCTTCGTAAAGAAATGTCTGCTTGGCAAATGTACCGGAATCAGCTTCGTGGACAGCACCTTGCTGCGGGTGTGCCGCAACCAGCGAATCCACATGCACAAGGTTTTCAAGGGGCTGGCACAGCGCGGCAAATGCTCTTTAGGATGGTTCTACGGCTTTAAGCTACATCTGATTTGCAATGACAAAGGAGAGATACTGAACTTCATGATAACCCCCGGCGATGTCGATGACCGAGAGCCTCTAAAAATAAAATCTTTCGTAGAATTCATCTATGGCAAACTTGTCGGAGACAAGGGCTATATCGGCAAAGACCTGTTCAGCAAACTGTTCATTGACGGAATACAACTTATCACCAAACTGAAAAACAACATGAAAGGGGGTATCAGGTCAATGTATGACAGGATATTGCTGCGCAAGAGAGCGATAATCGTGACCATAAATGACGAGTTGAAAAATATCGCTCAGATTGAACATTCCCGACATCGTTCCTTCCCCAATTTTGTCGTGAACCTAATCGGAGGAATAGCGGCATACTGCCTTTTCCCTAAGAAACCGTTGATCAATCTTGAAAGGGTATACGATAATCAACTGACTCTCTTTTAATTATTTTCGTCGAACTCACGTTATTTTAATCACAGGAGTACTTTGTAGAATCCTCAAACACCACGTCATTATTTTTTATGAATGCAGTGTAATCACCACAAATGAATGCTATTCGGCTTTTAATTTTACAAATTTCATCATTTCCAAATCCGTAGATTAAAAATTCTTTATTTTTCTGCGTGAAAATCTCCTTAAAATATCTATGGTCGGTTTCTCCAATAGAACAACCAAAGATTATATATTTCTTACATAATCTAATAGTGTCAAAAAATCTCGAACAATCCGTATGAGGATTATATGACTTTACTATAAAAGAATGCTCAGGAACGCGCGCACGTTTACAAATTTCATCTACACCTAAAACTATATCACAGGGAGTTTTAGAATAAAAATCCGTTATACCATGTATGAAATTAAGATATGTACCAAATAAATGGTCCTTATACTTATTCAATACTGCGATATTATCGTTTCGATGATAATTGAATGTGGCAACATAAAATTTATGTTCAGGCTTAGCAAATGCAGGTATAAACCATTCATCTACAAGGTTATCCATTTTTTTATGATTACCATACCCAGATGTTAGAGAAGAAATGTATAATGATAGCGCATCCCTTAGGTCTTCATATTCCTTTTTGAATACTTTTGTTTGCTCAATAAATTCAGCATGACTAAGTTCCTCCTGGCTCATTTTGTAAGAATAATTGCCAATTTCAACTTCAACATCTACCCAATTTTGGATAGAATTAACATCATATATAAACTTCGCTAAATTGTTGCCTTGTGATAATAAATTCTTGAAATGTTCAGAATTTATAAAATCATTATATTTGGTTTTGAAACCATAGGCAATATCAAATCCGTTCCCAAGTATAATGCCTATAATATTTGAGTCTGTATTCATTTTATATTAGATGTGTTACTTTGATTTTCTTATAGGACTTGCCGGAAATGCCGAGGGTGGCGAGTGTGGTGCCCTTGATTATAAGTTCGCCTTTTTGGAGCGATGCAATATCGCTCTTGATTTCCTGAAAGTCGCGGCCCGATAAAAGTCTTTGATTACGCCATCGGTTATGCTCTACAGCCATATATTCAAAGATTGAATAATTCTCGTAACGTAGTGAAGTAGCTGTCTGCTGTGCGGTTTCCGATTCCACGGACAATCGCATTACGCAGGTCTATGTTTTCAAGCGATATTTGCTCAGCACTTTCAAGGTCGAAACCGAGATAATGCTCTTGAAGTTTACGAACAAGAAAACCCATCCTTGCAAGTTTTTCTCCTGTAAAAACTCTCGGTGCAAAGCCGGATAACTTGAACAACAAATAATTATCCTTGTTATGGAGGAATAAATATTTGCAGGTTTCGGGGTTTATTTCTATGCGAAGTGACCCCGGACGTGTCTCCATTCGGGTATAATAAAGTAAATTTTTCTTGATGGCTGCAAGATGAGTGTCGCCATTTAGATAGCCCACAAGCACTTTCTCTTGTTCAAGAGGGAGTGGAAGTTCCAAGTCTGAGGCTTCAATCTGCCTTTCTGCAAGGAATGCGTTACGGTTTTTTTCGCTGTCATTGAAAACACGAGCGATGGTTTCCGTATGGATTTTCCCATATTCAACTTCTGCCTCGGCTGCAATACTCTCGGCAGCAAGACGCTCAAAAAAGTTTTCGTTGTCAACGAAATCATAGAAGGAATGGCGTTTTGCGACATCTTCATGTATGATAGAGTCAATATCACCTCCGAGTTTGTAATTTCTATGAATAAAAAAGTACGGTCTGATGTCGTGCAACAGCGATTCTAACTCAGACTGCAACTCTGCTTTCTTCTCAAAAGAAAGAATAAGGCAATCTCTATCTTCGTATGGACTGAAAACCTTGCCGTATAAACGTTTGAAATTGATGTCAACGGCTCGTTGCAAACTTATGGTTTCCTTTGGCTCAAGAATAAAGAAATGATATTGCTCGTTAAGGAGCTTAATGATATGCTCTTTGAACTTTGCATTGGCGCGTCGTTTGAAATCGTTTTTTTCAAACTCATTGGCTCGTGCGTACAGTGCTATGATATAAAGGAAGTTTATATCATAATGCGAGAGCCAAAGGGTGTCGCGGTCAAAAAGTCTGTTCTTGAACTGGAAATTGACGCGCTTGTCACGCTCGCTTTCTCGCAAAATAAGATTTGCATCTATATATGACAGGTCTTTGCTGACCTCCGAACTGACGAAGAAGTTCGGTGTAATGTTGTAGCCTTCGGTAAGGCTATCGCGGTAGCGAATATGCGGTCTGTCTTGGAAGAACCAGTTTATATTAAACTGGATAACATTCTTGGCGTAGGTGTATTGTTTATACACTGAGTTATCACCGAGAGAGCCACCTATTTGATAATACTTGCTGTCGCCGATATAGTAGATTTCGTTATCGTTAGTCAACGAGGCATATCGGAATATATGGTCTACAATTTTTCCGTCCGGTTGGTCTTTGAGGTCGTCCGGGAGGTCACGCTTACTGTCTCCGATAAGTTCGTCAATAATTGCTTCAAATACGATGTTGAAATTCTTTGCGAGCATATAGTCGCTATCCTGCGATGATGATGCAATGCGCTCGCTTGCGTCGAAGAAAGAATAGCACATCTTCCAAAGCATTACCGCTTTATCCGAAAAATACTTGTGCTTGATTTGCAACAGCCGAATTTTGCCAAGACCATCAATGTAGTTTTGCATCTCCAAATCTGTCAGCAATTCATAGTTGACATTTATAGGAGTGCTGAATCCAAAATGGCGGTTGCAGTAATCAAGAATAGAGAAGAAGATAACGATAAGTTCTTCACCGAAGTTGATCTGCTTCTTTTTATTAATCGGATTAAGATATATAGGTGTCCCATGACGGGCGATTGCTTGACTGTGGGAAAGAGTCTTGTTCCAGTTTATCTTGTTATAGCCGGAATGAATATTCTTTATGGTAAACATAAAGAAGTCCTGGTTTTCATTGTTGAAACGGACGAGCGACAAGATGATGTCAAGCAATGTTGTATCCGTCTCACGAGTGCTTCCGTCAATCAAAGAAAACGTTCTGTGCAACAGAATTTTGCTGTCGGAGTTCAGCCGGTAGTATTCCTTTATTGCGCGGTAAATCCATACCGCGAAATTATAAAGGAAACGGAAGTCTTTATCATCAATCTTATGCTCTTTCAGTGCTTTGTCAAGGTCGACGATGTCTTCCGGAACTACATTGTCATGAAAAAGGACATTTTTATTTTCATTAATCAACACCTTAGGGAGAAAGAAAATGCAGTCGGATATTTCTTTACTGAAAAAATATCCGACCAAGTCGATCGATGCTTTACCGTTTTTGGTATAAGGTTCAAAGCCTTTCAGTATCGGAGCGACAACTTCTTCCGGGTATTGATAGCCCTCGATTATAATTTTCATTCGGCAGTTTCAGTTTCTTCTGAGTCTGCTTTATCGGTTGCATCATTTGGGGTTAATTCAAGGCTTTTCAAGAATTTCTCCAATACATCCTCCTTAACCTTGCCGGTAAAGTCAAAGAACATATGGAATTTAGAGAAATCATCCTTGAATATTGTCTTTCCGTTATGACCGAAATCCTTAAAAACATCGTTCCAAAGAAAGAACACTACCTTAGAAACGAATTTGTCAGCGGTAATTTCAAGCTGCGAAGCGGAATTGCCGGTGAACCAATAACCCAGTTTTTTGTCCTCGGACTGTGTTACGCCCTCAATGTTTTGGTTAATTTGTTCAAGGAACTTGGCCCACGAATACTTCTTTCCGTTGCACGAAATATAATGTCTTCGGTCGGTATAGTCGATGGGTATATATTTCCAGTCCCAGCGACGCTTGAAAGCTGAGTCAATGGGGAACAAAGACTGGTCCGAGGTGTTCATTGTAGCCCAAATATGTAGATTGGGCGGCAACTGCATTGATGCTCCGCTCTTAATAGATTCGTTTTCAATATCGGTGTCCTCAAAAGCCTTATGCAGATAGTTTTGTAAGTCGCTGTCGGGAGCAATATCGTAGCGAGAGAAACCATTCTCATCGCGGTCAAGCAACTGGAAAATGTCGCCAAAAATTTGAGCGCAGTTTCCGCGATTGATTTCCTCGATAATAAGGAAAATTGGCGTATCAGGATTTTTCCAAGCCTTTATATAAGCGTTGGTGAACGCCTGAGGACAGAAATTATAAGTTATTTCGTCAGTGGCGTTTAGTTTGCGTTCATCGAGAATCGAATTGAGAATGGATACGAAATATGTTTCGTTGTGCCATTTGAAAGAATCCCATATCAGCTTGTTAGTGCTCACACCAATTTCATCAGCTGCAAATATAATGCTCTCGGCATTGTCGCATAGAAACTGAACTTGGTTGGCAACACCTGAAATTGAAGCAGCTTTTTCGATAAGATCTCCAGCTGCAATCAACGGTTTCTTATTTGTTACTTTCTTCGTTGGTTTGTAGCATCCAACGAAAGTTGAATAATCACTGTCAGGATGGAAAGTCGTGCGGATAGTATTATCCTCCGTTATATCAGGGTCGCTTTTTATGCTGAAAGATTTGCCGGTGCCGGGCGCTCCAAAGATGATTTGTTGGAGAGCGATATGGGGAATTTTTGATATTGGATGGGGTTTATAATTATGTTCCTCCGGTATTAAATCCTGCCATTCAGAAGAACGAAGCTGAGATGTTTTATAAACCATTTTTTCATTATGGTTTACAATAATGCAAGAAAAATGAAGCTCGTCCTGATTATGAACAGAAATATCATCCATAAACCAACAACCACCATCATTAAGACTTCCGCAACCCAAAAAATCTGATATGGCTTGATATGTTTCTTCATTGGAAAAACTATAATCGCCATTATCAAATTTCGCATATGGGGGTAATGATATACGAAGACGTCCTTCGTGGCTCTTAGTATGTTCTCTGACGAGAGCTACAATCATATGCAGGTCATTGATGTAACTCCCATTTACGAATATTTTATCAAATTTTGATAATAGGAGATATTCGTTATTTTTAGAACCGGCGCTTAAATCGGTATAACTTCTATCTTGAATAGACTTATAAATTAGTCCATCAAGGATATCTTGAAGTCCAGAAAGAGATGTGTTTATTTTTTTGTCTTTACTTTGGCCGATTGAGACGCACCAAGGAGGCGTAGCAGTAGCCTCGGGAATTACAGAATTGAAAAAAATTGTGGTAACGTCTATTTTCATATTTGAGAAAAAATGTGTTTGAATAATATGGCAACCAGATTAACGTCCCATCCATTTCCGGCACGCCTACCAAGTTTTGTATATCCGAGAGTAGGAGGATATTTAATTTCTCTAAAGTCAGCGTTGAGGACAAAGCCCATCAAACGAAAGTGTTCGTCAGTTGAAAGTTTTCTTAATCGTTCTTTGCCATTCTTGAGAGGCTCAACTATACGGATAACATTATGTTCTGGAGGTGTAACGGTCATACATAATGCATCTTTTCGTAGGCGCCTATTGTAGTAGTCGTAACACAATGGTTCTTCAACATCGAACAAGGGAATATTGTGAAGTTCCTTTATTCGGTCAATCTGTTTTTGAGTACGATAAAGTTCTTCTTCAGGATTAGGATCAAGGAAATCCTTTAATCTATGTTTGAGTTCAATAGTTGGAGGTGTAATATCGAAGTCAGTAGGTAATGTGCCCCGATATGCGAATATCCACAACCTTTCGCGAGTTTGTGGAACTCCATAATCTTTGGAGTTCAATCTGTCATATCTCACATCGTAACCTATGCGTTGAAGTTCACTAACAATTTTTAGGAATGTAGGCTTATGTTTACCTACGCATAAACCCTTCACATTTTCTAACAAAATATATTTAGGTTTCTTATATTCACAAATCCTTATAATATCAGAAAATAAAGTACCCCTCGTATCTAATTCACCAAGTCGCGAGCCAACTGTAGAAAAAGGTTGGCAAGGAAATCCCCCAGTGAATAAATCGAAGTCAGGCAACCTCCGTTCATCAATTTGTGTTATATCACCAAAATTATATATGTCAGGGAAATTATAATCGTACAATTCTATTGCGTCTTTATCTATTTCAGAATATCCTACAACTTCAAAAGGAATTTTTGCCTTTTGAAGTCCAAATGAAGCTCCACCATATCCAGCGAATGCTTCAAAAACTCTGATTGGTTTCTTTTGCCTCAATTTATAAAATACGAGGAACTGCCAAGTAGGCTGACAGGCGACCAAACCTTTTGCGGCTACAAGGAAGTTCCGTAATATGTTGAATATAAGTTGTTACTTACATTGAGCGGTCTTTGTCAGCGACAAGCGCAGATTTAGATGCAAAGTTAGCAAAAATTTCCGAGACTTCGGGCATCCGCTGCAAAGATAGTTATTGACATGGGCAAAAATCGCGCTCAGTTTATAACGTTTGTCAACATTGGAAGGGGTGCCTTCCTTCTCGTTCATCAGAGCTGTGAGATAAGCTCTGTTCCGGTCATGACATCCCTCTTTGAGAACGCAAACATTTTCTTGCCGAGGTCTTTAAGCGAATGGCCGATGTGATAGACTTGCTCATCAATTATAAGAAAACGGTCGTGAGCCTTATTGTAAGCGTGCAAGGTCACGCCCGGATACTGGGCATTGTGTCGCTCAACATCCTGACGGAGCTGATCAGAAATCCTGCCATCGTAAATATCCACAGTCACACCCGAATTCCGTTTTGATAATTGAACAAGCACAGAATCATCAACATAGCTGTCAATGACGACTATCCGTTTTTTAGCCTTCCTGATTAGTTTGGCAACGAAGGCATACGCATCGAAAATCTGACCATCGAAGAAAATGTCCTCCTTAGGTTGAAGCGAACTGCGGACAAAGAAATCGACCTTTTCTGTGAGTTGTAATAATTGGTGGTCGTGCTCGGAAAGTCTGCGGTCAATCCTATCCTCCATCAGCATAAGCCTCTGATTAACAGAATATCCTCGCAGAAGATATTCTTTCAACACCTTGTTTGCCCATTGACGGAATAAGGTAGCATTTCGGCTATTAACTCTATAGCCGACTGATAGAATGGCATCTAAATTATAGAATTTAGTCTGATAAGATTTCCCGTCTGCGGCAGTATATTCCAAAACGGAATGAACTGAATTTTCATCAAGTTCACCACTATCAAATATATTTTTGAGATGCTTGGATATTGCCGGTTGTTTTACTCCAAACAATTGAGCAATCTGCTGTTGTGTCAACCATACGGTTTCTTGCTGGACTCTTACGTCAAGCTTCATCGTTTCATTCGGCTGATAGAGTATTATTTCGTTTTCTGTCTTTTCCATATGCAAAAATATCAAAAGTTTATGATAATTCTCCGGGGAGGAATGAGTAGTGCAGCCTTTCGACCTCGGCGGTGAGCGTCTGGGGCAGTAGCCGGGCATAGACCTTCTCGGTGATGTCGGTGGAACTGTGTCCGAGAAGACGGCTTACAACGGTCATGGACAGTCCGTCATTGATGGCAAGCACGGCAAAGGTATGACGGGCCGTGTGAAATGAAAGGGGAAAAGGAAGTTCTAACCGTTCACCCACCACTCGCAACGATTGGTTGATATTTTTGGTCGCCGTATTTCTCGCACGGTAGAGTGCATCCGCATCGTTAAGACTGAGTGAATCCTTCACAAGGTCGAATACATATTTACTCCGGCGAGCCATACCCTGCCACTTGTGGAGAATACGCAATGCAGGTTCTGTAAGTGGAATTTTGTGGCGTTTGTTGGTCTTAATCAAAACCTTACTCAGCTCTTTCTTCTCAAAATTAAGGTGCGCCCATTGCAGAGTCATCACATCTACAATACGGAGACCGCACGCATGAAAGGCAAAGAGAAACATTTCGATAAACTCCTTACGGCGAGGCTCGGTATCGTTCTGATAAAACTCCACGAGTTTGGCAAGTTGCTCCTTGCTGAGATTATGACCGTCAAACTCTTTCTCGCCCTCAGCTTCAAGCGATGCCTTTTCTTGAATGCGCATATCCTGAATCGCCGCATTGACTTCGCGGTCAATCAATCCCATCTTACATGCTGCCTCGCATCCTTTCAATATCGGTGTCAGTGAGTGGTTGATCGTGGCATCTGAGTTATTCTTGAAATCCCGGCGCCATTTGATGTACTTGTCAATTAGTTCCGGTGTGACTTCACCTATATATAATCCGTCCGGCTTATAAGTTCCATTATTGGTAGCTCGCAAGAACTGCTGAAAGATATTCATGCAGCTTTGGCCGTTCTTATAACGGCTGTATTCCGAGTCAAGACGCTTCAATACGAAAGTAATGAAGTCCTCGCCTTTGTCCTTTCGGGTAATTGGCTTATCATCGAGAAACGCCGATATGATTTCCTCAGATACTTCGCCGGGATGCGCCTGATGATACTAGTTGAGTGCGGCATCAACCTTGTTGACCTTCATCAAAAGGAGATTGTTGAACCTAACGCTATCCGGCATGGATGCGCGAATTTCGCCACGACCATTATTGCCATTCGGATTCCAGTCTTCGACTTTCACGGAAATATTCATGCTTCGGCGGAGGGGTTTACCGCTGAAGATATACTCTATCTCCACCGGATATACCTTCGTCTTATCGTAATTCTTCGGATAGCGAAGTCTGAAATGCCCCAAAGGGAACGGTTTCTTTTGTCTGCCCATATTTGCTTGCTTTAATACTCACCAAGGTTGGAATATGGCGCAAATTTAATGAAAAATAGACAAGTTAACAAATTTCTGCGGAGCTAAATGCTTGAAAATAGACAAGTTTATTTTGTGGTAAAAGGATACAAAAAGCGATTGACAAGTTTATTTCGCTGCTTGCCAATCGCTTCTATATGAGTTGTTTATGCCTTAAAATCGGGCGGATTTTATATCAATACTCCTCCTCGTTGAAGAAGAAGTCGTCTTTGGAGGGGTAGTCGGGCCAGATATCTTCTATGCTTTCGTAGGTCTCTCCTTCGTCTTCTATTTCCTGGAGGTTTTCTATAACTTCCATCGGGGCGCCGGAGCGCATGGCGTAGTCTATGAGTTCTTCTCGGGTGGCGGGCCAGGGGGCGTCTTCGAGTTTCGATGCGAGTTCAAGTGTCCAATACATATTTTGGTGTCTTTTGTTTGTTTTTTTGAAAATCGCGCGAAGTTAGCTATTTGCCCCGGATTGTGCAAGTGTGTGACCGCATTTTTTTGCTGTCTACTTCACGGGACTGTCTTTTTTTGCGTTTTTTAACGCCGTCAGCAGTGGCCGGGCTTTCTTTTCTCAGTCTTTTTCCCAAAGGTAGTCTTCTACGTTGGCGTTGAAGTTTAAGGAGCGTGCCAGTATGAAAAGAAAGTCGGAGAGCCGGTTGATGTATGTGAGTACTATGGGGCTGACGTAGCTTTCGCGGCTTAACCGGACTATATGGCGTTCCGCGCGGCGACATACCGTGCGTGCCACATGCGCCTGTGCTGAGCCTACTGTGCCTCCGGGCAGGATGAATGCGTTGGCTTTGGGCACATCGGCGTCAAGGGCATCTATGCCTTGCTGTATGTCTGTTATGTCTTCTTGTGTAAGGCCGTAGGGCTGTGGCTCTTTGCCCGCTTCGGGCTTCGTGGCCAGGTATGCGCCTATGTTGAAGAGTTTATTCTGGATGTGGTGCAGAAGCGCCTGTACGGCTATAGATGAGTCGGATACGGCCAGCAGCAGCCCGAGGTGGCTTGAGAGTTCGTCTATCGTGCCGTATGCCTCAAGGCGTATGTCGTCTTTTTCTATGCGTTGGCCGCCTACAAGTGATGTCGTGCCGGCATCGCCTGTGCCGGTGTAGAGTTTGCTTTTTTCCATATCGGTGTGTTGGTTTTGTTTTTAACATCGAGGCAGGCTGATTCGGGACTGCAATCGTCTCGATTCATTTTATTCGGGTGGAGACCTGCTTTCAGTTGTTTAACGATATGGAGGCGGATAAAGTTGCAGGGTCGGGGATTTTTTCGTAATTTCGCGGTATGAGTACTCCTTATATTGTTTCGGCACGCAAGTATAGGCCGGCCACCTTCCACAGTGTAGTGGGACAGCCGGCGCTGACCATGACCTTGAAGAATGCCATTGAGAGCGGCAAGCTGGCGCAGGCCTATCTTTTCTGCGGTCCCCGAGGTGTGGGCAAGACTTCGTGCGCGCGTATTTTCGCCAAGACCATCAATTGCGAGCATCCCACCACCGAGGGCGAGGCGTGCAACGAGTGCGAGAGTTGCCGTGCCTTCAATGAGGGGCGCAGCATCAATATCGTGGAGTTGGACGCGGCTTCGAACAATGGTGTGGACAACATCCGCAATCTGAATGACCAGGTGCGTGTGCCGCCACAGTCGGGACGCTACCGCGTGTTTATAATCGATGAGGTGCATATGCTGTCGGTAGGGGCGTTCAATGCGTTCCTTAAGACACTGGAGGAACCGCCGTCGTATGTGATTTTCATCCTTGCCACCACCGAGAAGCACAAGGTGCTTCCCACCATTTTGTCAAGGTGTCAGATATATGACTTCAACCGCATAGGGGTGAACGACATCGCGGGGCATCTGGCGTATGTCGCGTCGCAGGAGGGTGTGGAGGCAGAGCCGTCAGCGCTGGGCGTGATAGCGCGAAAGGCCGACGGGGCCATGCGCGACGCGCTCTCCATCTTCGACCAGGTGGCAGCTTCCTGCAGGGGGCATATCACTTATCAGGGCACCATCGACAATCTGAACGTGCTGGACTACGAGTTCTATTTCCGGCTGGTCGATGCCTTCCTCGAGGGGGATGTGCCGCAGGCCTTGCTTATTTATAAGGAGATACGGGACAAGGGCTTTGACTCCCTGGCGTTTGTGAATGGACTTGGAAGTCATCTGCGGGAGCTTATGGTGGCGTGCAGTCCGGCTACGGCGCCCCTGCTGGAGGTAAGCGCGGATGTGGCCGAGCGGTATGTGGCGCAAGCCCGGCAGCTGAAGCCGAAGTGGACCTACGCCGCTATGGAGGCACTGAATTTCTGTGACTTGAATTACAGGGCTTCGGGCAACAAGCAGTTTTTGGTGGAACTGACACTTATACGTCTTTGTCAGCTTGTAAACCCCAATGGCGTGGCGGACAGCCCGGGCATCCCGCCACGCCCTAAACTCCACCAGCCGGCCCGGGCTGATTCCTCCGCTCCCGCCGAGGCATCCGGAGTGTCTGCCGAGGTGGCGGTAGCGAGTGAAACGCCTGCAGTCTACCAGCGTACGGCTCCCCGCAGCACTCCCCCGCAGCCTACGCCCGCCGCCACACACACCGCCTCCCCCGTCGGGACACGCCCTGCCGGGACTTCCAGGCTGATGCGTTTCAATATGAGCGAAACGCTGCGCGGTGAGAGCAGCGTTTCTCCCCATGTGTCTGACGTGGACAAGACTGCCGCTGTGCGGACACCTGCGGTGTCTGCCGCTACCGTGCAGGGAGTAGCTGCGGATAAGTTGCGAGACGCATGGCTGCATTTTACGGAGGAACATCCGGACCTCAAGCTGCTAAATGCAGCTATACGCAACTGCGTTCCGGAACCTACGGACCGTGCGGGTGTCTACTCTGTCGGTGTGGACAGCCCGGCTATGGCCAAGGAGATGGAGGAGTCTCTGGGGATGTTGGTGCCTTACTTGCGTACCCGGTTGAAGAACGAGGCTATTTCATTGGAAGTACGTGTAGCCGAGCAGACGGAGCGCCCCAAGGTACTGACTCGCCGCGAGGCATTTGCCCGTATGCTGGAGGAGAATCCGGAAATGCGGGACATTCTGTCGGACTTCGAGGCGACTATGGTAGACTGACAGGCCGTTGCCCTGCAGGCATCTATGCGGCAAGGACATAAAAAAATTGATTGTCTCACGACAACCAATCCATTGTGTTAACCTTAAAATCTAATACCATGAAAAACTCAATGCAAAGTTACGACTATTTTCTTAAACAATGTTATATAACATATAAATTTTTCGTCCCGTTTCGGTTTATTTAACATTGACGTTTTAAAACACTTCAAAATTAATTTATTTTCACTAAAATGGCCGGCGTATATATACATATTCCCTTTTGCAGGCGTAAATGCTACTACTGCGACTTTTTCAGCGTAGGGAGCAAACGCGCTCCTTGGAAGAGGTATGCGCAGGCGCTCAGTGATGAGGCCGCCGCACGCGCCTCTGAATGGGTCCGCATCGCAGACCGAGGGCTTCAGACTCTTTACATAGGCGGGGGCACTCCTTCGCAGATGCCGACGGAACTGCTGTGCGGTGTGATAGAGGGTGTACAGGCGGCAATGCCCGGGTTCGTACCGCAAGAAATCACAGTAGAGGTAAACCCCGAGGATGTGACCCCGACAATGGCAGATGCTTTGGCAGGATGCGGCGTGAACCGCGTCAGCATGGGTGTCCAGACCCTCTCGGACCGGGAGCTGCAGGCCATAGGCCGGACGCACACCGCCGGACAGGCATTGCGGGCATACGAAGTGCTGCGTACTAAATTCGCCGAGATAAGCCTGGACCTGATGTTCGGGCTTCCGGGGCAGAGTGCCGAAAGCTGGCGCCGGAGTGTGGAAGGGCTGTTGGCACTGCGTCCGGAACATCTGTCCGCATACTCGCTGATGTGGGAGGAGCGGACCGCGCTGAGCAAGATGCGGGCTATCGGCAAAGTACAGGAGTGCGATGAAGACCTTTCGGAACGGATGTTCACCGCCCTCGCAGAACTGACTGCCGCAGCAGGCTACAGCCATTACGAAATTTCCAATTACTGTCTGCCGGGCCACAGGTCGCGACATAATTCACAATACTGGGCCGGCAAGCCCTATCTCGGGTTGGGCCCCGGCGCACATTCCTACGACGGAGAGCGCATCAGGCGAGCCAACCTCCCGGAAACAGAGGCATATATGGCCCGCTATGCCGACGGGGTGAAGGATATTGAAGTCTATGAGACCGAATGTCTTACGGATGAGGAGCTGAATGAGGAGTACATAATGACGCGGCTGCGTACCTGCGAAGGCATTGACATCGAGGATTACCGTCACCGCTTCGGCGACAAGGCGGCAAAGACGCTGCTTCACCGCGCTATGAGGTCTCCACGCCTACTGGCGACTTCTCCCCTGCGGATTAGCCTGCATCCGGAGGGAGTGATGCTCTCCGACCAGGCAATCCTCTCGCTCATCTGAACAGGCTTGGAAACCGAAACGCCTCAGCCGCTTGAAACGGAGGGAATTTTTTCGGCAGGGAGTGGCGATAATGTCATAGAAAAAGGGTAATTTTGCAGCGATGTTTATAGCGATTATCACTTACTTGAAGCCGACTGAGGAGGTAAACCGCTTCCTGTCGGCGCATTGCGACTTTCTGGCCGCTTACCTTTCCATCGGCAATTTCATAGCAGCCGGCCCGCAGAATCCCTGCACCGGAGGAGTAATTCTCATCAAAGCGGAGAACCGCGAAGAGGTGGACGACATTGTCAAGCGTGACCCCTGGGTGGTACACGGCCTGGCGGAGTACAAAGTCATCGAGTTCTTACCCACTATGTGTGCCGACGAGTCAGTCAGTCAACTTCTGAACACCCCATTGTCTTAAAGCACTTATCTATGTCCGCAGCCTTATCCACCGTCCTGCTGCTTATAGTCAGCAACGTATTCATGACACTTGCCTGGTACGGGCACCTGAAGTTGCAGGCTACGGGAACTTCATCCTCATGGCCGCTGTATGTGGTCATACTCATGTCGTGGGGCATCGCATTGTTCGAATATTGCTTTCAGGTGCCGGCCAACCGCATGGGGTTCGAAGGGAACGGAGGTCCGTATTCGCTGATACAGCTCAAAGTGATGCAGGAAGTCATCACCCTTGTGGTGTTCATGATTTTCAGCCTGATAGCCTTTGATACCTTCCATCTGCGCTGGAACCACTACATATCTTTCCTGCTCCTTGTGGGTGCTGTATATTTCGCCTTCCTGCCCGAAAAAGGAATTTCCTGAACCCCTATATCCTTGTCGCCCATATTTTTTCAAACAACCTCTTAATCACAAAACCATCTATGAGCGGAACCGACAATACGCAATTACAGGACAACGAGGAGGAGAAACTGCCGGTCGTAGACACGGAAGGCAATGTCAAAGGCTGTGCGTCACGAGGAACGTGCCACGACGGCTCGATGCTGCTGCATCCGGTGGTACATCTCCATGTCTCCGATGCCGCAGGCCGCCT